>Ga0265292_1000411_pt1 | contig 63533 bp, 54 predicted proteins | sample Munlanlewell296A_FD_189080 | JGI IMG/M metagenome (GOLD analysis project Ga0265292, IMG submission 189080) | Leachate microbial communities from a municipal landfill in Southern Ontario, Canada - Leachate well 296A | ecosystem: Engineered > Solid waste > Landfill > Unclassified | place: Canada...
TGGTAATTCGGTTGGGTTGATCGGTTCATCATTCTGAACTTTGTGCTTTTTTGGCCGCTACATTTTCGTTGCCGGTCTATTCAGTGCGTCTATTTTCAATCTTGCCTGTTGACAAAACGTATCCTACAGATCTGCCACACCAGCGCATTATACGTCCTTTTTTTCGAAAATCTAATCGTGGCAACTAGTGTGATTTTGCCTTACCTCCCATGATATCCGATGGACGCAGATTGCTTCGCGCCGCTCGCAATGACAAATGCCGGGTAACCTCCTATCTGTACGGTAAATATCCGCAACATTCTTATATAATACAGGCATGAAAAGAATTTCGTTTTTAGCGCGGTTGGCTGCGCTGCTGGCAATGCTTACCCTGTCCCTGCCAACCCTCACTGCGCAGGCTGGCGCCCCACCGGCAACGCCCCCGCCGGACTTTGAATTGATCAACAGCGCACCTGGGGTCGACCTCTATCGCAAAGATTACGCCGGCGGCACTCCCGACTACGTCCTCGTGGTCGATCTTTCCAAGGGCGCCGGAATGCACCTGCTTTCAGGCGTGGTGGTGGATGCAGGTTTGGGCGGCGGAGCATATGGCGGAAACAGCCCAACCTTTACCCGCCAATCCTTGCAGCAATTCTGGGATTCCTTCACCCTTGACGAGCCGGACGCCTTCTGCGTGGTCAATGGCAGCTTCTTCGCCACCGATGCTGACCCGGCTGCCCTGGCTTTTCCGCTCAAGGTTGACGGGCAAATGCTCTCCGAAGGCTATGGGAGGGATGAATTCCCCGACCAGAAACGCATGCTCGAGCTGTGGTCGGATCACGCCCGCATCACCACGCTGAGCAGCGAGGCGCTGGCAGCTTCGGATGCGCCAAATATATTGGCAGGTCTAGCGCAGGACGCCAACAAAGACTCGTTGGCGCTGATCGGCCGCACTTTTGCCGGTGTCGACGATGCAGACGAAAACGGCAGCCTGGAAACGGTGCTGTTCATTTCCTCGAAAACCAGCCGGGCGGCTGACACTGCCGGGGTGTTGCGCGCCTTCGGCGCCGATGACGTCATCATGCTGGATGGCGGCGACTCGGCCCAAATGATGTGCGACAACCAGCCGCAAGTCTATTCAGACCGTCCCATCCCGCAAGCGGTTGGCATTACCGCCGGCGAGCAGGCCGCCTACGCGGTGAAAATCGCTGACCAGACCGACTGGGCGGTGGCGGTCGAAGGCCAAACCCTCGAGATCGAACTCACCCTCGCCAACACCGGCAGCGAACTCTGGCGCATGGGTGAAGTGGCTTTGCTCAACCAGCGTAACGACTGGGGCGCCGGTGAGCGGATGGACCTGCCGCAGGATGTCGCCCCCGGAGAAAATATAACCCTGAAATGGGTCACGCTCCCATTCGAGAAAACTGGCGTGTTCGTCTCGCAATGGCAGTTGGCGCGCGGCACGCAGGCTTTTAGCGATAAACCCATCTTGATCAACGTAATCGTTATTCCGCCTGAACTCGAGGACAAAAAGGCCGAGCTGGAGGCAAAGATCCGTGAATGGGCGCGCCAACGGGTGGATGATATGGAGCAGATGATTATGGATTGGATTCAAGCCCAGGTACGACGTGGAATCGAACAGATCTGCCCATTTGGGGCAGCCCTGCCCGGCGCGGTGATCGCCGGTGAAGTCTGGAAGGCGCGCCGCAAAAAAGAGAGACGAAGGAAGGGACACTTTGGAGAATAATCTGGCTGGATTAACGTCAGCCGTTTTGGTTGGTCAGCAAACCGATACGCTGGTCACCACCCGCTTTAAGAATGTTCAAGTGACCTTGGAGGGATTTGCGGGTGATAAGCACGCCGGTTTGACCCACCCGGCAGACAGCCGCACGCCGTTCTATCCGCGCGGAACACAAATCTTCAACGACCGTCAGGTCAGCGTTGTATCTGCGGAAGAATTGGCCGGCCTGGCTGCCAGGCTGGAGCTGCCAGAGATATTGCCGGAATGGCTGGGGGCAAACCTGCTGCTCAGCGGCATCCCCGACCTTACCCGGCTGGAACCCGGCAGCCGGTTATTCTTTTCCAGCGGCGCGGTGCTGTATGTGACTCACTCTAATAACCCGTGTTCCGGTCCTGGAAAAATTCTTCAATCCCTATTCCCTGATCGGGATGGGCTGACCGCAGCCTTTGTCAAACACGCGCTGCACCGGCGTGGTTTGGTGGCCGTGGTGGATTTGCCGGGTCAAATCATGGAAGGTGACACAGTCAAGGTCATCGGGAAAAACCGCTACCAGGATTAATCCCAGGAGAGCGTTGAATGGACAATCCACTGGCAAAAAAACTATTGATCCGCTCCGGCAGCCGCCTCCTGGTGCGCAATGCGCCGCCGGGGTATCTGGAAAAATTGGAACCGCTGCCAGACGGCGTTCAACTGCTGACTACCGTGGAAGGAACGTTTGATGTGGTGCTTCAGTTCGTGCACAGCAAGGCAGAAGTGGATTCCCAGGCGCTGGAAAGCGTGCTGGCAGCCCGCCGCGGTGGGGTGGTGTGGATGATTTATCCCAAAAAGTCGAAGAACGTCCAGACCGATATCAACCGCGATACCGGCTGGGATGTGCTCTGGGACGCCGGCTGGGTTGGGATCGCAATTGCCGCCATCGATGACGCCTGGGCAGCGCTGCGTTTCAGGCCGGCCGGTGACGTCAAACGCTCGCCGAACAGCACGCTGCGGTAGCTAACCATTCGAATGGTGCGAACTTCGCAAAATAAATAAATGATTCATGGATTAACTCAATAGATTGGATGCACAATGGAAACGACCGCCTACCGTCTGACGCTTTTACCTCAGCCGCTGGCTATATGCCAGCTCGAACCCGAAACCCCCATGCCAGAGTGGGCCTGGAATTCTAAATTTCTCACCATTACCCGCACCCCGGACGAATTTTCGCTGTTGTGCGATGCCAACCTGGTGCCCGCTGGTTTCCGCTCGGAGGGCGGCTGGCGTGCGCTCAAAATGGAAGGGCCATTTGAGTTCACCCAGATCGGCGTGCTGGCATCCGTGCTGAACCCGCTGGCAGAAGCGCAGGTTTCCATCCTCTCGATTGCGACCTACGACACCGATTACGTGCTGGTAGCCGAACCTGATTTGCCAGCAGCGCTGGCAGCGCTCGCCGCCGCCGGCCACCAGGTCAGCGAGTAACCGGCTTTTGTAAATATCTTTCTAACTGGCCGCGGCTGCATGGTAAGATTGGGCTATTCCAAATTTGGAGCCGACGATTTTGAGCCAGCCTATACCAAACAGTCCAAAACCGGCCACCGGCCGGGGATATGCCATTGCCATCTTTGGGGTTGCAGTCTGGTCTGCCACAGCCACTTTTATAGCCTACTTAACCACGCGCTATCACCTGCCGCCATTTCTGCTGGCAGCCTGGCGGGATGGCATCGCCGGTCTGACTGTCTGGTTGGTACTGCGCGCCGTCCGGCCCGCATTGCTGCGCCTGCCGCGCAGTCAGTGGTATTTTATAATCGGTTACGGCATTCTGTTGTCCGGGTTTAACGCCCTGTGGACAGTTTCCGTGGTCTTGAACGGGGCAGCCGTCTCCACGGTGATGGTATACAGTTCTGCCGCCTTTACCGCGCTGATCGCCTGGCGATTATTCGGCGAGGATATGAGCCTGCAAAAAATTGTGGCGGTGATTCTAGGCATCGGCGGTTGCGTGCTGGTGGCGGGAGCCTACGACCCGGCGGCCTGGCAAAGCAATGCTGTTGGGGTGATCACCGGACTGGTTTCCGGTCTGGTTTTTACCGCTTATTCACTGATGGGCAAAATCTCGGCTCGGCGGGGCATTTCTTCCTGGACTGCGCTGACTTACACATTCATGCTGGCAGCAGCGCTGTTAGCGGTCTATAACTTTATTCTGCCCGAACTGGGCGGCGTTACGCTGGGGAGCCCGGCTCTGCTGCCGGTTATGGATGGGCGCGGCTGGATTGCTCTGGTCATGCTCGGACTGGGTCCAACCATTGGCGGGTATGGACTGTACAACTACAGCCTGACCTATCTGCCGGCCTCAGTCGTCAACCTTCTGGCGACCCTGGAACCAGCCATGACGGCGATCCAATCTTATCTCCTGCTCGATGAGCGCTTTACCACCGCACAGGTGGTCGGGAGCTTGCTGATCATTGGCGGAGTCGTCATTATCCGGCTGATGGAAAGCCGCAGGCAGCAGGAAACCGCCAACCTGGCGCCAATCTGAGTGTAAGGGCGAAGCATCCGGTGAACATCTCTGTTATTGAAAAACACCAGGTATTCAGGATGTTTCGCGCCTACTATTAATCAACGCCGATCACAGCCGCAGCCTGGTCTTTACGCTGCACCCGCAGCACAGCAATCTTCGTCGGGTGGTTGAACGGCGCGGGATCAGCCGGATAAAGCGGTTCATGGACGGTTTCGGGATAGCCGGTGACATCCAGCGGAACGGGGATCATCTCTTCCAGTTGCAGGTAACCGTTGTTGCCTAATTCACGCAGCGAATCCAAATACGCGCTTCCGCTGACAAACAATGCGTTGTTCACCGCCACCAGCCAACCATTATGCGCCACCAATGGCCGAACCTTATTGATTAATCGCGCCGCCTCGGCTGTCAGGTCTACCCGCCCGGCGGGCGTAACCGAAAAGAAGGGTGGATCGAGAATGACACAGTCAAACAGTGCACCGAATTCTTTCAACCGGGCAACCTGACGGAAGAAATCACCTGCCAAAAAATCCGGGCTGCGCACCTCGAATCCGTTCAGGCTGTAGGTTTGGCGCGCCAGCGATAAAAACTTGGCGCTTAAATCCAATTGAATCACGCGGGCAGCGCCGCCGGCCAGGGCAGCCGCCCCCAGGCTGCCGGTATAAGCAAAAGTGTTCAGTACCTGCTTACCCTTAAGCGTCCGCTTTAGCCAGTCGCGCAGGTTGCGCGTGTCAAGATACAGGCTGGCATCCTGGTTGAGGGTCAAATTAACGGCATAACGCACGCCGTGTTCAGAGATTTCACGGGTGGGCTGGTCGCCGTGGACCAGCACCCCGCGGCGGCTGTCGGCGTCCTCCGCGTAGCGGGTCTTGACCACCACCGCCTGCACCCACGGTAACTGCTCCAGCAGCCAGTGACGCAGCAGCAGAAGCATCGGTTCGAGCTCGGTGGGAGGGTCAGTCTGATTGAAAATGAGCAGGGTGCGGCCGTACAGGTCAACGATGAGCCCGGGACAGCCTTCAGTATAGCCATTAAACAGCCGAATGCCGGCGGAGTGGCGCGCATCGAAAAGCGCGCTGCGCGCCTGCACAGCAGCTTGAATGGTATGGATCGTATGTTGCGCGACAACTGTCACAGGGGCTCCTCGGCGGGGAATTCCTTTAATTATAAGGCCAGCCGGTACATGCCCGCGCAACCCTGGGCCTTTTTAGCCGTATTTAATATCGAGCGGATTGAAATCAACTCGTGACCGGTGTATGCTATAGGCTATAAAAATTCACAATACCTTTCCTCCAAAGGAGTGTTAGCCGTGTCCACCACCATCCCAGGCCCCGCCTACCGTATCGTCACACCCCGTCTGGTTATTCGCTGCTGGAATCCTGCGGACGCACCCCTGATGAAAAATGCGGTTGAGGCCAACGTTGAACATTTGCTTCCCTGGCTGCCCTTCGCGCGCAACGAGCCGGAAGAATTGCAAGTTAAGATTGAACGTTTCCGCCAATGGCGGACGCGTTTTGACACGGATGTGGATTATGTGTATGGGATTTTCGATCCGGGAGAAACGCGCGTGATAGGCAGTACCGGCCTGCACAAACGGGTAGGCGACCAGGCATTCGAGATTGGTTACTGGATCGATCACGAGATGATCAACCAGGGCTTTGCCACCGAGGTCAGTGCAGCCCTGGTGAGAACGGCATTTGAAATTATGGATGCGCGCCGGGTGGAGATACACTGCGATCCGCTCAATCACCGCAGCGCCGCGGTGCCGCGTAAACTGAGGTTCATCCATGAAGCCACCCTGCGCGAACGCTCCCCCGCAACGGAAGTCGAATGGACGGACATTATGATTTGGTCGATTTTCGCCGCCGATTACCCGGATAGCCCGGCTCAAAAGGTCCAAATCCAGGCGTTCGACGCTGCCAACCGCCAGATCCTTTAGGAGGAATTGAAATGGTCGATGAAAAAGTAAAGTTCGAAGAATTTCGAGTGGACGGCGAACAGTTGCTTGCCAAAGTCAAAGAAATCATCCATGAAGGTAATGTCCGCCGGATTATCATCAAAAATGAAAAAGGTGAGGTTCTGATAGAACTTCCGCTGACAGTTGGCGTGGTCGGTGCCTTGCTGATACCGGTTTGGGCGGCGGTTGGCGCCATTGCCGCGCTGGCCGCCCGCCTGACGATCGTCGTGGAAAAGGTCGAAGGGGAATAGAAGAGAGCCGTTTTCAGGTAAGGGCGCAGCGGCGCTGCGCCCTACTACACCAGTAGATTGTCACCCTGAATAAGTGAAGGGTCTCGGTGCCAGCCATTGAGAAGCTTCGCTTCGCTCAATCACAGATTGCCCCACCCGAAGGGTGCTCTGTGAGTGCGGGCAGCATGACAATCTATTTGTCACCCTGAACGAAGTGAAGGGTCTCAGAGATGCTTCACGCCGCTCCCTTACAGAATGTCCTCCGGGCGCCATGACAAAGAACCTATCCCTACACCCGATACCAATCCGCGCGGGTAGATGGCAGACCACTCGGGCCCTCAACCGTCGGCTTTACCAGCAGCGACTGGTACACATTCAGCCTGCCGGAATGGAACCCGTGTGATGAACCAGCCATATACAGGCGCCAGACGCGGTAAGTGACTTCGTCGACGAATTTGAGCGCATCCTGATAATGCGCCTCCAAACGGTTGACCCAGTGGCGCAGCGTTAGCGCATAATGTTCGCGCCAGGACTCGACGTCGCGGACTTCCAGCCCGGCTTCCTCTGCAGCCCGAAGTGACTCGGATATCGGTTCGAGCTCACCGTCGGGAAAGACATAGACGTCACTAAACGAACCACGGCGATCGGGTTTATCGATCAGCCGGCGGGCGATACCGTGATTGAGGAATACCCCGCCGGGCTTGAGCAACGAAACCGCTTTTTTGAAATAAATGGGCAGTAAGGCTGCGCCGACATGTTCGAACATACCAATACTGACCAGCGCGTCAAACGGGCGGGAGTCATCCAGTTCGCGATAATCCCGTACTTCCACCCGGCAGCGCCGCTCCAGGCCAGCAGCTTTGATGCGCTGGTTGGCCAGGTCAGCTTGCGGTTGACTCAAGGTGATCCCCAACACTTCCACCCCATAATGACGGGTGGCGTACATGGCCAGACCACCCCAGCCGCAACCGACATCCAACAATCGCTGACCCGGCTGGAGACGCAGTTTTCGGCAAATCATTTCCAGCTTTGCAATCTGGGCTTCATCCAGGCTCAACTCAGGGGTGACAAAGTAAGCGCATGAGTACACCATGCGTTCATCCAGAAATAACTGGTAAAAATCGTTCGAGACGTCGTAGTGATAGGTGACCGCCTTGCGGTCGCGGGCGATGGAATGAATTTTCCCTTGCAGATTGGCCGCCTGCCGCCCGCCGGAGCGATCATATACACGTTTGGGCAGCCGCAGCAGTTTACCAGCGGCGCTTAATTTGACACCCCAGCCGTTGGTAGCCTTGACCAACGCATCCGCCAGCTCGAATACCGCTATGATGTCTCCTTCGATATCAAAGTCATTGTACAGGTAAGCCTCGGCCAGAGCCAATTCAGTACCCGCGGCGAACATGGCGCGCAAAGCGCCTGCGTGCTGTAACACCAGCATCGCCGGACGCGGCGTGTCATCGGGCCGGTTCGTTCCGTCCCATAACCGCACTCCGACCATATTGACTTGTGCGGGTTTCAAGACTTCGTCCAGAAATTGAAGCGATAGTTTTTTGGCTTCCAGGTCGGTATCGATGGCTTCTTTTTGCAGCATGACGTACTCCTTTCCCTCATAACTATTACCTACCGATAATCCTGCGCCATAGTAGGGCTGGGATCTTATTTTTAAATTGTTTACAAATATCATACTAGTTTTTGCCGAGGGATTCAATTGCTGCACATCCAAAGGTAGGGCCACGGGGATGGGTAACGAAAACTAACCAAGAGTAGTACCCCGTGCCCGTGCGGGCGGATATTTTGCATAAACCTGGCAGTGATGTTTTTTTAATTTATCTCAAATCGAAAACTTCCATTCTCAGAGTTGATTTTTTCCCAAACGGGCACGGGGTTTGTAGAACAATGAATATCGTGATTGATCCCCGTGCCCCTACTGATGGTCGAGCGTTTCTCTTGCTAAGTTCAGGCTATAATTCAATGCATTCCAATTCCAGATCATTTAACATAAACATGGCTTATTTCGAAATTGGCGTGTTTCACCCGCGCAGCAATGACAACATCGGCACCCTTTGGCGCACGGCCTACCAGTTGGGCGCTGCCGGTATTTTCACCATCGGACGTGCCTATCGCCAGCAAACCAGCGATACCCAGCATGCCGCCTATGAGATCCCGCTGCGCACCTATTCATCCCTCGAAGATTTCCTGGCCAACCGCCCAAATGGCGCACAATTGATCGGGATCGAGATGGGCGGACAACCTTTAGCGGGGTTTAATCACCCGGAGCGGGCAATTTACCTGCTCGGTTCCGAGACTATGGGACTGCCCGAGCACGTCCTGCAGCAATGCCAGGCGGTCATCGGGCTGGAATCGATCCGCTACCCATCCTATAACTTGGCGGTGGCAGGTAGCATTGTGCTGTACCACCGGGTATTTATAGCTGGAAAATCCTAGGTCTTGCCTTTAATCAGGCGTTGCTACTGCTTCATGCCGGTTGACCAACGCATGGTAGCGCTGAAGTTGCTCCCGCTGGCCGCGAGTAGGACGGATGAAGCTGCGTACAGCGCGGATGCGACCGATGGCCTGCGCCGGGGTATCCCCCTGTAAAATCAGATAAGCTGCTGCCATAGTGGGCGCCCGGCCGACCCCTGCCCCGCAATGAATGTACGCCTTGCCGCCGCTTTCGATTTCATGATTAATGAAGGCCACGCCTTGCTGTAAATCCTCTATCGTCGGGGAATCATCATCGGTGATCGGCAGATGCAGATAATGCGGGATATCCACGCCAAGGGACCGATCGTCAAATTCACGGCGCAGATTGACCACCCCGCTTATCCCCCAGGCTTGCAGTTGACGCCAGCCGCGCTGCTTGAACTGCGGTCCAACGAACAATTGCGGCGTCACTTGGCACTGGCTGCGGATCGGCCGATCGATCAATTTCCGGTTGAAGACGTTGGCCACCCACAGAATGGTTGCCTTAATCCCTTGTGTGAGCAGTCTCAGCCGCAGCAGGCGAAAGAATTTCCCAACCCCCATGCTCGCTTCGCGCTCGGTGGCGTGCTCCAGGGCAGCCAGATCGGTCTTTTGAGTGTCATTCACCCGCCAATTGTAGCCAGTTGCGCAATGCAGGTCAAGAAAATAATTTCAAAGAAGGATGAACCACAGCACGGAGAAAATTCGGAGGCGCAGAGAAAATTCCTCTCCCCTTGGGGAGAGGCTAGGTGAGGGGTTGCCTGCGCAAACGGATTTTTTTTATCTCACCACTAGGCACGGAGTTCAGGGGGGAAACAAAATATTCTTTGTAAATTTATTGTTATTTTGGAAGTCTTCGCTTCCCTGGTCAACAGGAAATAGCTTGTTTACTTTCTAAAAAAATCAATTCCCGTAAACCCTGCGACTCCAATCTTCCAATTCAGCAGCCGAGAGGAACCCGTCCGCTGCTGAAACGGCGCCAATTTTATACGAAGCAAACACCACGGCTGACTGCAGCGCCCGATAGGGGTCTTGATGAATACGATAGGCATGCAAAAAAGCTGAAAACAACGCGTCACCTGCCCCAATGGTGTTGACCACCTGCCGGGTATACACCGCCGGGATGCGCCCGATAAACCCGTCTCGCCGGACGGCCAGCAGACAGCCTTCGGCGCCCAGCCCGATGACCACAATATCATTGCGGAAGCGCGCCAGCACTGCCCGCGCCCATTCTTCCGGCGGGAGCGGCAGGTTTTCATGCGACATGAATAGAATGTGCGCTGCGGCCATGAAATCCTGGTTGTAAGCATCGTCCAGCGAACCAATCGCATGCACGTCCGTTGCCACCCGTTTGCCGGACGCACGGGCCGGCTTGAGCATGGCGCGCGAAAAATTGATGTTGCACAGGGCCAGTAGATCGCACTTCTGCGCTGCCGCTTCGAACAATTTCGGCGGGTAAAACTGTTCCTGGATATCCTTGAGGTCCACATGAATCTGCCGCTTACCATCTGAGTCGAAAAGGATCACCGACTGGGCTGTCTGCTCCACCTGCGAAAGCACATACTGGTCAGGAACGCCATCCTGCGCCAGCGCTGCGCGCACCAGATCGGCTGCGTATTCATTGCGCCCAATCAGCGAGAGAAATTCCACCGGGTTGCCTAATCGTGTGAGCGCTTTGGCCAGATTGTAGCCGACCCCCGAGACGCTGGATTGGATACCATCAAATGGATAATGGACAGGATTGTAGGTCAGCGGAAACTCGGCTATGCGCAGCGTAGTTTCGATATTGATCAGGCCGGAAACCAGGATGGAAGCCATCATTGTTTCTCCATGAGGCAGTATTTCAGAGCGATCTACCTGCTGGACCGCTTCGGTGGAGAACCCTAACCCGCCTGCTGACCGCTATCCGCCCGTCCCACTGACCCTGAAAACACTAATCAAAAGGGCAATCGTCCCGGGAATCCCCACGCACAAACCGATGACCAGCAAAACAATGCCGACCACCAGGGCGACACCGGAGGAGCCTTTCTGTTCCAGAACTGAATCAGCCGGGTTGGCAGGGTTGAAAAAAACCTTCACGGTTCGGCCGACCGGATACCGCGCCACCGCTTCCTGAGAGGTTTTTAGCTTGCTGGTGGAAAACACCATCCCAAGGCGCATTTTGTCATGGGTATATTTAGCGCCGCCCACCTCATATTCGTACTTGACGTATGGCCGGTAGGTATCAACGCCGCCATCATCATCTGTGCTGGCGCTGGTAATTACCCGCGACTCAAGCACCGTGCCGTCCACCGACGGCCAGGACAGGGATTGCTGTAACTTGTTCTTATCCTGGCGGCTGCGGACGATCATGATTATGCCCACGATGGTGAAAACCAGGGCAAACACGCCAAAACATGCGATTGCAAAGATCGGTCCAGCGGTAGAATCCATTTTACACCCTCCTATTGCTCAAGTTGTGCGCTAACAATATTTCCGGAACTATCGATTTCCAACGACCAACGGCTGCCAATTTGCGCCTGCTGATATAGGGTAAGGTCACTGGTGCGCAGTTGCAGCACGCCCTGGTCGGTATTGAAGAAAATCGTGTACACTGCACTGGCGTCCCCCGCGCGTTGGCTGCTGGCGAGCGCTGCCTGCGGCAACTGCGGGAACAGGTCGCTCCCCTGCAAGGAAAGCTGATCAACCGCCACCCATTGGGAGACGGTGTAATCGCAATATTCAGCATACGTTTCGTAAACGCAATCCTGCACCACTTCGCCAAAGCCGGTACCCTGGTCAACCGTGTAAGGCGTGCCGCATACCTCGGTGGAAACCGGCTGCGGTTCGTCCGCGTTATAGGCATATCGGTACTCGCAGGCGCCAACCTCTGCGTCGGATGGAATGTCATTGGCCCAACCCTGTGCCCCGACCGGTTGGAATTCTTCGATCATCAACTGTGTCGTCCAGGAGGTGTTCTGAACCGTACCCGACACCGTTTCGGTACGAGCGGCTGAAATAACGAGGACAACGCATAAAATAAGCAAGCCGATCAGGCCGATAATGCCGATAATCTTGACCAGCGGGCCCATTTTCACCGGTTGGCGCAGCGTATTCGCTTGTTGAACGGGTGCCTGCGGGGTAGGAACTTGCGGTACAACCAGCGAAGCGCCGCAATTGGAACAGCGCTGCGCGCCAGCCGGGTTCATCTGACCGCAGGACGGACATGGGCGGTCTGGCACAGGAACCGAACTAAAAGCACCCACCACTTCACCCGATTCACGTTTTTTGGCTTCTTTTAAATCGGCACCGCATTGGATGCAGACCAATGCATCCGCCTTGTTGCGCGTGCCGCAAAATGCGCAATGCACATCCGGCGCACTCTGGGCAATCTTCTTGGCGTCTTCACCCTGGATGAGCTCCTGCCCCTCGCGCTGCTGAAATTTGACATCTTGCGGCTGGGGGCCGCCGCAGGTTGAACAAGTTTTTTGGGGACCGGGGTTTTTACTGCCGCAGCGCGGGCAGACCCATTCCATCTCGACATACCCCAATTGTTTTTTTGCCATGGAACTCCTCTGCCAGGTAATTCTGGTCTATGATGGAAATTATAGTAGAAAAATTTATAATCGAAGATAAACACACTCCACTTTCTCTTTGAAGGAATGCCATGCCCACCGGGCTGAATTTCCGGTTGCGCTGGCTGGTTTATAATGAAACCCGCAAGAAACAAACCGGTTCTTTGGTTCGACAGGAGGGTTGCGCCTGTGAGTGTCATAGAAAAACTCATTGCAGATTTACCCCGAGAGCCGATCGCTGTGCGGGATGTGGTCGCGGGGGTGCGCTGGACTGCGGTCACCAGCCGCGGCTGCGGATTGGCTGCCAGTCTGGCCTTCGGCAGCGACGACATACCCCGCACACTGCCGGACGCCGGGCATTTACACCGTAAATCCGTGCAGGAACTGGCCCTGGGGATGCATGAGACCAATCTACTGGAGGCCAGTATCGGACTGGCAGCCTACAACTCGACCCTTTCCGCGGATAGCAGCTGTATCCAAAACTTGAATGCCTTTGATCTGCTGGCGCGCCTGGGAAAAGAAAAAAAGGTGGTTATGGTTGGCCACTTCCCGCAGGTGGAATGGTTGCAGAAACAGGTCGGCAGCCTGTGGGTGTTGGAAAAACGTCCGCGCCCCGGTGATTACCCGGCGGAAGCCGCGCCTGACCTGGTTCCGCAGGCCGATGTGGTAGCCATTACCGCCATGACCATTTTGAACCATACCATTGATGAGCTGTTAGCATTGTGCCAACCGCAGGCAAAAGTAATGGTCCTTGGCCCCAGTGCGCCGCTGTCACCCGTGTTATTTGAGTGCGGCGTTGACTTCATATCCGGGACCGTTGTGACGGATGAGCAAGAGGTCCTGTTGACCATCATGCAGGGCGGCAGCGCTTTGCAAGCTCAAGGCACGCGTAAAGTCATCCTATGCAAAGAACCGTTCGACGTTTATTCCCTTGCAACTAAATCGAACCGGGGGCGTATATATTCGCAAGGAGAATGAACCATGGAACCCAAACGTTTATATCGCAGCCGGACCGATGCCATGCTCGGGGGCGTGTGCGCCGGCTTAGCCAAATATTTTGACCTTGACCCCACAGTCGTCCGCCTGGTCTTTGTACTTTTATTCCTCCTGGCGGGGCATGGTCTGCTGATCTACTTGATCATGTGGCTGGTAGTACCGCCCGAACCGGCGGCCTGAACCCTGATCCGGTCACGTTAAACCAACCGGATTACCGGATAAACATCAAAAAGGAAATAACAATGGAACGTCGGCCTTATCGTTCGTTTTTCTTACCAGTAGTGTTGATTGGCATCGGCGTGGTCTGGCTGCTTGGGACAATGGGGGTCATCGCCAATGCCAATTTTGCGTCTCTGGCTTCGCTTTGGCCGTTGATTTTAGTTGTCATTGGTCTGAATATTTTGATCGGCCGGCGTTCAGCGGTTGGGAGCGCGCTGGTCGGTTTGATCACCGTTGCGCTGGTCGTGTTTTTTTTGATTGCCGGGCCGTCGATTGGCCTGACAACCAGCGGCACCCTCAAAACCGAGCTGCTCTCGTCGGATATTGGTACCGCCACGGTTGCGGACATCACCCTGGATTTTTCTTCGCAGCCTGTGACGATGGATGCACTGGCAGACAAAACCAGCCTGCTTAAAGGGGAGATCGATTACTACGGCACGCTGAATTACAGCGAATCCGGCGACAAAACGCGCCGCATCCGGTTGGAACGCTCCGGTAACTCGGGGATCCCCTTCGACTGGGACCCCAATGCCCGTTGGGATATCGGATTGACGCCTTATTTGCCCATCATTTTGACCATCGACGGCGGCTCAGGCGCTGCCGACCTGGATTTGAGCCAGTTGCGGTTAATTGAGTTAACTCTCGACCAGGGTTCCGGCAGCCTGGAGATGCAATTGCCGGCTTCCACCCAGCCCTATCGCGCAGCCATCGCAGGTGGCTCCGGCAGCATGAATGTTGCTTTTCCATCCGAAGGCGATATTACAGTTCGCCTGAATGGCGGCAGCGGCAGTATCAACCTCGACATCCCGGATGGGACCGCCGTTTCGCTCGAAGTACGCAGCGCTGGGTCGGGCAGCGTGAACCTGCCGGATTGGCTGCTGCCTGATAAGGTTTATCGCGATGGCAAGGAAGGCACCTGGAAGACAGCCGGGTTTGATCAGGCTGCCCATAAATTGATCATCATTTGCGATGATCTGGGTTCCGGCAGCTTTAATATCGATTAAACACAATCCATACTACAGGATTTTTGCGGGAGGGCGTGCCAGCTCTCCCGCTGTTTTTAGGTACCGGGTCGGTAGGGACAAGGCGGGCATCGAGCGTCCGAGGCAGGAATGACTTGGTAACCTTGCCCGAGCCTGGGCGTTCAAATAACTATTCAGTCGTTTACCCATCCAGTGCATGCAAAATCTGATTTGATTTGTCCGTAAAACTTTGGGATAATCAATGCATATATTCTTCCTACCCCACTTGTTGGAATGTTAATTTCATAAGGATTTTTTTATGCATGAGCTGCCCCTTTTAATTAATATTTCCATTGCTCTGATCGTGGCTTTCATTGGCGGGACGATTGCGCGCAAAATTGGCCTGCCGACCATTGTCGGTTATCTGCTGGCTGGAATTATTATCGGTCCGTTTACGCCGGGTTTTAAAGGCGATATCGACACCATCCGGCAACTGGCCGAGTTGGGCGTCATTTTTTTGATGTTTGGGGTCGGGCTGCACTTCTCCTTTCAGGACCTGTGGCAGGTACGCGATATTGCCGTGCCCGGGGCGCTCATTCAGACCGGGTTAGCCACGCTGCTGGCTTATGGCCTCAGCCAGATATGGGGCTGGAGTATCTCCTCCGGGATCATGCTCGGTCTCTCAGTGTCGGTCGCCAGTACCGTGGTACTGCTGCGTGGGCTGATGGATAACTCGCTTCTCAACACCACCCATGGGCAGGCTGCCGTTGGCTGGCTGGTAATGGAAGATATTTTTTCAGTGCTGATTCTGGTGTTGTTGCCTGCGCTGGCTGCCAACGGCGCAGCGTTTAACTGGCAAAACCTGGGATTTACCTTGCTGAAAGCCTCAGCTTTTGTGGCCATCATGTTTTTCGCCGGCGTCAGGCTATTTCCCTGGTTGCTCAATTTAATCGCGCATACCCGCTCCCGCGAGCTGTTCATTCTGGCCATTCTGACAATCACGCTAGGCACTGCCATGGGCGCCTCGGAGCTCTTTGGCGTTTCGCTGGCGTTGGGTGCCTTTGTGGCTGGCGCCATCATCAGCCAGTCGCACCTGAGCCACCAGGTCGGTGCGGATATATTCGCTTTTCGCGAGGCCTTCTCGGTATTGTTTTTTGTTTCGGTTGGCATGCTGGTCAATCCGATCTTTTTATGGAATAACATTGGGCACGTCCTGGCTATTACCGCCCTGATTGTGGTCGGAAAGGTGGTCATTGTCATCTTATTGGGTCTATTCTTTCCCCGCCCGGCGCGCACCTTTTTGATCATTGCCGTCGGTCTGGCCCAGATAGGTGAATTCTCGTTCATCATCGGTCAGGCCGGGCTGTCGCTCAACCTGCTGACGGCAGATCAGTATTCTCTAATTCTGGCAGGTTCACTGGTCTCGATCACCATCAACCCGCTCATGTACAATTTGCTTCCTTGGTTGGAAAAAGCCCTGCGGCATCTACCCGGGTTTTGGAAACGCATGGATGCCAGCACACCCATCATTGAAGTAAAAGAGGAGGATTTACAGGACCATGTGGTGATCGTAGGCTACGGCCGCATTGGCAAGCACCTTGTGGATGTACTGGAATCGCTGCACATCCCGCTGCTAGTGATCGAATCGGATGTAGAACGGATCGACCTGCTCAACCAGCGTAAAATTCCCACCCTCTACGGTGATGCAGCCAATTCAGAAGTGGTCACTCATGCCCACCTGGAAAAAGCGCGCGCCATTATCAGCACGGTCCCGGAAGACTCGAGCGCTGCGACAATTGTGACCGCTGCAGGCGACATCAACCCGAATTTGACGATCATTGCGCGCGCTGCTAGCCTGGAAGGCGTGAAACTTTAAATGGACTTGGCGCAACCCACATCGTGCAACCTGAACTGGAAGGCGGGCTCGAACTGGTGCATCATACCTTGCTCAGTCTGGGATTCCCTCTGCGCGAAGTGCACAGCTATGCCGATGCCGTCCGGCGTGACAACTACGACATTGACACGATTACCGGCGAAGAACACCGCTCACTGCACAACCTGCTATCCGCGTTTGAGGGTATTGAAATTACCTGGGTAACCCTCAGGCCTGAAAGCCCGATGACCGGGAAAACCCTGGCTGAGGCCAACATCCGCTCCCGAACCGGGGCCTCAGTGGTGGCCTTTATCCGCAACGGGCAGCTCACCGCCAACCCCAAATCGATGACGGTCTTTGAAGCCAATGACCGCATCGGCATCATTGGCGAGCAGGACCAAATTGACACAGCCCGCGAGCTGGTCGAAGGATCGCCTGAGCCAATGCTTGGGCCGGACGAGATCATGGTTACGGAGTAGTGCAGCTTCCCCATAAGCAGCTCGGATCGATGGTCTGGTAAACTCCGCTCACCCGCCACAGGCAATAGGCTGCCATTTCGGCATAATCTGCGGATGGGTCATAATGCGCCATGGACGGGAAAGTCTGGCCGGGCGGACCCACCCGGACTTCGACGTGCAGGTGCGGGTTGAGCGCATTGCCACTCTCCCCAATCGTCCCCAGTTCCTGCCCGCAGCTCACCGGGTCACCCAGGCTGACGGTTGGCAGGTTTTGCATGTGCCCGTATAAAACATAGAGGGAACGCGGGGCACCGGCGGCCGGTGGCGAACCGTTTAAATCCGGGCAAGTGAGCGCGCCGGGCGGCAGCCTTTCGGGCAGCGGGGTTGGCACGATCAGAGCCAGGTTGGAAGCCGCAATGGCGCCGTCCAGTGGAGTCTCGATCATGACCATATTGCCGTACGGAAAACGGTCGGCGGCCTGTCCAACCACTTTGCCCGCCAGCACAGCCTGCACCGGCATACCGGTCAAAGCGATGCCGTTTACCGGATCGACCTGCGCCAGATCCTCTCCCTGGTGCGGATCGTCGCTGCCCAGGCGCGGCGGATGGTAAGGGTTGACCACAATCCCAGCTAACCCCGGCAGGGCGTAGCCTGCCAGCGGGGAGCACACTTCGAGGGGAAGCTCAGCGCTCCCTGCTGTAGTCGGGGTGTTCTGTGGTGTGGCTGAAGGCGCGGTTGTTGGCGTGACGGTCTCGGTTGCGCGAATCACAGGCAGCCCTGTGGTGGGGGGCACTGCGGTTTCCCGCGGAGACGAACAACCTGTCACTACGATCACAAAAACCAGTAAACCTGTTATCCGCACCAACCACACCTCCATTTCTGCAAATCGTGCGGTTAATTATACCCAGCGTGAAGCGCCGTTGAACGGTCTGCACCGGGTGATATAATCGGCTCAGGGCTGCCGAAAAATCATGCCGCAACACCCATCTCCCGTCCCCTCTACTCATAACCCGGGCGCCGAGTACGACGCCATGGCTGACGCCTACAATGCACGCGTCGACACCCAGCCGCACAACGTCCTCTACGAGCGCCCGGCGGTGCTATCCCAGTTGCCGCCGCTGGCCGGGCTGACCATCCTGGACGCGGGCTGCGGTTCGGGCTGGTACGCGCAGCATTACCTGGAACATGGGGCAAAACGGGTAGTCTGCGTGGACGCCAGCGAGAAAATGGCCGCGGCAGCTCGGGTGAGGTTGGGAGGACGCGCTCCAGTGCTGGTTGCGGATCTGGGTCAGCCGTTGAGCTTTGCGGCTGACGGCGAGTTTGACCTGGTTGCCGCGCCGCTGGTGCTGCACTACCTGGCTGACTGGCTGCCAACCCTGCGCGAGTTTCACCGGGTACTCAAACCCAACGGCCTACTGGTATTTTCCACCCACCACCCGACTATGGACTTCAAACTCTTCGACCTGCCGGATTATTTTGCAACTACCCTGATCGAAGATGAGTGGGACACCGGCAAAGTCACGTATTATCATCATTCGCTCAGCGCCATCGGCGCTGCGCTGGCTGAAGCCGGATTCACCATCGAGCGCCTGTTGGAACCTCAACCGGTACAGGCCATGCAGGCCAGTCACCCGGAGTTGTACAACCGCCTGATGCACAATCCGTGGTTTCTGGTCATTCGCGCCCATAGGATCTGACGAGAAACGAGATTTTAAGGGATGAGTCAGCCGGCTGAAAAAGACCCAACCTACCAGCAAATCGTGTATGCCATCGTGCGCCAGATTCCCAGCGGCCTGGTTGCCAGCTATGGGCAGGTGGCGCGCATTGCCGGGGGTGGAGTCAGTGCACGCATGGTCGGTTATGCCTTGGCAGCGCTGCCGCAAGGAACGGATGTTCCCTGGCAGCGGGTAATCAATTCACAGGGTAAAATTAGCCTACCCGGGTTTGGCCGGATGGTGCAGGAAAATTTACTGCGAGAGGAAGGCGTCCATTTCAACCCGGACGGGCGGATCGATCTTGAACGCTTTGGTTGGAATGGCCCGGAGCACTGACCGCTTACCTTCCGACCGTCAACCCCCACTCCAGGTTAATTCGCTTTGGACAGCAATGAAATGCCCACCCTAAAACAACGGCTGCTGCCACATTACCAGGTCGCCAACCGGCTGAGCCGCGGCTCACTGGATGTGGTGCGGGTTGCGATCAAAAACTTCGGCCTGGCGCGCGGCGCTGAAACCGCAGCCAGCCTGGCCTATTACGCGCTGTTTTCTTTATTCCCGCTGCTGCTGGTGCTCATCTCGGCGGTTGGCTATCTATTGAAAAGCGACGACGCCTACACAATTACCGTTGATTTCATTACCCAAATTCTGCCCAATTCGCGCGTTTTGATTGAACTCAATATCCAGGAAATTCTCAACCGGCGCGGAGCGATCGGGGTGATCGGCCTGGTCGGTGCGGTATGGGCAGCCTCCGGGTTCTTTACCACGCTGGTTCGCAATATCAACCGCGCCTGGCTGGGGATTAAACCGCGCGACATGATCGGCACCCGCCTGCTGGGGCTGGCCATGATCGGCGTGTTGGTCCTTTTGTTAATCCTGTCGCTGGCGTCCTCGGCGCTGGTCAATATCATCAAACTGATCGACTCTCCCATCCTCAACGGTTTCCAACCGGAAAAATCGACTGCCTGGCCAATAATACAGCTGATGCTTCCCTCGATCTTCACCTTTTTGATGTTCATGGCAGCCTATCGCTGGATTCCGAATACCAGCGTTCGCTGGCGGGCGTCTCTGGCAGGTGCGTTATGGACTTCCGTCGCCTGGGAAATCGCAAAACGCCTGTTCGCCCTATATCTCAGCTCCGGCCTGGCCAACTATGAAATTTTATACGGTTCATTAGGCACTGTCCTGGCGCTAATGTTCTGGATTTATGTCAGTTGCGTCATCATCCTGCTTGGCGCTCACCTGACTGCCAGCATGGATCAACGCTATCAGCGGAAACTGCTCGAATCCGGTTCTTCCCCCGCGTAAATCACTGAAGTCATTTTCAGATGACCAGTACCACATCGGCCCGGTAAGTTGCCGGGATGTCAGCTATTGATATGGATTTTCTCAAGATCGACAGTTACTGGATGAGTGCTTTTTCCTATTTTCTTGCGCTCATACATCGATTGATCAGCCTCGTGCAATAACGCTTCGAACGATCTTGGATTATTCCATTCATATCGCGAAAAACCAACGCTGAAGGACAGTCTGTATTTTTGGTTTTCCTGGTGGTGAACGATCATTTGTTCTTCCAGGCGATCCAGCATTGCTTCTTTGGTGTTTTCAGTCATATTGAGCGCCAGAATAACGAACTCGTCGCCACCTATTCTCGCGACAATATCTGCGGAACGGTAAGTGGACTTTAAGATCTTGGCGGTGTAGATCAAAGCCTGGTCGCCTTCAGCATGGCCGAAATGATCATTGATCTTTTTCAAATTATCCACGTCGATAAATAAAAGCGTCGCATTGACTTGCATCCGGTCTGCCATGTTGATCAATTGCGCTGCCAGCAGTTTAAGGCCGCGGCGGTTCGTCAGACCGGTCAGCTCATCGACCAGAGTTAGTTCCACAAGCTTTCTTTCGATATCTTTCCGTTCTGAAATGTCGTGAAGCACAATGAGATTGCCGATATGGAGGCCAGTTTTCTCTTTCAGGCAGGAACCAATCACCTCGTAATACCTTACTCTGGAATCAATAGTCATAGTTATTTCACTGACCATTGATCCTTTTGCAGTATTGAGGTTCGAATAATCAAGACCATTTCCCATCACGTCTGAGGCGAATTTTCCGAAGGGTGGCTGGTGCCAGCCAAATATTCTCAGAGCTTCCGGGTTGGCATCCACCACCCGAAGGTTTGTATCTAAAACGATGACCCCATCATGCAGCATCTCAATGAGCGTATCGCGGGCAATCGGGGCAAGATCAAACAGGTGATACCTGAAAATAGCCAGAGCCATTGCGCTTCCCCATAATGTGTAAGCCAGGGGATTCAAGTCAAGATTTTTCAACCCGGGAATGAGGACATAGTCGCTTAAATAGATGCCGAAAGTAAGGTAAACAATGCCGACTGAGATCAATATGGCGCGCGTTTGTTTACGATATAAAGCGGAACCGAATCGCCTCTTCTGCATCAAAAGGAAATTGCCACTGGTAACGACAAACATTTGATAGGCAATGATGATCGGGTAAAGGGGACCCCTTTGAAAATTCAGCAGCGGGATAAAACCTGAGTGATCAACTGCGACGGATGAGTAGATGAGTCGCCATTGGTTATCAAACACTTTCGCAAGAAAGACTGCAAACGGTATCACAAACAGCAGGATTATCCGCTGGCGGGTCAACCAGTAATCATGACCTGTGTATTGGATCGTAAAGATAAGATAGGCAGTTGGGTAAATCACAATACCAAGGTATTGGAGCTTATTCCAGAACTCCATAATCACCTGGTTTGGGCTGGTTAGCTCCAGGCTGTAACCAACGCTGTAGATTGAAAATGAAAACATAAGCAAGGCGAATGGCAGCGCCCCAGTTATGTTCCGGCGCCGATATGCATAAATACTCATTGCAACGGACATCAGTCCGCATATGAGTACGATCACGGCAATTGGGTTTAATCTCATATAAAATCGGTATTTTTGGAAAATCTAACTCCACTATTATTGCATAGGTTTATAAAAAAAAACCTTTGATTTCTCTAAGGAATCAAACCACTTTTGACAAATTTATTAAAAATGTGGTTAAGTAATTTATTTATTTCTCGAAATAAGGATTGCCAACCCGATCGTAACGCTCTAGCAGCCAGTAACCAGCAATCCAGTATCGGCGGTTTCTGCTCTTGTTAAATCCACGCCGATCACCCCCGAATCGTAAACTGGCCATTTAAACGATCTGGGGCTGCCCGTTCAACACGGACAGCCCCGATCTCACCCAAACCCAATCCCAGGAGAGCTATTTGCTTTGTTGGAAGATACCTTCCACCACATCCCAATTAACCACTGACCAGAAGGCTTTGACATAATCGGCGCGCCGGTTCTGGTAATTCAGATAATAGGCGTGTTCCCACACATCCAGGCCGAGAAGCGGGATATTCCCCTCCATGTAAGGGCTGTCTTGATTTGCAGTGGAGATTACCGATAATTTCTTGCTGCGGTCAAGAATAAGCCAGGCCCAACCCGATCCAAACCGGCCAACGGCTGCAGCGCTGAATTTTTCCACGAAACTGTCGAAGGAGCCAAAGGCCGCATCGATGGCAGTTGAAGCGCCGCCAACGGGCATTTTCGACCCGCCGGGGGTCAGCCAGTTCCAGAATTGCGTATGGTTGAGGTGGCCGCCGCCGTTGTTGCGTACTGCGGTACGAATGGCCTCTGGAATTTCGTTGATGCGGCCTACAATCTCCCAAATCGGGCGATCGTACCATTCGGGGGCGTTTTCAAGGGCTTTGTTGAGGTTGGTTACATAAGCCGCATGGTGCTTATCATGATGGATTTCCATCGTGCGGGCATCGATCGCTGGTTCAAGCGCATTGAAAGCATATTTAAGGGGTGGAAGTTCAAACACTTTTGCCATGTTCCGGTCCTTTCCATTTCTTTGCTATTCATTCCCGGTTGGTTGCCAAACGGGATAATTAATATTGATTATTAAGATAATATTACCCCTATAAAAATCGCGAGTCAATGCGGGTACGGTAAATTCATATCTTATTCGTCCAGGTGGGGGATGCCAGACGTCACCCGCCCGGAGAGGCACGTCACCCTAATGAATGCAGGGATTATGATAAATTGCTATTTATCGATGTATTTAGCTTGATGTCATTGCAAAAAAACGAAGGTATTCTTCCCGGAGCGGCTGAAGCAATCTACGTCAATAATCCAGGACGGCTTTCCCGGTAAAGAAACCATGATCAATCAGCGCAGATTGCTTCGACCTCTCCGAGGTCTCGCAAGGACAACAGGTTGGAGATGTCATCACGAGTCAGCGCTTATTGCTTCAGTCGCTTCGCTCCATCGCAAGAACACCACATTCATCGATCGTCTCGCCGGACAGGAACCAGTCAGTTCAAATGCTGCTTTCGGCGGATATTAATTCCGGCCAGCGTCCCGGCCAGGACGATGACCACCAGCAGCACGGTGCCAATAATAATGCCGTCGGTCGCGTCGGTATTTTCAAGCAGGTAAGCCGGAATCGGCGTGCGGGTCGGGGTGGGAGCAACTGTTTCAGTCGCTGTCGGGCTTGGGGTAACGAACGATCGAGTAGGCGCATGCGTTTCGGTGGGTGCCAATACCGGGAGGCCCCGCGCCATAGATGGCAGCGGTTCGCTCATGGCATTTGCTACCAGGAAAATGGCCAGCACCAGCAGAATCCATACCACCGTATTCCGGCTAGCCGGGTCAGCGGTCTTAATTTTGTGGTTACACCAGCGGTCGATACGCATCAGGGGCTGCCCAACCTTTCCGCTGCTGTCGCGGCTGCCTGGGCAGGATCTGCTTCGCCGTTGAAAACCGAGAGTACCGCATCGCGCAGCACCGGGCCAAGACTGGCCAGCAGCTCGTTCGCCGGGCGTACCTCAGCGGCCAAAACCACTTGGCTTATCACCGGTTGCAGGCTCTGATTCGGCCATGCTGCCAGGGCAGTTGGGCGGGTGGGCAGGTAACCGGCTGAGGAGGTCAAATTAGCAAGAAACGCGCTATCGGATAGGAATTCCATCAACTGCACCGTGGTCTCGCGGCGCAGCGGATCGGTGTCGGTTAGCGACCAGGACCATCCGGTCGCCAGCGTAACGGGATCGCTCCCCAGAGAGGGCAGCAGAGCTGCGTTGGCATCTGGCGGCAGGTCGGAGAGGTAATTGGAACTCCAGGTGACCACCCAGTCGCCTTGTTTTTCGATGAAGGCTTGCCAGGCCTGGCCCGGGGTTTGTACCTGGGCCAGCCAATTCGGGAAAGCGCCGCGCCCAATGCCGTCTTTATAATTTTGCAGCACCTGCTGGAAAAACTCGGGATCCAGGGCCGGGCGGCCTTGCAGATCCTGCAGCAGTCCACCAGCAGACCGATAGAGCGCTAACGTGACCAGCGCCTGGCTGTCATTGGCTGGAAAGATCACCACCTCATTGGCCGCAAATATGTCAGTCCAACTCGCGTGTGAACTTTGTCCTTCGGCGGGCGGGCGGTAAATTAGCACCAGCGCATCGCCGACAAACGGCAAGCCAAAGGTGCTGTTTTGAACGCGGCCCAGCTCCCGCGCGTAGGCGTACCAATCCGCATTTTCTGCCACAGCGGTCAAACCGTCCAGCGGCAGGATCAGCCCTTTCAGGGCGGCGGCCTCCAGGTCGGAGCGGCTTAAAGCGACCAAGGCTGGAACTGAATCTGGCGCCGCTGCGCTGGCTGCAGTCAACGACTCGAGCATGCCGCCCGGACCGCTGGCAGCTTTGACGCGGGTGACCAGCAGTACGCCTGGGTTTTCTTCCATGAAAGCGTCCAGGCGGGCGCGCAGCACATCACCGGCCGGGGTGCCGCCCTCGGGGTTAAACTGCGGTGGCAGCCAGATAGGGATGGTAACGACTCCCTGAATCGGGTCAACGGGTTCGGGGGTCAGTGTCGGTTCACCAGGGTTCGCCTCAACCGTAGGGCTGGAGGTTGGCGTGGTTACCCCGACTGGTTCTCCATTTAACAACGGCTCCAACCAGGAAGCGCAGCTGCCCAGAAACAGCGCCAGCATGACCAAAACCGCCGAAACAGACAGCAAGGTCACTTTCTGGCGATTAGGCAGCTTGGCTACTGAAGGGGGGCGAGTACCAGACGAGTTGAATTTCACTGCAAATGAATCGGATTGCTTATTAGGATAGTCAGCAGGCTAACCGCATGCTGGACATCATTATAATCAACCATTTCCGATGGCGAGTGAATGTAGCGGCAGGGGATCGATAAACAACCAACCGGAACGCCCGCTCGGGTCAATTGGATGGCACGCGCATCCGTGGATCCTGCTTCCAAAATTTCCAGCTGATACGGGATTTTGGCGGCTTCCGCTGTATCCGCCATCCAGCGCACAACGCGCGGATCGGACAGCATTCCGCCGTCGCGAACTTTGACCGCCGGTCCGGCCCCCAGCTTGACAGCCATGCGCATGCCTTTGGGCGTGTCGCCGGTGCCGGTAACATCCACTGCAATGCCAAGGTCAGGGTCAATGCCATAAGCGGCAGTGGTTGCGCCGCGGGTACCGACTTCCTCTTGCGTCGAAAAGACAAAATAGACCTCATGCGGTGTGTCTTTGAGCTTGCGCAGGGTCTCGATCAGCACGGCAACTGCAATCCGGTCATCCATTGATTTTGCGACCAGCCGACTGCCAAGGTCCAGCATCGGTCGGTCAAAGATGGCCAGATCGCCAATTTTAACCGGACAATCTGCCTTGCCAGCCGCGCCAACGTCGATATACATCTTTTCAAAGCTGTGCACCTGGTCTGTCCCGGTTAACCATTCACCGGCGATCACCCCATACGCGCCGTTCAAAAATTGCACCCGCCCCCCGATCAGCGTACGCGGACCCACGTCGCCAATGGTGGTGAAACGAACGAATCCGTTCTCATCGATATGCGTCGCAATGATGCCGATCTCGTCCATGTGCGCTGAAAGCATAATTCGCAGACCACCTGAACCCTGCTTCCCCTTGCGAACAATCAGGTTGCCCAGCGCGTCCACCCGCACGTCATCGGCCAGCTTGGCGACTTCCTTTTTGACCAGCTCGCGAACCGCTCCCTCATACCCCGATGGGCCAACGGCTTCGACCAGTTTCTTAATCAATGGTTTCATAGATTTCTCCGATGATGCGGGATATTAGCGTTCCTGGTCCAGGATGGCAGGAGTCAAACCTTCCAGCGCATGGTACATCAAAGCCAGAGTATGTTGCCAATCATCCAGTCGGGCAACCAGTGCCGCTGTGTGGGCGTAGCGTCCCGGCACCGAAACCGAGACCACCGGAATGCCCGCGCGCTGCTTGTGAATGGCGCCGGCATCCGTCCCGCCGCCGCCCGGTTGTCGTATCTGGTAAGGAATGCCAAAGGTTTCCGCCGTCTGTATTAAATATCGAATCAAGCGCGGGTCGGACAAAGTGCCCTGGTCAGCCACATAGATCGCCGGGCCGCCGTCGAGGCGGGTGTTATAACGCGGACTCTCCTCACCATCCCAGGTGGGCAAGTCACCCGCCGGAGTCGAGTCGAGGGCAAATGCAAGCTGCGGGTCGAGGGCATAGCCAGCCACCCGCGCGCCGCGCAATCCGACTTCTTCCTGGACGGTAAAAGCCGCCAGCAATTCGATATGGGCGGGAGCATGCCGCAGCAACTCAATAACGGTTACCACGCCCAGTCGATCATCCAGCGCCTTGCCCACCAGGCTGGGTCCAAGCTGTTGGAAGCGGGTGGCAAAGGTAGCCCGGTCGCCGGGGTGAACTTTTTTACCGTTCTCATTGCCCACGTCGATGCGCAAGTTATCGAGGGAAATGGCATTGCGGCGCTCGTCGGGGGTTGTATGGTGAATCGGTTTGGCGCCGATCACACCAGGCAGGTGGTCCTTGCCGACCAGCACGGTTTTTCCGGGCAATTGGCGCACATCGATACCGCCCACGGTTGCAAATTCGTACAAGCCGTCTTCGCCGTCCACCAGCATAAAGCCGACTTCATCCATATGGGCCGCCAGCATGACGCGCAAGGCTGGCTCCTGCCGGGCGTGTTTGGTCGCCAGCACATTCCCCAGTGCATCCACTTTGATGTCGTCAGCCAGATCTTTGATCTCAGCTAAAACAATTTTACGCACTTCGTGTTCAGCGCCGGATACCGCCACCGCATTGGAGAGGCGTTCCAGCAGGGCGATTTGCTCGGTCCCGATGAGCGGGGTTGTTGAGGGTGATGTCTTCTTCGGGGTCATGACTCGTCATCCCACCGTAGCGTCTGCATATAATCAGCCGGGAGTTCAGCAATGAATTGAGCCATCAGATGACCGGTTCGGGCAATGTCTTTCAGAGACACCACTTCGACCGGCGTGTGCATATAGCGGATTGGCATGCTCAGCACCATGGTCGGAATGCCTTCCGCCACCATCTGAATCCCCGTGGCATCCGTCCCGGACATGCGCGGCATCAAATCGTCATGGTAGGGCATGTCCAGCCTGTCTGCCAGCTTTTTGAAAGCTTCATACAGCGCCGGGTGAATATTCGGCCCCCAGCCCAATGTGACGCCCTTGCCCAACGGGAAGGTCGTGTAATTGGCGGGACTGCCCGGGCCGCGTGCGAAGGTGACATCGATGGCGACTGCAAGGTCAGGGCGAATCTCAAACGGGGAGGTGTACGCGCCGCCCAGGGTTTCTTCTTCCTGCACGGAAGCGACTGCCCAAACGTCCCAGATATGGCGGATGTGCTGTAATTCCTGCAGGCAGGCGGTGACCGCAGCGACGGATGCCCGGTTATCCAGGCTGTGACCCGCCAACAGATCGCCTGTCAGTTCAATGGGCGCCTGGGCAAAAGAGACCAGGTCGCCGACGCGCACCAACTCATTCACTTCGGCTGCCCGCAGGCCGGTGTCGACGAACAAATACTTCATTTCAACAGCTTTATTCGCCGCCTGATCTTCCGGGAGCAGCCAGCCCGGCGGTTGGACCACGTATCCCGGCAGCTCGCGCCGGCCGTGAACCGTCACAGGTTGGCCTGGCAAAATGCGCGCATCCACCCCGCCGATCTCGGTAAACCGCAGCAGCCCGTCTTCGATCCCGGTGACGATCATGCCAATCGCGTCCATGTGCGCCGAGAGCAGAATGCGCGGCCGCGGCTCGTCACCGTACCCCTTCTTTAACCCGTGCAGGCTGCCGATCCGACTGACGCTGAGTTCGTCCACCAGGGGGTTCCAGGCTTCGCGAATTACGGCGCGTACCGGATCTTCATATCCGGAAAGACCTGGCAGGGACAGTAAGCTTTTCAGAAAATCTTTGAGTTCTGCCATAGGTTTCTGTGACTGGTTTCCTTTATTACCCGCCCGGCGCCCCAGCGGTTGGGGCTGGCGTATCGGTTGGGACAGGAGTATCGGTGGGAGCGATGGTAGGCGTACGAGTTGGCGGAACAAATAAAGTGAACGTCAGGGTTGGCGTCCAGGTGACTGTTGGGGTCGGGGTTTCAGTGGCGGTCGGAAGGGTAAATACCGTGGTCACCACCGTAGGGGTTCTGGTTGCGGTCGGCGGGGCGAAAGTTTCGGTAATGGTGGGAGTGACCGTTGGTTTGGTTAATTCGCGCCCGACTTGCATGACTACAAAGCCCAGGCAGTAACACGGCAGGGTGGCAACGATGATAATAATGAGGATTTTTCGAATACGCGCGCGGCGGTCATCCCTGGAAAACATCCATGTCCCTCCGGTCAAGGTATGATCATATCATGCCGGGGAAGATTGGGCAAGTTGAAATGAAACCGGGCCAGCCCGTGGCTTGACCGGGGCATATCCGTATGCTACAGTAAGGGTTAACCGTTATCAGTTTAATATCTTATTGCTTGAGGTTCAAATGCAGCCCATCCCCCTAAGCGGTTTTGCCAATTCGAACAAGTACGGACGTATCACTTTGCTGGCCCTCGAAGAGGTGATGGGGAAACACGGGGTCAATGCCATCCTCAATCTTGCGCGACTCTCGCACTTTGTTGATAATTACCCGCCGGCAAATTTGGAGCGCCAGTTCGATTTTGCCTACACCTCCTCGCTGATGGGCGCGCTGGAGGAAATGTATGGTGCGCGCGGCGGGCGCGTCTTCGCGCTGCGGGCCGGTAAGGCCACCTTCGAGGATTTGCTCAGCAATTACGGGGCCATGGCGGGCGTCGGCGATATGGCCTTTCGCATGCTCCCGCTTCATTTGAAAATGCGCATCGGCCTGGGCGGGATGGCACGCGTCTTTTCGTCCATCAGCGACCAACTGACAAAATTCGAAGATAAAGGCGACCATTTTGTCTATTCCATTCAGCGCTGCCCGGCCTGCTGGGCGCGTCGCACCGAAAAGCCCGGCTGTTTCATTATGGCGGGCATTATTATGGCCGGGCTTAAATGGGTATCCAACGGGCATGATTTTCGCGTGTCCGAAGCGACCTGCATCGGCATGGGCGATCCTTCCTGCGATTTTATAATTTCTAAAGAGCCGATCCAATAGTTGCGTTACAATAATTCCGTAAGGCTTGTATCCTCACCCTGAGCCTATCCAGCCGGAGGATCGATGTTCCCGATTAAAGACACCATCCACGCGCGGCGGTTTTCCATAGTTACCTGGGGCATTATCCTGATCAATGTCCTGGCCTTTCTGTATGAGACCAGCCTCTCCCCCGCCGGGTTGGAAAGCCTGATCAGCAGTTACGGCCTGGTGCCCGTCAACTTATCATTGGGGAATCCGGCATCCTGGCCACCGCTGATCTCGCACATGTTCCTGCACGGAAGCTGGCTGCACCTGCTCAGCAATATGTGGACGCTTGTCATTTTTGGTGACAATGTCGAAGATCGCCTTGGGTCCGGACGCTTCCTCTTGTTCTACCTGATTGGCGGGGTGGCAGCCGGACTGCTGCAAGTATTTTTGGGCGCCGGCCCGAACATCCCTTCGGTTGGCGCCAGCGGCGCGATCGCTGCCGTGCTGGGGGCTTATTTCCTGTTTTTCCCGGGTGCCAAAGTTCTCACATTCGTGCCACTGATTTTGATCTGGTTCATCCAGGTGCCCGCCTGGATTTATCTGGGATTCTGGTTCGTTTCACAGCTATTCTCGGGACTGTCAGCGATGGTGCTGCAGTCCGGCGCCAGCGCCGGCGGGATAGCCTGGTGGGCGCACATCGGCGGGTTTGTCTTTGGGCTGGCGATGGCAGTCGTGTTCGCCGGGCGCAGCCGGTTCGATTGAGCTCACGGCGCGGATTCCCTCTACCGCGGGCTAACCATCTTTAGAAATACAAGAAAATGAGGAAGACCATGGGAAATCAATCGACTCCGCCTGTGGATGCAGACGACGCTCAAACAGCCGAAAGCCAGCTGGTTGAACCAGGTAAAGGCACCGGCCCCGTCCATGCCGAAGCATCGGCAGTTGCTGAACCTGCCAAAACCAATTCGGTCGGCCGGTGGGTACTAATCCTGCTGGCAACGTTGGTCATCGGTTTCGGCGCTGCATTCTTTGCGCTTTACCTGCCGGCCGGCCAGGAACTGCGCCAAGTCAAAGGCGATTTGGCCGCAGCACAGGAAAAATTAACCACCGTCGAGTCCGACCTGGCTAAAACCACCAGCGACCTGAACGCCGCTACCGCCGAGCTTAAAGCTGCGCGCTACAACCGGGCACTGGCCCGGGTGGAGGCCAATGTCGCTTACGCTCGCCTGGCTCTAGTCACGCGGGATTTGTTGACCGCGCGGCAGGAAGTCAGTGCCGCTGCCGAGAATATGAGCGTCCTGCTACCGCTGATTGAGGATCAGGAGACGGCCAAAGCCCTGGAAGACCGCATGGCTGGCATCCAGACCGCCATCGACACCGATTCAGCCAAAGCGCTCGATGAGCTGCGCACCTTGAGCGAGAATCTGCTGCGGCTGGAGAGCCGGTAACTAATAAGTAGAACTATTACGCACACGAGTAGGGGCACGGGGATTAGGCGCGTTTCACTGCTATTCAGCAATCCCCGTGCCCGGTTATATAAATCGGGTCAGGGATAAATTAACGATTTGAAATCGATTTAAATGTTACTCCGGGCACGGGGCGCCATCAATTCCCAGCCCTTTTTTATAATCCTCGTGCCTCTTGTATCTTGATCTAATCGGATCCCGTTTGCCCTAAGTTTATCAACCCCACCCAACCCGCCCCAAGACTGGGGCGGGTTTATCTTAATCGAGTGTTTTTGCGCCGCTACTGCGGCGCAAAATACTCGAAATTCATTTACTCCCCGCTCCCCGGTTTGTAGTTTACTTTTCACAGATGGCCAACCTTCGGGGAGCGGGGTCGGGGGTGAGTCGCTTAATCTAACGGATCAAAAGCGCAGGAAAGCGCCAAGCTTCCCGGCTTTATCCAGCTGCGGGTGGGCACGGATCACTTCCACATTGCCGCCCTTGCGCAGCGTCCGGCTGACCGCCACATCGATCACATCCGGGATCTGGTACATTTCACCGCCGCAATTCGAGCAGGTGCGGTGCGGGCGCGGTGTCAGATACGAACAATTTTTACATCGATAAGCCGGCTGTTGATAACCCTGCAGTACGACTAAAGTGTTTATCCGGTCCGCGTTGGCGGCATCCAGTGTGTTATCCAGTCCAATGACCGCGTCCGCGCCTCGGGCGGATTGGGCAATCAGGTCGTTGACCATGGTGTTTTCGCGTTTCTCATCGGCTTCCTGGCCAATTTGCATGGCTTTGGCAAGCACTTCGCTTTGATTGGCGCTCATGCTCATCGGGAAGGTGCCAACCACAAGGCTCTGAAACGCTTTGGGCAGCAACCCGCGGAACAAGGCGATATTATCGTCGGTGCCGCCGATCAAAATGCGCCGGATGTGCGCGTCTTCGAAAAATCTCGCCGCAAAAGCTGCCGATTCCTTCATATTGCGGTCGATGACTTCTTCCACATGGCGCGAGACGCCAGCGAACATGCTGCGACCGCCAACCACGGTTGACGCTCCGCCGCGTTTGACCTGTTTCACCGCCTCGCCGAGCACGCCTTCCTGTTCCTGCAACACGCCCAGGTGGAATGAAAACGCCCGCGCCCCCTGTTTATCCACCAGGATGACGCCGTATCCGCCGAAACTATCCAACAGTCGAGCCAGGACGCCCAGGCTCGGCCGGTCGCTAATGTGCATCAAGTCCGGCAATGACAATGCCAACGGATAAGTGCGAAAAAAATTTTGCGGAGCGCAGGAAAATACCGCCACCCCGCGCCCAGTCCAATCGTAATCCGTCTGGAAGTAATTTTGGATGACAGCAACGTCCAGTGGATGATCGATCTCTTTGAGTAAGTTGCGCAAGCGCAGTCTGTAAGCATCCTTGGTGGCTGCGGTGGAGTCAGTGTTGAGGTACAGACTTATAACGGGGTCTGGCACAATAAACCTGGCCAATTCCCGCAATTCATTTTCATTCAACATGGCAACCTCCTATCATACAAGCCCAGGCTGATGCAAACGGCCAGTCCGTTAAGGCCGCTGGCCCAAAGTAATGGTAACCTCCTTTTCTTCTGTGCCGCGCAGAACAGTTACTTCAATTTTATCTCCAGGGCTTTTATTTGCAATCAAATAACTCAACATTTCGCTAAAGGTATGGACAGGTTTCCCATCGACTGCGATGATCAAGTCGCCGCCAGAAGGTAAACCGGGAAAACTTGTGGCTGTGACGCCGCCAATAATTCCGGCCTTGTCTGCCGGACTGCCCGGAGCAACCGAGGTCACATACGCTCCCGTCTGGCGCGCTAACCCCAGGGTTTCGATCATATCCAGGGTCAGATCCTCTCGCGAGGTGATGCCAAGGTAAGGGTAATCGTAGGAGCCTTTCTCGATGAGCACGGGCACAACGCGCTTGACGATGTTGCCCGAGATGGCAAAGCCGATGCCGCTGTTGACCGGGTCGCCGGTGGCGGTGGTGCCGGTGGTGCGGATCGCGCGGTTTACGCCGATCACTTCACCGTTCAGGTTGAGCAGTGGTCCGCCCGAGTTGCCGGGGTTGATCGAGGCATCTGTCTGGATAATATCGCCGGCGGTGAAGAAATTCCCGCTCTCCGACTGGCGCAGCGAATCAAGCGTGCGGCCCTTGGCGGAGACAATGCCAACTGTCATGGTACCAGACAGACGGAACGGGTTGCCAATGGCAACCACAGTCTGGCCTACTGCAATCGAATCCGAGTTGCCCATGGTCAGCGGTACGAAGACCTCATCCGGCGCATCGACTTTGATTACTGCCAGGTCTGAATCCAGGTCAGAGCCGACTACGGTGCCGCGCGCCTTATAACCGGAGGGAAAGTCAATTTCCAATGCGGTTTCCCCTTCAACAACATGGTAGTTGGTGACCACATATCCGGTTTGATACACAAATCCCGAGCCGACGCCACCGCCGTCCGCAGTCGTCACCAAAATCGAAACCACGCCGGGTGAAACCGCATTGTAGAGGGTGGTCAGCAGTGCATCCCGCTCGCCAAGATCAAGCGGCGTGAGCGGCGCCAGCACTGCTTGAGTGGGCACCGGTGGAGAGACAATCACTGCCGATTCTGCCTGTTCCACCGGGGTCGGTGATGCGTTGGCGCCGCTGGACATCCCAGGCAGATTAAAACTGAACCGGCAAGCTGTAAGCACCAATATCATTATCAGACTAGCTACCAGCAATTTTTTCTTGTTCATGTTCTTTATCCAATCAACCAAAATAGGATCCAAGGGTTAACTTTTGCGCAGCTGCTCGAATAATTCGCGTTGTTTTGCCGAGAGCTGCCGCGGAAGCTGAACTTTGACCGTGACATACAGATCGCCGAAAGACTGCGGGTTGCGCAGCTCAGGCATCCCCCTGCCCGACAAGCGGATTTTTTGGCCGGGCTGTGTCCCGGCTGGAATAGTCAGTACCACTTCGCTTGTCAGGGTTGGAACTCGCACTTGCCCACCCAGGACGGCGGTATACAGGTCAACCGGCGCTTCGCTGTACAGATCGTTTCCCTTGCGCTCAAAACGTGCATCCGGCGCGACCTCAATCACCAAGTAGATATCGCTTTTTTGACCGTCTGCTCCGGCAGGCCCTATGCCACCCAGGCGAACCCGGGTGCCCGTCTTTGCTCCCGGCGGGATTTTTCCCTCCAGGCGCCGGTCGTCGATCTGTAAAGCCCGGGCTGCGCCCTTATAAGCCTCTTCCAGTGAAATTTGCACGGGCTGTTCATAAGAAACGGGTTGACGGGTACGGCGGGTCGTTTGACGGCTTCCCGTTCCCGGCATGCCGCCAAAAATGGAACTAAAGAAATCGGAAAAACCGCCCAGCCCGCCAAACAGGTCATCCATATCCACCTGGGTTGTTCGGCCGCCCGGCGCGCCGGTAGTCCATTGCTCCCAGTTGAAGTTGCCGGGCGCTCCGCCGGTTTGCTGCCAATGTTGGTACGAGTCACCCAGTTGGTCATAGCGCGCCCGTTTCTCCTTGTCGCGTAGGACCTCGTAGGCTTCGTTGATTTCCTTGAATTTTTCCTCAGCGGCTTTATTCCCGGGGTTACGGTCGGGATGCAGTTTCATGGCCAACTTGCGGTAGGCTTTCTTGACGTCATCCTCGCTGGCTCTTTTATCAACCCCAAGAATCTTGTAGTAATCTTTATATTCCATGTCTACATTGTAAAGTGCCGAACTTGTCAAAGTCAAGTATCAAGCGCATCTTCTTATACATCTCTTATCGAAAGCAAGTTTCAGAGATCAGTAATTCCTCTCGACTGGTTGCCCTGGAATCCCGGTCATGTTGTAAAATAGAGCATGTAATTTTTTGGATTTCCCCCTGGAAAACTTGAGCATGAGCACCCTGCCGAAGGATCAAAAAATCCTCATTATCCACGATGACGCGCAAACCAACCACCTGTTGGAACGGTTGCTGCATTCTGCTGGTTATACGGTCGGAGTTTTTACGGATTTTGCCTCTTCCCAGAAAGAATTGGATAAAGCTCAACCACAGCTTGTCATCCTGGGCCAACTGCAGGACAGCTCAAATGGGTTAACCGAAGCCGAGAAAATCATCCACCAGTATCCGGCTGTGCCGGTGTTGTTGTTTGTGACCCAGGATTCACCAGCACTATTAAAGGAAGCGCTGCGACTGGGCGTCAGCGATTATTTATGCCCCCCGTTGCGCGCGGATGACTTGCTGCGAGCGGTGGAGAGCAGCCTGGAAAAAGCCAGACGAAATCGGGAATGGGTGCTGCTCGAGTCACGGCGGGCAACCGGGCACTTGCGTCAGCGGGTAGATGAGCTGGAAACCCTTTCGCGGCTCGGCCAGTCGATCACCGCTCAATTGGACACGGATAATCTGCTGACCGCCATTGTCGAGGCGGCGGTAGAGCTGACCGGGGCCGAGGAAGGCAGTCTGCTGCTCATTGACAAAGAGACCGGCCAACTGTACATCCGTGCCTCTAAAAATTTCCAGGAAGACTTCGTCCGCACTTTCCGTTTGCCCATCCAGGACACCCTGGCTGGGTCGGTTTTGACGACCGGAATGCCGGTGGTGGTGGATGAAAACACGCCCAGAAAAATCAAGACTTCCTACCTGGTGCACAGCCTGATCTATGTTCCGCTGTTATTAAAATCCCGGGTCACCGGGGTTCTAGGGGTGGATAACCGTAATAACCGGCTGCCCTTCCAGAAGCATGACATCGATTTGCTGACGACACTGGCGGAATACGCTGTGATCGCCCTGCTAAACGCCGACCAGTTCAATGAAACCAGGGCGGAACGCAACAAACTGGAGACCATCCTGCGCCGGGTGCAGGACGGGGTGATCGTGGTCGATCGCGAGAGGCGAATTTTAATGATCAACCAGGCGGCCGAAACCGCGCTGGGGATCATTGCCGGCGAGGCGGTCGGCAAACTCGCCAGCGAGATCGTTCCGCAGCCAGAAATTCTGGCGCTGCTGGAGGCGAATACTGCCAGCCTGTCCACCCGCACCGAATTTACTTCCATCGATAATCACGTGTTCTCTGCGCAGTTTAGTTCGATACCGGAAGTGGGTGCGGTGATCACTCTGCACGATATTTCCTATCTGCGTAACCTGGACCGGATGAAGAACGAATTCGTCGGGACGGTTTCGCATGACCTACGGTCGCCGCTCACAGCCATCCTGGGTTATGCCGAACTGGTCGAACGAGCGGGGCCGGTTAATGAACTGCAATCGGAATTCATCCGGCGCGTTGAAAGCAGTGTGACCAATATTTCTCATCTTGTGGATGATCTGGTCAACCTTGGTCGCATCCAGACCGGGTTTGACGGCCGGAGCGAGGTATTCGAGCTTCCCAACAACTTGAGCACTGTGGTGGACTCCTATCAAAAAGCCCTGACCAGCCGGGATCACCCGTTCGAAATGCAATTGCCGGCGCATATCCCTCCTTATTACGGCAATCCGCTGCAAATTCGGCGCATGTTCGAAAATATCCTTGACAACTGCATCAAGTATTCGCACCCTGGCGGCAAGATCCAGGTCAAGGGCAAAATCGAGCAGAACCAGGTGATTTTGCAGTTTATGGATGAAGGCAGTGGCATCCCGGCCAAAGATATACCTTATGTCTTCGATAAATTTTTCCGCGGCAGCAATAACACCAGCGAGCAGACCGGTACCGGATTGGGCCTGGCTATTGTTAAATCGGTGGCGGAAGCGCATGGGGGGCGGGTGTGGATCGACTCGGTAATGAACCAGGGCACCACGCTCACTGTCGTGCTACCGATTCAGGAGCCCCCTGCTGCCGGGTAGCCCGATAAAATCTTATTAAGTCAGGCACACATCAACCTCGCTCAAGCTGTCCAAGGATTGAGACGGGCTTGCTTAAGTTGGAAATTTTGGTTTCAAAGCAGCGGATTGTGCCCAAAATAGCCCCTCAGCGCTCATTTTGCTTTAAAACAAGCCTCCGCCGGGGGCGGTGAGGAGGACCCAGCGGAGGCTTTCGCCAAAGGAGGAGACAACGATGAGCATTGTTGGAGCGTCGATAAAGATTGCGTCTCCGGATATATATTAACGCAAAACCATTCTGAATAAAACCGTCTTTTGTCCTTGCTTGGGCTGATAATCCTCAGTTACAAGTCGTGCAAAAAGTCACAAATCAAAGTGACAGCGCCAGCCTGATCTCCATAATCAGCCTGACGCAGGCCCGGATGGTTGTTGCCGGTAATCATCTTGGAGACTCGCCGCCCGTGGCGGTACAGGCAAAGTACCGGTTTGCCAAGTGTCAACGCCAGAGCAATTTCATAACCAACCCCGTGAGACGGGGTACTCACCTCAGCGATCAGCACATCGCACCCGTTGACCCAGGCCACGTCACGCCGGTAAACTTCGTTGGGGCTCACCACAGCTTCCAACGCCATGATATCCGGGCTGGATAGGTGCGCCGTGGGGACCTGGTGACCTTGCGCCAATAGCGCTTCGACAATTGCTGCATAAATCGCTTGATCTTCCCGCCCGCCGGTGATGGAGCAGGAAAAGTAAATATTCATTCCGCCGCCTTTATAAAGGGTATTCAGAGATTTTACCAAAAACCTCCCGTGTGCGTTGCAGACTCGGGTGCATCGCACCCAGATCAAAAACGGGCTTTCCGCAATGTCGGTAGTGGCGAGGCAGGGAAATGCATCTCAATCTCTCAACTCCCCGATAGCCTCGCAATGAGGGGCAAAATCTAAAAGCCAAAAGCAGGAGTGATGCACTTGCACTTACGGTGCTCGGTTTAGAGCAGGTGCAACGCACCCAGACCTTAAACTGGCACATATATTGCAACTTCTATTAAGATTCTGCATCCGCTCTGCTTGACGCTGATATTTGCTTATGCTACTATGTAGAATGGATGTTAAAATTTCACGGCTGATTCAGCGAAAATAACGTCCCAATGTCTTAAGGAGAACCTCCATGAATAAGAAGATTTTCGCCCTGGTAATCATCACAATCATGATCGGGCTGGTGCTTTCCGCCTGCACCCGCTCCGCTACCAGTAAATCTCCCACCGACGCCACCGCCACCTCCGAGATTCCCTTTCCGGTTGGAACGCTGGATACCTCCGCGCGGGTAACCGAAATCGTACAACAGACCCAGAACGCCGCTGCCACCCCGAGCGTGCCCACCGTCCAGGTACCACGGGTATCAACCCCGGTCGTTATCCCAACAACTGCGGGATTACCCACGCTAGTACTGCAACCGACAGCTACCAGCGTCCCGGTTAAAGTTCCGACCCTTTCCCGGCCTGAGACTTACACCATCCAGTTTGGCGAGTGGCCGATCTGCATCGCCCGCCGCTACAATCTGGATCTAAACGGCCTGCTCGAAGCCAATAACCTGAACATGAATTCGAGCCCGGAACCCGGCACGGTGCTGAATATTCCAGCCACTGGTACGTGGGCCTCCGGCGAGCGCGCCCTTAAAGCGCACCCGGCTGATTACACCGTCGTCTCTGGCGATACCGTCAATTCGATTGCCTGCGAGTTTGGCGACGTGGATCCGCTGGCGATTGCTGCTGCCAACAGCCTGTCCTCACCCTACACTTTGAGCGCCGGGTCGATCATTAAAATTCCGTAGCCCACCCATAACGATCCAGAGCTCTTCTACCCATGGTGTGACAATCTTTATGTAGGGGCTGTCCCAAAAGTAGTTTTTTGTTAATTTACACCCTATATAAAGGGGACGGGGTGGAACCTGTCCCCTATCGGTGCGGGCGGGCTTCCATGCCCGCCCGCTTTTGGGACAACCCTTCCGTCTGTCCACAGGAGCCGACCATGTCTTTTACCACCCTGAATCGCGAAATAATCTACCGCGGCCGCGCTTTTAATGTCGAAATTGTCAAAATGCAACTGCCGGATGGGAAGATCCGCGCTTATGATCTGGTGGAACACAAAGGCGCGGTCACCATCGTGCCGGTTGACGATGCCGGTAATATCCTGTTCGTTCGCCAATACCGCGTGGGCGCAGACCAGGAGTTATTGGAACTCCCTGCTGGTCTTTTGAATCAAGACGAGCCGCATGACGAGGCCGCTGCCCGCGAAGTGCGCGAGGAAACCGGTATGGCTGCCCGGCAGATGACCTTGCTCGGCAATTTTTACCTGGCGCCCGGTTACTCCTCGGAGCACATGCATGTTTATTTAGCCACCGGACTGCATCCTGACCCGTTGGATCAAGATGAAGATGAATTTCTGGAATTGGTCCCCATCCCGGCAGCCGAGGCAATCCGTATGGCGCGAAGGGGTGAAATCCGCGATGGCAAGTCTCTGGCAGCCTTAATGATGGTAGAATCGTATCTAAATTTGTAGAACCAGGTTCGTCAAACCGGGATCGTTCACACTCAAATCACTCTCTCCCGGGATCCGGTGAGGGAGTTTTTTTGCCGTACAACCGTTATCGATAGGGCTTGCTGCTTGTATGACTGAGTGCATACGATTTAAATGATGTATATAACTTTCTTGATTGTGAATTTAGGTATAAACTTCTCGGATGGATGTCTGAACACTTAATGAGTTACATATCCAAGCTGGCCTTTTGAAAGGTATCCATTGGCCGCTTTTTGGGTTATACCCTTGAGGGAGAGATCGTCATGAAAAGACAGAAGATCACCACAGATGCCAACGAGGCTGTTGCCCACGTAGCGTACCGATTAAATGAAGTAATCGCTATCTATCCGATTACGCCTTCCTCTGGCATGGGCGAATTGTCCGATGCCTGGTTAGCTGCAGGTATTCCGAATATCTGGGGAACCGTCCCGCTGGTATGTGAAATGCAATCCGAAGGCGGCGCTGCTGGCGCTGTTCACGGCGCTTTGCAGACTGGTTCATTGACCACCACCTTCACTGCCTCGCAAGGCCTGCTGCTGATGATCCCCAATATGTACAAGATTGCCGGAGAACTGACTCCGGCCGTTTTCCATGTTTCAGCGCGCACCGTTGCCGCCTCTTCACTATCGATCTTTGGCGATCATTCCGACGTGATGGCCACCCGCCAGACCGGTTGGGCGTTGCTGGCTTCACGCTCGGCGCAGGAAGCCCATGACATGGCGTTGATTTCCCAGGCTGCCTCCCTGGAAAGCCGCGTGCCTTTCCTGCACTTTTTTGATGGTTTCCGCACCTCGCATGAGGTTACCAAAGTGGAATACCTGTCCGAAGACGACATGCACGCCATGATCGACCCCAAACTGGTCAGCGCACACCGCGCCCGCGCCCTCACCCCTGATAATCCCGTGCTGCGCGGCACCGCCATGAACCCCGACGTTTACTTCCAGGCGCGGGAATCCATCAACCCGTTCTACGACCGCTGCCCTGAAATCGTACAAAGGACCATGGACAAGTTCGCCGGGTTGGTCGGCCGCAGTTACCACCTTTTCGATTATGCTGGCGCTTCGGATGCGGAAAATGTCATTATTGTGATGGGCTCAGGCGCTGAGACGGTTGAAGAAACCGCACTTGCCCTGCAAAAACAGGGCGAAAAAGTCGGGGTAGTGACCGTTCACCTGTACCGGCCCTTCTCTGCCCATCACCTGCTGCAAGCGCTGCCCGCCACCGTCAAGAAAATCACCATCCTGGATCGCACCAAAGAACCAGGTTCGGGTGGAGAACCGCTCTACAAAGACGTCGTTACTGCCATGCAGGAAGTCTTTGCTGCCGGAAACGCTCCTTTCAAGAGCATGCCGGTAATCACTGGCGGGCGCTATGGGTTGTCCTCCAAAGAATTTACCCCTGGCATGGTCAAGGGCGTCTATGACGAATTAAAGAAGGATGCCCCGCTCAACGGCTATACCATCGGTATTTTGGATGATCTCAACCACACCAGCCTGGTCTATGACCCGGAATTCTCGATCGAAGCGCCTGAAACCATCCGCTGCGTCTTCTTTGGCCTGGGCGCTGATGGCACCGTGGGCGCCAATAAAAATTCCATCAAAATCATCGGCGAAGAAACCAATAATTATGCTCAGGGTTACTTCGTGTATGATTCCAAGAAATCCGGGTCGGTCACCATCTCGCACCTGCGCTTTGGTCCCAAGCCCATTCGCGCTCCATATCTGATTGGCACCGATGACGCCAATTTTGTCGCCTGCCACCAGTTCTCTTTCCTGGAGCGGCTGGACATGCTCAAATATGCCAAAACCGGTGGCGTTTTCCTGCTGGATAGCATTTACCCGCACGACGAAGTATGGCAGCATCTCCCGCGGGAAGTTCAACAGGCCATTATTACCAAAAAACTGCGCTTCTATGTTATCGACGCGCATGAAGTGGCTGCAAAAGCCGGCATGGGCGGTCGCATCAACACGGTTATGCAGACCTGCTTCTTTGCCATCTCCGGCGTACTGCCGCGCGATGAAGCCATTGATGAAATCAAGAAGAGCATTAAGAAAACTTACGGCAAGCGCGGCGAAGCCGTCGTCCAACAAAACTTTGAGGCCGTGGACACCACCATTGCGCATCTTGCCGAGGTGAAGGTTCCTGCAACGGTTGACAGTCTGGTGTCTCGCCGTCCGGCAGTGGTTGCGGAAGCCCCCGAATTTGTGCGCAATGTGCTCGCCCCCATGATGATCTATAACGGCGATGATCTGCCGGTCAGCAAAATGCCGGTGGATGGCACCTATCCGACCGCTACCGCTCGTTGGGAGAAACGGAATATCGCCCTGGAAATCCCTGTCTGGGACCCGGATGTATGTATCCAGTGCGGAAAATGCGCGTTCGTCTGCCCGCACGGCGTCATTCGCCAGAAAGTTTACGACCCGCAATATCTGGCAGGCGCTCCAGAGACCTTTAAATCCACCGAAGCTAAGTTCCGTGAACTGCCCAACACGCTCTACACCATCCAAGTAGCCCCCGAAGACTGCACCGGCTGCGCGCTGTGCGTGGAAGCCTGCCCTGCTAAAAACAAGTCCCAGGTTGGATTGAAGGCCATCAACATGACCTCGCAAGCGCCGCTGCGCGAGACCGAAAAGGTCAACTGGGAGTTCTTCCTCAACCTGCCTGAGGTTGACCGTACTGCCATCCCCTTTACTACCGTTAAGAACTCGCAATTGCTTGAGCCGCTGTTTGAGTTTTCGGGCGCCTGCGCTGGCTGCGGCGAGACACCCTACATCAAGCTTCTCTCACAATTATTCGGCGACCGCACCGTGGTTGCCAATGCGACCGGCTGCTCGTCGATTTACGGCGGCAACCTGCCCACCACCCCATGGGCCAAAAATAAAGAAGGCCGCGGACCGGCCTGGTCAAACAGTCTGTTCGAAGACAACGCCGAGTTTGGCCTTGGCATGCGTCTGACAGTTGACAAGCAATCTGAGTTTGCCAGCGAACTGCTGACCGGGTTAGCCGGCGCCGTTGGCGAAACCCTGGTCACCGAACTGCTTAATGCCGACCAGACCAATGAAGCTGGCATCCGCGCCCAGCGTGACCGCGTTGCAGCCTTAAAGCAGACGCTGCGCGGCATCAAGGACCCGCGCGCCGGACTGCTGCTCGACCTGGCAGACTATTTGGTGCGCAAGAGTGTTTGGATCCTGGGCGGTGATGGTTGGGCTTATGATATTGGTTACGGCGGCCTCGACCACGTCCTGGCCTCGGGGCGCAACGTCAACATCCTGGTCTTGGACACCGAAGTGTATTCCAACACCGGCGGTCAGTCTTCCAAGGCCACCCCGCGCGCGGCAGTCGCCAAGTTTGCCGCCAACGGCAAAGGCCTGCCTAAGAAAGACCTTGGTATGATCGCCATGGCGTACGGTTACATTTACGTAGCGCGGATTGCCATGGGCGGCAATGACGGCCAGACCTTGAAAGCCTTCCTGGAAGCCGACGCCTACGACGGCCCGTCCCTGATCATCGCATACAGTCACTGTATTGCGCACGGTATCGATATGCGCAAAGGCCTGGAACAGCAAAAGCTGGCCGTCCAATCCGGTCACTGGCCGCTTTTCCGCTATAATCCGGCGCTGGCCGACGAGGGTAAAAATCCGTTGGTGCTCGACAGTAAAGCGCCGTCGATCCCGATCGATGAGTACGCCTACAACGAGACCCGCTACCGCATGCTGCTGCAGAGCGACGAACAGCGCGCCGAAACGCTTATGCGCAGCGCCCGCAGCGATGCTGCCAAGCGCTGGCAGTTGTACCAGCAGATGGCCGCCATCCAATACGGAGCTGTTCCGATGGACGCTCCGGTGGATAAAAGCGAAAATCAATAGTTTCTAAGCAGGTGGAGGCGCATGTCTCCACCTGTCCATTTCTTATCGGATTGACGAGAGGAGAAACCTGAATGGTCGATTTAACTACGCATTATATGGGTTTAAAGCTCAAGAACCCGTTAGTCGCTTCTGCCTCGCCGGTCTCCAAGAAATTGGGCGGCGTCCGCCGTTTGGAAGATGCTGGCGTCAGCGCCATCGTCATGTATTCGCTGTTCGAAGAGCAGATCGAGTACGAAAGCCGCGCGCTGGATCATTTTCTCAACCGGGGAACCGAGTCCTTCGCCGAATCACTCACCTACTTCCCCGACATGCCGCAGTACAATATCGGCCCGGAAAGCTACCTCGAGTTGATCAACCAGGTTAAACAGAACGTCCAGATCCCGGTCATCGGCAGCCTGAACGGCATATCGACTGGCGGCTGGGTGGAATATGCCAAACGCATCCAGGAAGCCGGCGCGGACGGTCTGGAACTCAATATCTATAATATCCCAACCGACCCGGCTGTCACTGCGGCTGAGGTCGAGGATGGCTATGTCGAGCTGGTGCGGGCAGTAAAGAGCCAGGTCAAAATCCCGCTGGCAGTCAAACTGAGCCCGTTCTTCACCTCGTTGCCCAACCTGGCTTCCCGTTTGAGCGCAGCCGGAGCCAACGGTCTGGTGCTCTTCAACCGCTTCTACCAACCCGATTTGGATATCGAGACTTTGGAAGTCGTTCCTAACCTGGTGCTGAGTGATTCGGATGAATTGCGCCTGCCGCTGCGCTGGATCGCCATTTTACGCGGGCGCGTCAAGGTTGACCTGGCTTTATCCACCGGGGTACACACGGCTACCGACATCATCAAAGCTTTGATGGCGGGCGCCAATGTAGCCATGACCACTTCAGAACTGCTGGCACACGGGGTTGGCCGCGCCGCGGAAATGCTGACCGACCTGGAGAAATGGATGGATGAGTTCGAATATGGCTCGGTTCAAAAAATGATCGGCAGCATGTGCCAGACGTCGGTCGCTGATCCGTCGACTTTTGAACGGGCCAACTATATGAAAATCCTGCAGAGCTTCGATAATCGCATTCTGTATTGAAAGCGGTCGGATTTTGCGATTCGCCAGGCAGATTCGATCTAACCCGATCGGATCTGCTTTTATAATAGTCATCTGATCTTAATCCTATTCAGCCGACAATGATCACTCAAATCTACTCCATTCAAACTGTGCAGGAAGCGCTTGACTGTGTGGCAGCCGGCGCGGATTATATTGGCGTGGCGGCTGCAACCAACATGCACCTGCCAGCCGAAGTCAGCCTTGAGACCGGGCTGGAGATCTTTGCGGCTATTGGCAAACAAGCCAAAAAGGTGGCATTGACTGTAGCGGACGACCCTGAACCGATCTACCAGGTTATTGAGCAGCTCAAGCCGGACGTGATTCATGTCTGCGGCAACCGGTACTACGCAACACCCAAGTTTGCTGAGACTGCCCGGCGGCTGCGTAACGGGCTGGAAGTGCTGCAGGCCATTCCGGTGACTGGTCCGGATGCTATTGCGGAGGCCGAGCATTACGCCCGTTTCTGTGACACGATTATTCTGGATTCGGTTGACCCCAAAATCGCAGGGATCGGAGCCGCCGGCATCGTCCACGATTGGGCAGTCAGCAGCGAAATCTGCCGCCGGCTGGAAAAGCTGGGCTGCAAAGTGATATTGGCCGGCGGGTTGGGACCCGATAACGTGGCGGACGCGATCCGGCAGGTGCGTCCCTGGGGGGTCGATTCTTTCACGAAAACCAGCATCAAGTTGGCTAACGGCGCCAGTCGCAAAGACCCGGCGCTGGTTAAATTGTTCATCGAACGGGCTCAAGCAACCGCAAAGGAACTGGGAATTTGATACCGCTCCAGACCAGTAAACCCATTCTTTCGATCGGCGATGCCTGCCCAGACATCATTTTGCCCTACAGCGACACATTGGCGGTTATGGCAGCGCTTGCACGCGGTGAAACAATTAATGCCGAACAAAAAAGCGCCCGAATCGCAGCCGGCGGCAGCGTGGCAAACACCGCGCACGGTATAGCCGTGCTCGGGGGAAAATCCTGGTTTGCTGGAAAAGTTGGCAATGACTACTTCGGCCGGTTTCTCAAAGACGCCTTTGATCGCGCCGGCGTCGATACCCGCTTCCTGATCCTGGATGAAAATATCCCCACATCCATGGTCATTGCCGTCATGGGACAAGATAAAAATCGGGTCACCTACGCCGTCCCACGCACCCAGGCTTCGCAACATCAGCTTGCGCCCTCTGATCTTCCGGAAAACCTGCTGGATCAAATTGGCTGGCTGCATACCTCTGGAATCTTACTGCGTGAAAACCCGGCCGCAGATACCATTCTGGATTTAATGGAGCAATGCGCGCAAAAATCCATCCCGGTCTCGCTTGATCTGAACATCCGCATCGAAGCCATTGGCGATGCAACCAGTTTTGAACGAATTAACCGCGCGATTGAGTATAGCAATATTTTATTTGGTTCTGGCAAAGACGAACTATCCTTGGTTACTGGCGGGTTATCCCCGCAAGCAGCCGCAACTGCACTGGTGGGTTCGAACCGGGTAGTGGTATGCCGCAGCGGAAGCAGCGGCACGAACGTTTATGAACTGGAAAGTCATGTATCCCACTGCAGTGCGTTTGACGTACCGGTGGTCGATACCCTGGGCGCCGGTGACGCCTACAATGCCGGTTTCATCACCGCAGCCACACAAGGTCTTGGTCTGGAGATCGCCAATTTGTATGGCAATGCTGTCGCAGGGTATAAGCTCATGCACGCCGGCGCAAGAAACTTTCCCAACCAACGGCAATTGGAACAATTCTTCCTGGATCATGACGGAAAATATGTCGAAAATTAAATAAAAATCACCGGCTCGCAAGAACCGGTGATTGCTTTCGATAAAAATGAGTCCTGTTGGAAGGGGTTTATTCTTCCAACGCAGCGGGTTCGCCCATCTTCCGTTGGCGGTACACGATCCGCCCGCGGGTTAAGTCGTATGGGGACATTTCCACACGAACATGGTCGCCCAACAGGATGCGAATGTAGTATTTGCGCATCCGGCCGGAAAGATAGGCCAACACCTCGTGGCCATTGTCCAGACGCACCCTGAACTGGGTGGCAGGCAAGGCCTCTACGATGGTACCTTCAACACGGATCTTATCTTCTTCTTTGGCCATTATCATCTCCTTCGCCGGATGGAGCTAATCACCAACCCGGAACTCTTACCTGGCGAACTTACTCGCCACGCGAATATTGGCGGCGTTTAATTCGGCGAATCGCCTTCTTTTGCTCCACACGGCGCAGCTCGCTTTTTGAAATGAACCAGCGCTTTCGGCGGACTGTGGAAAGCACACCGCTCTTGACTACCTTTTTGCGGAACCGCTTGAGAAGCTGGTCCTGCGATTCATTGGGTCGCAGTACTACTACTGGCAACGCAATCACCTCCCTTCCGTGTCAGGGGATGTAAACGCTTGCAGGCGAAAAAAACCGGCTGCAGATCGCGATTGCAGCCGACATCAGAGCGAAAAAACTTTCCTCGTTATGCCCGGGGCTTTCAGCGATACAACCTCCACATCATGCAAGCGAGTACAGACAAGCTATGTAAAGGCGGGATAACCCGCTTACTACGCGATATTATACCGCAGGTTTGTTAATATTGTCAAATGGCTGGCGGTATTTCGAATTTCAAACAGCGATCCATCCTGGTCAAATATGCATCGGTCAGACATTATTTCATCAAGTTACCAAAATCTAGTAGCGTGTATAATGCAAACGATGACCATCGACCCTTATCTCTCCTACCTGACCCAACACCTGACCCCTGCTCGCATACAGCATTCCCTGGGAGTCATGCAAGTTATGGAACAACTCGCCCCGATTTATGAATTGGATCCCACCACAGCACGGCTAGCCGGTTTGGCACATGACGCGGCCAAAGAGCTGACCCCGCCGCAAATGATTGAGATCGCCCGGATGATGCATTTCCCGCTGAATGATCCAAGCGACTGTGATCCGCTATATTTGCACGGCCCGTGTAGCGCCTACGTTGCATCGCATGAAATGGGGATCAATGATCCTTTGATACTGGAAACGATTTTCCGGCATTCCTATGTAGGCGATGGGCCTGTGCAATCGCCGGTATTCTGTTGGTGCCTGCGGTTTGCCGATATGCTCGAACCGGGTCGCGATTGGCATGATGTGCGCAGCAGTTTGCAACCGATGATTTTCGCTGGCCAGATGGGCCAAGCCGCCTATGAATTGATGGAATGGCTGGTGCCCTTCCTGGAAAGCATGAATATTATCCCCCACCCAGCCCAACGCGCGCTGCGCAGGAAACTAGCGCAATTATTCGCCAATGGCGCTAACGGGGTGAATAACGATCAACTCCCGGTGTAACCTTCTGCAACCAGGCGTGCGTGCGTAGACAAGGTGCTTTTCGAGCGACCCATTAATGGCGAAAATAGGCACAGGCGAAATGCAATTTTGCCCTACCGGATCTACGCAATGATCAAAGCCCAGTGGCTCCCGTAGGGCATTTTATAAGCATGCTTGTCAAAGCCCCAAGCTTAGAGGTTGGCTCTGTTCGGTTTTGAACGTACGAATCAATTTCTCTACAGATTACTTTCCCGTGCTTGATATTTATCTGAACGGGTTATTCAAGCCGCCTGCCCTAAGTGGTTTAAAAAACAAACCCCGCTCATGCTAACGTGATCGGGTAGTTTAAACTAAAAAAGTCTCTTGGCAATGACCTACTCTCCCAGGAAGTTACCCTCCAAGTACCATCGGCGCTGACAGCCTTAACGACCGGGTTCGAGATGTAGCCGGGTGTACCACTGTCGCTCAGATCACCAAGAGACTTTCTTATTCAAAAGTTAAGGGCGAATAAATAGTATGTAGTAGGTCCCGCGTAATTTCGTTCAGAAAAGTGCTGAGTTCTCCGCATCACAACGGAAGCCCTCGATCATTAGTACAGCTTAGCTTAACGTATTGCTACGCTTACACACGCTGCCTATCAAGCAGGTGGTCTACCTGCGATCTTACTCCCTTACGGGAAGAGGGATCTCATCTCGAGGCGAGCTTCCCGCTTAGATGCTTTCAGCGGTTATCCCTGCCAGACATGGCTACCCAGCGATGCCGTTGGCACGACAACTGGCACACCAGAGGTCTGTCCACCCCGGTCCTCTCGTACTAGGGGCAGCTCCTCTCAAATCCCTTACGCCCACAGCGGATAGAGACCGACCTGTCTCACGACGGTCTGAACCCAGCTCGCGTACCGCTTTAACGGGCGAACAGCCCGACCCTTGGGACCTTGTACAGCCCCAGGATGCGATGAGCCGACATCGAGGTGCCGAGCGAAGTCGTCGATATGAACTCTTGGACTTCACCAGCCTGTTATCCCCGGGGTAGCTTTTATCCGGTAAGCCACGGCCCTTCCACTCAGTACCGTGGGATCACTAAGCCCGTCTTTCGACTCTGCTCGACGCGTTGGTCTTGCAGTCAAGCTCCCTTATGCCTTTACACTCTACGGCTGGTTTCCATTCAGCCTGAGGGAACCTTTGGGCGCCTCCGTTACATTTTGGGAGGCGACCGCCCCAGTCAAACTGCCCACCTGGCACGGTCCCCCACCCGGATTACGGTGTGGGGTTAGGATCTAAACATCATCAGGGTGGTATTTCACTGACGTCTCCACCGAGGCTAGCGCCCCAGCTTCATAGACTCCCACCTATTCTACACAGACAATGCCCAAATTCAATGTCAGGATGCAGTAAAGCTCCACGGGGTCTTTTTGTCCTGCTGCGGGTAGGCCGCATCTTCACAGCCATTTCAATTTCGCCGGGTCCTTCGTTGAGACAGTGTTCTAGTTGTTACGCCGTTCGTGCGGGTCGGAACTTACCCGACAAGGAATTTCGCTACCTTAGGACCGTTATAGTTACGGCCGCCGTTCACCGGGGCTTCAGTTCAAAGCTTCGCTTGCGCTAACCTCTCCCTTTAACCTTCCGGCACTGGGCAGGCGTCAGCCCCTATACATCGCCTTTCGGCTTAGCAGAGACCTGTGGTTTTGGTAACCAGTCACTAGAACCATTTCACTGCGGCCTCCGGACGCTCATTATTCATTCACGTCTAGAGGCACCCCTTATCCCGAAGTTACGGGGCTAATTTGCCTAATTCCTTAACGAAGGTTCTCCCGTTCGCCTTGGTATATTCTACCCGTCTACCAGTGTCGGTTTGCGGTACGGGCACTCGAGTTTCAACGTTTAGAAGCTTTTCTCGGCAGCAAGGCTCAACTCACTTATGCCTTAGAGGCTCGTCACGATGTCTCAGCTCAGTCTGCGGATTTGCCTACAGACCTCAACGCCTGCCACACCATGCACCTGCACAACCAATCGCAGGCTGGCCTACCTCGCTGCGTCCCTCCATCACTCAACTCAAGTGGTTCCGGAATGTTGACCGGATGTCCATCACCTACGCCTTTCGGCCTCGGCTAAGGACCCGACTAACCCGACGCGGAATGACCTGGCGTCGGAAACCTTAGACATACGGCGAATACGGTTCTCACGTATTTTACGCTACTCATGCCTGCATTCTCACTTCTATCCGCTCCAGCCGTCCTTACGGTCGACCTTCACTGCAGATAGAACGCTCCCCTACCGCTCCAGCTTACGCTGAAGCCCATGGCTTCGGTATCAAGCTTAGCCCCGTTAAGTTTTCCGCGCAGGATCACTAGACCAGTGAGCTATTACGCACTCTTTAAAGGGTGGCTGCTTCTAAGCCAACCTCCTGGTTGTTCAAGTAACCCCACATCGTTTCCCACTCAGCTTGAATTTTGGGACCTTAGCCGATGATCTGGGCTGTTTCCCTTTTGACCACGAATCTCATCACCCGTAGTCCGACTACCATGCTCTGGAGTACCGGCATTCGGAGTTTGATTGGAGTTGGTAAGCTCTAAGCCCCCTAGTCCATTCAGTGCTCTACCTCCGGTACTGAACGCATGGCGCTAGCCCTAAAGCTATTTCGGGGAGAACCAGCTATCTCTGGGTTCGTTTGGCATATCACCCCTACCCACAACTCATCCCCTAATTTTGCAACATTAGTAGGTTCGGGCCTCCACGAGCGGTTAAACTCGCTTCACCCTGGTCATGGGTAGCTCACCCAGTTTCGGGTCTAATCCTTGCGACTGAACGCCCTATTCAGACTCGCTTTCGCTACGGCTCCGGGTGTTACTCCCTTAACCTCGCCACAAAGATTAACTCGCAGGCTCATTCTCCAAGAGGCACGCTGTCAGGCGTAGTGGCGCGCACCCGAATTTCTCCGGGGCACCGACCCACTATTAGCCCTTCAACTGCTTGTAAGCTTACGGTTTCAGGTTCTATTTCACTCCCCTCAACGGGGTACTTTTCACCTTTCCCTCACGGTACTTGTTCACTATCGGTCGCCAAGTGTATTTAGCCTTGGAGAGTGGACTCCCCAGATTCCTGCCGGATTAGCGTGCCCGGCAGTACTCAGGTACCTAGCAGGAGACAAATCGTTTTCGCGTACGGGGCTGTTACCCTCTATGGCTGGCTGTCCCACACCATTCCACTAACGATCTGCTTTGTAACTCCTATGTGCCAGGCCCTACAACCCCATCACAAGTGATGGTTTGGGCTGTTCCCTTTTCGCTCGCCACTACTCAGGGAATGCTCTCTTTTCCTCTGGTTACTTAGATGTTTCAGTTCACCAGGTTCCCCTCCACATACTTATGTGTTCAGTATGGGATGCTGTTGGTTCGCAACAGCGGATTTCTCCATTCGGAAATCCCCGGATCAACGCCTGTTCACGGCTTCCCGAGGCTTATCGCAGTGACCCACGTCCTTCATCGGCACTTAGCGCCAAGGCATTCACCGTAAGCCCTTAGTAGCTTCCGCACGTGATGCGGAGAATTCAGAACTCTTCAGTTCGAAATTGTTTTGACTTTCTTTTTGGGCCTACATACATACTATTCGATTCTTAAGGTGCAAGTTGCGCTGTTGACCAGCGCGGGGCGATCCTCACATCCATTCGGAGTCAGGAGCGCTCAGCGCCCTTCAACTTCCCTCATTTGTTAAGACACACGGCGACCCGGCTTACCGCCGGGCCGTTGAAGCACTAAGCGGTTTTGCCTGTTCATTTTCAGTCTTGCTGCCGTTTACTTCCTACCACACACACTCCATTTGACTTGCTTAGTCAGTGGAGATGAGGGGATTCGAACCCCTGACCTCCGCCGTGCAAAGGCGGCGCTCTCCCAGCTAAGCTACATCCCCGGTTTCTGGACGCAGGTGGGCCTTTCAGGGCTCGAACCTGAGACCTCGCCCTTATCAGAGGCGCGCTCTAACCAACTGAGCTAAAGGCCCTCATCGATGTTAAAGGACACCTTGACAACTGAGAAGTGATAGGAAACTTGCTAAAAGAGCAAAGTTTCGACCTTTCGCCGTACCGTTTGGCAGAAAGGATTTTGAGCTAAAGCTCTAGAGCTTGCCACCTCAGTGGTTCGCTCAGATATCTTTAGAAAGGAGGTGATCCAGGCGCACCTTCCGGTACACCTACCTTGTTACGACTTCGTCCCAGTCACCAGCCCCACCCTCGACGGCGCCCTCCCTTGCGGGTTAAGCTACCGGCTTCAGGTGTTACCAGCTCCCATGACGTGACGGGCGGTGTGTACAAGCCCCGGGAACGTATTCACCGCAGTATAGCTGACCTGCGGTTACTAGCAACTCCATCTTCATGCAGGCGGGTTGCAGCCTGCAATCTGAACTGAGGCCGGCTTTGAGGATTGGCTCCGCCTCGCGGCTTCGCAACCTATTGTACCGGCCATTGTAGCGTGTGTGTAGCCCAGGACATAAAGGCCATGCTGACTTGACGTCATCCCCACCTTCCTCCGGTTTAAGACCGGCAGTCTCGTGTGACACATGTAACACACAACAAGGGTTGCGCTCGTTAGCGGACTTAACCGAACATCTCACGACACGAGCTGACGACAGCCATGCAGCACCTGTGCTAGCTCCCCGAGGGGTCGGTCACCTTTCGGATCCCTACCACTAGCATGTCAAACCCTGGTAAGGTTCTTCGTGTATCATCGAATTAAACCACACGCTCCGCTGCTTGTGCGGGGCCCCGTCAATTCCTTTGAGTTTTAACCTTGCGGCCGTAGTCCCCAGGCGGTAGACTTATCGCGTTTGCTTCGGCACTGAAGGATTTAACCCCTCCAACGCCAAGTCTACATCGTTTACAGCTAGGACTACCGGGGTCTCTAATCCCGTTCGCTCCCCTAGCTTTCGCGTCTGAGCGTCAGAAATGGTCCAGGAGTCCGCTTTCGCCACTGGTGTTCTTCCGGATATCTACGCATTTTACCACTACACCCGGAATTCCAACTCCCTCTACCACTCTCAAGTCCGGCAGTATTGAACGACCTCTCCCAGTTAAGCCAGGAGCTTTCACATCCAACTTACCGAACCGCCTGCACGCGCTTTACGCCCAGTAAATCCGAATAACGCTAGTCTCCTACGTGTTACCGCGGCTGCTGGCACGTAGTTAGCCGAGACTTATTCTGAGGGTACTGTCCTTCCTCATCCCCTCAAAAAGTGCTTTACAACCCGAAGGCCGTCATCGCACACGCGGCGTTGCTGGTTCAGGCTTTCGCCCATTAACCAATATTCCCTACTGCTGCCACCCGTAGGTGTATGGACCGTGTTTCAGTTCCATTGTGGGGGGCCACCCTCTCAGGTCCCCTACCCGTCATCGCCTTGGTAGGCTTTTACCCTACCAACTAGCTGATGGGACGCAGGCCCCTCCCGAAGCGAATTTCTCCTTTAGAAATTCGGCATCTAATCCGAAAAACCACATGCGGTATTAGCAACCCTTTCGGGCTGTTATCCCACACTTCGGGGCAGGTCACCAACGCGTTACTCACCCGTTCGCCACTAAGACCGTATTGCTACAATCTCCGTTCGACTTGCATGTATTAGGCACGCCGCCAGCGTTCATCCTGAGCCAGGATCAAACTCTCCGCTAAATTTCCACCTTATTCAGGTGTTAAAGTTTACGGAAGATTGACGAAACTCATTACTTTTTGGCTTGTTTCCTATCACTCTTCAGTTGTTAAGGTTCCGCTTGCTTCCAGGGGCCAGATTTTACTCAGCCTTCGTGCCTCTGTCAAGGGCAGGCGATAAAATTGCCGATGTCTCACGTCCTTGCAATTGTGGTCAACACCGGCGCATCATCTCGACGTCCTTGTCAGGCCTGGTCCCCTTGCTGCCAACCTGTTTTCAATTGTTACCGATCTGCACGGGGCAAGATCACTTCACAGTTTGGAAATTCAATTTTACTGAATTTCAGACAGGTTGTCAAGGGTATTGGGCTTTCAATTTCTGCCCTTTTCCCAGACAGTTTCTTGTGGAAGCAACTCTTCGTTTTTTATCAGTCCGCCGTTTCCGGCCAACCGGGCTGCCATGCTTCAGGCAACGGGCGGTATTATACACCCCCAACAATCCTTGTCAAGGGATTCCATGACCAATTCCCAATATTGGTCCGGGTTTGTCTGACATATCCAGGATTCTTCCCGGGAACTTCCCTCACTGTCGCACCGTCTTTCCTTAAACAACCCTGAGATATACTAAACTCAGGTGAAGTCGCATCAAACGATCAAGATTTGAAAAAATATGCCTGCATTTCAAATCTCTAGGTGAGAAGATCAATTACAGGTGCATTCCACGGTCGCATGAATGGACCATTACTGGCATTTTTAATGCACGCATTATAATAGGATGATTATGAGAACCGCTGTTTACTCTGCTCAAATCCAAAAGCGCCCAATCCTCGAGCACATTCTGTTGTCGCTGGTGCTCGGATTTGCTGCGTTCTTTTTAATCCTGGGTGTATTCACCGCCGGTTTTCAATTCTGGTACGGCGGCCGAGTTTATCCCGGTGTAACCGTAGCCGGCATATCCGTCGATGGGATGTCCCCTGCGGAAGCGGCTGGCGTGATTCAAGCCGATATCACTTTCCCCGAAAAGGGACGCATTTTACTCCAGGATGGAGAGAACGCCTGGTTGGTAGCTCCCCGGGAAGTGGGCCTATTTCTTGACCCCGGCGCATCGGCTACCGCCGCCTTCGAATACGGTCGCTCGGGTAGTTTGATCGATCGGTTAGGCTCACAATTTGAAGGCTGGTTCGATGGCGCCGATCTGGCGCCTGCTCTAGTGTTCGATCAGCGCCTGGCGCGCCAATATTTGGTTGGTCTTGCCGGTCAAATCGACCGCCCTGTGGTGGAAGCCAACCTTGGCGTACAGGGTACCGAAGTGATCGTCCGCTCCGGCGAAATCGGCCGAACCCTTGACATAGATGCCTCGTTGATCGCATTGTCCACCCAGGTGCAGACTTTGCAAGACGGGATTGTCCCGCTGGTGGTCAAAGAGACGCCTCCGGTCATTTTAGACCCGTCCGCTCAGGCCGAAGTCGCCCGCGCCATCCTCAGCCAACCTCTTACCCTGACCATGCCGGAAGGTCAAAGCGCTGACGGCGCACCGTGGGTGATCGAACCCGCCAATCTGGCCGGGATGCTGGCCATTGAGCGGGTGCGCGACGGCGACTCAGAAACCTACAAGGTTGGGGTCAGCTCCGAAATGTTGATCCAATACCTCAGTAACCTGGCGCCCAATCTGCAAACCTTTGCCCAGAATGCGCGCTTTATATTCAATGACGATACTCGCCAATTGGACCTCATCCAGAACGCGGTAATCGGCCGGCAGCTCAATGTGCAAGCGTCTCTAACTGCCATCCAGGAAGGGCTGACCGGCGGCCAACACACCATCCCGCTTGTATTTGACCTGACCAATCCGCAGGCCATGGATACCACCACTGCCGCCGACCTGGGCATTACGGAGGCAGTCAGCGTACAGAGTTCCTACTTCTACGGCTCAAGCCCGGAGCGCGTACAGAATATTACAGCAGCTGCCAAGAGTTTTCATGGGCTGTTGATAGCCCCCGGCGAGACCTTCTCCATGGCCAGCCAACTGACCGATATCAGCCTGGATAACGGCTATGCTGAAGCATTGATCATCGTCGGCGACCAGACTGTGGTAGGTGTTGGCGGTGGAGTCTGCCAGGTTAGCACCACGCTCTTCCGCACGGCCTTTTTCGGCGGCTTCCCGATTGTCGAGCGCAACCAGCATGCTTACCGCGTCTCTTATTATGAAAAGGTAGTCGGGAATAAAATTGACCAATCTCTTGCCGGTCTGGATGCCACCGTTTACGTACCGCTGGTCGATTTCAAATTTACCAACGACACCCCCTACTGGTTGCTGATGGAAACCTATGTCAATCCGGCTGCCAGCAGCATCACCTGGAAGTTTTACTCCACTCCCGATGGCCGTTCCGTCGAATGGGACACCACCGGACCGATCAATGTAGTCGAACCGCCCGAGCCGCTTTACAAAGAAAACCCCGACCTGCCGGAAGGCAAGATCAAACAGGTGGATTACGAGGCCCGCGGCGCGGACGTCCATGTGACCCGTACGGTTTACCGCGACGGCCAGGTTTACTTCAGCGACCAGGTCAATACGCACTATCAGCCCTGGCGCGCGATCTATGAGTACGGCCCCGGAACCGTTTTGCCAACCCCTGAAGGCGACAGCGGCGAATAAAAAGAAATAACTCCGGCCTAATCCCCTTACGCCAGAGTTATTTCCACTGATTGATCCCCTCGGGTCAGGATCAGTGGGAATATCCTTTGAAAAATGCACTCGATCAAAAAGTATGTATAATATACTAAGTGTTCACTCTAAAGAGTATATAGTAGCACTCTAAATTTACTCTGAGATATCCTACTAATTTTATATGAAACGTGCAGATTCAAGAGCTTCAGACTTGCTGCTCCGCGCCATTGGCCGCATAGCATATCTGGAAAACAAAACCAAACAGGTTGTGTACGATGAATTAGGCTACGCGCTAGGTCGGCAAGGCGGCAGCGCTATTCAGTATTGGATTTACCACCGCCGCGCGCCGTCGAAACTGGAAGATGTTGAAAATTTGGCCCGCATCATCGCTCGCCGAAATGGCTGGGAAAACGAGGTTGATTTACACGCCTACCTGGAGTACGCTGGCCATCCTTCCTCCGATCACCTCAGCCGGCAGTTGATGGGCACTAACGATTCGAACCATGAAAACCTGGAATCAGAAGTCAAGCCGTTATCCGCTTTCATTATTGGTCCGCCCATCCTCCAGCCGCACCTCTTCTTCGGGCGGGCGCGCGAGTTAAGGAACATTTTCAACGCGCTCAACGGCCAGGCGATGCAAAATGTGGCTATCATAGGCGCGCAGCGCAGCGGCAAGACCTCATTGCTGCATTATTTACGCAAAATCACGCGCACCACGCCGACCGCGTTGCGCCCCAACCAAAACACCATTTGGCTTGCGCAGCCCGGCCAGTATCACTGGTTATATATCGATTTTCAAGATCCGCGAGTGTGCACCCGCGAAGGTTTCATGACTTTCGTGCTGCGCACGCTGGGCTATCCAGTGCCTGCCTCGTGTGACCTGGTCCAGTTTGTCGATATTTTCACCCGCTACCTCACTCAACCGACCGTGATTTTGCTGGATGAGGTTCAAATTGCTCTCACCAACCCGGAGTTTACCCAGCAATTCTGGTGGTCGCTGCGCTCGTTGGTAAGTAATTTGACGGAAGGGCGTCTGGCGCTCATCCTGGCAGCCCAGCGTAACCCTGCCATGTTGGCGATCGACCACGGGCGGCCATCGCCCTTTTTGAATATATTTGGCCATAACCTTACCCTTGGTCCCCTCACCCCCGAAGAAGCACTCGAACTTATCCACTCCAGCCCCAGACCATTCCCGGCAGCAGACATCGATTGGATACTTCAAACCAGCGGTTGCTGGCCCGCCTTGCTTCAAATTCTTTGCAGCACGCGCCTGGTAGCCCTGGAGGAAGAAACTTTAAAGGATGAATGGAAAGAAGAAGCCCTGGCCAATATAATGCCGTATCGCCATCTGTTTGAGTCTCAACAATGAAACAGACCGCCGTGGTGACAGCCATGTCTCGTTTCTTTTCCACAACACCACTTCATATCGGCTTCTGGCTTCTGGCGAAACCTTCTGCCTGGCGCAAGGCCCTCGATCAGATCGATCTGACCTTACCCACTGAGTTTTCGTACCTGACTTTAACGCCGGAGCAGCGGCGCAATCCGGTCCTGATTCAATTTCTTTTGAATAATTACTTGCTGCTGGTAATGTTCAATGTGGCTGCTGTGGCGATTTTCCTGTCACTGGCTAAAATTGCCCAACCTATATTGATTCAAAGTCTGTGGCTCACCTTGGCGTATTCGCTCATCATCCCACCGGTTATGAGTCTTAAATCGAGCGTGAGTTCAGCATACCTCCTGGGTGGCACGATTGCCCTTGGGATGGGTTTATTGGCGCGTCACACCAATTATATTTACATACCAATCGCTCTCGCTGGCGGTCTTACCGGAAATGTGCTGCTCAACCAGGCGCGACGGACAGCCCGCTGGTTCAACAGCCGTGAGCTGGCCGGGATGCTTACCGGAATTCTGGCTGCTGTGCTGCTCATTTTCATTGGCATCAGTATTATTTCAGGCCAAATCTTTGGCGTCTACACCGGCGTTCCAGGCGCCATGCCGCTGCCGGCGCGTTTTGCGTGGATCATCACGACCTCAGCCGGTATCCTCTACCTGGTCATAGAATCGTTGGTACTAAAATCTCATACCAACAAGCGGTTGATCGATGTCCTGCCGATCGCGGCTTTGGAAGGGCTTGTCATTAGTGTCAGTTATTATCTTTTTTTTATCTCGATTGAAAATACGCCTGTTTTTCTGATTTCGGCTGGCTTTAGCGGCGGTATGTTGATGTGTTTCCTTTTCACCGCGACCTGGCAGCTTGCAAATCAGGTTGGCGGACCGCAGGCAGGCGCAATGGCTGCTTCGCTGGTTTTGGGCATCAGTTGGGTATATTTGTCAAATGATTTGGTAATGGGATACACCTTTGAACAGATAAATATTGTCAGGGCGTTGTTGGTGACCCTGGCCGGGTTGACCTTTTCGGTCTGGCGGCCAATCGTCAGTCTGCCCTTTATCGCCATCTGGAATAATTTGCTCTACACTCTGGACAGCCGTTCCAATGCCAGCCCATTGAAATATTTCAAGTTGCATGCCGCCTTTTTTGAGGAGGGTCAGTCTTTGGTTTGGCCGGGCCTGGCAGATTATTTGATTCTCCAGGCAGAACGCGACCCGGAGGGGTTTGAAAAGAGCAAACTGAAATTCAGCGATTCAACCCAGCGGCGGGCGTTGCAAGCGGCAGAGATTGAATTACTGGCCCGCAAACTGGAAAGTTGCGCGGATCTGGCTTCCATCTCGGGCGCATCACGCCTGGTGCAGTGGAATTTCTCGGATAGCCAGATTTCTACTCTGCTCAGTCCCTTTGCCCGCATGAGCCACGATGTTGAAAGCGCCCTGAATCAATCTTCTGTTTATCAGACCCGATTGGGGCTGGGACGGGTGCGCGATGATTTGAATTTGTTCCAGCGTGAGTTAATCCTTTCTCCCCAAGCCAATTCCAGCCGGTTTACCAGGATAACTGCCGCCTGGGACCGGATTATCGAGAATCAAATTGAGCGGCTTACCCGTGAGGCGAACTACCACCTTGAAATTGCCAACCCTTATATTTGTGGAATGCCATTAAATGACCAACAAGAGGTTTTTGTCGGCCGCACAGATATCATGGCGCGGCTGGAAAGTTTACTCCTGGGTCCAAACCGCCCTCCTCTGCACCTTTATGGTCAACGACGTATGGGAAAAACCTCGTTGTTGCTTAATTTAGATCATTATTTGCCAAGTACGATCATCAGTGTTTTTCTTGACGGGCAGGGACTCGCCGGTTATTCACAACTGATGGATTTGTTTTACTACATGATCGATGAGATCCGTTCTGAGGCGTATCGCCAGCGCGGTCTAAGGCTGCCGGCAATCATTCGTCAGGAAAACAAAGGCTTTTTTGCCCAAATCAGCCGCTGGATCGATCAGTCAGAAAAAATTCTGGTTGAGGATGAAGCGATTATTTTACTCATGATGGATGAGTTTGAGGCGCTTGAGCCTATCCTGCAGAATAATAAATCCCAGATCCAGGAGTACCTGGGGCTAGCCCGTTTCGTCATTCAACACCGTCCGCATTTTAAACTGCTGTTTGTCGGGTCGCATACCCTGGACGAAATTACCGCCTGGTCCACTTTCCTGTTCAACGCCCAGGTCGTCAAGATGGGCAGGCTCGCTCCCAGCGAAACCATGCGCCTGATTGAAAACCCGGTGAAAGATTTTCAATTGACGTACGTGCCGGCTGCCAGCCAGCACATTTTGTATTTAACCCGCGGCCACCCGCATCTGGTGCAATCCATCTGTTATGAACTGGTGATGCTCAAAAATGAGCAGACGAGCAGTCAGCGCTTTTTAGCCACGATGGCGGATGTGGAAGAAGCGGCCAACCGCACTCTTACCAGCAGCAGTTTCTTTTTTGTAGACGTGCGTGGGCCACAAATCAACCCGCAGACAGCCGCCATGCTCGACCATCTGTCAAGCCTCGGACCCGAAGGATCCATCTCCCGCGATGAATGGGCGCGCTGCTTCCCGGAGAATTTTGAGGCCAACCTGGCTCTGGCGCTAAAACGCGACCTGGTGGAAGAAGAGAATGGTTTTTATCATTTCCAGGTGGAAATGATTCGCCGCTGGTTTGCCTACCGCCCGTTTTGACGCCGCCCGTTATTCCTCTTTATCCGGCGTACCCCAATCATCCTCGCTCCAACCAAATTCGCCGCGCAGGGGCACAAAACTAACCGGCAGCATGTCCTGGTAGTCCAATCGGCCCGATTCACGCGTCCATAATTGCAACACCTGCCCCTGGCTGCCGCCTACTGGCAGCACCAGCCGGCCTCCCTCTGCCAATTGTTCGAGAAGCGGCTTCGGAGCGGCGGCCGCGGCAGCGGTCACGATAATAGCCTGATAAGGTGCGGCCTGCGACCAACCCGACGAACCGTCGGCGCAATGCACCTGCACATTGTAATAACCCAGACGCACCAACCGGGCGCGGGCTGCGTCCGCCAGCTCCTGGTGGCGTTCAATGCTGTGGACGATCCGCGCCATTTCAGATAGGATGGCCGCTTGATAGCCCGAACCGGTGCCAATTTCCAGAACTTTTTCTTCCCCCTTCAACGCCAGCAGTGAGGTCATCAACGCCACAATATACGGCTGCGAGATCGTCTGGTTTTGGCCAATCGGCAGCGGGCGGTCTTCATAGGCGTGGCTGCGCAGCGGCGGCGGGAGGAACAGGTGCCGCGGCACACGCTGGAAGGCAGCCAACAAGCGTGGATCGCGCAGCCCGCGCCGGGCAATCTGCTCGGCGACCATTTCCGTTCTCAGCCGGGTGTATTCATCCATCACATCCATCATCCGCCACCCATGTTTACAAAGAATATAGTACCGTGGATTTTCGAAATATCCGGGCGGTTTGAAAACTCACGCCAGATCTTCACCCTCTATTAAATCAAATTTTTACGGCGGTGGATAGATGTTTAGCTATTTGCCGGTCGATCTTTCCCATCGGAAAGCCAGCTAATTCGACGGGCAGCACCCAACGCAGGTCGCTCGCTTCGATTGCGCGCGGTTCCGTGCCATTCAGGGTGCAGTAGAATGCGTGCAGCGTTACCTTGAAATGTGTATAGGCGTGCCGGAAAATTCCAACCGGCTCGCCTACCGTCACCCGCGTCCCCAACTCTTCAAGAATCTCGCGTTCCAGACAGGCCGTAAGCGTTTCTTCAGGTTCTTGTTTGCCGCCCGGGAACTCCCACATGCCGCCCAGTAGTCCTGCTGCCGGACGCTGCGCGATCAACACACGTCCATCCCGCTGAATCACCGCGGCAGTAACCGTGTAATGCGGCACCTTGCGGCGCGTCTCTGTCAGCGGACGTTCTTCCTGAACACCAAGATGGTAAGCCAGGCAAATTGCAGCTAGCGGGCAGTTCGCACAGTTGGGCGAGCGCGGCGCGCACAACGTCGCCCCCAGGTCCATCATAGCCTGGTTAAAATCACCGGCCTGGCCGCGCGGCAGATGTTCGTCTAATAGCTGCTCCAGCGCCTGCTTTCCCTGTTTTGTCCGCAGCAGCACGGTCAAATTGAACACCCGCGCCAGAACACGACGTAAATTCCCGTCCAAGGCTGGCTCATCCTGGCCGAAAGCCATCGAAGCGATCGCGCCAGCGGTATAGCGCCCGATCCCCGGCAGGCTCTCCAACTCCGACCGGGCTGCTGGCAACCGACCGCCAAAGCGTTCTGCCACTTCTCTGGCTGCCCGGTGAAGGTTGCGTGCGCGGCTGTAATAACCCAGTCCCTCCCAGGTTTGCAACACTTCCTGCTCATTAGATTCCGCCAGCGCCTGCACGGTCGGAAAACGCTGCATCCAACGCTGAAAATACGGAATGACGGTTTCCACCCGGGTTTGCTGCAGCATGATTTCCGAGACCCAGACCGCATATGGATCCGAAACGCCGCGCCACGGCAATTTACGGGCATGCGGCAAGTACCAGGCGAGCAGAAGCCGGGCGAATTCCGTTGGCATTGAATTCACCGTTGATTAAAACTGAAAGCCGGTGCGCACATCCACAACTTTATCCTGGTAATTGCGCACATAATCCAGCAATTGATTTTGCAGATTCTTCCACTCGGTGGAGTCCATGATCTCGCGCGCTTTGGTCTGAGTGGGTGCGACCGCGCCAACCATGATCTGAGGTTGAGTGCCAAAAACCGTAGCCCAGGCATCGCTCAATTCAAAGCCCATGCGCTGAACGCCAGGAATAAACTCCCGTACCACGAACTCGAAGTACTCTTGTTCGTGCTCGGGGGCAATATCCCAGGACATCAGTAATTTGACAGGCATCAAACGCTCTCCTAATTGCCCTGGTAACCTAACACGACCACCTGGGTTTCCTCGGGAAGCGCATTGACTGAGGTAACTTTATAAGCAGGTTGAGGCGGGATGTCCGTCAGACCCATTTCTTTTAGAAATTTTCCAAGAGGATCCAGGGTTATGGCCGATTCCAAAGTGGCAAAATGCATGGGGATGACAATGTTTGGCTCGAGCAGGCTGACAACCTCGGCGGCTTTGGCGGCATTCAAGCCGGTGCCCCCGCCGATCGGAACCAGAGCCAGATGCACCGGGCCAAGGTCTTCCACCTCTGTTTGCGTTGGCACGCGATCGATGGCGCCCATGTGCAAAACGTTGATCCCGTTATAGTCAATCAAATACATCGTATTACGAGGCTCATCCTGGTTTTTCCGGGTGTGACCATTGGTCTGCACGCCTGTTATAAAAACGCCGCCCACTTCAAACTCGCCAGGACCGGTGATGGGATACACATCGCCTTTGACGCCGTTCAAAAAATCGTGCCCGGGAGCCATATGGCTGACTGTGACGATATCGGCTTTTAATTTGAGCGAAGCGTAGCCCACCGCCCGGTGATCATACGGGTCGGTAACTACGGTTGCCAGGTTTCGTTCGGTGATGCGAAAGCAGGAATGTCCGTACCAGGTAATTTCCATTAAACACAGCCTCCATAAATCTGGTCTGATTATACAATAAAGTAACTCAGTCGTCATTTTCCCATTCAGCCCGGCAACAATGCTCGGTTGGGTGCGTTGCCCCTGGCATAATAACGACGCTTATCCACCACGGATTAAGCTATAGGGTGCGTTCTGTTTATGAACGCACCATAAACCAATTTCACCGATGATTTTGTTCTTCAACATTTTTCACCTTATCCACCACGGCAGCACGGAGACCCAGAGAAGACCTCGTTTACGGACTTGATGGGAAACAAAGGAGTCCCTAGCTGTATATTTTACAAATTAAAAACGATATGCTTTTATACCACCAACAAAATATTACTTTTGATCTTCTCCGTGTACTCCCTGTCTCCGTGGTGATTGTTTTTTACTGCTAAACTGCTGTTAAACTGCTTGACTCTCGCCCAGATGTCTGATAAACTCGCGCAGCGGTATAACGGACGGAATACCTTGCCTTCGTTAGCGGCCTCTGGTATAATCCCGCCTGTTAACATTGCAACTTAACAATGCATGCCGACGTAGCTCAATCGGCAGAGCAACCGCCTTGTAAGTGGTAGGTTATGGGTTCGATTCCCATCGTCGGCTCAAGTTGCGGGCTGGCGAGTGAGGCTGATCTTTAAAATGAGCTGGAACAACCTCACTTGCGAGCCAACAACAGCTCGGGCTGGGGCAGTTACCCAAGTGGCCAAAGGGGGCTGACTGTAAATCAGCTGGCGGACGCCTTCGGAGGTTCGAATCCTTCACTGCCCACCTGGTCGGTTGACCGAAGCTTTCCCGGGTTTCCGGGGAAATTTCTGGAGAACGGCAAGCCCTCATAGCTCAGTAGGTAGAGCGCGCCCTTGGTAAGGGCGAGGTCATGGGTTCAAATCCCATTGAGGGCTCTTTTTGCCGGTTGTCCCAGGACCCTTCTTGATTATTTGAGGAGCCAAGGAGAATAGAACATGGCAAAGCAGAAATTCGATCGCAGCAAACCGCATTTGAACGTAGGGACGATGGGTCACATTGACCACGGCAAGACGACCCTGACTGCGGCCATCACCAAATACTGCTCATTTTTGGGCAACGCA
>Ga0265292_1000412_pt1 | contig 63530 bp, 60 predicted proteins | sample Munlanlewell296A_FD_189080 | JGI IMG/M metagenome (GOLD analysis project Ga0265292, IMG submission 189080) | Leachate microbial communities from a municipal landfill in Southern Ontario, Canada - Leachate well 296A | ecosystem: Engineered > Solid waste > Landfill > Unclassified | place: Canada...
GCTTTTGGAATCATTACCGTGCTATCCGAAAAAAACCGGGACGCGGAAAAATTGGAAGATTATAGCGGTCTAGCCTGGCGAAGACCCGTCGTGGCGGGAATATTTACCGCCATGCTGCTTTCATTGGCTGGAATCCCGCTGACGGCGGGTTTCGTGGGGAAATTTTTCATCCTCCGAGCCGGAGTGGGGTCCGGTTTGTGGCTGCTGGTAATCACTCTGGTGATCAACAGCGCCATTGGCCTATTTTATTATCTTCGAGTGATCGCAAAAATGTATCAACGACCCAGCAAGCAGGAAATTGACGAACAAGAATTGCCGTTGACAGGTTGCATTGCACTTTTAATCCTGACGTTGCTGTTGATCTGGCTTGGCGTTTATCCTTCAATGTTTATTCAGATAATTGACGGCACGGTTGCAAATGTGTTTTAAGAGGCACGACCGTAAGGGAGTGTTCTTCTTGCCCGTGCCTTCTCTTTCTGTCATAATGGCTGATCGTAATCCCGGCCACTATGCTGATAAGGAGATTTCAATGAGTACGAATGTCGTCGAGCAAATTAAAAAGACCGCCGACGGGGTCTATCAAAAAATAATCCAGGGCAATAAACCCACCATGAAACTGCCCATTCGAGCCTTGAACAATGTGCGATATTCCCCGGAGGAAGGCTATCTGCAGATGCAGAACAAAAACAAGGTGCGAACCCTGACAGTCAATACGGTCAAGAGTTTCGCCCAGACTCTTCGGATGATGGCGCTTTCCAAAGAAATGGTCGAAAATGACAAGCATGCCACCAAACGGGAGGCCTACTACATCAGTAAGAACTGGGAAGAAGCCAAGTTCCTGGAACAGCCGGAATCCGACGCCGTCATGGACGACATCGAAGCCATGCTCGAAGTAACCCGCGAACACATGCGGTTTCGACCGGAAGAGCACGGCGGAGCGGTAGCCGGCAGATTGATTGTGGTTGACCGAGACCGAAAAACGAAAGAAAAAATCGAAATCGACTGCAGCCGCCTGGGGTCCGGGGCTTATACGGTTCCCTCATCCGTCGAGCACCTGGGATTTCGGACCAAGGCCAAATTTGTCCTCGCCATCGAGACCGGAGGTATGTTCGACCGGCTGGTGGAGGAGGGGTTCTCCGATGATTTTAACTGCATTATGATCAGCATGGGCGGTGTGCCCTCCCGGGCCTGCCGGAGATTTATCCGGCGACTGGCCGATGAGCATAAAATTCCCGTCTACGCATTTACCGACGGCGACCCCTACGGCTACATGAATATCTATCGAACCCTCAAGGTCGGATCGGGAAATGCCGCACATCTGAACCAATTCTTCTGCGTCCCGCAAGCCAGGTATCTGGGCGTGACTCCGCAGGATATTATCGATTACAAACTGACGACGCACGAACTCAAGGAGCAGGACGTCAAGCGGGCACTGGACGCCATTAAAAATGACCCATTCGTCCAACACTACAAATCCTGGCAAAAGGCTCTGGAACAAATGCTCAAAATGAAACAACGTGTCGAGCAGCAGGCCTTCGCCAAGCACAGCTTGGAATTCGTAGCCAAAACCTACCTTCCCAACAAACTAAAAAACCCTGAAAAATTCCTACCGTAGGGGCGGGGCTTGCTCCGCCCTCTGCTTGGCCGTAGCGTTTGGCTTACTTTTGAAAAATTCCCCAATCAAATCCTTGTTTGCAAAGGCCAAAAGTCATATACTAAACGCTTTCCGGTAGCCGGATGAAACATTGACAAGATATCACGTTGCGGTTTTGGAGGCTTTCATGAGTATTGAAGTTGGGAAAATTCGTAATCTGGTACTGATTGGACACGGCAGCACGGGCAAGACGACCCTCGTCGAATCTCTCTTGCACAAGACGGGGGTTATTCCCCGGACGGGAACGGTCGAGCAGGGCAATACCGTGTGCGACTTTGACGAGCTGGAAAAAGAGCGAAAACACTCGATCGACTCCGCCGCCGTCTGGTTCGATTATAAAGGGACCAGGATCGATTTGATTGATACCCCCGGCTACCCGGATTTTATCGGTCAGGCCCTGACGGGGCTTCTAGGAGTGGAAACCGCTTTCGTGGTTGTTTCTGCGGTGACCGGAATTGAAGTCAATACCCGAAAGATGTTTGCCGCAGCCGGCGATTACGGTCTGGCCCGGGTGATCGTAATCAATAAGATCGATCATGAGAATATCGACCTGGCCAGCGTGGTCAATACGTTGCAGGAAACCTTCGGAAAGAACGTTTTGCCATTGAACCTTCCCGCCAACGGTGGAAAGACCGTCGTAAATTGCCTGGCCGCCGCCAGCGGGACCGCCACCGACTTTGGCGATGTCGAAGAAGCCAAAATCGCTCTGATGGAGGCCGTGGTGGAATCCGATGAAACCATGATGGAGCGTTATCTTGGTGGCGAGACCATCGGCGAAGCCGAATTGGCCTCCGCGCTGAAAAAGGCCATGGTCGCCGGGGCGGTCGTACCCATCATCTTTACGTCCGCCCGCACCGACGCGGGAATCCCGGAACTGCTGGATTTGATCGTGAATATCTGCCCCAGCCCGGCGGAAGGATTGAAACGAAAACTCACAATCGGCGAAGGCGAGAACGCGAAAGAGGAAATGATTGAACCCAAGGTCGATGGTCCACTCGTCGGGCAGGTCATCAAGTCCTATTCCGACCCGAAGAGCAATATCAAATATTCCCTGATTCGCCTTCATAGCGGATCGATCAAGTCCGATACCACATTTCTGATCGACGAGGAGCGAAAAGGCGTTCGAGCCGGCCACGTGTTCCTGATTCGCGGCGCGGAAAATCATGAAGTTCCCGAAGCCTCGGCCGGGATGATCTGCACCCTGGCCAAGATCGAAGAATTGCACATCGGACACCTCATTCACTCCGGCAAACCCGGAAAACTTCCGATGGTCCCCGTGCCCGTTCCCATGTTTTCCCTGGCCATCGAGCCCAAGACCCGAGGGGATGAAACCAAAATCAGCGGTGCCCTTTCCCGGCTTTCCGAAGAGGATAGAACGTTCAAATCCACTCGCGATCGGCAAACCAACGAAACCGTAATTTCCGGCATCGGCGATTTGCATCTTCGCGTCATACTGTCCAAAATGGAACATCGGTTCAAACTCGAAGTAACGACCAAGGTCCCGAAAATTCCATATCGCGAAACGATTACACAGTACGCGGAAGGCCACTACCGGCACAAAAAGCAGACCGGCGGGTCAGGCCAGTTCGGCGAAGTATACCTGAAGGTCGAGCCGATGGATCGCAACGCCGGCTTTGAGTTCGTCGATGAAATTTTCGGTGGGACCATTCCCGGCCAGTACCTTCCCGCCGTCGAAAAAGGCGTGCATGACCTTCTCGAAGAAGGCGCGGTAGCTGGTTTTCCCATCCAGGACATACGAGTCCGAGTCTATGACGGAAAGCACCATCCGGTAGACAGCAAGGAAGTCGCCTTCCGCATTGCCGGTAAATATGCCGTAAAAGAAGCCATCTCCAAGGCCAAACCAGTGCTTCTGGAGCCGGTGGTAACAATCGAAGTAACCGTCCCCGCCCAGTTCGTCGGTGATATCACAGGCGACCTTTCCGGTCGACGTGGTCGAATCCTCGGCCAGGACATGCTGCCCGGAAACATGGCCGTCATCAAAGCCCAGGTTCCTCTATCCGAAGTCGCTCAATACAATTCCCAATTGCGATCCGTAACCGGCGGTCAGGGCAGTTATTCGATGGAACTATCCCACTACGACATCGTCCCACCCAACATCCAGCAGGAAGTGGTCAAACACTACAAACCCAAACCGGGCGAAGTGGAAGAAGAATAAAATTAAAGGGATGTGGGCTTTGGGTTTCTTGCTAAAGGCCAAAGTCTAAATCCTAAAGCTTGTTTTGAGCGGGGCGGGAAATTTGTTCCTTCTATGCCTGGGGTAACGATCCATATAAATTCACTGTTCCTGTTTTTTTATGGAACAATTCAGATCAACAAACCACACACAATGCTTCGCACGCAAATTTTTTAGTTGATGCCGGCGGCCAGCATAAAAGATTACGTAAAATGAAAAAGGATTTATTTTCAAAAATTTGCCATGTGTCGGAGTCATTAAGGTAGAGTAATAGCTATGGCATCGATCGATCCAACACAGTTAAGCAATTGGTTTCAGGCGTATAGCGACCGATTGGCGTTATATGCTCGGCAATGGCTGGACGCAGCTTTGGCCGACGACGTTGTCCAGGATGTTTTTCTGCGGATGGTATCGCTGCGGACGCAGCCGTCGAATATACCGGCGTGGCTATTCCGGTCGGTTCGAAATGCGTCTCTAACCCAAATCCGGTCGCGGAAACGGCGCCGGCTGCATGAGGAACAACGAACAACGCAGCAGCCAGCCTGGTTCGAGCCTCAACCCGACGAGCCGATTAGTTCTGGTAACGTTCAAAGTGCGCTTGAATTATTACCCCATGAACAGCGGGAAATTGTGATCCTGAAAATCTGGGGAAACATGACGCTTCAGGAAGTAGCCGATATCGTCGAGCAACCCATTTCGACCGTTTTCAGCCGATATCGCTCGGCGCTGGCCGCCCTGCGTCGGATTATGGAGAAAAGCAATGCAAAATGAACCGCAATTAACATCGGTAGAACTTGAAATTGAAGCCGCCTTCGGCGGCCTCCAACCGGCCAAATCATTCATCGACCGAGACAAGCTGATGTTTCAGGCGGGTCAGCGATCCATTCACAACCGCACCTGGATGTGGCCCATTACAACGGCATTGTTGACTCTTGCACTGGTTTTTTCATTAACCCTGCGAACCAGACCGCAACCAACGGAACGTATCCAGATGACAACCGATATATCTAACCCATCCAGCCAATCAATTCGGCAAAGCGAATTTAGTTATCTCAAAATCAGGAACAAAGTATTTACCAAAGGGATTGACGCCTTACCCGTACAGGAGCAGTCGTCGCCCGCGAATAACGAACCGCTTCCGACAATCATGAATGAATTAAAATTTGAAGACAGTTAATTTAATTGGAAAGGGATTTAATCATGACAAGAACATTCTTGCTTTTAATTCTGACGGTAACTTTTCCAGCGCTAGCCCAACAAACTCAAAAAGCCCAACAGGAAAAAATGCCGGTAATCCAATTAACGATTCGCCCCGCCGCCGAACCTCGACCCGCGTTGAAATACCAATTCCTGCCCCCAGTACTTGATGAAACTCCCGGAAATGCCGCACTTCTTTATCATACAGCCATAGAGATCGTTTCCAATGCAGACCAAAAAGAAAAAAATAAAAAAATAAAGGATTGGGTCGATTTACCCCTGAATAAACTTCCGTCTTCCAAGGAAGTCGATGAATTGACTGCTTATAAAGCCGCAATGCCGTACATCGAATTGGCATCTCAGCGGGAAAGATGCGATTGGGAACGCCCCATGTCTGAAGGCTTTAATCTCGATCTTCCTGATTTAAGCTCCATGCGTTCAATCGCAAGATATGTTGCTCTTCAAACCCGAATGCAAATATCCAAAGAGCATCTCGGTACAGCAATTCACACTCTTCAGACCGGATTTTCCATATCAAGGCACATTGCGGATGGTTCCACAGTGATTTGTGATTTAGTTGGAATAGCAATAGGTGATATGATGCTCAAACAAGTAGAACAATTAATCCAGGCTCCCGGCGCGCCGAATTTTTACTGGGCATTAACCAGCCTGCCATGCCCATTTGTTAACATCCACAGGAGTATCCAACAAGAATCATTTGTTCTTTACAGGACATATCCTTTTCTACTCGACCTGGAAACTAAACCACCCACCCTGCAGCAATACCATACGCTAAACGATGTATTGGTGCGAATTGTAACGGTGACTACAGAAACTTCGCAAAAGAAATTGACTGATATGGCCATCAAGGATGATTATCCCAACGCCAAACGATATCTTATCGAGCAAGGAAAATCCTCCCAACAGGTCGAGGCGATGCCGGCTTTACAGGCGGTCCTAATCTATTATGTCCGCACTTACGAGAATGCAAGAGATGATATATTCAAGTGGTTCAATGTTCCTTATTGGCAGGGGCGGGACGGCGTGGGACAGGAGGAACAGCAGATCGATAAACTTATAAAACAGGTACCGAATAATAAATTTCTGGTTTTGGCGCGTTCGTTTGGCCGGTTCTACTTTATAGCCACAAATCTTGATCGTCACATCGCAGCCTTACGATGTATTGAAGCGGTCCGACTGTTCGCAGCTGCACATAATAACAAATTACCCAACTCATTGAACGACATCACGGAAGTTCCCATTCCAAACGATCCGATGTCGGGCAAGCAATTTGTTTATACGGTTAGCGGCAGTAAAGCAATATTGGAGTCATCCCCACCGCCCGGACACCCGGCTCATGATGGTATAAAGTACGAAATCACACTCGTACAATAAAATATCCCGCGAAAAACAGGAAAAGAAAAGGGTATGCCAGAATTTATTATGTCCGCCAAAAAAATCTTGCCGCAAAAATTTGCTTTTTCCCAGCCATGTGGTATCTTTAATATAGAAGGGGCAAATCTCCTGCCTGCTCTTTACAAGAATTTCTTCTTATTCGTGTTCATTAGTGTAATTCGTGGTTAAAAAAATCTTTTTGGTCAAGAAACAGTACAGTTTTGGTCTACTTATTGATCGTTTCGCCGATTTTATCCGGTTCCAGCTTTTTAAAGAGGACTGCCGGTTCGGCCAGGGGATGTCCAGCGGGCAGGCCGGCGGCGGCTTGGCTCCAGTTGAAACAGTCGGGGCCTGTAAGATTCAGCATTTTGGCGGCTTTTTCGGCGGCGAAGGGGAGGAACGGCTGCATCAGGACTGTAAAAACCTTGATGGTTTGAATACAGGTATTGATGGTGACGGCGCAGTCGGCCAGATCGGTTTTTCGGCTGGCCCAGGGGGCTTTGGCGTCGAAATATTTGTTGGCTTGTCGGGCGGCGGACATTAATTCCTCCAAAGCGGATCGGAAGGAATATTTTTCGATTAGTGAGCCGATTTTATCCGGCAACTCGGCAAGCATTTTTAAATGTTCACGGTCGATGTCTTTTAGATTTTCAGCCGCCGGGACTTTGCCTTCGAAATAACGCTGGGCAAAGGTCAAAGACCGATGAAAAAAGTTTCCAAGTGCAGCCACGAGTTCCTCATTGTTGTGGCGTAAAAAATCGTCAAACCCGAAAGCGGTCCGCTGGGTTTCCGGAGCGATGGCGGTCAGGTAATATCGCAAGGGGTCAGGATCGTATTGACTGAGATAGTCATTGATCCAGACGGCGGTGCCTCGGCTTTTGGACATTTTTTCGTCTTCCTTGCCGGGCATCTGGAAATTCAAAAAACAATTGGCGACGACATAGCTGGGCAGTTGAAACGTGCCTTCGGCCATGAGCATGGCCGGCCAGATGATGGCGTGGAAAACGGTGTTGTCCTCGCCGATGAAATGAACAATCTGGGTATCGGGATTTTTCCAATACTCTTCGTATTTTTTCCAATCGCCGAAACGTTCCTGACAGTAGCGAGCGGTGAACGAGACATACCCGATAGGGGCGTCGAACCAGACGTACAGGACTTTGCCTTTGGCGTCTTCGTCGTCGAGCGGAAGCGGGACGCCCCACTCCAGATCGCGGGTGATGGACCGCGCGGGCAGGGGCTGATCGAGCAGTCCTTTGGCGAAATTGACGACAACGGTCCGCCAGTCGGTTTTACTATCGAGCCAGTCGCGTAATGGCTGGCGAAATTTATCGAGTTCAAAAAACCAGTGAGTGGTTTCACGGACTTCGGGTTTGGTGCCGGTGATGACGCTGACCGGATTAATCAAAAGCTGCGGATCGGTCGTTTTACCGCAGTTTTCGCACTGATCGCCCAGGGCATCGGCGGCTCCGCAATGGTAGCATTTTCCTTTGACGTAGCGGTCGGGCAGAAACATCTTAGCCTGGGTATCGTAAAGCTGTTTGGTTTTCCGTTTTGAAAGATATCCGTTCTCAAGGGCTTTGGTAAAAAAATGCTGGCTGAAAGAGGTGTGAAGTTCGACATCGTTCGGGCTATGCGTTCCGCCGTAGATGTCGAAATAAATGCCCAAGCCGTCGAAAGCTTTTTTCTGCTCGGCGTTATAATGGGCGACGATTTCGGGCGGGAGTTTATTTTCCTTCCGCGCGGATAGCGTAATGGGCACGCCGTTGTCATCGCTGCCGCACACGAAAAGGATTTCGTTGCCTTTGGCTCGATGGTATCGGACGAAAATATCTGCCGGCAGATACGCTCCTGCGATATGTCCCACGTGCAGGTGTCCGTTGGCGTAGGGTAATGCTCCGGTAACCATGAAACGTTTAGCCATGTTGCTTATTATGCCTCACTTTATGCGACGTCCAATTTCCAAAGATAGCTCCGATCGTTCCGAGGAAGATGTATTCGACGGAGAGAATTCTCGCCAGACCATTGGGGGCGATGTGCAGAATCGATTCCAGCCCCGGCGGCCGGTCGGGATGAAACCATGTGTAGATATAGGCGATAAAAGCGACAATCGGAACGGCGAGAACCTGCCAGATTGGATGATCGTTTTCCGCGATTTGCTCTGCCGTCAGGGAGGCCAGATAGAAACCGACGATCGTGGCAAAGACGATCTGTCCTTTTCGGATGTTCGCGGCAAGAATGGCGATCAGAAAGAGGGCGAGAATGACCGTAATGACGATTCCACCCAGACCCTTTAACCAGAAAAGGCTCGAACGTTTTTTCTTCCCGGGTTCCGGACTGGCCGGTGGGGTCGAATTCTGGTGACTTTTGTTAAGCCATTGTTCGGTCAACATCGTTCCGATCAGAAGGACCGCCAGAACGACGGACCAGAGCAGGGTTTCCAGGGCGAGATTACCCCAGAGGTCCTGTGGGTGTTCAAGAGCTTTTCCCTCGGCCTGGAGGCGGACCATGACGTAATCCATTCCCGCCGTTTTAACGATGGGGATCGCCATTCCAACACAGGCGGCGAAAGTTCCGAACAGGGGAAGTCGGGCGTCGATGATGATGGATGCGAAGACTCCGACCGCCAGGAGCAGTCCGGTGATTCTGGCCAGAAAGAAAGCGTCATTCTCAACCAGTTGCAGACAAATGGCTCCGTATGGGTCCCAGGGTTTCAAGATCAAGGATCCCATAGACATAAATAACAACACCGAAATGGCGATACCCGTCCAAAAACGAGCACGCATTTTTACATCCAGGTGTCCCAAAACATAACGATTATCAATTTGCGCATTCATAATCATACAGGCTATCAAAATTGTGGCTGGTTCGCAATTAAGAAAACCCCGTTGTTTAAACAGGGAATATTGGTCGAGCAATCTTTTTTTGCTTGAACTTGGAAATAATTTAAGCTAAAAGTCATTATTCTCCCGGAGGCGTTCCGGCAGATTTTTTGTGTACGGATTAGCGAGATTCGACCGGCGTGAGATTTGTATTGATCGACAAGTTATTGCGAGTGGAGCGTGGGCGAACGGCCCGGGCGACCAAATCGCTATCGCTGGCGGAAGAATATCTGGCGGACCATTTTCCGTCCTTTCCGGTGTTGCCGGGAGTGCTGATGGTCGAAGCCATGGTGCAGACCAGCGCATGGCTGGTCCGCGTGACGCAGGATTTTTCGCACAGCGTGATCGTGCTGAGCGAGGTCAAAAATGTCAGTTACGGAAATTTTGTCGTTCCGGGCGATAAGATGGAAGTAACGTGCGAAGCGATCAATATCGAAGCGGCCGGCAGTAGTTTTAAGACCCAGTGCCTGGTGGACGGGCAATCGACCGCCAAGGCGAGAATTACGCTGGAGCATTATAATCTGGCCGATCGGTATCCCGGCTGGCAGGAGCAGGATCGGCAATTGATTGAGCATTTTAGGGCGCAGTTTAAATTGTTGTCGGGGCCTGAAGCCCTGACGGCATGAAGAATAAGAGTTTAATTTTATACAGAGTACCCATTTGTGGAGGTTAACCGTATGGGCTTAAGTCGTGATGAGATTTTTGAAAAAGTCCGCGAGACCCTGGTGGACGCTTTGGGAGTTGACGAAGACGAAGTAACGGATAAGGCGACCCTCACCGGCGATCTTGGGGCGGAGAGTATTGATTTTCTGGATATTGTGTTCCGGCTTGAAAAAGCGTTTGGGATTCAAATTCCCCGCGGGGAGTTGTTTCCGGATAATATCTTAAACAACGCGGAATTCGTGGAAAACGGCAAGTGCACGGCCAAGGGGCTGGAAGAACTCAAGCGTCGCATGCCTCACGCGGATTTTACGGAGTTTCAGAAAGACCCCGACGTAAATCACATGCCGGACCTTTTTACGGTAAAGACTATCGTCAACTATATTCAGAACAAAGTGAGCGCCGCCTAGTTTTTTCCGGGCGATTAAATTGAGTGATTGTGAATGAAACCGGTCCGAGTCGCTCGGGCCGGTTTTTTTAATTTTTAAAATTACCAAGCTTGATATAGAACTTCCCTTCATTTTTTGATAAAATGTTTCATCTTTCGGAAAAAAGGATAAGCCGCAAAATGCGTTGGATTTGGATAGATCGATTTGAAAAATTTGAGTCGGGCAAGGAAGCCTGGGCGATCAAAAATATAACCCTGGCCGAGGAGCATCTTGGCGATCACTTTCCCGGATACCCCGTGATGCCCGCGAGTTTGATCATCGAGGGCATGGCCCAGACGGCTGGGATTCTGGTGGGTGAAGCCCGTGGGTTTAAGGAAAAGGTGATCCTGGCCAAGATCGGGCGCGCGAAATTTTTCGACCAGGGTCTTCCGGGAGATCAGTTGAAATTCCAGGCGCAGATCATTTCCATCGACGACGCCTTCGCTCGGACCGAGGGTAAGGTGTGGAAAAACGGAAAAGTCTTCGCCGAAATCGAAATACTTTTTAGTCATATCGACCAGAACCTGGGCGGACGGAAATTTCCGAAGGAAAATTTTGTTTTTACGGATCAATTTCGACAACTGCTCAGGTCCATTGAATTGACCGCTAATAAAGGGCAAAGCGAGGTAAGCGCATGACGGCTAGACGTGTTGTGGTTACAGGATTAGGACCGATAAGCGCCATCGGAATCGGCAAGATCGCGTTTCTGGAGGGTTTGCGAAACGGGGTGGTTGGGATCGACCGGATCAGCGCGTTTGATCCGTCTGGTTTTCGCTCGCAGATCGCCGCCGAGATCAAAGATTTTCGTTGTGCCGATTATGTTCCCAAGAATTATCGTAAGAGCATCAAGGTAATGGCGCGGGATATTGAGTTGGCGGTGGCCGGAGCCGATCAGGCGGTGCGAGACGCAGGATTAGTGACGAAGGGAATAAATCCCGACGCGCCGCAGGTGGACCCGTCACGGCTTGGGGTGAACATCGGAGCCGGTTTGATCTGCGCCGACCTAAATGAGCTTTCGTATGCCTTGGCCGCCTCGGTGGGGGATGGAAAATTTTCCCTGGCCAAATGGGGTAAAGAAGGAATGAACAATCTGACCCCGCTGTGGCTTCTGAAATATCTGCCGAACATGCTGGCCTGTCATGTGACGATCGTTCACGACGCCCAGGCTCCTTCGAATACGATTACCTGCGCCGATGCCTCCAGCCAATTGGCTATCGGTGAGGCGTTTCGCACCATTGTTCGGGATTGCGCCGATATCTGTTTGTGCGGCGGGGTGGAATCTAAATTAAACCTGATGGGGTTGTTGCGGCAGGATTTGCTCGGACGGCTTTGCCGCACACATAACGATACTCCAAAAACCGCAGTAAAGCCTTTCGACGCGAATCGCGAGGGTTCCGCCATCGCGGAAGGCGGAGCGGTGATTACCCTGGAAGACTACGAATGTGCCCGCAAACGGAACGCGAAGATTTACGGTGAATTGATCGGTGTCGGAGCGAGCTTCGGGACGAGCGATTTCATCAAACCGGAAGAGGACGGCAAGGCCATTTCCATGTCCATCGAGCGAGCGCTGGCCGACGCCGGAGTCGCGGCCACGGATGTGGACCTGGTGGTCGGCTTCGCGGTGGGAACCAAAGAGCATGACCAAGCCGAGGCCATCGCTATTCATAAGGTTCTCGGAGATGTGCCAGTAACGAGCGTGAAGGGACAGATCGGATTCAACGGCGCAGGTTCCGGCGCTATCGACGTGGTGGTAGCCTTGCTGGCGATTTCCGAGGGGTTTATTCCGGCCACGATTAATTGTGAGAACATCGATCCGGCTTGTCCGGTCAATGTTGTCCGCAAGCAGCGGGAAGCCAAAGTCAATGTGGTGGTTACGCTTAACTACAGTTTGAGCGGCGGACAAACCGGAGCGTTGGTTTTTAAGCGTTATCAAGGTTAAATGAGGTATTTTTGTGAAACGACGAGTTGTAATTACGGGAATCGGCTGGATCACTCCACTGGGGCTGGATATCGAATCGGCCTGGCGGCGGTTACTCGCGGGTGATAGCGCGATTGACTCTACGACCCTTTTTGACGCCAAAACATTTCCAACCACCTTTTCCGCTCAGGTACGGAATTTTGATTTGGAAAAGGCCCTCGGTGGTTCCTGCGATCTGCATAAATCCGCATCGCGAAACAGTTCTTTTGCCATGGCGGCCGCGGCGCAGGCCTGGCGGGCGGCTGGATTGGACAAGATAAAGGAATTGGACCGCCGGACGATTGGAGTGTATCTTGGCGCGGGTGAAGGGCCGTTGGATTTCGGGTCGTTCGTTTCGGTAGCCGTGGAGGCCTGGGACAAGCAGAAAAATGCCCTCAATGATCCCAAATGGGCCGAGTTGGCGTATGAGCGGATGGATTACATTCGGGAATTCGAGCAGGACCCCAACATGCCCGCGGCCCACGTGGCCAAGTTGTTTGATCTTCGCGGACCGAATTTTAATTGTCTGACCGCCTGTGCTGCCAGCACGCAGGCCATCGGGGAAGCGTCGGAGCAAATTCGCCGAGGTGACGCCGAGGTGATGGTTTCGGGCGGAACGCACTCGATGATTCATCCGTTTGGAGTAACGGGGTTTAACCGTTTGACGGCCCTTAGCACACGCAACGACGATCCGAAGGCATCGTCTCGTCCTTTCGATCGAAACCGGGATGGTTTCGTGCTGGGGGAAGGGGCGGGAATTGTCATCTTGGAATCGGAAGAATTCGCCCGAGCCAGGGGCGCGAATATCCTGGCGGAACTGGCTGGTTACGGCAGCAGTGCCGATGCGTACCGGATTACGGATATCCATGAATCCGGTCGCGGTGGAATCGCCGCCATGCGGCAGGCGCTGTCGGCGGCGAAGGTATCCATTGACGATATCGATTATATCTCCGCCCACGGGACTGGAACTAAAGAAAACGACAAGGTGGAAACCCTGGCCATCAAATCGGTTTTCGGGGATCGGGCGTACAAGGTTCCGGTCAGCAGTATAAAATCCATGATGGGTCATTTAATCGCGGCGGCGGGCGCGGTGGAGGCGATTACGTGCATCCTGGCCATTCGGGACCAGGTGGTTCCTCCCACGATTAACTACCATGATCAGGACCCGGAGTGCGATCTGGATTATGTTCCAAATGCGGCACGGAAGGTCAAAGTAAAAACCTGCCTGAGCAATTCGTTTGGTTTCGGCGGTCAAAACGATACGGTCATTATCAAGACGTATCATGCCTAGTATTACGTCAAGCATGTGCCACGGCTGGCTTGTCCAGCCGTGTCTTAAAGAGCACGGTCGGACAAGCCGACCGTGGCACAGTTGAGCTGGTCTGGAGAATTGGTATAATGGAGTATGGTTTGGTCAACAGTTTTTTGCCCCTTGGCCAATGGACACTCTGGAAATTCATAGGTCAAAACTGGGCGATGATGTCGATCATCATCACCGTGTTGGCCACGATAGCCATCTGCTGCCTGGTCCTCGGCCGATACATCCGCATCATGCTGAATATTATGAAAGATACCCCCCCGCCAATGGCGATGGGACCGTTGGATTTCGAGCGGATCGAAGGTCAAATCGTGCGATTTCATTCTTTCGACGGGACCAGTTTGCGGGGAATGTTTCTTTTTACCACGCAGCCGCGAAAAGGAATGATCGTCTTTTGCCATGAGTTTACCTCGAATATGTACAGCTGTGCCCGGTATTGCCGGTCCCTGCTCGAATCGGGATATGATATTTTTTCGTTTGATTTTCGAGGGCATGGGGAATCCTCCTGCGGAGATAATTATCAGCCTCGGCAATGGGTTTCCGATCACGATATCGACGACGCCTTCGGAGCGATCGCGTTTGTCGAAGATTACCTGGAATCGCATTCCCTGCCGGTCGAGTTGGGGATTTTTGGGATATCCCGCGGGGCGGCGGCGGCCATTTTTGCGTCCCTGCGAAATCCGGCCATCAAGGCAATCGTTACCGATGGCCTGTTCAGCACGGATATTACCCTTGAAGCCCTGATGAAACGATGGGCTTATATCTTCGCCAAAGTGAAATTTGTTTACGAAAATCACCCGCCCGCCTTCTGGCAGTTTCTCCGGTGGCTGCTCTTTATATTTGTGCACCGGAAATTCCGCTGCTACTATCCGTCGGTCCGAAAAGTGCTGCCCAGAATGCTTCCCCGACCGATTTTTATGATTCACGGGCAGCGTGATAGTTACATCCCCGAGGAACAGGCCCAGTATCTTTATGCCCGTGCCCCGGAACCCAAAAGCCTCTGGATCGTTCCGGGAGCGAAACATAATCAGGGAGTCGTCGTGGCTCCGGAGGAGTACGCGAAAAAAACAGTGGGGTTTTTCGATCATTACCTGTCGGGAATTATCGCCTCTACGGAGTCACCTGTTAAAAAAATGGCTCAGGGGGCGTAAAATAAGATTAATGAAATCGGAAGAATTAAAACAATTGGTGGAACATCTTCGGACGCAGCCGACAGAAACGGAATGGCTGGAGGTTAAGCATAATAACGATAATCCCCAGGAGATTGGCGAATATATTTCCGCACTCTCCAATTCAGCCGCTCTACTTCGCAGAAACCAAGCCTTTATCCTCTGGGGAGTAAACAATGACACCCATGAATTGGTAGGAACTTCTTTTTGTCCGCGACAAAAAAAAATTGGTAATGAAGAACTCGAAAACTGGCTTGCTCATCAATTAACGCCGCGTATTGATGTACAGATTCACGAAGGTAAAGTAGGAGATATCCCTGTCGTCCTTTTTGAAATTCAACCCGCGATTCATCAACCAGTCAGCTTTTCCGGGATTGAATATATTCGCGTGGGCAGTTACAAGAAAAGGCTCAAAGAGCATCCGGAAAAGGAACGTTTACTTTGGGCTTTATCGACCGAAAAACCTTTTGAGGAATGTGTCGCTGCGCCAAACGTATCTGCCAACGATGTACTCTCTCTGGTTGATTATACGACTTGTTTTCGCTTACTTAATATTCCCTTGCCGGACAATCGCCAGGCAATTCTTGATCGACTAATGACAGAAAAAGTTATTGTTCGTCATTCCAGTGACCGTTTCGACATCACGAATGTTGGAGCGATCCTATTCGCCGCTAATTTAAGCAGATTTACCCGTCTGACCCATAAGGCTCCACGAGTCATCATATACCGAGGCGAAAACCGTACCGATACGATCAAGGAACAAAAAGGTGGTTCCCTGGGTTATGCAATTGGGTTTACGGGCTTGGTTTCGTACATTACTGACCAACTTCCTCAAAACGAACAGATCGAGAAAGCTATCCGCCGCCAAGTTCGAATTTACCCCGAAATCGCAATTCGGGAACTTGTCGCCAATGCCCTGATCCATCAAGATTTGAATATGCACGGAACGAGACCAATGATTGAAATATTCACTGACCGTATGGAAATCAGCAATCCAGGTTTACCTTTGATCAACACCCTTCGGTTCATCGATGAACCACCCCAATCCCGCAATGAAATTCTCGCCGGTATGATGCGGAGGATGAGTATCTGTGAGGAGCGGGGTAGTGGGGTCGACAAGGTTATTTTCCATGTGGAGGCATTCCAACTTCCTGCTCCTGACTTTCGCACAACGACAAAACATACAGTCGCTGTCCTGTATGGCCCCAGAGATTTTTCAAAAATGGATCGGCAGGATCGCATCCGTGCCTGTTATCAGCATGCTTGTCTCTGGTATGTTTCCGGAAAACAGATCACCAATCAAACCTTGCGAGATAGACTAAAGATCGAAAAAACGAATTATCCGATGGCCTCAAGGATTATTCGTGACACTATTGATGCGGAACTAATTCGACCCATGACTGGCTCTGGAAAGGAGTCTGGATATGTACCTTTCTGGGCTTAAAGAGGATGTAGCGCGATGTAACTGGAACGATCTCATAACTTGGAGTTGTCTTGTAACTACTTTAAAAGCAAGCACTTACTCATGTTCGTCGATGTATCGCGACACATCGATTCTACCATATACTTATTATTCATAACGACTAATTTTTAATGTCTAACCCAAATTTATGATCCGACTTGTGATTGCAAAAATTGCTGCGTGGGGTGCCGGGAAGGAAATGAACCGGTTTTTTGAGGCTACCTCGCATTTGAAAGAAATTCAACGGGCAGTGCTTCGGCGGCAGATGCAAATTGTGGCCGGTAGTCGTTTTGCTGAAGATTTCGGGCTTGGGCATGTGGATAATTATGATGATTTCAGAAGAAAACTTCCTGTTTTTCGATATGACAATCTTAAACCTTATATTGAACGATTGAAAAATGGGGATACCGGGGCACTTTTCAATTCATCCGAGAAGTTGCTCATGTTCGCCCTTACCAGCGGGACGACGGCGGAGCCTAAATTTATTCCCGTAACCAAAAGGTTTGTCGATGACTATCGGCGAGGATGGAATATTTTCGGATTAAAGGCCCTTTTGGATCATCCCGGGGCGTTTTTTCGTAAAATCGTTCAAATCACCAGCAGCGCCCGGGAGATTCAAACGCCGGGTGGAATTTGGGCCGGGGCTATTACGGGATTGCTGGCCCAGACGCAAAAATGGATCGTTCGGAAACATTATGTGACCCCGCTTTGTGTTTCGCAGATCAAAGACCCGGTGGCCAAAATGTATGCAGTGGCTCGGTTGGCGATTCGGGAGGATGTTGCGTTTATGAATACGGCCAATCCTTCGACTACGCTACGGTTGGCACGGGTAATTGAAGAGTACGGTCCGCAGTTGATCCGTGATATCCATGATGGGAAACTCCGCCCCCCCACCGATATTTCTGAGGATGTGATTCACTCGTTGCATCTTTCCGCCGATCGAAAGAGCGCTTCGCGGCTCGCAAAAATTCTGGACGAAAAAGGCAAATTGCTTCCCAAAGACGTTTGGCAATTGTCATTCATCAATAACTGGACGGGCGGGACGCTAAAGTTGTATTTGCAGAAATTTCCCGACTATTTCGGCTCGACGCCAATTCGGGATTTGGGACTGCTGGCCAGCGAAGGACGGTTCAGCATTCCCATCAGCGACCAGACATCTGCCGGTATTCTGGAAATCACCTCCAATTTCTTCGAGTTCATTCCGGAAAGTGAGTATGATCAGAAATCTCCGACGGTCCTGACGGCTGATCAGCTTCAGAAAGATGAGAAATATTTTTTACTGTTCAGCAACGCCACCGGCCTGTGCCGATACGACATCGGCGACCTGGTTCGGGTGGTGGATTTTTATAACGAAACGCCCATGATTGAATTTTTAAACAAAGGAGCACACATCAGCTCCATCACGGGGGAGAAAATTACCGAGCGGCAGGTGGTCGAAGCCGTCGAAATTATGGGACAGAAAATCGGCATTAAGATCGACAGCTTTCTGGTTGGCCCCAAATGGGGCGATCCGCCTTATTATGTTTTGACCCTGGAGAAATCCACGGCTGACCATAGGTCGCAAGAACTTGGCCGGCAATTCGATCAAATCCTGCGCCAGCTTAATATTGAATATGAATCCAAGCGATCCAGCGGGCGTCTTGGTCCCGTTCTCGTGCAACCGGTGGCCGATGGTTTTTTCCAGAGCGATGACCTCAAGCGATTATCCGCCGGGGGCCGAGGCGAGCAGTACAAGCGAAAATTTTTGCTGACACAGATTGAGCCTGAAAGCAAAGTCTGAGTAATCCCTCAGTCGTTTCTGGCCGCGGGAAGAACACTCCCTTACGGTCGTGCCTCTTAAAGAAGCGGTCAGAAACGACTGAGGGATTACAAGTCTGAAGTTTTGGGGCTTGTTTAAGCAGAGGGTGTCGTTTATAATTTGCGGAAGAAATAACCTGTCGGTGATAATTAGTGGGAAATAAACTATGGCAGATGAATTACTTCTAAAGTGCGGTAAATTTAAAGTTGTGCGTCGTATGATTGAGGCGGGGACGAGCCAGACGGTTCCCAAGGATTTGGTCATTCATCCCGGAGCTGCCGTGATCTTACCCATCACGGAAAAAAACAAGGTGGTGATGGTCCGCAATTACCGATGGTCCATAGATCGGGAACTGCTGGAGCTGCCGGCGGGGACACTGGAAACCCTGGAAGAGCCTCAGGAGTGCGCCTATCGCGAGCTTGAGGAGGAGACAGGATTTATAGCCGGGACTTTAAGACCGCTGTGCCGATTTTATTCTTCACCGGGGATCACAAACGAATTGCTTCACGCATTCGTTGCCACCGATCTTAAACCGGGAACACAGCACCTGTCAAACGACGAAAAAATTCAGGTGGAAATCTTAACGTTCGACCAGATCGACCACGCGATTCGGATCGGAAAAATCATGGACGGCAAGACCCTGGCCACCATTCTTTACTATAAAATGCTGGAAATGCCATGACCTGGCAAGACAGAGATTATAATCAGACTCGACGCTTTTCTTTTGATCGTTCTTCAATGGCCCTGGGGTTTCCCAAACCGACGCGATTCGTTCTTTATCTGATTATCGCCAACGTGGCCATTTTTATTTTGACGGCGATGGACCGCCAGAGAGTCATAGATAATTATTTCGCCCTGATCGGTGTGGGAAATTCACGAACACCGTTTGAATTATGGCGACTGGTCAGCTATCAGTTTCTTCACGGCAACCCCGGCCATATTTTCTGGAACATGCTCGGACTTTATTTTTTCGGACCGCCACTCGAACGCTACTGGGGTCCGGCGAAGTTTATTTTTTTCTACCTTTTTTGCGGAGTGGTGGGCGGATTGACTTATCTGGTGATGAGTTCTCTGACTCCGATGCCCGGCATATTGATCGGGGCCAGCGGGTCCATCCTCGGATTGGTCGCGGCCTCGGCCGTTCTCTTTCCGCAAATGATCATCTTCCTGGTGATCTTTCCGGTTCCCATCCGTGTCGCTGCCCTTCTGATCGCCGGAATGTCCGTGCTCTATATCATCTCGGATAAGAATCTGGCTGAAGCCTGCCACCTGGGCGGAATGGCCGCCGGGTTCTGCTTCACGATGGCCCGCCCTTTCTGGCAAAAATTCTCTTCCGAACGAATACGGGCAAAACGACAGTCCCTGCTGGACCAGGAAGAGGACGATCAGAAAAAGGTCGATCAAATTCTGGAAAAAGTGCACCGGCAAGGAATCCAGAACCTAACCCGTATGGAAAAACGAACCCTCCGGGATATTACCCACCGACAAAAAATGCGCGACGACCTCCGAAAACACAAGTGGTAAAGGTCCCTGGAGCGAAACGGTGAACGCGACGATTGCGGGATAAGAAATTAAAACCCCGAAGGAGATGATGTAACATAAAAGGAAGAATTCGGGCGGCAATCATTTGCCCTACGAAATTAAGACGAGGAGGTTTTTTATGGAACCTACAACACAACCGTCAAGTATATCTTGGATTGGTCTTTTTAACTCTCTTACTTGGTTAATACCATTCTTTTTGGGCTCGGTCTTTACCTTCGTAATTGAATGGATTAAACGTAAGTGGAAAACAGATGATCTCTATCAAGAAGTTTTTGTAGGACGCCGCATCGACGCTTGCGAAAAACTACTGCAAATGCTCCTTGAACTATGCGGCGATATTTCTCCTCTTGAACGTGGAATTACATCTTTGAAAATTTATAAAGGGCCAGGAACTGAGGAACTCCCACCAGAGGAGGTATTATATGCTGAGGAAGTAAGACAGAAATTTAATAACTTCAAAAATTTTGTAATACTAAATCAAATTGCATTAGGTCCAAGAGTAATTAAGGTTTGTTTTAATTTTTTTGGAGAAATTGATTACATAATAGATGAGATCGATATCGCAAGTACACATGATGTATTTCTATCTAATGCATTAAAGAAAATTCTTCCAGAATTTAGAGATCGTCTCTTAGAAGCAATAAAAAATGAACTTGCTGGTGCAAAGCTAGAATTCGTATCGACAGAAGAGTGCAAAAAGATATTTAAGAAGGGCTGGGAAAAGGCTGGTGAGAGGATAAAAGAAAGAATCCTTTTATCGGAACAGAAAACCAGACAGAAGGACTGATCCATCCGTCGAAATATTGACATAAAAAGAAACGGATTTATAACTTCCCCTACCTTAGCCGGAACCGACAAAGATTTCGCCATATATTCATCTTCGCTTAAAAGTACGGAGATATCATTTCAAAGAACTTATCTGCCATTTCTTTATCCAATCCCTTGAGGATTATATGTTCTCTCAATGTCGAAGGTCTGTCTCCAAGTATCACATACGTCAATCCCAAATTAAAATGCGCCTCGACATAATCCGGTTTAATATTGATCGCCTGTTTGTAGGCTTGAATTTCCTCTTCATGTTGATCAAGTTCGCCATAGCTTACACCCATGTTGTAATGCGCCTCCGCAAAACTCGGTTTGATTTTCAGGGCCTGTTTGCAGGTTTCAAGTACCTTCTCATGTTGCCCAAGCTTTCCATAGGCCATCCCCATATTAATATAAACCTCGGCAAAATCCGGTTTGATTTTTATGGCCTGCTTGAAGGATTCGATGGCTTTTTCATACTGCCCGAGTTTTTCATAAGCTACCCCCATATTGTAATATGCCTCGGCATAATCCGGTTTGATTTTTATGGCCTGCTTGCAGGCTTCAAGAGCCTTTTTATACTGCCCGAGCTTTTCATAGGCTATCCCCATATTGTAATACGCATCGGCAAAATCCGGTTTGATTTTTATGGCCTGCTTGCAGGCTTCAAGGGCCTTTTTGTACTGCCCGATGTTTCCATAGTCTACCCCCATATTGCAATACGCCCAGGCATAATCCGGTTTGATTTTGATGGCCTGCTTACAGGCTTCGATTCCCTTTTCATATTGCCCAAGCTCTCTATAGGCTGACCCCATAGCGTCATACGCATCGGCATAATTGGGTTTGATTTTGATGGCCAGGTTGTAGGCTTCAACGGCCTTTTCGTATTGCCCAAGCACTCCATAGGCTGCCCCCATAGCGCAATACACCTCAGCATAATCCGGTTTGATTTTGATGGCTTGCTTGAAGGCATCAAAAGCCTTTTCATGTTGCCCAAGTTTTACATAGACTACCCCCATATTGTAATATGCCTCTGCAAAATGTGGTTTGATTTTGATGGCCTGCTTGCAGGCTTCAAAGGCCTTTTCATATTGGCCAAGGACTCCATAGGTTGCCCCCATATTGCAATACGCATCAGCATCATCCGGTTTGATTTTGATGGCCTGCTTGCAGGCTTCAAGGGCCTTTTCATATTGCCCAAGTTCTCCATAGGCTACCCCAATATTGCAATACGCCTCGGCATAATCCGGTGTGATTTTGCTGGGCTGCTTGCAGGATTGGAAAACCTTTTTAAGTTTATTGAATAGGAAATTTAAGTTCAAAATCGTATCCTCCAATTCCAATTAGGGAAAGAATGTCCTTAAAGGTCGTCTTATTTGAGCCATTTTTTCATCCGCTTTTTGGCTTGGCCGTGTGAGACGGATTGGCCTGAGTCGGCTTGGTGGATTCCCTTTTGGATTTTGCACAGGAAATACAATCGTTCCATGGCATCTTCAAAAGTGGCATCGGGAGGAAGTTCCTGGACGGCTTTTACAGCTTTTTCCTTTTCGGTTGTTCCCGCCATAAGTAATTTCTTTCAGATTTCCTCGTTATGTAAAAGTTTCCGTAACCGTTCAGACCCCTGTCCTCTCCCGTCATTATTCTCTCTCCTTTGTCATCGTCCGGCTTGACCGGACGATCCAGTCCTCTTTTTTAGTGCTCGGAAGAACACCCCTGGATCATCCGGTCAAGCCGGATGATGACAAGGAGGGATGGTCTGAACGGTTACCTTTTGTCTAAGTATATCAGATTTATCTTTTACAGACAAGTTGTTCTGTAGGAGAAGAACACTCCCTTACGGTCGTGCCTCTTTCATTTTGGATTTTAGATTTTGGATTTTGGATTGGGTGGTTTAGAATATCCGCATGTCAAAAGTTAAATCCAAATCTTATTTCGTTTGCGGTAATTGCGGGTCGCGGCAACTCAAGTGGCAGGGTAAGTGTCCGGATTGCGGGCAGTGGGATAGTTTTTCTGAAGAACGGATGGAAGGGCTTAGCGATGATCTGCATCGGCCTGATATTCCGCTGGAGACTTCCAAGCCGGTGAGCTTGGCTGAGGATATTGAAAAACTTCGCGGGGATGAGGGATTGCGATTTACCAGCGGGCTGGGGGAATTTGATCGGGTTTTCGGCGGTGGGTTGATCGCGGGGGCGACGATTTTGCTGGGCGGGCCGCCGGGGATTGGGAAATCCACGCTTTTGCTTCAATCGGCGCAGGGGATCGCTAATACCGGCAGGACGGTGATGTATATAACCAGCGAGGAGTCGGCGGGGCAGATCAAAATGCGGGCGGGCCGGCTGGGACTTGACGGTAAAAATATTCTTGTCGATGCCCAGACGAATTTGGAGATTATTTTAAATCATATCCGCGAGATTAAACCGGCGGTGGTGATGATCGATTCGGTTCAACTGATCTATAAGCCGACGCTTCCCGCCGCGCCGGGTTCGGTCAGTCAGCTTCGCCAGTGCGGGACGGAACTTGTCTGGCTGGCGAAATCTACCGGGATAACCGTTATTCTTGTCGGGCATGTAACCAAGCAAGGGGTGATCGCCGGGCCGAAAATTCTGGAACATATCGTTGATGTGGTTCTGTATTTTGAGGGCGATCATCATCACAGCCATCGGCTGATCCGGGCTGCTAAAAATCGCTACGGAGCGACTAATGAATTGGGGATTTTTGAAATGCGAGACACCGGCCTGGCGGAAATTTCCGATCCGGCAGGATTATTTTTAGAGGATGGTTATCCGCAACGGACGGGCAGTGTAATTTTGTCGGCTAGTGAAGGGACGAGGGTTTTGCTGGTCGAGGTTCAGGCTTTAACCGCGCCTGCCGTTCCCGGAATGGTTCGCCGGAAGGCCACGGGTGTGGAGGGGAATCGGTTGGCCATGATACTGGCTGTTCTCGAACGGCATGGGAAAATGAAATTGTCCACTAAGGACGTTTTTGTCAATGTGGTAGGCGGCGTGAAGATCAGTGAACCGGCGGCGGATGTGGCTATCGCCCTGGCGGTAGCGGGTGCGTACTTTAACAAGCGATTACCCGCTGGTACGGTGGTTTTTGGCGAATTGGGTTTGTCGGGTGAACTTCGGCCTGTGCCGTTCAGCGATAATCGCGTTTCCGAGGCTGTACGGTTGGGATTGTCGCAAATTGTCGTCCCTGCTAAATCTGTTCGGCAGCATAAAATGACTAGCGATAAAATAATTCCTTGTCAATATTTGCACCAGGTGTTGGAATTGTTAGAATAAACATTCTGCCGATTACTTTTCCATTTTATCCACTTGATTCTTGAAAGTAGCGGGGTGGTTGATACTATACATTAATTGTATTTTTGAGGCGATTTCGTAACTTTGGGAAAAGAACCCCCGATTACCATCGGGGGCTAGTTATTGGGTTTATTTTGCTTGGTACACAGGAGATTATGGGCGATGGCGAAGTTGAAAGGTAATTGCGTATTGGCGCAGTCGGGCGGACCGACGGCGGTCATTAATTCCAGTATTTGCGGAGCGATTCAGGAATCGGCGAGGCATCCGGACATTATTACCGGTATTTTCGGCGCGGATAATGGGGTGCTGGGGATTTTGCAGGAAAAGATGTTCGACCTGCAGCAGGAGCCGGTGAGTAATATCGAGGGGTTGAAAAGCACGCCATCGGCGGCACTGGGTTCCTGCCGGTATAAATTGAAGGACCTGACGAAATCGAAAGAAGATTACGAGCGGATACTGGAAGTATTCAGAGCCTATAATATTCGATATTTTTTCTACGCGGGCGGAAACGATTCGATGGACACCGCCGACAAAATCAGTCAATTGGCGAGGCAAACGGGCTATGACCTGATCGTCGTCGGGATCGCCAAGACGATTGATAACGACCTTGCGTATACCGATCATTGCCCTGGTTTCGGCAGCGTGGTCAAGTACAACGCGACGGCAATCATGGAAGCGGGCAAGGATACGGAGGCGATTTATACCGCCGATACGGTGACGATCCAGGAGATCATGGGTCGCAACGCCGGCTGGATTACGGCGGGAACGGGAATGGCTCGGAGAAGTTATGAGGACGCCCCGCATTTGATTTACGTTCCGGAGGTTCCATTCGTGCTGGAAGAATTTATCAAGGACGTTCGGGAAGTTTTGAAACGGCTCGGATATTGCGTGATCGCCGCCGGTGAAGGAATGAAGAACACGGAAGGCAAATATATCTCGGAAATGGGCGGAGCGTTCGGCAAGGATTCTTTTGGTCATGCCCAATTGGGCGGGGTGGCGGAAATTCTTCGAAGCATCATCGAAAGTGAAATCAAAGTCAAAGCCCGGACCAACAAACTCGGCACCGTTCAACGCGAGGCGATGCATTTTGCCTCTTTGACGGACGTCAATGAAGCATATATGTGCGGCCAGGCGGCGGCTCGGGCAGCCGTCGAGGGCATTTCCGGAAAGATGGTGACGCTGATCCGCGAATCGGATGGCGCTAATTACAAATGCACCACGGGTCTGGCCGATTTGAGCGCTGTGGCCAATGGTGAAAAAATGCTGCCGCGGGAATTTCTCAACGAACGCGGAACCGGGATTACTGAGGCCATGAAACGGTACTTGTCGCCGCTTTTGCAGGGTCAGGCCCCCATTCGTATCGGCGACGACGGCCTGCCGATCTACGTCCGGCTGGAAAAACACTGGTTAAAACCGAAAACCGCTCGGGAATATATTCCTGGGAAAAAGTAAATAGTGCGTAATCCCTCAGTCTTTTCTGGCTGCGGGAAGAACACTCCCTTACGGTCGTGCCTCTTAAAGAAGCGGCCAGAAAAAACTGAGGGATTACAATAGTGCAGGTTAGGAGTTTTCCGTGCTGAAATTTCTCGCGTTTAAAGATGGTGTCCCGACGACCGAGTTGGATGTGAAACCTTTTTACCTGATCGGTCCTGATGAGGTTTCGGTGCGAGCACAAATCCGTTTCGCCGACGGACTGATTATCTGTCAGAAGCAAACGGAAGAAGCGGCTGCCCTGGCCGTGTTATGGGAGGTAAAGGGCGCTGGTAAATTTTTACTGCAAACGACTCGCCTGCCTGATCGGGAAAAACCTTATATTTTGAATGTGGAGATGGCCCGATGGCGGCTCATGCGGATTCTCCAAAAATTGGAAGATTGGGGTTTGTTTGGTTACCCCCAGATTGAAAAAATCACCACTCTGCTCGAAGACAGCAGGAAACTTTTTATCCGGGCCCTTCAAAACGATTCGACCCCTGCCAAGGCTGCGGATCTTGCCGATCAATCCCTGCAGTTATCGCTGGAAGGGGGAGAGGCGCTGGCCCGGTTCCATGCGATGCGCATGCTGGGACCGCGAGTGCAGGGTGGAGGATTGAGCAAAAAAGTGTTCGGATGTCGCCTTTCTTCAGATTTATCTACGGACCAGCTTTCCCCCGATATTTTAGGGTCTTTGAATTTCGTTCAGATTCCAATCTCCTGGTCCGAACTTCAGCCTGCCAGGCAGCAATTCAATATGGCTCCCCTTGATCGATGGTTTGAATTTTTGATGAAACATCGCGTCACCATCCGGCTGGGAAGCGTGCTTTCCTTTACCGAAGCGAAAATCCCGATCTGGTTACGTGGAAAGAATATAGAATTCGAATTGATCCGCGATCTGGTCTATGAGTATTTGACCGCCATCGCCAATCGTTATGGCAAGTACATCCGCAGCTGGAATATTCTGAGCGGGATCCACGCTGATAACTATTTCAATCTGAACTTCGAGCAGATATTGGATATTTCCCGTTTGGCCTCGGCCCGGGCCAAGCAGTTGTGTCCGCGGGCCACCTCACTGATCGAGATCATACACCCGTGGGGCGAATATTACGCGAACAACCCGCGCTCGATCCATCCGTTTCTTTACGCGGACATGGTGTCGCAAAGCGGAATCAATTTTGACGCATTTTCTCTTCGTCTGCCCTTTGGAGCCCCCAGCGAAGGGATGTATCTTCGTGATTTTTTCCAGATGTCCTCTTTGCTCGACCGCTATGCGCTTCTGGGCAAACCGTTACACATCACCACGTGTGTTCCGTCCCAGGTATCGGACGATCCGGAAATCGCTGATGCCCTGGCTCAAAAAGCCGAAGCAGGATACTGGGAAAACCCCTGGTCGCCGGAAATCCAGGCCCGATGGTTTGAACTCTTCTGCCAGGTGGCTTTAAGCAAACCACAGGTCGACTCGATTACCTGGGCTGCCCTTGGCGACAGCGTCTGCGATTGTGTTCCCTTCAGCGGACTTTTTACCAAAACCTGGACCGGTAAACCTGTTTTCGTCACACTGCGGGAACTGCAAAAACGTTTATACGAGGCCAGGACGAAAACGTGATTTCATCTCGGGAACATTCGTTCCGAAATTATTATGACGTGATTGCCGTGGTGCTGGTCATTGTGATCATAGTCGATGTTTCCAGGATCGTTTGGCGGAAATACCGTCAACCGGAGATTCGGGTTGACCAAATGAACTCTTTTCGGTTTTCTGCTCGAATCAATCCCAATGAGGCAGCGGCGGTGGACCTTGAATGTCTTCCGGGACTCAACGAAAAATTGGCAAACGCCATAGTGGAATATCGGGGTGAATATCAACGTCGTTATCCCCATCGGCTGGTTTTTGCGAACCTTCAGGACCTCAAGCGAATAAAAGGGATTTCGGATAAACTATTGTTAAAAATAAGTCCGTATTTGGTTTTTCCACCCAAACCCGGTGATTCTAATGACTAATTCTTATTAGTCATTTTTTATCTTCCGGTTCTTTCCGCGATCCCGGTCGAGGGCAGAGATTTAGTTTTTCTATCTCCATGATCTTTTGGACGCGTCGGGCATGGCGTCCGCCTTCAAAAGCAGTTTCCAGCCAGACTTCGACAATGCGTCGCATCAGGGCTTCGCCGATTAAGTCGGCGGGAAGACACAGGACATTGGCGTCGTTATGCTGACGGGACATCTGGGCCGTCAGTTCATCATGGCACAAGGCAGCCCGTATCCCGCAAACCTTGTTGGCCGAGATGGAGACCCCCAACCCTGTTCCACAAAGCAGAATCGCCCGTTCCACCTTTCCGTCCGCGACCGCCTTGGCGACCGGGGCGGCGACATCGGGATAATCAAACGATTTGGGGGAGTCCGTCCCGTAATCGACAACATCAAATCCCAAATCCTGGAGAAGCGCTTTGAGTTTCTCTTTGGCAATAAAACCGCGATGGTCCGAGCCGATTGCAATCTTCATTCCAATAGTTCCTTCAGCCGTGCCTCAATATGTTTTTCTATATTGCGGGCACAGGTTCTATAATTCTGGTCCGAGCCGCCGATCGGGTCGGATATTCCAGCTTCCGCCAACAATTTTATCCGATTACCTACCCCGGGGACAAGTTCGCAAATAAATTCTTTATGCTCCCGGGACATGACAAAAATCATATCTGCCTGATTGACCAATTTCGCCGTTACGGGCTGGCTGCGATGTTCGGAAATATCGACCCCTAATTCACCGACTGCCGCTACCGCGGATTGTGAGGGAGGGAGGCTCCATCCGGCGCCCGTTCCGGCACTAAGGATATTAATTTTCAACCGTGCGAAATCCTCCTGGGGGCAATGGATCAGGCGCTCGAGAATTTTCCGGCCCAGCCCCTGGGCCATCGGTGATCGGCAGGTATTTCCGGAGCAGACAAACAAGATCGTAAATTGTGCCAACCGGTCCACCGTTCGACTGTCGATGATTCCCTCGCGAACGACCGTATAGTCGCATTGATTTACTTTTACCACGGTGGAGGCTTTACGGTATTTCACCGGTCCGGCGTCGAGGATCAAGTCCACCTGATCTCCAAAATAATTTTCCACCTGCCGGGCATCCAAAGCCGGAGGCTGGTCGGCGGGATTGGCGGAAGGGGCGACAATGGGCATGTCGCAATTTGTCAGCAAACTGATAGCCACCGGATGATCAGGGCATCGTATTCCAATGCTGTTTTCATGGTAAAGTTTGTCAAATAGTGTTCCAAACTTTTTTCGACACTCCCTAATCTGTTCTTCGGTCATTTCGACAACCAGCGTCAAAGGACCAGGCCAGGCCTTACGGGCCAAGACACGCCCCGGCCAAGGGGGATTCGGAACATAATTAAAAAATTTGTCCGGAGAGCCGATATGCAAAGTATAGGGCTTTTCGGCAGGCCGTATTTTCAGACGATTGAGCTTTTCGAGAGCGCCCGGTACTCCCGGCACCACAGCCAGACCATACACGGTTTCCGTTGGAAATGCCACTACCCCGCCACGGGATAGAACCTCCACCGCCTGGGCAACCCAATCCGTTGCGGTGTGATTTTCGATTTTGATCATTTCTTTAAGCATGGTTTATACTCATTTCCAGCACGGAATTATAAGGTCCTAAAGGGGATAATGTCCAGCTTCGCGTAGCGTTTCATACATTGCCAGAACATTTTCAACTGGAGTTTGGGCTTGCACATTGTGGATCGGATTAAAAACAAATCCACCCGCGGGTCCAAAGATTTTGATCCGTTGCCGGACTTCACGGCGAACATCGTCCGGGGGGGCAAAAGGAAGAGTGCATTGAGTATCCACGCCGCCGCCCCAGAAGGTTATACGATCACCGAAAGTTTTCTTTAACTTGGCAGGGTCCATCCCCTCAGCTGAACATTGAACGGGATTTAGAATGTCGAAACCCGATTCGATGAAGTCCGGGATAAGCTCGACCACCGCACCGCAGGAGTGAATGAATGTTTTCCAGGCGGTGTTTTGATGAATCCAGTTGTTGACCCGTTTATGGAAAGGTTGATACAGATCGCGATAGGCATCACCGGAAATGAATGGTCCGCGCTGGGTCCCAAAATCCGTACCCGAGACGAATATGGCCGCAATGCGGTTTCCGACGGCCTGGGCGATTTTCTTTAAGTTGCCCAGGGCAACCTGGCATTGCCGGTCAAAAATCTCGCGGACATAATTTTTCCGAATCGACGTGCTGATATACCATTCCTCAATATCACGGATTCCTTTGGGATTTTTGAGCCAGGGGGCGGGAACCAGAGCAATATCGCCAAAGGCGGTTCCGCCAAATGTGGCGAGAATCGCCTTGTCCGTTTGCGTATAAAGGCGTTCCGCTTCCCGGCGGAAATGTTCGAGGTCCTCATCCGAAATCGGTTCGAATTCTTCGAGATTGTCGTGAACATTGAGCCGGTCGTCATCCACCGGGGGTTGGCGGACGATGGTATCGAAGAACCACCCATCCTTGGGCATTCGGCCGCTGGGAGGTACGGATTTGTCGCCCTGTGGATACATCAGGATGTCACCGTTCGGTTCGGGTATGGTATTGAAACCATCGGGAACCAGCACCGGAGTACCGTCGAACATCGTCCAGGGTTTCCATCCTTCATTCCTAAAACCAAAGAGGGTGCCTCGGCCTGGAAGTCCAATGACGTCAATTCCCAGAGCATCGATCAAGTCGCTTTGAATTTCACCCAGCATCTGGTAAGGTTCCATGACTTTTACCGGTGTTCCCGGTTTGTCCAAACGCAGCGCCTGACGTAATTTGTAAACCATGTCAACGTGCATTCCGGTCACGGGACAGGCACCCAGGTCCAACGGAATGCGATCCGGTTCCTGATGGTTCAACGTCTGGATAACTCGTTCACGGGAAGTTGTCATTAAATTTTCTCAGATAAAGTGACTTTATTCATTTTATTAGCCTGAAGATATCATAAGTAACCTCCAATTTCTCTTCAAGGAAAAAGCCTCTTTGATCTTGACAGGAATAACCTGTTATTCTATAATTCGTCATGTAACGAAGCAGAAGTTGCAAGTTATCGACGTAAATACCTGGGATGGGCAATGAAAGGAACATCTATATGAAAAAATTACAAATTCTTGGAACGGGCTGTCCCAAGTGCAAAAAGCTAGCGGAACTCACCGAAGAAGCCGCCAAGCAGGCCGGAATCGAATACCAGCTTGAGAAAATTACCGATATCAAAGAAATAATGAAATTTGGCGTGATGATGACCCCCGCTCTGGCCGTGGATGGCGTGGTCAAGGTGGCGGGTAGAATTCCGAGTACCGACGATATTGCCAAGATGATTTCTTGATTCACAAGTGGACCAACCGAAAACATTGCTGAGGAGTGAATGTAATGACAACAAAGAACGATTGTTGCGGCGGCGGGTAAAATAATGGGGATCATAATTTTAGGTCAATGTCCATGTGATTCGCCAGGAATGGGCGTAACCGATATTTTTGTGTTGGCCGGTGTCATGGTTGTTTTGTTTTGGATGGCCCGTAAGGCAAACAAAAAAGAAAATTATAATGAGGGAAAAATAGGCATGAAAAAATTAGGTATTGTGATCGTGCTGGTGGTGGGCATCGGCTTTGTTCTTTGGGCAAAACAAAAGGATAAGATGCCAAGCTCTGGCGATACAGCCAGTTCGCAACCCGTTGCAAACGTTTCCGCTTCCCCGACGGCCCTTGTTTTACCTCGTCTTTTGGATCTGGGAGCTGATAAGTGTATACCCTGCAAGATGATGAAGCCTATTCTGGAAGAATTAAAGAAGGAATTCGAAGGCAAACTGCAGGTAGATTTTATCGATGTCTGGGAAAATCCCGGGGCTGGGGAGCAATACGGTATTCAATCGATTCCCACGCAGATTTTCTATGATTCCTCCGGCAAGGAACTGTACCGGCATGTTGGATTTTTCTCCAAGGCGGACATTCTCGGCAAGTGGAAGGAACTGGGCATTACTTTTGAAAAAGGTAACCGTTCAGGGAGGTAAAATAAATTTATGGAAAAGTTGTTCACCCTCCTCAGCCATGCCGTGGAAGGAACGCCGATAATTGCTTTGTCGGCTTCGTTTCTCTGGGGTATTTTAAGTATTGTGCTCAGTCCGTGTCATCTGGCGAGTATTCCGCTGATTGTTGGGTTCATCGACGAACAGGGTCGCATTTCCACCCGGCGGGCGTTTTTCATTTCTGTTCTCTTCGGTGTGGGTATTTTGTTGACCATTGGGATCATCGGTGCGATCACCGGCCTGGCCGGGCGGATGATGGGGGATATCGGAAGTTTCGGGAATTATTTCGTGGCGGGCATATTTTTCCTGGTTGGACTTCATTTACTTGATGTCATTCCCATACCCTGGTCCGGGCCAGGTCAGGTGGCGATGAAGAAAAAAGGACTACTGGCGGCCTTTATTCTTGGATTGGTTTTCGGAATTGCCCTGGGACCGTGCACCTTTGCATACATGGCCCCGATGCTGGCGATTACATTTAAACTGGCGGCGACGAATCTGCCCTATGGCGTGCTTCTCCTTTTATTATACGGGCTTGGGCATTGTTCCGTGATCGTACTGGCCGGGACGAGTACCGAACTGGTCCAGCACTATCTGAACTGGAGCGAGCGTTCGAAGGGAGCGGTGATTCTTAAAAAAGTTTGCGGAGTATTGGTTCTCGCGGGCGGTTTGTATCTGATTTACGCGGCCCCGTAAGATTCCAAATCTCCAGGGTATTTTCCACGAACCGGGTGTTTGAGAAAAAAAACGATAAAGAGAGGATCGAACCATGGTCAAAAATGCACTGAATCTGGCAATCGAAGGCCTCCTTCTGGTGTGCGTGGGGGCCATCGCGGGAATCGGTTTTTTAATCAAGTACGTTTTGGTTCCCGGGTACCGCTCCTGGGAGATTTATCATCGAAACGTAAATTTGACCTTTTGGGGCTGGGACCGGCATGATTGGGGGACCGTACATTATATCCTCGGTTGGAGTTTTTTTGTTTTGCTGGTTTTGCATATCCTCTTGCAATGGCGAAAAATGGTCACGTTGTGCCGAAAGGTGCTGCCCAATCGCTGGAGCCGCCGAATGGTAGTTATCCTTTTTCTCCTGGTGACAGTGGTGCTGCTGGGCTTTTCCTTCTGGGTTCGTCCCGAGGTTCAGGAACGGGGTCGGGGTCCGGGAGGAGGGTTGGGAAGGCACGAATTTTGGAGAGATAACAAATGAAGCGATATTATAAAGCTGGAGTAAAGTTGGCGATACTGTTCGTCATTGGCGGGGCGGTTGCATACTATTTGTTCTTTTCGCCTTTGCCTGTTGAATCAGCAAAAGTGACCAAGGGAACCGTTGTTGCCGAGGCAATGGGAACGGGAACGCTTGAGGCTCGCATACACGCTACGATAAGTCCCAAAATATCGGGGCTTATTGCACAAGTTCTTGTAGATCAGAATGATAAGGTAGTCAAGGGGCAAACACTTTTCATTTTAGACGATAAAGACTTGCGTCAACAGGTGGATATGGCAAAGGCAGATTTGGCCGCCGTTCAGGCAAGTGCTGAAAAGGCCATGGCGCAGATACAAAGTGCCCAAGCCACGGAAAAAAAGGCAAAGTTGGATTTGACTCGAATGTCGTCATTAAAGTCATCAGGATCCGTGAGCGTGGACGCTTTTGAGAAAGCTCAGCAACAAAGGGGTGTTGCCCAAGCCGAGCTTAATCAAGCACAAGCGGCTCGCATAGAGGCTGAAAAATTAGTCGCCAAGGCCCAAGCGTCTTTGAGGTATTCTCAGGCACGATTGGTCGATACCGTAGTCTGTGCGCCTTTTGACGGATTGATCATCAAACGGTATAAAGACCCAGGAGGGATAGCCGTCCCCGGTAGCATGGTTCTGGATATGATCTCACTCAACCAGCTTTGGATATCTGCCTGGGTCGATGAGACTTTGCTGGATCAATTGAAATTTGGGCAGGCTTCAAAAATAGTGTTTCGTTCAGACCCCAAAGCCGAACTGCCCGGCAAGGTTGCAAGGATTGCGCCGCAGGCGGACCGCGAAACACGCGAGGTGCTTGTTGATGTTGCAATCGACCGATTACCTGCAAAATGGGCTATCGGCCAGAGAGCCGATGTTTATATAGAAACCGCCCACAAAGAAAATGCAACGGTAATTCCTCAACGCGTCATCGTCTGGCGGCAAGGTCAGCCCGGTGTTTTCGTTATAGATAAGGGAAGAGCCTACTGGCATAAGGTCGTTCTGGGAATTGAAGGCAAAGACAAAGTGGAAGTTGCCGAAGGATTGCAGCCGGGACAGATTGTTTTAATTCCGGGCTCCAGCCTGCCAAAAGACGGACGAGCGGTAAAGGTGATGACGAAATGAATCTGGCAACAAAAGATATTGGGCATAACTTAGCACGTTTTTCCCTGACCACGGTGGGAATAGGTCTTTTATTGATGGTGGTCATGGGAATGGGAGGCATCTATCGAGGCCTGGTTAAGGAAGCGACCCTCATAGTTGACCGTGTCGGAGCGGATATATGGATAGTTCAAAAAGATACACGCGGGCCTTTTGCCGAAATGTCGCGTATACCACGCGATTTGGAAGACCGTACCTTGCCCGTTCCGGGTGTTGAAACATCATTTGGATTTGTTTCTTATACGGTGCAGCGCAGTTATAAGGGTAAGCCTTTGCGTCTGACTCTTCAGGGATTAGACTGGCCTCTTGACCGCGGACTCTGGCTTCCGATTGCGGCAGGAAGAGGATTGGGACAGGCTCATTATGAGATGGTAGTCGATAAAACATCCGGATTGCAGGTAGGAGACAAGCTTAAATTAGGAAAAGATATTTATACAGTAGTGGGGCTGACAAAAGGCATGACCTCGCCATCCGGCGATGCAATGGTATTCATGGCATTAACAGATGCGCAGGCCGTGCAGTTTGACATGTCGCCTGAATCTATTCGCATTGAAAGAACGGCGCGCGTGAATCGTTTATTCAATATCGACCTTGGTCAAACTCAGCCCCAATTGAGCGAAAGAGCCGGCGGTCTAAGTTCAGGAATACCAGCTTTGGGAACTTCTATGATAAGCGCTGTTTTAGTAAAGGTTAAACCCGGCTACGATGTTGACGCAGTAGCCAAGCAGATCGGGTCTTGGCCGGAGGTGTCAGTCTATACCGAAGATGGGCAAAAACAGTTACTGCTGAATGGGTTCGTAGATCGTTCCCGCAGGCAATTAGGATTGTTCAAAGCACTGTTGCTAATCATCTCTACAGTAATTATGGCATTGATTCTTTACACATTAACCCTGGACAAAGTGCACGACATTGCAATGTTAAAACTTATAGGCGCAAGGACCTCCGTAATACTGGGGCTTATAATGCAGCAGGCCATACTATTGGGGGTTATCGGCTATTGTATCGCATATATTTTAGGACAATGGATATTCCCGTATTTTCCACGGCAGGTAGTACTGGTAAGTTACGACTTATACCTTTTGGCAATTATCGTCCTTGTTATTTCGATACTATCGAGTTTATTGGGAATTTGGCGTGCAATGCGTGCCGATCCCAGTGAGATACTATCATGAATCAAACTAATGATAATTTGGCATTACACGCTGCGGGTTTGACAAAAGTCTACGGCAGCGGCCATACCGAAGTTGTCGCGGTACGCGATGTTTCAATCGAGGTTCACAGAGGCGAGATTGTGGCATTGCTGGGGCCAAGCGGTGCGGGCAAATCAACCCTGCTGACATTGTTGGGGCTTATTCGCCCGCCCAATACGGGGCAGATCACCATTGATGGAACGCTTGTTTTTGATAACCATCAGGCTAAAGTAAATGTACGCCGCTTTCGTCGCCAGAAATTTGGTTTTGTCTTTCAAAAGGCCAATCTTATTCCTTTCCTTACCGCCGCGGAGAATATTCGTCTTGCGATGGAGATCGACGACCAGCCGGCCAGGGCCTCTCGTAAACGCGCGATGGAACTCCTCGAATATCTCGGCGTGGCGGAAAGAGCCGACAATCTTCCGAGCATGCTCTCCGGCGGCGAACAGCAACGGGTGGCGGTTGCGAGAGCTTTGGCTAATCATCCAAGTTTGATTCTTGCCGATGAGCCGACAGCGGCTCTTGACAGTGTTCGCGGCCGACAGGTTATGGAACTGTTCCGCAAGGTTGCGCATGAGCAAAACGCGGGTGTCATTGTTGTTACTCACGATCACAGAGCATTGGATATTTTCGATAGAACCTTAGAAATGGAAGATGGGGCATTGCGGCCTCATCGTTCCGCTTGAGGTCATAAGACCAGTAAGAGAGATTAAAATGGAAAACGCGAAAAAAATAGAATGCTGCTGCCTACAAACGGCAGTTAAAGACAATAGTAAATCGGTACAAATCAACAAAAGAACCAAGATACCTCGATGGTCGGCTGGTCTGGTCGTAATCTTGGGGGTATGGTGGTTTTTATATAAAAGTCTTTTGCCGATTTCAAAATGGTTGACTTATACGGTTTTAAACCTTGAGCAAGACAGGCATTTCAGTTCGGCGGTAGAGTTCTTTGTATTTGAAGTGCCCAAGGTTCTGATGCTTCTGACCGTGGTGGTCTTCGGCGTGGGCATCATTCGTTCGTTCTTTACACCGGAGCGGACGAGAAAGATTTTAAGCGGTAAAAGAGAATCGGTCGCAAACGTATTGGCGGCACTGCTGGGCGTAGTGACCCCCTTCTGCTCCTGCTCCGCCGTCCCGCTCTTTATCGGATTTGTCACCACCGGTGTTCCGCTGGGAGTAACCTTTTCTTTTCTGGTTTCAGCCCCCATGGTCAACGAAATCGCTCTGGTGCTTCTTTTTGGGCTTTTCGGGTGGAAAGTGGCTGCGATTTATATGGGAATGGGACTTGCGATTGCCATTATCTCCGGCTGGATTATCGGCAGACTTCACATGGAGAGGTATATCGAAGAATGGGTGTTTCAGGCTCAAATGGGCGAAAGCGATTCCGTACCGTCCATGACATACGATGACCGTATCCGGTTTGGCCTCGATGCGGTTCGGGATATCGTCGGTCGGGTATGGCCTTATGTGGTGATTGGAATCGGCGTCGGGGCGGGTATCCATGGTTATGTGCCGGAAAATTTCCTGGCCTCCTTTATGGGAAAGGGAGCGTGGTGGTCTGTTCCCTTGGCAGTGCTCCTGGGAGTTCCAATGTATTCCAATGCCGCAGGGATTATTCCGGTCGTCCAAGCCTTGCTTGGAAAGGGCGCAGCTCTGGGAACGGTCCTTGCCTTCATGATGGCGGTCATTGGATTATCCCTGCCGGAAGCGGTTATTCTTCGCAAGGTCTTGAAGCTGCGACTGATTTTCGTCTTTTTCGGCGTGGTGGCGGCGGGCATTCTCGTCGTTGGTTATCTTTTTAATTTCCTCATGTAACGTAGGAGTGGTAAAAATGCGTGAATTTATGGGCATTGCCAAAGCGTTGGCCGATGCCAATCGAGTACGGATTTTAATGTTTTTGCGAGGCGGGGAATTGTGCCTCTGCCAAATCATCGAAATTCTAGGCCTGGCCCCGTCCACCGTCTCCAAACACATGTCAATCCTGTATCAGGCCGGCTTGGTCGAGACCCGGAAGGAAAGCCGCTGGATATATTACCGATTGCCGAAAAACTCCTCCGCTACCGCACAAGGTTCACTGCAATGGCTCGGCGATACTCTTGCGGATAATGCGCAGATCATGGCCGATGATAAAAAGCTTAAATCCGTTCGGAAGATACCGAAGGAAGAACTATGTTCCCATTACAAAAAATAAGAGGAATGATTTATGAAAAACGAACAAATTAAAAAAATCGTTCGTGACGGGTACGCAAAAGTCGCCCAACAAAGCAGTTGCTGTTGCGGTCCTAAAAAAACGTGCTGCGGAAACGGTACTCTTGCTGAAGATATCAGCAAAAAAATCGGCTACAACGAAGATGAAATGAAGGCCGTTCCTGAAGGGGCTAATTTAGGGCTTGGCTGCGGAAACCCCACGGCCTTGGCGTCGTTGAAAGCGGGCGAAACCGTTTTGGATTTGGGTTCCGGGGCGGGGTTTGATGCCTTTCTGGCGGCGCAAAAAGTTGGTCCGACCGGCAAGGTCATTGGTGTGGACATGACCCCCGAAATGATCGACAAGGCCCACCAAAACGCCCGGAAAGGCGGTGTTTCCAACGTCGAGTTCCGGCTGGGTGAAATCGAGAGTTTGCCCGTTCAGGATAACTCCATCGACGCGATCATCTCCAACTGCGTCATCAATCTCGTCCCCGACAAGGCTCAAGCCTTCCGCGAAGCCTGGCGGGTTCTGAAAAACGGCGGACGGTTGATGGTCTCGGACATTGTCCTGGTCAAACCGTTACCCCTTTCCATCCGTAATTCCGTCGAGGCCTACATCGGCTGCCTGTCCGGGGCGATGATGAAGCAGGCTTATCTGAACACAATTTCCGAGGCCGGGTTTAAAGAGGTCAACGTGGTTGAAGAGGCCGCGTTTCCCCTGGACGTCATGTGCAACGACCCGACAGCCCAAGCCGTCTTAAACCAACCCAATGTGTCCCAGGAGGAAATAGACGCCGCCGCCAGTGCGGTTTTGAGCATTAAAGTATCGGCAAGAAAGGAAGTTTGATAGAATGAAAGCCAACGTCAGCGTGGACGCCGGGATATGCGGATTTCATACCAAGATCATGTCCGTCAGCGAGGACGGTCAGACTGTGGAATTTCAGATCGAAACCGGTTGCGAGAAGATCAAGGCTTTAGCCCAAGCCCTGAAAGAAAAGGAGCCGGTGGATGCCTATCAGGAAATCAGCCCCACCGGCGAAAGTGTGGTTCTGTCGGTTGTTCGGAGCACGTTAAAGGGTTGCTGTGCCGGGTGCGCCGTTCCCGTGGGTCTCTTCAAAGCAATGCAAATAGCGGCAGGGTTGGCCTTGCCAAAAGATATCATGATCACGATATCCAAAGAAGGATAGCCGACACTGCTTTATCCGGACCCCCCCATCGAGGGAAAATTTACCTGGCGGGTAACCAACCCGGAACAGGAATCTAAAAATGAGAAGGAAAAAAAACAAACTGAACTATTAAGAGAAAGAATGGCTTGGATTAAGAAGATGGCGGAAAAACGGGAGAAGAAGAATGGCTAAGATGCGAATCTTATTCTTGTGCACCGGCAATTCCTGCCGAAGCCAGATGGCCGAGGGTTGGGCTCGACATTTGAAAGGCGATCTTGTCGAACCCTATTCCGCAGGGATCGAAACCCACGGCCTGAATCCGAACGCTGTAAGGGTAATGGCGGAAGTGGGGGTGGACATCTCCCGCCATCACTCCAAGCACCTGAATGAAGTAAAGCATATCCTATTTGATTACGTCATCACGGTGTGCGATAACGCCCATGAAAGCTGTCCCCTCTTTCCGGGCCGAACCAAAGTCGTTCACGTCGGCTTCATCGATCCACCCCGGTTGGCAAAAGAGGCTAAATCGGAAGATGAAGCCCTCGTTCACTATCGTCGGGTGCGGGATGAAATTATGAAGTTTGTCTCAGAATTACCGGATAATCTTACGAAAATTAAATAGGAGCCAATCAATGAAATCAGGTATGGCGAAAAAGCTTTCCTTTCTGGATCGGTATTTGACCCTCTGGATATTTCTGGCCATGGCGATTGGGGTCGGTAGCGGCTATCTGATCCCTTCCATCGTGGATTTCTGGAACCTCTTTCAGTCTGGCACAACGAATATTCCGATTGCGATCGGCTTAATCCTGATGATGTATCCTCCCCTGGCCAAGGTCAAATACGAGGAACTCGGGGAAGTCTTCCGGGATTACAGAGTCCTGGGCCTGTCCCTGGTCCAGAACTGGGTCATCGGTCCGATCCTGATGTTCATCCTGGCCGTGGCCTTTTTGCGGGGTTATCCCGAATACATGATGGGATTGATCCTGATCGGCCTGGCCCGCTGCATCGCCATGGTCATCGTCTGGAACGACTTGGCCGAAGGCGATACCGAATATTGCGCCGGACTGGTGGCCTTCAACTCCATCTTCCAGGTCTTGTTCTTTTCCGTCTATGCCTGGATATTCATTACGGTTCTACCCCCGCTGATCGGTTTAAAAGGAACGGTAGTGAATATCACCATCGGTCAGATCGCCGAAAGCGTTTTTATCTACCTGGGCATTCCCTTCATCGCGGGGATCATTACCCGATTTACTCTGATTAAACTCAAAAACAAAGAATGGTATCAGACCAAATTCATTCCCAAGATCAGTCCCATCACCCTGATTGCCTTACTCTTTACCATCGTGGTCATGTTCAGCCTAAAGGGTGAATACATCGTCAAACTGCCGTTGGACGTCCTGCGCATTGCCGTGCCGCTCTTGATCTATTTCGTGATCATGTTCCTGGTAAGTTTCTTTATGAGTGCCAAGGTCGGTGCCAATTACAAGCAGTCCGCCACACTATCCTTTACCGCAGCCTCCAATAACTTTGAATTGGCTATCGCGGTGGCCGTCGCTGTCTTCGGCATCAACTCCGGCCAAGCCTTCGCCGCCGTGATCGGCCCTTTGGTCGAGGTGCCAGTCCTGATCAGCCTCGTCAATGTGGCCCTCTGGATACGTGAAAAATATTTTGTGCAGCCGCCCGCCACTCCGCTGTCACCCGATTAGCCTGTTTCCCTCGCAAATCCCTTTGGGCAACGCTCCCTTGCGGTCGCGTCTCTTAAAGAGTCGTTGAATACTGGGTAAACTGATTTTGTAGTCTGGAAGAATCTGTGATATAATCGCGGTTTTATGGAGTAAGGGCAATGACGGGTTTGGCCTGGGCGAATATAAAGCATCGAAAGTTGAGAAGTGCGCTGGCGGCGCTGGCGGTGGCTATCGGGGTGGCGATGCTGGTAACCATGCTGGCTCTTTCGCATGGAACGCTGGACGAAGTGGCTCAGCGGGTCAAAGGGATCGACGCGGAATTGCTCGTTTTGCCTTCGGAGACCTCGGCGATTTTCAGCGAAGGGGCCCCGCTTTCGGAAAAGTATCTGCCGAAGATCAAAAATCTTCGGGTCAACTCTCATTTAGTCGTCACACAGATCATTCCTGTGTACTTCCAGATCATGCCCAAGATGGCCGGTCAGCAGCAGCGGGTTTTTGGAATCGAACCCGATCAATTCCAGGCTTTTTCAAAGGGTCGATCCCTGTTGGCTGGCCGACTCTTTGATCCTGAGCAACGGTTTAAAAAATTCATTGAGCAATTGCCCAAATCCAACCAAGGCCATTATCAGCCCGATCAGGTTCCGGATAAGGTGCTTAACGAAGCCTGTGAATTGGTGATTGACGAACGGTTGTCGAGAGCTGGAAAATACAAGGTCGGTGATACTATTCCATTTCTGGGACGGAATTTTACCATTTGCGGGATCATCCAGGCGGGTGCGGCTGGACGGGTTTTTGCTCCGATCGAGGTGATCCGGCATATCGGAACCGGAGGAATTCCCCGCTCCAGTTTGTTCTTTGTCAAATTGGACCCGACCCTTGTCGATGTGGAGGAAAAGGAGGTTCAGGGGGATAAAATCCGCGTCTGGGACTGTGCCGCCGGGTTGGGGAAAATCATCGACATGAAGGTTATCTCCCTGAATCAATATGACAAGCTGCTCTTTAACAGTTTCGGTCCGATTTACGTTTACATCAACATCGCCAGCGGTTTGGTGCTTGTTGTTTCGTTTCTTTTTATTATGGTGACGATTTATACGATGGTGCTGGAGCGTCGGCGGGAGATAGGGATTTTGCGGTCTTTAGGGGCGACGGGTTCTTATATTATGAGTCAGACGATATCCGAGGCATTGATTATTTCCGTCTGCGGCATGGCGGCGGGGTTGGCGATGTCTTACGGAGCGAAAGAAGCCATCGAACGATTTCGTCCTCTGCTTACGGTAGACCTTCAGCCGCGGTGGTTGTTGCTCGGCGTCATTGTCGGTTTTGTGGGCGGGTTGGCCAGTGCGTTATATCCGGGGTATTGTGCCCTTAGACAGGATCCATTAGAGGCATTAGGATACGAATGAAAGAAATGATTAATGATTATATTCTGCAATCACGAAAGATATGCAAAAGTTATCGTCAGGACGGTGTGGTGACGGATGTTTTGCATGGCATTGATTTTGCGATAAAACGGGGTGAGTTTTGTTCGATCATGGGACCGAGCGGATGCGGCAAGAGCACGCTCCTGCATATTTTGGGTCTGATGCTCACGGCCAATTCCGCGGACGAGCTGGCGATCGACGGGGTAAACACGCTGGGATTAAACCAATCGCAACGAACGCGGATCCGCCGGGACAAAATCGGATTTGTGTTTCAACGGTTCAATCTGATCGACGTGCTGACGGCAGAGGATAATTTGAAACTTGCCCTTAAACTTAAAGGCAAGTCGAGCACCAATCATGTGTTGGAGCTTCTTGAATTGGTGGGAATATCGGATAAAGCCAGGCACAAACCGCACCAGATGAGCATCGGTGAGCAGCAGCGATTGGCCATCGCCCGGGCGGTCATTCATCAACCGGCGATTTTACTCGCGGACGAACCGACGGGAAATCTCGACAGCGGTAACGCCGAACGGGTCATGGACCTGCTTCGGTATTATCATAAGCAGTTTAATCAGACGATTATCATGGTTACACATAACCCCGATCTGGCCCGGCAGGCGGATCGATTGATTTGTATGAAGGATGGTCGAATTGTCGCCTAAAAATTTACTGCTGTATATTTTTGCCACCCCCCAGCGGAAAGACGACGTGCTTCATATACGGGCGTGGTTTTTGTTTTATGCTCTGTATATGATCGCGGTGTGCATTTTGAGCAATTGGGGTTATGTGCATTATTCCCGAACAGGGGACAATATCGCCAAGGCAGTCTGGTTTCTGGGACTTTTTGTTTTTTATTTTTCCCTCGCCTGCACGTATATCCCCCTGCCGACGGTCTGGCTCATTCTGCTGTTGGCATCACCCGTCTGCGGGTTGGCGATTCTCACTCCTTTCTGGTGGGTTGTGATGGTAGCGGGTCTCGGGGCCTTTGCGACGTCCATTTCACATACCAACGAATATCATTTCATCACTTATTTGCTTCGGCTGGGGAAAATTCATCTTCTTAAGCAGACGCGGATTTATTTGTGGGCCCACAAGCAGTTCAAAGTTTGGCCGTTCTTGCTTCTGGTGGTTTTTAATGTACTGCCCGTGCCGGCAGATCCAGTCCGTTGGTTGGCCATCATTTCCGGATATCCTTTGGTGAAGTTTTTTTTGGCCAACTGGATCGGTCGATTTTTTCGATATGGAATTCTCGCGGTCATCGCCGAATCCCTGAAGTTGAATTTGATCCATATCATCATTATTTCCGCGGCGTTGATCGTTCTTTCGCTGGCCGGTGTGGTTTTTCAACACATTCGGACGGGTACCGCGACGGCTTCTTCGACGCCGTAATTGAGCGTTCAAAACATGGTCGGGCGGCATGGGCAATTCTTATTGCCCATGCCACCCCAAAAAAATTGGAACCAGAAATTGTTGAGGTTTTCAATCGCATACGATTATATATTTAATATTTTACAGGAGGCATTTATGTCATACAAATTGATTCTCATATCGGCGATATTCGTCTTTGCGGGTCTTGACGATTTTGTGATCGGCCAGGCGACGAAAGCGACGAGTCAACCGGCAGCTACGCAGGCCGCGATCAGTCCGCAGGTCGATACTATCCTGGACCGGCTGGAAAAAGCCGGGGATGCCATCAAGGACCTTGGGGCCAATGTCAATCACGAGCTTTATCAGATTATTCCCGACGATCGGCAGGTGAAGCGGGGGTTGATTCGCTATCGCGCCGCCGCCAACGGTAAAAATGCCCGCTTTATGATCTATTTCGATACGCTTATTCATGAAGACCTTAAAATCAATCAGAAAGAGTGGTTTTGTTTCGACGGCCGATGGCTGAGGGAGATTCGGGAACAGACACGAACCGCCATCGACCGCGAAGTGGTCGCTCCGGATGAGAAAGTCGATCCCTTTAAACTCGGCGAGGGACCGTTTCCCCTTCCCTTCGGTCAAAAAAAGGCGGATATCCTACGAAACTTTAACGTCACCTGGGTCAAACCGGAGCAAACCGATCCGCCCGCCTCCGATCATCTGATTCTGATTCCCAAACCGCAGACCAAATTCACCAAACGATATGAAAAGCTTGAATTCTGGGTCGACAAAAAATTAAACCTGCCGGCACGGATCGTCTCGCGGGATCGTCATTCCAATATCATCACCGCCAATTTTAAAGACCTTAAAACCAATACAGGTATTCCGAATAATCAATTATGGATCGATGTTCCGAAAGACTACGGCCACCAGGTAGAACCGCTGGAAAAATAGAAAGGAGACCGCTAATGAAAACGTTAAAATTCGTTCTTCCGGGTATTTTAGTCCTCGCGATTTGCCTCGGGGCAAAAACGATCAACAAAGATACCGGTTATCGAACCAAAGCAGACCATTTTTTGACCAGCGTGATGGTAATAAAAATCAACGAGGCCTACGACAAACTTCTGGAGAACTCTCAGCTTAAAAAGAAAACGGAGGCGATTGACGGACTTCAAAAACAAACCTCGGCAGCGCTGGCTTTGCTTGGCAAACCCACGGCCTTTGAATTGGTCAAAGAACAGCGATATGGAGAATCTCTCGTACGGCTGGTGTATGTCCTTAAATTCGACATCGGTCCGTTGATCTGGGAGTTTTATTTCTACAAACCGCGAACGGATTGGATGCTGATCAATATCGAGTTTAACGATAAGCTCGACATGCTAGGCGACAAATAAACCTCGACGAGGGGCCGTCGTCATTTTATAATCACCCATAGATAATTGAAACGTTTTTAACAATTTGGAAAGGTTTGACATGCAGCAGATTGCTTTTGCAGACAGTTTTTTAAAGGCACGGTACGAATTTTTTAAATGGCGTTACAACCTGGCGATTGTCCAGAAACTTACGTTGGCCTTGGCGATGGCCGGGATTACCGGGCTGGCCGCCCAGATTCACTTCATGCTTCCCTGGACCCCCGTCCCGATCAGCGGACAGACCTTTGCTGTCTTGCTGGCGGGGATAATTCTTGGGGGCGGCTGGGGCGGTGTTAGTCAAGTGCTCTATCTTGTTTTGGGTCTGGCTGGGGTTCCGTGGTTTGCCGGAACCGGTGGGGAATATCTTTCCATTTTTGGTCCCAGTGGTGGATACATCCTGGGATTCATTTTTGCCGCCCTGTTTCTCGGACACGTTTGCGATAAATACGTTCGGGCCAGAAATTTTCTCCCTATGGTGGGATTGATGCTTTTTGCCAACTTTGTCCTCATTTACATTCCCGGATTGATCCAATTGGGATTGTGGTGCCATATTGTGAAAGGGTCCGCTCCCTCGATTGGAACTTTATTTTTGATGGGAGCCGCTCCCTTCATTCTTGGCGATTGCATTAAAATTCTTGCCGCCGCTGCCTTCGCCAAGGGCATCACGCCCAAAGAAACTTTTATGAAATGAAAATCCGGGCTCACCATCTTTTATGTATGCAGGGTTTTCAAGGCTATGGTTACAGCCCGCATTTCGTCGAAAACATGACCCGCGTCATCGAAGAAATAAACTCGTCGCCAACCCTGGAATTGGAAATTGTCGCCGAATGCGATATTATCTGCGGCGAATGTCCGCATAATCAGCAAGGCTCGTGCGGGAAGAAATCGGATTCAGCCGAAAGGGTTCGAAACTTTGATCTGCGAGTTTTGCAAAAATTGAATCTCACCGAGGGAATGACCGTCAAGGCCAATGAGATTTTCGCTTATGTAAATGACAAATTGAAAAACGATTCCGACCTTTGCGGAAAATGCGGCTGGCAGGAAAAATGCCTTTGGTATGCTTCCCAGAATAATATTGAATGCCATGAACAAAGAATATGATGTCATTGTTGTCGGGGCCGGTCATGCTGGAGTCGAAGCCGCCTATGCGGCGGTGCGATCCGGTGCCCGCACGGCCATGGTGACTTTATCGCTTGATAAAATCGGAGAAATGTCCTGCAATCCCGCGATTGGCGGTTTGGCCAAGGGGCAGATCGTCTGCGAGATCGACGCTCTTGGTGGACTGATGGGCGAGGCTGCCGATGCCACTGGTATCCAGTTTCGAATGCTCAATCTTTCCAAGGGTCCCGCTGTCTGGGGCCCGCGGGCCCAATCCGACAAACGCCGATATGCTCAATTTGTCCGGTCGTTTTTGGAAAATCTTAATGGTCTGGACCTTATCGAAGGTGAGGCGGCGGAAATCATTACCGATCAGGATAAAATTGCCGGTATCAAATTGTCTGATGGCCGAATTTTGCAAACCCGCGCGGTCATTATTACCAGCGGAACCTTTTTAAACGGTATCATCCACATCGGCGAAAAAACGTTTCCCGCCGGTCGAATTGGAGAAAAACCCGCCGGTCTGTTGACCGATTCTCTTAAACGGCTGGGACTGCGCATCGGTCGGCTGAAAACCGGAACCTGCCCACGGCTCATGCGGGATACCATCGACTTCGACCGATGTATTCCGCAATCCGGGGATGATCCGGCCATCCCTTTTTCCATGCTTACCGACCAAATCATGGGGCCGAATGTTCTTTGTCACATCACTCACACAAATTCCCAGACGCATAAAATCATTCGAGATAATCTGGGCCGTGCGCCGCTCTATACCGGTCAGATCACCTCCACCGGCCCGCGCTATTGCCCGAGTATCGAAGTGAAGATCATCCGCTTCGCCGGCAAAGAACGCCACCAGATTTACCTGGAACCCGAATCGCAGGACTACGATTGGATTTACTGCAACGGCCTTTCGACGTCCATTCCCGAAGGCGTTCAGGAAGCGATGATCCATTCCATCCAGGGCCTCGAACGGGCCAAAATCGTCCAATACGGTTATGCCATTGAATATGATTTCGTTTTTCCCGAGCAACTCGGACCCGATCTTCAATGCCGGCAAATAGCCGGTTTATTTTTCGCCGGTCAGATCAACGGCACCAGCGGTTACGAAGAGGCCGCCGCGCAAGGTCTCATGGCCGGCGTCAACGCCGCTCGATTTCTTAAAAATCTCGACCCCGTTATCCTCGGCCGCGACCAGGCCTACATCGGTGTGATGATCGACGATTTGGTGACCAAAGGAATTGACGAACCTTATCGCATGTTCACCTCGCGCGCCGAATTTCGCCTCCTCCTCCGCGCCGATACCGCCGAACGGCGATTGTGCCCCGTCGCACAATCCGCCGGTATCCTCGACGACCGCCGCCGGCAACGTCATCTGGAGTGGGAAAACCAACGGCAGGAACTTTTATCGATTTTGAAAAATCAAAAGATAGGCGGCGACACCGCCGAAGATTGGCTCCGCCGCCCAGAAAATACCTGGAACATGCTGGAAAATATCTTTCCTTTTCCGAAAAAGAGACGCGACCGTGAGGGAGTGGGCATTATTGAGGAAGTGGGTATATTCGATCAATTCGACCCGCGCATCCGCCGCCAGATCGAGGCAGATATCAAATATAGCGGTTACGAGCAGAAAGAGCAAAAACATGCCGACAAACTCCGCAAACTCGATGCCGTTAAACTCGCCAAAAATCTCGATTATACCCGCGTTCCCCATTTAAAAAGGGAAAGCCAGGAAAAGCTAAACGCCGTCAAACCCCACACCCTCGGCCAAGCCTCCCGTATCAGCGGAATCACCCCCGCCGACATTATGGTTATCATGATCTTTTTGAAGAAAGTAGACGAGTAGATGAGTAGAAAAAGAAGTAAGGTGGATCGTCTGCGAGCCACAGTTTTCCCGGTATCCGTTAATCAACAAATGGTGGATTTGAGGAAATCTACCCTATAAAACTTCAAACAAGAGGTCGCTTGAAGTAGTGCCAGAAAATAACGATAGCGACCAATTCCCAGCCATCCTTGCCATATTCGTTGAGAATCCGTGTCGTTCGCTCCCCGGCCCCCAGGATGCAAACACATTTGTACTCAACCCGGTTCATAACAGCCCCTCTTTCATTCGAAATGTCCCAGATAACCGTACCCGGCTACGCCGTCGGGCAACATTATCGTCATTATACATTGAACATTGAGAATTGATCATTGAATATTTTTTCTTTTTCCGAATTCTTCTACTCGTCTACTTGTCTATTCGACTACTCGTCTACTATAATTACATCCGTGAAGACCGATAGCAAATTACTGGCCCGGCGGCTTCGCCCTTTGATAAAAGGCGAAGTGTTGGATGATAAGGTTACGCGGCTATTATACAGCACCGACGCTAGTGCTTATAAAATCGTGCCGACGGTGGTCGTTTGTCCGCGCGACGAGGAGGACGTGGTTCGGCTGATGCTTTTTGCCCAGGAGACGGGAACACCGCTGGCTCCGCGAGGGGCAGGGACGGGATTGGCGGGGGAATCTTTGACTACGGGGATTCTGATCGATTTTGCCCGATATATGACCAATATTGTCGATATCGATTTAGATAAGGGGCAGGTCCGAGTTGGGCCTGGGGTCATTCTTGATGAAATTAATCGGCTGACGCGGCCGGCCGGATGGCAATTTGGGCCCGATCCTTCCAGCGGATCGCGGGCTACCGTCGGCGGGTCCGTGGCTAATAACGCAACCGGGGCTCACTCGCTAAGATACGGTTATTGCAGCGATAATTTGCTGGCTATCCGGATGGTGTTGCCGAACGGCAAACTTATCGGAACCGACCAAGCCGATGGGATGGAAATTGAACGAAGCGTTTATAATCTTCTTAACCCCAATCGAAAAATCATCGATCAATTCTGGCCTAAGGTGAAACGCAATCGCGCCGGTTATAATATCAAGGGGATGATTAGCCGCAGCGGTGGCGATCTGGTTAAATTAGCGGCTGGGTCGGAAGGCACGTTGGGAATCTTTACCGAGATAAAACTTCAACTCGTCCGTACTCCGGCTGTTAAGATCGCGTTATCCGCCAACTTCGACGACCTGGGATTAAGCGCACAAGCCATCACGCACATTCTTGAATTCGATCCTGCGGCGGTGGAATTGATGGACGGCAATGTCATTAAACTGGCCCATGCCTCGGACAAGAATTTAGCCCAAATCCTGCCGGCATGCGCGGCATCGCTTCTGATCGAATTTGACGCGCCGACTCTCGACCAGGCTATGACGCGACTCAATGATTGCCGGCGGCGATTGTCGAAGGAATTCTCCGATCATGTGGAACTTCTCGATCTCGTCGATCCGAACGAACAAAAACGCCGCTGGTCCGCCCGTAAAAGCGCCGTGCCCCTTTTATATCGCCAGCCGGGAGTGGCCAAACCACTTTCGTTTGTCGAAGACATCGCCGTCGATGTCGCGAACATTCCCCAATACGTGCAGGGAATGCAATCCATCTTCGCAAGATACGGCCTAAGCGCCTGTTTTTATGGTCATGCGGGTTCAGGAGAATTTCACATCCGGCCATATCTTGATCTTCACGATTCCGGTGATCGAAAAAAGATTTCCACTCTGGCCAAAGACGCTTATGAGTTGGTCTGGTCGCTGGGGGGAACCATCAGCGGTGAGCATGGGGTTGGGATCGCCCGAAGCTGGGCGTTGCGGAAACAATACGGTCCGATCTACGAATATATGGAGCAGGTTAAAAATCTTTTCGATCCTGCCGGGATTCTTAATCCGGGAAAGATCATCGTAACCGAGACCGATCTTCCGCTGGAAAATCTTCGGGCCGACGTGACCTTCCCCCCCGATCTGATCTCACCGGGTTTATTGTACGCTGATCAATCGCTTTCCGATCTGGCCGACGTCTGCAACGGTTGCGGTGAATGCAAGTCGTTTGATCCTGCCCAAATGATGTGCCCCGTCTTTCGGGCCCATCGCGACGAATACTCCTCGCCCCGCGCAAAAGCGAATCTCTTCCGAGAATATCTTGCCGGGTCAATCGGCGACCGGGAATTGCTAAGCCCGCAGGCCCAGCGCGTTCTGAACGCATGCCTGCTTTGCGGCAATTGCCTGCGTGAATGTCCAAGCGCTGTCCAGGTTCCCCAACTGATGGTCGAACTTCGCGCCGCCCGGAGGAAACTCGCGGGGAATAAATTCGTGGAGAAATTCTTCGTCGACTCCGAATACGGCGAATGGTTTGCCAGTAAATTTGCCAAAATCACCAACTACGTATTCGCCAGAACGGGCTTCCGGCGTCTCATGGAATCTTTCGTCGGCATCGACGCCCGGCGGACCCTGCCGGCTTTTGCGTTCCCCGGTCTGCTGAGTTCCCTGCGTAAAATGGCCTCAAAATACCGCCCGACTCAGGTTAAATATCGGGCCGCGTGGTTCGTCGATCTTTACGCGCGCTATCATGATTTGAAACTGGCGGAGGATATCATCAGGGTTTGCGCCGCTAATGGAATCGAGCTGGTAATCCCCGATCAATGCGGGTGCAATATGCCTGCTCTCGCCTACGGCTATCTCGATCATGCACGGAAGGCCGCTCAATTCAATATCGGAGAATTTTCGCGACATCTGGACAGTATCGACATGATCCTCTCTTTCGAGCCAACCGCCACGCTTTGTTTGCAAAAGGAATATAAATACTTGCTCAACGATCCGCAGGTGGACGCAGTTTCGGAAAAAGTTCGCGACGGCTGCGATTTCCTTTGGCAGTTGCACCTTGACGGGCAGCTTCATCGTGGTTCAAAAACCCAAAATATGAAAATCGCCTACCACAATCCGTGCCATCTCCGGATGCTCCAGATCGGTGAACCGGGATACAGCCTACTGGGACTCATCGAAGGGCTGAAGGTCGAACATCTGGTAGACTCCTGTTGCGGACTGGCTGGCACTTTTGGTCTCAGCAAAGAAAAATACGACACTTCCAACGCCATCGGGCAAAATCTTCAAGAAAATATCGTCAAAGGAAATTACCAAGCCCTTGTCAGCGAATGCAGTTCCTGCCGAATGCAATTGCATCACCTTTCACAACTTCAGACATTCCACCCCGTTCAATTCCTAGCCCGTTGGTACGATTAAATTTTAATAATGAAAGGAATCGTTTCTTTATGGCGCGACAGATAATACAAACAATTATAACGGCCCAGCAAGGTCAACCTCATCAGTTCAAGGGCGATATATTGATGTTAGGCCTTTATAATGATACGAAGCAGGTTCCCGGGGAATATGTATTGGTGGATAAAGCAGCGGACGGCGCCATCGGCCATTTGCTTGAAATCGGTGATTTTGCGGGCAAATCCTGCGAAAACGCGATTCTTTATACTCCCGGTAACTTCGGCTGCCGGCGAATTATGGTGGTTGGATTGGGGGAAAAGGAAAAATTCGAGCCGGAGATTTTACGTCAGACCATCGGCACTGCCGTTCGGGCGGCCGATAAATTGGCGGCGGGAAAAATCGGTCTGGCCCTGCCTGCCGAGATGCTCGATGGAAAATTTAAAACCGAACGGATCGCTCAAGCCGTCAGTGAAGGCGCCATCGCCGGACGATATGAGTTTGAAGATTATTTGCCCGAAAAAAAAGAAAATGGAAAATCATCACCGAAAACGCAAATTACGCTTCTGGCTGTAAATGCTTCTCAAGCTAAAATTTTTGACCAGGGGTGTAAAATTGGTTCCGTGCTGGCCCAAGGTCAGAACGTGGCCCGAATGATCGCCAACAAACCGGCTAACGAAATCAACCCGCCCACGTTAGCCCGCGAGGCTCAGCGGTTGGCCAAACAATTCGGTCTTCACTGTAAAATTTATGACGACCGGGAACTTTTGCGGATGAAGATGAACGCCATCCTCGCCGTGGGTAACAGCTCTGCCAGTAAACCGCGATTGATCCTGCTCGAATACAACGGTCGGCGGGGTGGAGCAAAAACGAAAGGTCCGGACGTCATTGTGGTCGGCAAGGCGGTAACTTTTGATTCCGGGGGTATTGATCTCAAACCTTCTCCCAAGATGGAATTAATGAAATTTGACAAATGCGGCGGGTGTGATGTTTTGGGGATCATGACCGCTGCCGCGAGGTTGAAACTTCCGTTGCGGGTGGTAGGACTTATTCCATCGGCGGAAAATCTCATTTCCGATACCTGCTATCGGCCGGGGGATATTGTTCGGACTTGCAGTGGTAAAACGGTGGAAATTCTGAGCACCGACGCTGAGGGGCGAATGCTTTTATGCGATGCCCTAACCCTGGCGGTGAAAATGAAACCCGATGCCATCGTCGATCTGGCCACGCTGACCGGAGCCTGCGCCGTCGCACTGGGCGAGCACTATGCGGGATTGTTCGGTAATGACGATTCACTTCTTAATAAATTCAAAGCGGCGGCGGAACTCAGCGGCGAACGTGTCTGGCATTTGCCCAGCGGACCGGAATACCTGGAGCAAATGAAGAGTAAAATCGCGGACCTGAAAAATGTCGGGGTTCGGGAGGGCGGGGCCAGTATGGCGGCGGCGTTCCTGGGCGAATTTGTCGATGGCATTCCCTGGGTCCATCTGGACATCGCCTGCGTGGCGAAACCCGATACAGATAAACCCTGGCGAGATTCCGGAGCGACCGGATTCGGAGTTCGATTGGTTTTGGAATATTTGAGATCGCTGGTGTCTTAAAGAGAGGTTGGGTGGCATGGCATCGTCTTCGAGGCCATGTTCTTACCAACCAAGTCATGGCCTCGAAGACGATGCCATGCCACCCAACAGGCCACGTTGTGCGCATAACCTATGAATGTAAATGAATTTTTGCGACAGGTGCAACGACGAAGCGAATATCGCGATCAGATCGTCGAGATTCGCCGGATACCGCCTCGACCGGCGAAAATCGAGACGCTGGAGCAATCGTTAAATCCGCACTTGCAGAATATTTTGACTATGGAGGGAATCGAAAATCTCTATTCGCATCAGGCGAAATCGGTTCAATTTTTGCGGCAAGGGAAGAATGTGCTCGTTGTTACCGGCACGGCGTCTGGGAAAACCCTTTGCTATAATTTGCCCATCGTTGAGCATCTGATTCGGGACCCCAAGGCACGGGCGATGCTGATCTTTCCGACTAAAGCTTTGGCCCAGGATCAGTTGGCGACGCTGAACCGATGGATCGGCTATGACGAGACGTTGCAAAAGAATATTCGCGTCGCTACTTATGACGGGGATACGCCCAGCAGTGCGCGTGGTAAAATTCGGCGGTCTGCCAATATCATCCTGACCAATCCGGATATGCTTCATCAGGGAATTTTACCCTATCACGCGAAGTGGGCGGATTTCTTTCATAATTTGCGATTCGTGGTCATCGATGAGTTGCACAGCTACCGGGGCATTTTTGGTTCTCAGTTCGCCAATGTCCTTCGGCGGCTGACTCGCTTGCTTGAGTTTCACGGCGGGCGGAGCCAGTTTGTTTGTTCCTCCGCCACGATTGGAAATCCGCTGGATTTCGCCGAAGGGCTGACCGGCAGGCCGATGGAATTGATCGACGACGATGGTTCGCCGCGCGGAGAAAAGTTTTTCGTGTTCTGGAACCCGCCTTATGTCGATCCTTCCCACCTGGTACGCCGTTCCGCCAACATCGAAGCCAAACGATTGTTTACCGATCTGGTGCGTTTCGGATCGCAATCGATCGTCTTTACCCGGGCTCGAGTCGTCGCGGAAATCATTTATAAGTACGCGAAGGAAGAGTTTCATAATCAAAACGAAAACGACCTGGCCGAGAAGATTCGGGCCTATCGCGGCGGATACTTGCCGGAGGATCGGCGGGCTATTGAAAAACTTCTTTTTACCGGTAAATTACGCGGTGTCTGCGCCACGAACGCTCTGGAACTCGGAATCGACGTTGGTTCCCTCGATGCCGCCATTCTTGTCGGTTATCCCGGCACGATCAGTTCCGCCTGGCAGCAAGCGGGCCGGGCCGGTCGGCGGGCCGCTCAATCACTGGCCATTCTCGTGGCCTATAACGATCCCATCGATCAATACATCATGCATCACCCGGAATATTTTTTCAACCGCGACGTCGAGCGGGTCATCATCGATCCGAATAATACGCATATCCTCGCCAATCATCTGGCCTGTGCCGCATTCGAGTTGCCCCTGACTCCGACCGATGACAAATACTTCGGACCGGCGTACGCACAAATATTGGAAACCATTTCCCAGGACAATCCAGACCTGCACAAAATCGCCGATCAGGTTCACTGGGCTAGTTCCGAATTTCCCGCCCGAAACGTCAACCTTCGCACCATCAGCGAAAGCACCTTTACTATTATCGACACCACCGGCGGGCAGGATCGGAGCATCGGCAGCATCGACGGTATTTCCGCTCCGGAGCAGCTTTATCCGTCGGCGGTCTATTTGCACGAAGGGGAAAGTTTCGTCGTTAAAAATCTGGACCTGGCAGAAAAAGTCGCTTATGTCAAAAAGACCAATGTCGATTATTACACCCAGCCGATCCTGACCAGCAGTGCCCGTGCCCTTCACGAAGAACAATCCGAGGATTTTGCTTTCGGCAAACTTGGTTTTGGCGGCCTGGAAGTGAGTTGGCAAACTATTGCGTTTAAAAAAATCAAATTTTATACGATGGAGATGATCGGCCAGGAAGCTTTGGATTTACCTTCGCAATCCCTGCGAACCCGCGGATTTTGGTTTTTACCCGCCAAAGAAACTTTGGAAGCGTTGGGCGACGCCGGTCATCTTCCCGCCGGCGGACTTGCGGGATTGCGGAACCTGCTGATCTGGGCTTTGCCGATCCTGGCGATCTGCGATCCGAAAGACCTTGGTGGACAAGTCAATTTTGCCGGTTTCGGTTCGCCGGCTCTGATCGTTTACGATCGTTACCTGGAAGGATTGGGGTTCGCCCGGCGAGGATTTGAAAGTTTCACCGAATTACTGCGTCTGGCGGAACAAATTTTAAAGGAATGCTCTTGTGAAACAGGGTGTCCCTCCTGCGTCGGACTGCCGCAACTTCGCCCACCTCTCCATCAGGACCCTGGTTTGGAGATGGGAATGGAAATTCCAGACAAACAGGCAACTGCATTTCTTCTGGAACGGATCAATGCGAGCAAGTAGTTTTTCTCATCCGATGGCGGTACCGCCCTTCTCACCGGTTCTGATCCGCACACATTCTTCCAGAGGCAGGACGAAAATCTTGCCGTCGCCGATCTCGCCGGTTTGGCCGCTTCTCGCTCCTTTAATGATGGCTTTGAGGGTTTGCTCGACAAAATTATCGTTGACGGCGATTTCCACACGGAGTTTTCGCAGAAGGTTTCCCGTCTCTTTCACGCCGCGGTAAACCTCGGTTACGCCCATCTGCCGGCCATGACCCAGAACCTCGCTGACCGTGAGCAGATTGACCTGGGTTTCATAAAGTTCTTTTTTTAATTCTTCCAGTTTATGCGGTTGAATGATGGCTATGATTAATTTCATGATTTTACTCCTTCCAAATTTATATTTTGTTCCGCTATTCCACCAGCGTATAGGCTCCTTCGCGATGCTGCGTCAGGTCAAGTCCGATCACTTCATCTTTCTCGCTGACACGCACACCGAAAACGGCATCGACCAGTTTGTAGAGAATGTAACTAACAACAAGACTGTAACCGATGGTTATGGCGACGGCGATAAGCTGTACAATAAACTGATGCGGATTTCCGTAGAATAAACCGTTCGCGCCATCCTTGTTGACGAGCTTCGAGGCAAAAAGTCCTGTCGCTAGTGCCCCCCAGATTCCGCCGATCCCATGTACCCCGAAGGCATCGAGCGAGTCATCGTAACCCAGTTTCGGCTTAACGATACCGACCATCAAAAAGCAAAAGACGCTTACCAAAAGGCCGATAATGATGGCAGAGCCGGCATTGACAAACCCTGCCGCCGGAGTGATCGCGACCAACCCGGCCACCGCTCCGGTTACCGTGCCGAAAATCGTTGGTTTACCGTTATGCAGCCATTCGAGGATCGCCCAACTCAATCCCGCGGCGGCCGCGGCGGTATTGGTCGTTACAAACGCATTGACGGCCAATCCATTGGCGGCCAGAGCGCTACCGGCGTTGAAACCGAACCATCCGAACCACAGCAATCCAGCCCCCAGGACCGTAAACGGCAGATTGTGGGGCGGGGTGGGTTTGTTGTCATATCCTTTGCGCCGGCCAATGACCAGAGCGGTGACCAGAGCGGCAACACCGGCATTGATATGAACCACTGTTCCTCCGGCAAAATCCAAGGCTCCCATTTTCTTTAACCATCCGCCGTCACTCCACATCCAGTGTGCGACCGGATCATAAACAAACGTCGCCCACAAAATTATAAAGATCAGGAATGCCGAAAATTTCATCCGTTCCGCAAACGCTCCGATAATAAGGGCTGGAGTGATAATGGCAAACATGGCTTGAAAGATCATAAACGCCTGATGAGGAATTGTGGCTGCATACGTCGGATACGGATCAAGCCCCACGCCTTTTAGTGCGAACCACGACAAGTCACCCCAAAACCCGTTGCCCGAAGAAAAAGAAAGACTATACCCGTAAAGCACCCATTGCAGACTAAGCACGCACATGATGATGAAACACTGCATGAGCATTCCGAGAATATTTTTCCGCCTGACCATCCCGCCGTAAAAGAACGCCAGCCCCGGCGTCATTAATAGAACCATCCCCGCCGAGATCAGTACAAATGCGGTATCTCCGGAATCGATTTTGGGAACAGGGGCATTCGTTTGGGCAAACACCGTTCCGGAGAAACTCATTAAAAATAAAAGCAGAATGAAAAGCAGACCTTTCTTTTTTTTAAACATTTTTCAACCTTTCACAAAATTGTGACAAAGAAAACCATCCTGGCTATTATGAACTATAGGCAATTTCTGTGCCAGTATATCTAAATGTACATATCGACTTAATAATAAAGCTGTTATAGAAATAGAGCTTTTAAATAAAACTTTGGGTTATATAGACAAAAGTGTAATTAATTGCAGACGGTTTACATTTTTGAAAATAAATTCAATATTTATCTTTCGTCGTGGATCGGGTATAATGAACTATTGTCACGTATGGGTGAATTGGTCTTTCTGTAAAGGGTTCTGACGTGTTATTTCGACGCCGTAGAAAACAGTTTGAAACTCTTGTCCTGGTCGAGTTGCCGAGTCTGTATCGACTGGCTCTGCGATTGACGGGAAACCAGGCGATGGCTGAAGATTTGGTTCAGGAAACATTACTGCGGGCCTATAGATCATTTGGCCAATTCAAACTCCAGGAATACGGAATAAAACCCTGGCTTTTTAAAATACTCCATCACATTTTTTTCAACGAGCGAACCGCTGCGAAAAGGCATCACGTGCTCAAAAATGAACCCCCTTGGGAACTCGTGGCCGACCAGCATCCTGACCATTGGCCCGAGATCGACATCAATCATCTCAACTGGGACCAGTTCGACGATGAAATCAAACGCGGGGTGGAGGCGCTGGCTCCGGAATACCGAGTCGTATTGCTGCTGTGGGCGTTGGAGCAGTTGAATTACAAGGAAATCGGTGAAATATGCAACGTCCCTGCCGGTACGGTCATGAGCCGGCTGTTTCGTGCCCGAAAAGACTTGTCAGTAAAATTGGCCGGCTATGCCCAGTCGCATCGACTGTTCAGGGAGCCGCATACGGCACATGGGATAAATCACCACCCAAAAACGCCCGTGGTTTTCCCGGAAGGATCGCCCAATGGACTGTAAGGAATTCAAAAAGGTTTCCGGCGGTTATCTGGAAGACGCCATCCCGTCCAATCTGCACCAGGAAGTCCAGGAGCATCTGCATCGTTGTCCTCTTTGCGCTGCCATTATGCTTCAGATGAAATTATTACGCGAACGAGTGCACTTAGCCCTGTGCAAAGACTGCTGTCCGGGAAATCTCCGTCAGCGGGTCTCCCGAAAACTCAAATTTGCCTCCTTTCATCTTTGGATAAGCAAGATAAGAGCCCGGCAGAAAAAATGAGGAAGGAAATGGCACCGCGAATTTTCATTTTAACGGCGATATTTCTTTTTCCGTTTTCCGCCTTCGCCGACTACACCGACTTGGCCGAGTGGTCCTCGCTCCCCCGGTTAAAATCCAACGTCACCGCCGGATTGGCAAGCAGTTATGACCGAAGCGGCGGGAACAATGATTTCAGTCAATACGAAAGCCCGCCGGGTTGGCTGCCCGATAATATTTCCGAACAGGTGATCGTCAAAACGTTAACCGGTCCCGGTGAAATCACTCGCTTTTGGATGCCCCACCGGATCGCCAACCAACCCTTTCAGGTGCGAATGTATTTCGACGGGGAAAGTAATCCTCGGATCGACACGACCAGCGATGTGATCATGGCTGGTACATTGGGGTATATGAATGGTCCATTGATCACAACCGCCGCCGGTGGGCAGGTCTGCTATGAACCGATCCCCTTTAAAGAATCCTTGCGAATAGAAACCAACAACCTGTCGTCGCTATCCCACTATTATCAATACGGTTATCGCTTGTTTTCCACTGATGGACCAACGGAAAGTTACACCGGTACGCTGACCTCGGACGAGCAGGACAATCGAACCGCCGTTAATTCCATGCTGAACAATATCGGAGGTAATCCCGCGGGGATCAACCTTTCGGCCATCACCCTGAATAGTTCCAATTTCAATATTGCCCCCGGCTCATCCGTCATAATCGGCACGATATCCGGTTCCGGTGCGATCCGCCGATTAACGGTTAAAATGGATAATGCGACCGACTCGGAGTTGGAAGGACTGCGTTTGCGGGTCAGATGCGATCAGGCCGACGCTTATGCCATCGATGTTCCCGTCGCTCATTTTTTCGGGGCAGGCTTCGGCAGAGTTCCTTATAAATCTCTTCCACTTGGCACGGATTCTCCGCACGGATTTTATTCGTATTGGCCCATGCCCTATCGCGAAAAAATCACCCTTGATCTTTACAACGGTACGGAGAGTTCCATCGATGTCGATAACACAACCGTAGAATATGAAAACCGTCCGGTATTCGCCGATGACGCTTACCTCCATGCCGCCTATTCGGTGGAAACGACCGTCAGCGGTCAATTGTTTCATCAATTGCTGAATGTGCAGGGCCAGGGGCATTATGTTGGAAATATTTTATGGCTTGGCAGGTCGAACGTAATTCCCAAGAGTATTCTGGAAGGTGATGACATAATTACCACCGACAATCAAACCCTGCCGGGAACCGGTCTGGAGGATGCCTATAATGGAGGATTTTACTACAATTGGATTTTCTGGCCAAGCGTCATCGAACCGGAAGGACAGCAACCGCATTGGGCGATCAGACCTTATTACGGTCTACTGCAGATGAATTCCCTGGTGGATGCCATCACACAAAAACTTTCAGGCGTTTATCGGGTAGACCAGTACCGCTGGTTAATCCCCGATTATATTCCTTTCAAACAATCGATAAACGTTCAACTTGAAAATTATGAATTAAACGCGAACGTTACGTTTGGGTCCACCGCTTTTTATTATCTGCAAGTGGCACCCATCCGGGGCAGGGTGGACCTGCAGGAATTTACCGGCAGTAAGACCGGCACACAGGTTACAATCGAAATCAGAAACCCCGGTGAGATTACCCCCGTGGAAACGCACACGGCGACTCTCGACACAAATGGCAAATACGCGATATACACCGGATTGAGAGGTCCTTACGATCTGACGGCCAAGGCTTCGCACTGGCTTCGCGAAAAACAGACCGGTCTCACTTTTACTGGATCAAACGTCGTGGACTTTCACCTGACCAATGGGGATTGTGACGGTGATAACGAAGTTACCTCAACAGACCTGAGCATCATCCTGGCAGACATGGACACAGCGAACTCCACCGCCGACCTTGACGGCGATAACGAAATCACCATCATCGACCTCGGCATCGTTTTGCCAAGAATGGATTTAACGGGGGACCCGTAACGCCGTTCTTGTCAGGTGGCATGATGTCTTCTTTCTTTCCTTGCCGTAAAGACATGGCTACGCGAATAGCGAAGCCATGCCACCCGCCAAATTCGCTTCCTTGCATCTTTGGTTAAATAAACATTGGCGCGGACGAGAAAGACTAAAAACCACATGGATATACGCGGGCTATAACCGTCTACGCTCTCTTTCCGATCCGGCCCGCCCATGCGGCAGCAGCATAGGTCAGGGTGTACTGAATGACGGTAGTAAATACGACGGCAGAAGCGATCACCGCCATGTGCAACCCCTTGGCCCCCCACTTATCCAACCCGAACGAGGCCAAAATGCGGTTCAGATCATCGCCTTGAAGGGTCAGAAGACCGAGCACAATAACGATCCCACCGGTGACGGCGGACGTGAATAAACCGGTCCGTCTCGCCGTAGGTTTGGCCCGGTCGGGTTCCAGATCGGCATGGAACCCTCTTTTACCGATATAAATCCCAGCCAGCAGACCGAGAATCCACAGACCGATAGGCAGCCCCATGAACACCGCCGTTGCCACAGCTGACCAGAACAGATAGAGGGGGATCAGGACCGAGTTCCTTGCTGTGTAGAATCCTGAAACCCACCGTTGCCATCGCACCAGGAGCAGAATAATCCCTACCGCCAGGCCGACGAACGCACAGATGGGAATGTGTCGTTCCGCCAGCGGCGCCAAATGATAGATCACCATCGATGCCACCACCGCGGCAAAAAGAAGAAAAAACGTCACCGGAAAAATGAAGCACAAAACAAGACCAATGAGGGTCGATTCCGTTTTGCTCATGACACTTTTACAATCCCGATCCGTTTTAATTAACCTGGCGATCATCAGATTTCCTTTCGGTTTTTATTTGCCGGCCTTTCGTTCAATCTTCGCCCAAGTGTCTTTTAGCGACACCGTTCGATTGAAGACCAGTTTGCCGTTGGCGGAATCCAAGTCAACGCAGAAATAGCCGTTGCGCTCGAATTGGTAGCGGTTGCCTGGAACGGCGGTTTTTAAACTCGATTCGATTTTGCATCCTTTCAGGACTTGGAGGGAATTTGGATTCAAATTGGTTTTCCAATCCATTCCTTCGGGGACGTCGTCCGGGTTCTGGTTTGAGAACAGATGATCATAGAGGCGGACCTCGGCGTCGATAGCGTTGGCGGCACTGACCCAGTGAATTGTGCTTTTTACCTTTCTGCCGTCGGGGGAATCGCCTCCGCGCGTGGCTGGGTCGTAAGTGCAATGCACTTCGACGATCTGGCCGGTGTTGGGGTCTTTGACCACACTGGCGCATTTGACGTAATATGCGTAACGCAGGCGAACTTCCTGGCCGGGGAAGAGTCGGAAGTATTTCGGTGGCGGGACTTCGCGGAAATCGTCCTGCTCGATATACAGCTCGCGGGAGAAGGGAACTTTTCGCGTTCCGGCGGCGGGGTCTTCGGGATTGTTGACGGCGTCGAGTTCGTCGACCTGACCCTCGGGGTAATTGTCGATAATTAATTTCAAGGGATGCAGCACCGCCATCGCTCGCGGAGCTTTTTTGTTTAAATCCTCGCGCAGACAATGTTCCAGCAATCCGATTTCGACCACACCATCAAATTTGGCCACTCCGACCCGCAGGCAAAATTCCCGAATGGCTTCGGGGGTATATCCGCGCCGGCGAAATCCTGAAATCGTCGGCATTCGCGGATCGTTCCACCCGTTGACATATCCGTTTTTGACCAGTTCCAGAAGTTTACGCTTGCTGAGCACCGTGTAGGTCAAATTCAATCGTGCAAATTCGATTTGCCGCGGGCGATAGGTAATTTTCGGCGGCGAGGCTCCGATCGACATGAGGGTTTCGACGAACCAATCATAGAGCGGCCGATGATTCTCAAATTCCAGCGTGCATATCGAATGGGTGATTCCCTCGACCCAGTCACTTTCGCCGTGGGCCCAGTCGTACATCGGATAAATACACCACGTATCGCCCGTGCGATGATGCGTAGCCTTTAAAATGCGGTACATGACCGGGTCGCGCATGTTGAAATTTGGCGAGGCCATGTCGATTTTCGCCCGCAACGTTCGTGACCCGTCGGCAAATTCGCCGTTTTTCATTCGTTCGAAAAGATCAAGATTTTCTTCGGCAGAACGAGTGCGATAGGGGCTGTCCTTGCCGGGACGGGTCAGTGTGCCGCGATGCTCGCGAATCTCATCGGCGGTCAGATCGCACACATACGCCTTGCCCGCCTTGATAAGCTGGACGGCCCAGTCATAAAGTTGTCCGAAATAATCCGAAGCGTAATACAAATGCTCACCCCAGTCGAACCCCAGCCAGCGAACGTCCTCCATGATCGAATCGACATATTCCTGCTCTTCCTTCGATGGATTGGTATCGTCGAAACGCAGGTGGCAACGGCCGTGATAGTCCCGGGCAATCCCGAAATTCAGACAGATCGATTTGGCGTGTCCGATATGCAAATAACCATTAGGCTCCGGTGGAAAGCGGGTTATGACCTTCCCGCCGTGTTTATTTGTTTGTAGGTCTTCCTTGACAATATCGCGAATAAAATCAGACCGAATAGAAGTTTTATCTTCCGAGCTGTCTTGTCCAAAGTTCGGAGTATTCATGTATTTTTACCTCATTTTTGAAATAAAGAAATCCGTCCGTATTAAAACCAGTGATTATATTCCCTGCCACTCCGAAACACAACGCAAGAGAAATCCGTCGGGCGTGTCCTTGACACTTCCGTAAAATGAATATAGTATAAAGGCAGCAATGGGCTGTAGTTCAACTGGTAGAACGTCTGACTCTGGATCAGAAGGTTCAAGGTTCGATTCCTTGCAGCCCAGGTTGATTTTTCCCACGTGGTCAGAAATGTCCTTAAGTGTACAAAAGCGGTCGGATTGACCGTTTTCACTTGTTATAACGTTAGCTGATTTTTTGGAGATGGTGCGGCAATCTGTTTTTTTCTCGTACCCAGATGTGGACGCGGAAACCCTTGAAAACCCCGCCGGAAGTGTACCAGGGAGTGTACCACTTTTCGGGACGGTATTCACGGTGTAAACATCGGAGTAAAAGGGCGGCGGAGGAAAATCGGAGCAAAGGTGTGGCACTTCAGTAAGGTTTTCCGTAAGGATGGGTACTTTTCGGCGGCTGCGTGGGCCGCTCAAAGGGTACCAAATTCTTATGGAGGTTTATTGGAGTGTATACGAACATGGAACAATGGCACGAGATCAGACGACGGGTATTGGTTCAAGGGGTCAGCCGGCGGCAGATTATCCGAGAGACGGGTCTGCATTGGAAGACGCTCAATAAGATTTTAAGGCACAGCGAACCGCCGGGCTACCGGCGGACGGCTCCGATCCGCAAGCCGAAGATCGGGCCCTATCTGTTTCATATTGCCCAGATTCTGGAACAGGACAAGGCCGTGCCGAAAAAGCAGCGGCACACGATCCAGCGGATCTGGCAGCGGTTGCGGACGGAGTACGGCTTTACCGGCGGCATTACGATTGTGGGCGAGACGGTCCGGGAGTTAAGGCAGAAGGGCAAGGAGGTGTTCATGCCGCTGGTCCACCGACCGGGGGAAGCCCAGGTGGACTTTGGCCAGGCTCTGGTCAAGATGGATGGCGTATTACGGAAGGCTTCCTTTTTTGTGATGGTGTTGCCCCATTCGGACGCTTTTTTCGTCATGGCCTTTCCCTCCGAGTGCACGGAGACGTTCCTGGAGGGCCATGTACAGGCGTTTGAGTTTTTCGGAGCGGTGCCGAGGCGGATTACCTACGATAACACACGGGTCTGTGTCAGCCAGATCACCGGCAGCCGGGAACGGAATTTGACGGCCGCCTTTAAACACCTGCTCAGTCATTACCTGTTTGATTATCACTTTTGCCTGGTTCGCCGGGCCAACGAAAAGGGTGTGGTCGAGGGGATTGTCCGCTTCACCCGTCAGAACTTCTTTGTCCCTGTCCCGCACGTCAAAGATTTTGCCGAGATCAATGGGTACCTGCGGGAACGGTGTCGGGACGACTTGGCTCGAAAGCTGCGGGGCAAGGCCTGGACCAAGGGTCAGCTTCTGGTCGAGGATCGTCAGGAGATGCGGGAGTTGCCCGAGGTCCCCTTGGAGGCCTGCCGGACGGAATCGGGCCGGGCCAATTCCCTGTCCCTGGTTCGATTTGACACCAACGACTATTCCGTGCCGGTCCCCTACGCCCATCATCCGGTCCTCGTCAAGGGATTTACCGACCGAGCTTTTTGCGATGTTGATTTTTTTCGATCGGCTTTGGGGTTTCCTAATATATGTTTAAGCCCTGCAGGTTGCATAACGACAAGGTTTCGCAGCGTCTAAACTGTTAGCTGCCTATTTTTCAGCC
>Ga0265292_1000413_pt1 | contig 63325 bp, 59 predicted proteins | sample Munlanlewell296A_FD_189080 | JGI IMG/M metagenome (GOLD analysis project Ga0265292, IMG submission 189080) | Leachate microbial communities from a municipal landfill in Southern Ontario, Canada - Leachate well 296A | ecosystem: Engineered > Solid waste > Landfill > Unclassified | place: Canada...
TATCGCCAAAGGCGATACTTAGGATTAGACACTTCGAGAAAAGCGAGTTAGTGTCCCTTATTCTGGTATCGCCAAAGGCGATACTTAGGATTAGACACTTCGAGAAAAGCGAGTTAGTGTCCCTTATCCCGATGAGCGTAAGCGATATCGGGGTAGGGAGCCAGTAGGAATGCAATGACGTACTGGCACTTATTCTGGTATCGCCGAAGGCGATACTTAGGGTTAGGACACTTCGAGCCAAGCGAGTTAGTGTCCCTTATCCCGATGAGTGTAAGCGATATCGGGGTTAGGAGCCAGTAGGAATTCCATGACGTAGAGCTCCCGCCTCCCTTTAGGGACTGGCTTTTATCCTGGTATCGCCAAGGGCGATACTTAGGGTTAGGACACTTCGAGTCCCGCCCAAGGCTGGAGGCTACGCACTCCTGCTTATTCCGATGGGACGTTGATTAGCGAACGAAATGTGCGATGCTAACGGACATTAGTTGCCTATGAAGAAATTAGGGTAAATAATTCGCGATAGAATTTAGTATGATTTATTTGACAAACTTTTCTTTATTAGTTTAATGAGTCGTTCTCTGTATCTTACAGAAGTGAGTTATATGACATCATTGAAATTGAAGATGAGGGTTAAAATAGAGGGCTACGACCACCGGACGGTGGACCAGGCCGTGGTTAATATCGTGGATACGGCCAAGCGGTCCGGGGCCAAGCTCAAAGGTCCGATTCCGCTGCCGACCAAGATAGAACGTTATACCGTATTAAGGTCGCCCCACGTTGATAAGAAATCGCGCGAGCAGTTTGAAATCCGGACGCATAAGCGCCTGATTGATATTATCGAGCCGTCGCCCAAGACGATAGATGCATTGAGGAATCTTAATCTGCCGGCCGGCGTGGAAATAAGGATCAAGTTATAAATCATGATAAACGGAATTCTTGCCAAGAAAATCGGAATGACCCAGGTGTTCAGGGAAGACGGTAACATCGTGCCGGTAACCGTGCTGGAAGCCGGTCCCTGTCCGATTCTGCAGGTCAAGACCGCCAAGAATGACGGTTATAATGCCTTGCAAATCGGATTTGATGCCAAGCGCAAGAAGAATTCCAACAAGGCTTTGATGGGCCATTTCAAGAAAGCCGGGTTGGCTGACCCGTCCAGATATATCCGTGAATTCAGGTTCCCGAACGGCCAGGTCGGCCAGAAGGAAGTTGAAGCATATAAGATAGGCGACCAGGTCAAAGTCGATATTTTTGAAGGGGCTTATAAAGTTACTGTAACCGGGATAAGCAAAGGCCGCGGTTTTATGGGTATGATTGTTAAATGGAACAAGCACCGCGGTCCGGAATCGCACGGTTCGATGCAGATGCGGGCGCCCGGCTCGATCGGTTCCGATACGCGTTTGACCCACATCCGCCCGGGCAAGCATATGCCGGGTCATTATGGAGTGGATACGATAACAGTGGAGAATCTGGAAGTAGTCAAGATAGACAAGGATCGCAACCTGATGTACGTCAGGGGCGCGGTGCCCGGGGCCAATAACGGCTTAATCGAGGTTTATAAGACCGATATTATCAAGAAGGTGCCGGTCGTAACCAAGTCCAAGAAGGCAGCCGAACAGAGAAAGAAAAGATAAAAATCTTTTATGATAGAAGTTCCTCTTTATAATCAAGAAGGCAAAGAAATCGAGCGCCTGAAGATAGACGAAACGGTGTTCGGTGAGCGTATTAACCGTCCGTTGCTCAACCAGGTAGTCCGGATGTATGAAGTTACTATGCGCCGCGGCACGGCCAGCACCAAGACGCGGGGTGAGGTTGAAGGCAGCACCCGTAAACCATGGAAGCAGAAGCATACGGGCCGGGCGCGCTCCGGAACAGCCCGTTCTCCGATTTGGCGGCATGGCGGTATTACCTTTGGCCCGAAACCGCGCAATTATTCTTTTCCGGTGCCCCAGAAAATGCGCCAGATAGCCCTTAACCATGCGATACTTTCAAAGCTTAAAGATAACGAAACTCTGGTTATAGACAAACTCCAGGCCGAAAATCCCAAGACCAAGCCTATGGCCTTAATGTTGAAAAACATGGGTGTGAGCAAGAGTTGTTTGATAGGCATAAAAGATATCAATAAGAATCTGCATCTTTCGACGCGCAATATCGACAAGGTCACCATGATGCCGATAAAGGATTTTAACGCCTATGAGGTGATAAAGCACCAGCGGCTGGTTCTGACCAGGGAAAGTCTGTCAGGCCTGATTGAAAAAGCCAAGGTTAAATAGATATGAAAACGGCTTATAATATTATCATAAAACCGATCCAGACCGAAAAGAGTATGGCTATGGCCATGCCCGAAAAGGCCGGTTCCAATAAAGCATTGATTTATACGTTTAAAGTCGACCGCGAAGCTAACAAGTACGCAATAAAGGCGGCGGTCGAAGAGATATTTAAAGTCAAGGTTGATTCCGTCAGGACTGTCCGCGTTAAGGGCAAGCCCAAGACGACCCAGCGTAACAGGGGACAGCGGAGCGATTGGAAAAAAGCGTTAGTGGTCTTAAAAGAAGGCCAGCGCCTAGATATTATATAAGGATAAGATTATGGCGATAAAAGAATATAAACCAACCAGCGCCGGACGTAGAAACGCCACGGTAATAGATTATTCCGTGCTGACCAAGAAGCTCCCGGAAAAGAGCCTGATGGAGCCCATCAAGAAGACTGGCGGCCGTAATAATCAGGGCGAGATAACCTGCCGGCATATCGGCGGCGGCAATAAGCATATGTACCGCTTGATAGATTTCAAGCGTAATAAGGATAATATCCCGGCCAGGGTTGAATCAATAGAATACGATCCTAACCGCTCGGCGTTTATAGCGTTGTTGTGCTACACAGACGGCGAACGCCGCTATATTATAGCTCCGGAAGGTGTCAAGGCCGGGGAGATATTAATGTCCGGCGAAAAGGTTGAACCCAAGGCGGGCAACTGTATGCCGCTTAAGAATATACCGCTGGGGCTTTTGATACATAATGTTGAGCTCCAGCGCGGACGGGGCGGTCAAATGATAAGAAGCGCCGGTAGTTTCGGCCAGTTGCTGGCTGTGGAAGGCGATGACGCCCATGTTCTGATGCCCAGCGGCGAGACGCGTAGGATAAGCGGAGAATGCCGGGCTACTATCGGACGGATGAGCAATATTAACTGGGGTAACGTGTGGCTGGGTAAGGCTTCACGCAATCGCTACCGCGGTATAAAACCCACTGTGCGCGGTACGGCCCAGAACCCTGTTTCCCATCCGATGGGCGGCGGCGAAGGTCGATCCGGCGGTGGACGTCATCCGTGTTCTCCAACCGGACTGCTGGCCAAAGGCGGGAAAACCCGTCGGCGCCGTAATCCGACAAATGTATTTATCATCCGAAGGAGAAAATAAAAATATAATATGAGCCGTTCACTTAAAAAAGGTCCTTACATAGATCAAAAACTGCTTGAGAAAGTGCACAAGCAGAAAGAAAACAAAGGCCATGAACCTATAAAGACATGGGCCAGGGTGTGCACGGTTATCCCGGAATTCGTTACCCACACTTTTATGGTTCATAACGGAAATAAATTCATAAAAGTATTCGTGACCGAAGATATGGTCGGCCATAAGCTCGGCGAATTTGCGCCGACCCGGTTTTTCCGCGGGCATCCGGGTGTTAAATCTAAGGCGGCCGTCGCAGCAGAGAAGACGTAATATATGTATCAGGCAACAATTAGATATGTCAGAATCACGCCGCGCAAGCTCAGGCTGGTGGCTGACCTGATAAGGAGTAAGCCCGTTTCCGAGGCCAGGAAAGTTCTGAAATTCTCGGCCAAGCGTGGAGCTTCGATACTGATGAAGCTGCTTAATTCGGCGGTGGCCAACGCTACGCAGAATCCGGAAACAAATGCGGATAGTCTTTATGTTAAAAGCATTATGGTTTGTGACGGCGTAATCATGAAAAGGTTCAGGGCCGCGCCCCAGGGCCGGAGCGTTCAGATTAAGAAAAGAACCAGCCATACTACTTTAGTGTTAGGTGCAAAAAAGGTTGCGGTAAAACCGAAACCGGAAAAACAAGAGAAGAAGTAAATTATGGGACAAAAAGTATCACCCGTTGGATTTAGAATAGGTATTACCAAGGACTGGGTTTCACGCTGGTACGCTACTAAAAAGGATTACGGGAATCTGATTATCGAAGACGCGAGAATTAGAAAATTCGTCAAGAAACAGTACGGATTTTCCGGCATCGATAAAGTGGAAATAGACCGAACCAAGGAAAAAGTTATCGTTACGATTTATTCGGCCAAGCCGGGACTGATTATCGGCCGTCGCGGATCAAGAGTAGATGAGCTTGGTAAAGAGCTTATGGGTTTAGCTAAAAGCCCGATTGATCTTAAAGTTGTTGAAATAGCCAAACCCGAACTGAGCGCCCAGATAGTGTCCGAATCAATAGGGCAACAACTGGAAAAAAGGGCTGCTTACAGAAGGGTGGTCAGGAAGTCGGCTGAAACCGTAATGGCTGCCGGAGCGCTGGGGGTTAAAATAAGATTATCCGGACGTATCGGCGGCGTGGAAATTGCCCGGGCGGAAAAGATTAATATCGGCAAGGTGCCGCTTCATACGCTTCGCGCTGATATTGATTTCGGGCGGGCTACCGCAATTATAACTAAAGGTACCATAGGCATAAAAGTTTGGATTTATAAAGGTGAAATAATAAGAGCGAAAGCAAAGAAGGATATAACCAATGTTGTTAATGCCCAAACGGATAAAGTACCGCAAGTGGCACCGGGGCAAGCGTAACGGGAACGCTACGCGCGGTAACTATGTCGCATTCGGCGATTACGGGCTGATGGCGCTCCAGGACTGCTGGCTTTCAGCACAGCAAATAGAGGCCGGCCGCGTTGCTGCTACTCATGCCGTGGGTACGGAAGGTCGCTTCTGGATAAGAGTATTTCCGCACAAACCGATAACTTCCAAGCCGGCCGAAGTTAGAATGGGCGGTGGAAAAGGCGAACCCGAATTTTATGCCGCCGTTATCAGACCAGGGACGATACTGTTTGAGTTGGGCGGGATTAGCGAGAATATAGCTCGCCAGATATTTAACAAGATAGCTCACAAGATGCCGGTTACAACCAAAATGGTTAAGAGGGTGTAAGATATGCTGACCTTAAAAGAAATCCGGGTAAAAACAACCGTTGAGTTGAACAATGAAATCAAAAACCTGCATGATGAAATGATGCGGTTGAGATTCAGGAAAGTAACCGATGACGTCGAGAACTCATCGATATTCAGAAAGATACGGCGTAATATAGCCCAGCTTAAAACTATTATAAACGAAAAGAAAACTGCGGAGAAGAATGTTCAGGAGAAAACTGATGGGAAAAAGTAAAAAATCAGCCTCAGTTAAGTCCAAAAAGATCTCCCCAAAGAAACCAGCATTGCCCGTAAAAAAAGAAAATGAACCTAAACTGGTTAAAACTAACCTGTCGGCTTCGTTATTGAAGCAGTTGAAGAATATATTACTGGCCCGTAAGGCGATAATTGAAGGCGATTTGGGACAAATGGGTAAGGAAACTCTGGGTAAATCACGAATTGACGCATCGGGAGATCTTTCCAATCTTCCTCTTCATGCGGCTGACCAGGGCACCGATACTTTTGAGCAAGATTTTACCATTGGGCTTATGGAAAATGAAGGCGAAGAAATTAAGCAGATAGAAGAAGCCCTAAACCGGATTGAAGAAAAGACATATGGTATGTGCGAAAGCTGCAACAAGCCTGTGCCCGAAGCCAGATTGAGGGTCGTGCCATTTGCCAAATTTTGCATAAAGTGTCAGAGTAAAAATGAAAATCGCCGATGAGGTGTCGGGTAGGAAATCTTACTGGATTGTTGTTTTATTAGTTGCCGTTCTCGGAACCGCCGCAGATCTTTTTTCTAAATATCTGATATTTAGATGCCTGAGTAATAAAACCGTTGATATTATTCCGGGCGCATTGGGGTTGACCAAAACCCTGAATTCCGGGATTATTTGGGGTTTGTTTTCGGGCGAAAATACTATTTTCCTGGTATTGACATTTCTGACTATTCCTTTGATTCTGCTGCTTTTTCGTGAAATTGGTCGCCAGGAAGATAAGCCGTGGCTGGGTAAAAGTTGGCTGATGGCTGTAGCTTTTGGATTGATACTGAGCGGCGCAATCGGCAATCTTTATGACCGAGTGATGCTCCGGGCGGTCCGCGACTTCATTGATTTTTACCTGATAAAATGGCCCATATTCAATATTGCCGATATTTATATTACAGCCGGCGCCATATTGATTATTATACTTATGTTTAAACGGTCGCAATCGGAATCGGAGCAGAAGAATAAGCCAAAATGCCCGGAATCCGCTTGTGATTGTTGCAAACAAGACAACAATGCCTGATACGAAAACAAAGCTTGGACCTCTTGTTCTTAAGAACCCCGTAATGGTTGCGGCCGGTACTTTCGGTTACGGCGGTGAAAAAATTCTAAGGAAAATGCCGATTAATAAACTCGGCGCTTTCATTACCAAAACCATTACTCTTAATCCCAGATTGGGTAACCCCCCGCCCCGTATAGCCGAAGTGACCGGAGGGATAGTTAATTCTATTGGGCTGGAAAATCCCGGGTTAGAGACTTTTTGCCGTAATTATTTTCCTAAAATCAGGTCTATTAAAACCATTAAAATAGTAAGTATCGGCGGAACCGATGAATACGAATTTACACAAATTATAAAATCGTTGAATCGCCAGAAGGGAATTGATGCTCTGGAGGTGAATATTTCCTGCCCGAACGTTAAAAAAGGCGGGCGATGCATTGCCCAGGACCCGGAAATTACCCGAAAAATAACCCGAGTTATCAAGCAAAACAGCCGTTATCCGGTTATTGTCAAGCTCAGCCCCAATGTTACCAGTATTACTGACATAGCCCTGGCTGCCCGGGACGGCGGAGCTGATATTCTGTCTTTGATTAATACCGTGACGGCTATGGTGGTAAACTGGAAAAAACGCTGTCCCGAGTTGGGCAATGGAACGGGAGGTCTTTCCGGTCCGGCCATAAAGCCTATAGCTTTGAAAATGGTTTGGGATGTTAGCCGGGCGGTTCGAATTCCGGTTATCGGTATAGGCGGGATTATGACCGCTGATGATGTTATGGAATTCTTGGTAACCGGCGCCTCGGCAGTTCAGGTGGGAACTCTTAATCTGGTGACCCCGACGGATGTGTTTGGCATTATTGACGACCTGCCTGTAATTCTGAAAAATCAGAATATCAAATCAATCAGTTCTGTGGTTGGTACACTTCGGATGACTTATTAGAAGAAGGATGCTTTTCAATACGGCCTAGCCTACGCTAATAGTATCAGCTAATAATTTATCACTAAGTTGACAAAGGGATTAATAAATACTAAATTAACCGGTTTATGTTTCGCAATCTTAAGATATTTATAGAGTACCTCCGGAAATACAGGAAGCAGTTCTGGATAGGGACTATTGCCTTATTTATAGTTGACTTGTTGGATGTCACTCCGCCTTTAATTATTAAATATGGCATTGATCATCTGGGCGATAATGACAGGGATAAGAAGCTGTTATATGCGGTGGCGGCGTATATCCTGGTGGTACTGATCCAGGCGTTTTTTCGCTATTGGATGCGGATAGGCTTTTACGGAATGTCGCTTTTGGTCGGGCTTGACCTTCGGAACAAGTTGTTTGCACACATCCAGAAACTGTCAGTCAGCTTTTTCAATACCACTAAGACCGGGGATATTATGTCCCGGGCCACTAATGATATTGAAGCTGTCCGAGGATTTTTTCAGCATGGGATTTTTATTCTCATTGATAATATTCTTTATTTTACTTATGTGCCGATTATATTGCTTTACCTTTCCCCGCGCTTGACTTTATATGCGGTTTTGCCACTTTTGTACCTGCCATTCTTTGCTAACCGGATGGGTAACTTGATACATAGGAGATTCAAGGATATCCAAGAGGTGCTTTCCGAGATATCGGCCAAGGCCAGCGAGAATTTCTCTGGTATCAGGGTGGTTAAATCATTTACTCAGGAAGAAAATGAGATAAGCGGATTTCGCAACGTTAATGTCAAGTCTTATAATAAAAACCTGTGGTTGGCTAAGCTCGATTCTTTTTTTGGGCCTTTCTTGGGGTTCTCGGTTGGGGTAGATGTTTTTGTGGTCATATTATTCGGCGGGTTGCTGGTCATCAGCGGAGATATTAAAACAGGTACTCTGGTGGCATTTTATATGTATTTGCGCCAGATTGCCTGGCCGATGATGGGTATGGGTATGGTTATGTCCAATTTCCAGCGGGCGACCGCCTCGATGGACCGGCTTCAGGAAATATTCCAGACCAAGCCGGAAATAGTGGAAGCGGCCCAGCCGGTAACCGCTTTTATAGAACGTGGCGAGATAGAGTTCAAGAACATCCAGTTTTCTTACCCGCATTCCCTGGACAGGTATTCCGGAAAGGAATCGGCCCGGACTCGAACGCCGGCCTTAACAGATATTAATCTTAAGATACCGGCCGGTTCAACCGTCTTGGTGATGGGTCCGATTGGTTCGGGCAAATCCACCCTGGCAAATCTACTGGTCAGGTTCTTTGACCCGTCCGGTGGTGATATATTTATTGACGGTGTTAATATCAGGAATTATTCCCTGGGTCGGCTTCGCGGCTCCATCGGTTTTGTGCCGCAGGATATTTTCTTGTTTGCGGATACGATAAAGGAAAATGTTCTTTTCGGGGTTAATATTGGAGCGGCTAATGAACAATCATCGGATGTTCAGGTTTATACCGGTTTGGTTCAAATGAACGAGGTTATAGAGAAACTGCCTGAGAAATATAATTCGCTTTTAGGTGAGCGGGGCGTGAACTTGTCAGGAGGTCAAAAACAGCGCCTGACTCTGTCCCGGGCGATTGCCAAAAAACCCAGCATACTTATTCTTGATGACTGTTTTTCCAGCGTAGATTTTGAGACCGAGCAGGCGATATTGAACAGTTTGAAAGCTGTTTTGAAGAACCGGACCACATTGATTATTTCTCATCGCTTGGCGGCTGTAAAATTGGCGCAATTTATTGTTTTTATGGAAGATGGCCGGGTTGTGGAAAAGGGTACGCACCAGGAACTTATGACCAAGAAAGGTCATTATGCCCGGTTCTATGAGTATCAGAAACTGAAAGAATCATTAGAGGGGGAGTAACGTGGTAGATTATCAGCACGAAGATGAAATACTGGGTAAGGCCTATGATGGGCGGCTGATGAAACGTCTTTTACGTTATGCCTTTCCGTATAAATGGCGATTGATGATGGGTATATTCCTTTCCCTGATTTTGACCGGCATTTTTATTGCCGGACCTTTGTTGATTGCCACTGCTATTGATAGGGGAATCAGCCGTTCCGATACGTTGTTTGTGATAATGGTAATGCTGATGTATCTGGACAGCCTGATACTTCAGATGGCCATTAACTATATAAACAGCTATTTGCTCATTTCTCTTGGACAGAGGATAATGTTGGATCTGCGAATGGAAGTGTTTACCCATCTTCAGAAGATGTCGCTTAATTTCTTTGACCATAATCCGGTGGGGCGGCTGGTGACCAGGGTGACCAGCGATATCGTGGCCTTGAGCGATCTGCTCTCAATGGTTATTGTAGCGGTTATCAATGATATTTTTCTTATCTGCGGATTGACGATAGCTATGTTATGGATTAATCCACGTCTGGCATTGATCCCGATATCAAGTATTCCTTTAGCCCTTATAGTCTTGTTTATATTCAAGCCGCGGCTGAGAAATAGCTATCGTTTGATACGCCAGCGGTTGGCTCGTCTTAATGCCTGTATCCAGGAAAGTGTTGCCGGTATCAGGGTTACCCAGGTATTCAACCAGGAAGAGCGGATGATGAATAAATTCAAGGCCTTTAACCAGGAGCACTATGATGCTAATTATAAGGCGATAATCTATTTTTCAGTCTTTATGCCTTTAATAGCCGCGCTTAGCGGAATATCCATTGGTTTCCTTTTTTATTACGGAGTCGGAGAAGTAATACGAGGGGTTATTAAGCTTGGAATCTTGATTGCTTTCCTTGATTACGCCAGGCATTTCTTCAGCCCGATCCAGGACCTGACGGATAAATACAGCATTTTTCAGGGTGCGATGGCATCGGCTGAACGGATATTCCGAATACTTGATACCGAGGAGGAAATTAAAGACTCGGTCGCGCCCAAACATCTGACGATATGTAAAGGGGAGATTACCTTTGATAATGTCTGGTTTTCTTATAACAACGAGGTGGATGTCCTTAAGGGTATATCGTTTACCATTAAACCAGGCGAAAGCGTGGCGTTGGTCGGAATGTCTGGGGGTGGCAAGACTACTATCATCAGCCTGCTAAGCCGGTTTTACGACGTTAAAAAAGGTCGTATTCTAATTGATGGTGTTGATATCAGGGATATACCTCAATCGGAGCTTCGACGTCAACTTGGCGTTGTTTTGCAGGATGTGTTCTTATTTTCCGGAAACATACTGGAAAATATCCGTTTGAACGAGCAATCCATCAGCTTAGATCGGGTAAAAGATATTGCGCAGTATGTTAATGCGGATAAGTTTATAGAGAAGTTGCCGGATGACTATTTAACTAAGGTGGAGGAAAGAGGAACAACGCTCTCGTCCGGGCAGCGGCAGCTTCTCTCTTTTGCCCGGGCCATGGTATTTGATCCGAAGATACTTATATTGGATGAAGCCACTTCGGCTGTGGATGTAGAGACGGAGTATTATATCCAGGAAGCAACCAGTAAACTCATTAAGAGCATGACCTCTATTATCATTGCGCACCGGCTCTCCACCATTCAGAATGTGAACCGGATTTTAGTTATGCACAAAGGTGAAATCAGGGAGATTGGTAATCACCAGGAGCTTATTGCCCAAAAAGGAATTTATTACAAACTTTACCAGATGCAGTATCTCTAATTTATTATGCGTTTTATTATTTATACGGCGTTGATATTAATTATTATTGCGCTGTTTACCTTCTCATTTTTGACGCCATGGGCAAAAGGCAAGGCCATTATTATCGGGCAGACTGTTTACGCTTCCCAGGAAAAAGTCCTGCTTGGGGCTTATGTTGCTTCGGCGTTGCTGGTTTTTATCACCCTGATATTATTGTCCCGGAAAAAGTTCATTTTTGGAGTTCTTTGCCTGATGGTTGGTTCTTGGACGATACTGGCCGGTATTTACCTGTGGCAGAAAATCCAGGCGAAAAGCATTAGTTTCGTGTTTAATTTTGTGGATGTCCGGCCCGATATCGGATTGATGTTTTTTATAGGGGCGGGTGGCGTGGTGGTTATTCTGGCCCTGGTTTATATGGTTGACTCAGCCATCTCCGGTGTGTTTAAGTGATTTTCTTGACTGGAACCGGAGAAATATGTAATTATAGGGAGTAGATAATTTTATAAACGAAAGGAGCATATATGGCAGAGGTATTCGTGGTGACAAGTAAGATTAAGAAAATGATAAAAGAACAGGGTATGCGCACCGGCGCAGATGCCATCGAAGCCCTGAGCAAGATAGTCGAAGAAAAAGCCAAAGCGGCCGTCCTGAAGGCAAAGGAAGCCGGCAAGAAGACCATTCAGGCTAGCGATATTCTGTAAAATACCGCTTGTTTTGACAAACTGATAAACTCCCTTACAAAGGCTGGTGCTACCATTACGCCCTGAAATCGGAATTTTACGATTATACATTGACATTTCTGGCCCTCGTGTTTAATTTAATATAGCAATATAATAATAAAGGAGGATTTATATGGTTAAAGGAATAATGGCAACCCTGAGTTTGATGGTTTTGCTGATGGGTGTTCTGGCTTTGGGGTATGGCGGACTATGTAATTCCAGTTCTAGTAATGACAGTGGCAGTAGCGTGACTAGTTCATCGGTCAACAGTATAGTACTTTATGAAGCTGACTATATTACTTCCACCATGACAGCTTCTCTTTTCGCCCGGCCCGCAGACGGCAGCAGCGCGCCGACTACCCTGGCTACTAATATATTCTGCGGCGAGTGGCGCATCACACAAGATGGCAATAAAGTGGTTTACGTACATTCGGCGGGTTCAGGTTTGACTGGATATAACGCCGTAAATATCGACGGTACCAATCCCATAACCTTAACGGTCGAGTCAAGCTATGGCTATAGTTGGGATATTACGGATGATTCCAGCAAATTAATTTATTATAACTCTGATTCTTCGCTTAATATGGTGCCGGTGAGCGGCGCAATCACGGCGACGTTATTGGCGTCTAATATTTATTACGACTGGGAAATAACTTCGGATTCAACGAAGGTGGTTTATGTTGATAACTATGTTTCAGGCGTAGGGCGACTTCAGGTCATACCCGTCGGCGGCGGAACGCCCACCACATTATCCAATGACACCAATGGCTCTTTTGATGTTACGCCCGATTCGACAAAAGTTCTTTATTCGGAAAGCTCCGGCGCGGTAAAAGTTATCCCCATTGCCGGTGGTAGTGCGACAACGCTGAGTGCGACAACTATTCTGCCGTATATTACCCCGAATTCCGCTAAAGTTATTTTTGTAGATACCAATTATGACCTTAAAATTATACCGATCGGCGGAGGCACCGCTACCTACATAGATTCAAATATAGATCAGATGTATTTCGAGGTCTCGGCTGATTCCGGCCGGGCGATATATCCTCACGATTTCAACGGTTACACCAGCACGCTGACCAGCGCATCTTTAGGCACCACACCGATTACGGTAACTCTGGCCAGCGGCATTCCTTTCCATTCAGCCAAGATTACCCGGGACGGCAGTAAAGTAGTTTATCAGAATAACTTTAGCACCGTTACTAACTTAGCTGACCTTAAGGTGGTGCCGATTGGCGGTGGAACTTCAACCACCTTGATTGCCGGAATAGGAACCATGTCGTGGGGAATTACACCAGATTCGACCAGGGTTCTTTTCCTGGATAATTACGATAATAATGCACAAACAGGCACGCTCAAGATAATACCGATTGGTGGCGGGACTGCAACCACTCTGGCCACCGGAGTGCCCAGTGGATTCAGGACTTTTAGCGCAACCAGGTAAGCTTGATGCATCTAAAAGGGGCGTTATGGTTCAATCCGTAACGCCCCTTATTTTTTTATAGACCTATTCTTGCATCAGCGGCGGAGTAGTCGTGGTCATTTTTGACAGACCTAATGCATCAAAATTGGTTAAAATCCCCGGTCCGGGGCTTATTCTCAGCCCTTTTTTGCCAATATATTCAAGTCATTGACCGTAAATTACGAAATAATATTTTAGTTGACATAATAATGCCTATTTTATAAGGTAACGATCTATGAATGATAAGCATCAGAAGTACGTAGAGGGGTTGGCTTCTGAGGAAAAGATGCTCATTACCCTGAGAAACGAACTCTACGGCGGGCAATGGGAACGGATGCTTAAAGACTTGAATGATCGGCTCAAAGGGCGCCCTTATATATTTAAACTGATTAATCGTATCAAAAGCGATATCAAAAGGATTGAAAAGCTCCAGGAATACGAAAAGAAGAACAATATAAATCTGGCTGACTATCTCTAACGCGTGATTAATTGTAAAGTATTATTTATCGTCATATCCGGGATAATAGTTCTCCTGGCTCCGGCTTGCGGTTCGGCGCAGTCGCAATCATACAAAAACCCTGCCCTGGTGGAGATTCCTATCGAGCACCTCAGGAGGCTTGATTTCTACAAGAGTAAAATACAGGAAACGCTGCCTCTTAAATCCATTCTCTGGGATGCGGTTATCGACGAGCCGATAAAGGGTATGCATATGCGCGGCCAGGTGCTCTATATCGAAACGACCCGGCCACGTCTTTACGCCCTGAGCGCCGATGCCGGTCTTCGGCAATGGCAATTCCCGCTAAAATCCCCGCTTGATTTCGCGGTTGGGCTGGTTATGAACCTGCCCGAACAGGAAGTCGCCATCCGCAATAATATTGTCAGGCTTGCCGGCGAGCTGGATATGGAAATCAAGAACAAGAACCGCGATGAAACCAAGGTCCAGACGCTTCGCAAGAGTCTTGACGCGGCTAAGGACGCATATCAGGTTCTTAAGGACCAGGATACGGTCTATTTTACCAGCGCCGGTACGCTTTACTGCCTGAACCGCTCCAACGGCGAGCTGCTCAAGCAGAAAACGCTCAGTTTTGTGCCGGCTACCGCGCCGGCGGCTACAACCTCGTTTGTGTTTCTGGGCGCTATGGAACATCATTGGGTCTATCAGCTTGATGCTGGCGACTTCTACGAACGCAACTGGTTCAAGGCCAAGGCCGCCATCACCGGCCGGCCTGCTTATATGCATCCGATGCTTTATTTTGTTACCGATGACGGTATTGTCTACGCCTATGACGTTGAATCCCAGGTTCAGAGCTGGTCTTATCGCACTGAAAAAAGCATCAAGGCCGAAATGCTTTTGGATACCGACACGATTTACGTGGGCAGCACAGATTACGCCCTCTACGCCATAAACCGCTATTCCGGCGCGCTCGAGTGGAAAATAGAAACCGGTTCGCCGATTATATCACGCCCGGTTATCGACAAGCAGGAAAACAACGAACAAACCCTGTATTTCCGCAGCGAGAACAACGGTCTCTACGCCGTATCGTTGATTAAAGTCCCGGCTAAAGACTCCTACGGCAACGATATCATGCTTCCCAGCTACAAGATTAAATGGAAATTCCCGCAGGGCAAAGAATTCCTTATCCGCGGGCATGAATACTGTTATGTCATAGGCAACGATGACCGGACCTTATATGCTCTCAGCGCCGAAAAAGGCGAAGTCATGCTTAAATATTCTCTCGACTTGTTCCCCATCAGGATTGGCGACTTGGAAAAGCACATCATCTATCTGGGCTCAAAAGACGGTTATGTCTACGCCGTCAAAGAACCGCAATAGTCGCTTGGGATTCTTATATAATAATTTAGCTCGCCGGAGTGCCGTTATTAATGGGGGATGGCGATGTCTTTCCTGTAGAATGCCCCGTCAAAGTTAATCAGGCCGATGTTATCATAGGCCTTTTTCCGGGCCGCGGTTGCGTCCTTGCCACGGGCTGTTACGGCCAGCACCCGTCCGCCGCCGGTTATTACCTGATTATCCTTGAGCGCTGTTCCGGCGTGGAATATTTGGAGCGTATCGTCTGTTTTGACCTTATCCAGCCCGGTTATGGGCAGTCCGGTGTCATAACTGCCCGGGTATCCTTTTGAGGCCATAATCACGCAGGCCGCCGTATCATTATGCCATTCCAGCGGCTCCAGCTTGTCCAGCCGCTTTTCGGCCACGGTCAGCATCAGCTCGACGATATCGCTCTTCAGGCGCATCATCAGCGGCTGGGTTTCCGGGTCGCCGAACCGGACGTTGAATTCCAGCACCTTGATGCCTTTGGGCGTAAGCATCAGTCCGGCATATAGCACGCCCTGGTAGGTCCGGCCTTCTTTTCTCATAGCGTGGATGGTCGGCACTAATACCTCGGCTATGATTGTATCCATTATTTTATCGGTAACGAATGGCACCGGCGAATACGCGCCCATCCCGCCGGTGTTCGGTCCTTTATCGCCGTCAAACACCCGCTTGTAATCCTGGGCCGGTTCCAGCACGGCGATGGTTTCGCCGTCGCTGACGGCCAGCACCGACAGCTCCCGCCCGGTCAGGCATTCCTCGATGATGACGCTGTCGCCGGCCTGGCCGAAGGACTTTTCCTCCATTATGTTGTGGATGGTCTTTTCGGCTATCTCCGGATGCAGGCAGACCACCACGCCCTTGCCGGCGGCCAGCCCGTCCGCCTTGATGACCAGCGGCATGCCTACCTGGGCGATGTATTCCCGGGCGTCTTTGGGGTTATCAAATACCTTGTATGCCGCGGACGGGATGGCGTGTTTCCGGAGCAGGCGCTTGCAGAACACCTTACTGCCTTCCAGTTCCGCGGCTAGTTTTGAAGGCCCGAATATCTTCAGGCCGGCCTCCTGGAACCGGTCCACGATGCCGTTCATCAGCGGCGCCTCCGGTCCGACCACGGTCAAGTCGATACTTTCTTTCTTGGCGAAATCAAAGAGCTTGTCCACGTCGTCCGCCTTGATATTGACGCATTCGGCAATCTGGGCAATGCCGGCGTTGCCCGGCGCGGCATAAAGCTTCTTAACCAGCTTAGACCGGCTTATTTTCCAGGCCAGCGCGTGTTCGCGCCCGCCGCCTCCGATGACTAAAATTTTCATAAAATTACTTTGCCACAGAGGCACAGAGGACACGGAGCTAGTTATAAATAATTCTTAATTCTCTGTGAACTCAGTGTCTCAGTGGCTAAAGTTTCATTTTAATGGGTATACTGTAGAAATCAACATAATCTTGATTAGATTCCGGGTAAGTGCTATAGATAGACCTTTTCTTTTCCTATTACAGAATAAGGTATATACGGTAACTAATAAATAGGGTTCTCTGTGAACTCTGTGCCTCTGTGGCAAAGGTATTATGAAGAAGCTGACAGTCATTGCTTTAGGCGGCAACGCCCTGCTTAAGGACAAGGAAAAGGGCACCATCCAGGAGCACGAACGCAACGCGGCCGAGACCTGCGCCCACTTCCTGCCTCTTCTCAAGGGTGACTACCAGATAGTCATCACCCACGGCAACGGCCCGCAGGTCGGCAATATCCTTATCCAGAACGAGACCGCCAAGGACCTGGTGCCCCAGATGCCCCTGGACGTGTGCGTGGCCGATTCCGAAGGCAGTATCGGCTATATCCTCCAGCAGGCGCTCCTAAACCAGCTCCGCAAGCACGACATCAAGCGCTATGTGGTGACTATGATAACCCAGGTGGTGGTGGACAGCAAAGATCCGGCATTTAGTAACCCAACCAAGCCCATTGGCCCGTTCTACAAAAAGGAAGAAGCCGAACGGCTTAAGGCTGACAAAAAATGGGTCATGTCTGAGGATTCCGGCCGGGGTTGGCGCCGGATGGTGCCTTCGCCCCAGCCCACCCGGATAATCCAGCAACAGATGATAAAAGAGCTGGTCAAGGAAGGGCATATCGTCGTGGCCGTAGGCGGCGGCGGCATACCCATCTGGAAGAACAAGGACAACGATTATGAAGGCATCGAATCGGTCATAGACAAAGACCTGGCCTCGGCACTGCTGGCCAGCGAAATCAAAGCCCCATTATTCATCATCCTGACCACCGTGCCCAAGGTCTATATAAACTACGGCAAGCCCGACCAGCAGGCGCTGGATAAGGTATCGCTCACCCAGCTCAAAGGCTACCTCAAAGACGGCCAGTTCGGGGTGGGCAGTATGAAGCCCAAGATAGAAGCGGCTATGAAGTATCTGTCCGCTATGGACGGCACGGTTATCATCACCTCGGCCGAATGCTTGTCCGCGGCGCTGGCCAAGAAAGACGGCACATACATCTATTCCGACCTCAAACGCAAACAGGAGCAAAACAACCTGTTGCTGGATATCTGATGATTTGGTTGTTAGCACCTCGCTTTAGTGGGTCTAAATAATTGACATCTTTTCAATCTGTGCTATTCTGCGCGCATAAACCAGGCGAAAGGGAAGTTGTGGCAAGTGTCTATTTGACAAAAACGTCACTCGGAAGGTCGCATAAATAAAGAAAAAGAAAATATGGTGTGTGTTACCGGACAAACCAAATAAGGTGTTCCCCGAACTTAGTAGTCGTGAGCGGGGACTAAAATAAATCTATGCTAAGCAAAACAAATAAAACTAATTGCAAACAATCAAAAAGCATAAAAATAAAAAATGACAACTTTTATAAAAGTTCTGTCATATGCCTTTCAAATGCAAATAGGTTGATATTGAATGCTGAATTACTTAAGCATGATATTGATACCTTCCCAACTTCTTATGCTTTGGTCTTTTTGGCACAAGAAGAAACTGCAAAAGCTTTTTTACTTTACTTGATTTACTCTGACGCATTACCATGGAATCAATATATTCGAAGGTCATTAAAAGACCATACATGTAAACAGTTATGGTTTATTGTATTAGATGCGCTAGATCCCGACATTGATGAGTTTTTGGCAAAACTGAAAGAGTCAGATTCTTTTGGTATAGACGCTTTTATAGCTAAAGTAGGTGACATGCTAAACTGGTATCGATACGCCAAAATCAATACATGGGAGCAGGGGCACTGCGATTGGGATGAGTCACCTTACAATGAAAATGTTAAGCAAATAGTTAACGGCAAGTGGGATAAAAGGAAACAAGATGCTCTATATGTTAAAATCGGCAAGCATGGAGAAGTTGTTTCCACTCCAAGTGCAATAAAACAAGAAGATGTTTTACGGGCAATCAAAACCGCTAACAGATTTCATAGGTTTGTTACCGATATTATCAAAAAAACTAAAAATAAAGGCAATGATATATATCTAAACTGGTTAAAACAAGCACTAAAATATATATTTACGCCAGCAGTTAAAACTGGGAAAGTGGCTACAAATGTTATACCGGGAGTTGAATTTTACGAGATAAGACAACCAACCGTTCAAGTTTCTAAGAAAAAATAGTCAGATGTCGTGAACGGCATTGACATCCGGTGACTCATCCGGTGACACACACCATTGGGCTAGAATGAGCTAATCAGGCCTATTCCAAGGCATCATTTTCTAAAAATAGACCTCTTTTTTCCTTAATTCCGCAATTCATTTATTTCTTGCCTGACATTGCCCTAGGGCGGCTGGGGTATCCAGCTGTACTGGGTAGGGGGCTCAGCTATACGTACCAGGTATCCCAGCTATACCACCCAGGGTATCCAGCATACCCAGGTAGTATATCTAACTGTGCTACCTATGGTACCTAGTAACGGTAGGTAGTACCCCCAGCGCCGTTAGTAGGTATCCCGAGCTGTACCACCTAGTATATCCAGCTATACTACCCGGTACCCCCAGCACAGCTACCCTGTACCCCTAACTAGTACAGGAGTACCCCCTACCTACCCTACCCCGGGGGTAGGGGTAGGGTACCTATACCCCCTAGGTATGGAGGGGTAGGGTACCCCCCCCATCCTTCGTTCCGACCGTTCCTATGAGTGTGCCGGAATGCGCCTATCCCTTTACCTGCCAGCCCACATCCCTATATTTGGGAACCCCTATCTCTGTGGCTGATAGCCCCTATTCCTTTGCCTGATACTTCCCATCCTTAGCCTGGACTACCTCCATCCTTGTGGTTGGATACCCCCCATAAGTGAGGCAGGCTATCCCCTTCTCCGTGATTGCCAGGCTATATCCCTGGCCCGGATTACTCCCATTCCTGTGGTAGGATATTCCCATCCCTTTATTCCATACCCCTCCTCCCTGGCATACTCTACCCCTACCCCCATATTAGAGTCTAATAACCGCAATTTTGGCCATCTAGTAAATTTTACCTAAACCATTATAATATTTGTGGTTATATCAAAAATTACATTTTCCAAAAGTCTAATACATTGGACTAAACACCCTTTATCAGAAGGCAAAAATGCTTTTTGGAAGTGAGAATAAGTCTAGATGTATTTTAATGAATAATGCACTTAATCCGGTGCTTAGTGGTTATTTCCTGGTAATCTCCGCGAATTTGCGGGCCGAGCGGTCATAAGTTTTTTCGACGCTGTTGGGGAAAAAGCAGGCCGGCAGCTCATCATTGGCTCGGTGATACGCCAGGCACTCGCAGCAATGTCCCTTTCGGTCACAGCCCGGATAGGAACAGTTGCATTTCGATAGGTTGGCTTTGTAGTTTGAACATTCCATATTAGTACCTTTCTTGGGTAAGCGGATTGAACAGATTTAACTGATTTAATAAATCAATATCCATTATCCGCTATATCAGCTCAATCTGCTTACGTAAAAATAACCTTTTTCTTGTCAGGGTCAAGGGAAATGATAAATACTACAGCCTATGCGTTGGACACAAACTTTAATACCGACTCTCAAGGAGGACCCAGCCGATGCCGAAGCCGTCAGCCACAAGCTGATGGTGCGGGCCGGGCTTATCCGCAAGCTTTCAGCCGGAACTTATATCTACCTGCCGCTGGGCATCAAGGCGCTCAATAAGGCGGCTAACATCGTTCGCGAGGAGATGAACAGGGCCGGGGCGGTGGAAATCCTGATGCCTGCTTTACAGCCGCCGGAGCTATGGGAGCGGACCGGCCGGCTTAAGACTATGGCCGATATCATATTCCAATTCAATGATAAGAGCGGCAAGCCTTGCATGCTCGGGCCGACTCACGAGGAAATCGTTACCTTTCTGGCGGCCAACGAGATTAATTCTTACCGGCAACTGCCCATAAACCTATACCAGATACAGACCAAGTTTCGCGACGAACTCCGGCCCCGTTCCGGCGTCATTCGGAGCAAGGAATTCCTGATGAAGGACGCCTACAGCTTTGATGCTGACGAGCAGGGGTTGGACAAGAATTACCAGGCGATGTATCAGGCATACCGTCGGATATTCGACCGGGCCGGGCTTAACTATGTCTGTATCGAAGGCGACAGCGGTGCTATGGGCGGTAATTTCTCTCAGGAGTTTATGACGCCTTCGCCGGTGGGCGAGGATATCTTTGTCCAATGCGCCAAATGCGGTTATGCCGCGACCCTGACGTTGGTGCCATGCGGCGTTAGCCACAGAGGCGCAGAGGTCACAGAGAAATCAGATTTAGGCGGGCTCTGTGCTCTCAGGGGCTCTGTGGCAAATGAAATCAAAGAGGTGGTTACTCCCGGCACTACCACCATTGAAGCCGTCGGCCAACTGCTCAAGGTCGGCCCGGACCAGATGGTCAAGACGATGATATGCACGGCCGGCGACAAGACAATCGCCGTTTTGTTAAGGGGCGACCACGAGCTGAACCTGTCCAAATTATCACGGCTGTTAAAAGAGCCGAACACGAACCTGGCTGATGAAAAGACCATAGAAAAGGTCACCGGCGGGCCGATAGGATTCTCCGGGCCGGTCGGGCTCAAGAGTATTGACATCATCGCCGATTACGCGGTGATGGAGATGTCCAACTTCGTCACTGGCGCCAATAAGAAGGATATGCACCTGGTTAATACTAATATAGACCGTGATTTTAAGCCGGATAAGGTTGCCGATGTCCGCCTGGTTACGGATAAAGATTTCTGCCCCAAATGCCGGGGCGGTATCCAGATTAAAAACGGATTGGAAATCGGCCATATCTTCAAGCTGGGAACCAAGTATTCCAATATATTGGGCGCGATGTATCTGGACGAGAAGGGCGTTCGCCAGCCGATGATAATGGGTTGTTACGGCATCGGCATTAACCGTATCGTTGCCGCGCTGATTGAGGGTTCGTCCGACGCCAACGGCATCATCTGGTCCAAGGAACTGGCGCCTTACCGGGTGCTGATTATTTCCATCAAACTGGACGACCCGGTCATACGCGCCAAGTCCGAGCAATTATACAAAGAGCTGTCGTCCACCATGGGCGATGAGGTGCTCTGGGACGACCGGGATATCTCGCCGGGCATCAAGTTCAAGGACGCCGACCTGCTGGGCATTCCGGTTATCGTTACCATCGGCAAGTCTACGGTCAAGGATAACACCGTTGATATTAAACTCCGCAAAGACAACGTCAAAAAGGCTGTTCCTTTCGAGCAGGCGGCTGCGGAGATTGGCAAATTAGTATAATGAAATATAAGTCATTCCCGGTATCCGGCATTCTCATTGTCACCGCCTGTTTAATCATCATTACTGCCGGGTGCGCTTCCGGCCCCAAGGAAATTCCCGACGTAGGCGAATTAAAAGTTTCTCTTTTCCAGTTGGTCGAAGGCAAGATGGCCAAAGAGGTTGTCGGTAGTTACGTGGCGCTGATATCAAACGGCCGTTACAAGCGGTGCGGTATCAAGCTGGACGAGGTTTTTGAGCAGATATCACAGCCCTCGGTCAGCGTTATGGACGACGAGACTGCCGACGGCATGGCCCAGCTGATACATCAGGATGATTTCTTCGGACTGCCGGGAATCCGGCCGGAACAGATTAACCTTGAAGACTTCAAACGGGTTGATTTCAGGGATAAGATAATAATCATCGAGTTCAACGGCGTGGCGCACGCGGTCAGCTACGAGGCGTTGCCGGCCCGGCTGAGGCCGGTTTTCTCCGAACTCTCACACGCGGTATTCCTGGCCATGGAAACCACCGATGTCAAGCCGGTGATACAGGAGCAGGACTGGAGAGAACTGCTTGATGAATATCTCAGAACCCGCCCCAAATAAAGGGTAAATACTATAAATTTTGCTTGACATAACGGGTATTTAAGCAATACTTACAGAATAATTTTTATATAAAGGAGCATAAATTATGAAGCGCACGCTGAAGATTTTCGCATTCCTGATATTGTCTGTGATGATTATGGTTCCGCTGATGGCTCGGGCCGATGACGCCGAGTTTAAGAAGCTCTATGGCGAAGGCATCGATTTGGTTAAAAAAGGGCGCTATACTGACGCCTATGTTTATTTCGAAAAGGCGCTCAGGCAGTCGCCTTCTTCGGAACTGGTCAGATTCCTGCTTAACCAGACCGGAGACCTTTTGATTTCCGAGATGATGGCCAAGCCGGAATTGAAGGATACGGCCATCCGGCTGATAGACCTGGCTAAGGGCGCGCGCCAGCGGATGGTGGCTACCCCTGAGGAAATTTCCCGGTGGGTGGAACAGCTGGTTACCGGCGGATTTGACAAGCGCTGGGAGGCAGTCAATATGCTGGCTACCATCGGCCAGCGCAGCTGCCCTTATCTGGTAGATAAGCTGGCTGACCAGGATGAGAATGTCCGGACATACGCGATACAGGCGCTTGAAAAGATAAATAAGGAAGCGGTTTTGCCGTTGATAGAGGCTTTGAAAAGCGATTCTTCGCTGATTCGCCAGAATGCGGCTATTATTCTGGGCGTTTTAAGGGATGAGCGGGCTTTGGCCGGGCTTAAGGAAGTATTCGAGAATCCCAAGGAGATACCGCAGGTTAAAACCTATGTGGCTGAGTCGCTCAAGAAGATTACCGGTTTGGAACTAATGAGAATGAAACCGGCCAAGGAGTATTATTATGACTTGGCCGAGAAGTATTATTACACCCATCCTTCGGTGATGGTTAATTTTTACGGCGAGTATTTCGTTTGGGGTTGGGACCGGGATAACAATAAGGTTACCATGCGCGAGATACCGGACTTCATTTTTAATGAAGAGCTGGCTGAGAACGCCTGCTATGCGGCTTTGTCCCTGGACCCGAATTATGAGCCGATTTGGCCGTTGCTGGTCTGCGTTTATCTGGCCCGGTTCAACGAAGCCGACTCGGTTTTGGAAGTGGCCCGGGAAAAAGTCAAGAGCGGCGAGATGACCGAAGAGAATTTTAACAAACTTTCGGCTGACCTGATAGATTCTAAGCAGGGGGAATTTATGGCTTCGCTGATCAGCAAGCCTTACGTCTACGAATCCCTTCGCCGGGCGCTTAAGGATAACAGCGCGTTAGTGTCTGTGTCCTGCATCGAACTTCTGAAACAGCTGGCCGAGCCCAATGACCTGCCGCTCAAGTCCGATTCCGCTGAAAAGGCCAAGAATAAAATGGGCGTGCCGCTGATAGAGGCGCTGTCGTCCTCGGATAAGCGGGTTAAATACGCGGTGGCCGAAGCGATGCTGGTGATTAATCCCGGCAAGCCTTATGCCGAATCCGAAAAGGTTATTCCCACCATAAATGAAACTATCGCTGAAATGGTTGAGCGTGTTGTCCTGGTTATCGAACCGGACAGCGAAATCAGGAATATGCTTAAAAAGGAACTCACCCGGCTCAATTGCTATGTGGTGGAAACGGTTAACGCCGAGGACGGGCTGGCCAGCGCTAAGAGATTCCCGTCCAAGGACCTGATTATCATTAACAGCAAGATAGCCAACCAGGTTGTGTTCAGTGTTGAGATATTGGGTAAGAAACAGAGCGAAACGGTTTATGATAGCCTTAAGGAAGATACCAGGACCAAGATTGTGCCTATCGCACTGGTGGGTAACGCCCGGGATATCGAAACGGCTCAGCAGATTTTTCAGGAAACTGTTATCGGATATATTGCCACCCCGGTGACCAATGAAATGGTTAAGACCGTGACCGAAAAGGCTTTTCAGTCTGAAAAGCTGGCCGAGGACAGCAAGCGGCGCGCTGAGAAGATGGTCCGCGACGCTATCGAGTCCCTGGCTAAGTTGGAACACCAGAATACCATATATCCTTACCGGGGAAAGCATTGATGCCCTTTGCTCCACCCTGGAAAACAGGCCGGACAGCATTCGTATTCCGGCCGCTATGGCATTGGGCAAATTCGGAGATGCTACGGCGCTCCAGCCGCTTAAAAATTCTTTCGTCAATAAGGAAAATGCCAAAGAGGTAAGAGTCAAGCTGGCCCAAGCCATCGGCGAAATACTCAGGGTCAACCCGGCTGAGACCATCAATAAAGAGATGTACGAAGCTCTTAAGAACGGATTGATGGAAGAAGATCTTGGTATTCAGGAGGCCTGCGCCAGGGCGCTGGGTAATGCGAAGCTTTCGTTGATTCAGCAGCGGGAATTGTTCCTTCTGAAGAATAAATAGCCGGTGGACAGCAGCCGAATCTTTAGGCGGTAAAAACAGCAAGCCGGATATTTTGCCAGCTATATTAAAATGGTAAAATTGCGTCATTTCTTGACTATAATTATTGTCAGCGCGCTGGCCGGACTGTCTTTATCGGCTAAAGACCAGAAGTCTATTGAGGAGTTGCATAAGACGGTTAATGATGGTTCCTATGGTAATTACTGGGACCGGATCGGTGCGATTAAGAATCTGGGAAAGTTTAATAATAAGGATGCGGCCGTAATTTTGGGCGGGTTGCTTGACGATGGCGAAGCGCCCATACGCGAAGGCGCGGTCATGGCTTTGGGCGCGATGACCGACAAAGCGTCAATCGAGTGGTTGGCCGCGGTCCCGCTGGCTAATCCCAAGAGTCCGCGTATGCGTCTGCACGCGGCTTGGGCTTTATCGCTCATCAAAGATCCGTCCACGCTGGTTAACCTGATTAATTCAATTAATGATCCCGATGATGCAGTCCAGGTCAAGGTAATCGAGGCTATCGGATGTTTGCCGGATAACTCCGACGCGGCCGATTATTTGATAAAGAAACTTAGCGTCCCTGTTCCGGAAGTCAGGGCCGCCGCGGCATTATGCCTGGGTCGGATGAAGGCGCAATCAGGGTTACCGGTGCTGTTGAAGAAGGTTAACGACCCGCACTGGACGGTAAAGGCGGCCGTGTTGGAGGCCTTGACCCAAATCAGCCCCGAAGAAGCGTTTCCATATCTTTTGTCCGGACTCAAGAGCACCCAGCCACAGATACGAATAGCGGCGCTGGAATCACTGGCGCAAATACCGGTAGATAAAGGAACTATTCTCAAAACGGTCGCTGAGTTATTTTCCGATAAGGTTCCGGCGGTCCGGGCTACGGCTATCCGGGTCAGCCGTAAATCGCATGACTGCAAGTATATTCCTTACCTGATAGACCGGCTGAAAGATGCGCAGTGGCAGCTCAGATATGACATCATTGCGGCCCTTTCGGATATCACCGGAGCGTCGGACAAATACAGCATTACCGGCTGGATGAGTTGGTATGAGGCCAATAAGGACAGGATAGAGTCATTGGCCGGGGCGCCGTTGTTTGAGGTTAATCCTGATGAGACCATCCCGACTTTTTTTACCATCCCGGTGATGGGCCGGAATATCATATTTGTCATTGATTTCTCGGGCAGTATGAAAAACGAGTCCGGCGGAAAAGACAGCTCGACTAAAGCCGATATCGCCCTTAAAGAGCTGGAAGCGGCTTTGTCAAAACTAAACTCAACGGCCTGTTTTAATATTATAATTATGAGTACCGAAGCAACCCGGATGAATAAGCGCCGGACCGGGTCGGTCATGCTGGCCGCGACGGATGCAAATAAGAAATTGGGAATTGATTTTGCCCGGTCAATCTGGGATAGACTGGAGGATATTCGACGGGGCAGGGGCGACCTTTATGACGCGGTTACTGAAGCCATGAAAGAGCCCGATGTGGATACGATATTCATACTTTCGGACGGCAAACCAACCTACGGCACTTATATTGTTGATGAAAATATCATTGCTAATCTGGAAAAGCAAAATCGTTTCCGCAAGATAACCATGAATACGGTGATGATTGGGGAGAAGGGTAATAACCCGGAATTAATGCGGAAAATAGCCGATGTCACCGGAGGCGTATTTATCCGCAAATAAATTATGAAGACTAATGCTTTAAATTACAGCTTGCCGCCAGAACTGATTGCCCAGCATCCGGCCCGGCCCAGAGATAGCTCCCGGTTGTTGGTTATGCGCAGGAAGGCGGATGGAATAGAGCACTGCCGGTTTTTCGATATAGAGAAATACTTGGTGCCGGGCGACTTGATTATTCTGAACAATACCAGGGTGTTGCCTTACAGGATGATTATGCAGCGGCTGACCGGAGGCCGGGTGGAGATGCTTTTGGTCAAGAATACCGGAGATAACATCTGGGAGGCAATGCTGGCCAGCAATCGCCGATTGAATAAAGGTGAGGAGTTAGTCAGTATGGTGGATAATCGTGTCCGGGCGGTGCTTGCCGGCCGGACCGCTGATCGCTGGCAGGTGAAACTCCCGTCCGATTTTGATGAGGATATGCTGGCGCGGTTGGGTGTAGCGCCGTTACCGCCGTATATTAAACGGGACAACACTTCCGGCAGGCTTCGGGCCAGCGATATCAGGGATTATCAGACGGTCTACGCTCATGCGCCAGGCGCCATCGCCGCGCCGACGGCCGGGCTTCATTTTACCAGGCCGCTGATTAACCGGTTGATTAAACAGGGAGTCAGGTTCGTTTACGTGACTTTGCAGGTCGGCCCGGGCACTTTCAAGCCGATTAAATCAGAAGATTTGTCCGGGCATAAAATGGAGGCAGAGCAGTTTGAGGTTATGCCCGATGCGGTGCGCGAGATAATGCAGGCCAAGCGCGACCACCGGCGCATCATCGCCGTGGGTACCACCGTGACCAGGGTTTTGGAGACGGTGTCAGGATATATCTCGTCAATGCTGGTTCATCCCTGGCTGCAACAGCACAACGTTCCCCGGGCGTCGGTAGTGGGCGGCAACACGGACCTTTTTATCCGTCCGCCTTATAAATTCAAGCTGGTGGATGGATTGATAACTAATTTCCATCAGCCGCACGGCACACCACTGGCGCTGGTTTTTGCATTTGCCGGTCGTCCGAAGGTGCTTAACGCTTATAAGAAAGCGATAAGCAGAAAATACCGGTTTTTCAGCTATGGCGATGCGATGCTGGTGATTTAGGTTAATCGGGCGTTAATTTTCTTGACAATTTTATTCATATTGGTAATCATTAAAATCAATTATGGCGAATATTATTGAATGTCCTATCTGCGATTCCCGGTTTGACGTCTCTGCATTGCCCGACGGCTCTAAGATAAAATGCAGTAAATGCAAGAAGGTCGTGGGTAAATTAGCCGGAGGCTCCCTGATGCCGATATTGGAATCGGTAAAAAAAGCGCCGGTTAAACAGGGCCGGCCGGCGATGTATTCCGATGAGAACGGCGAATATGAGGAAGTCGTGGTTCGTCGCCGGGTGGGCGCTCAGGGTGACGACTATTATCCGCCAACCAAAGACAGGCAGGATATCCTTCTGGCTGTAGCCGGGATTGTCGGTATCTTCGCGGTGCTTACGCTTATTTATACGATTATCAGGTCGCAGCAAATGGTGATACGCGCGCCGATGCCTATGGCGGCTTATAGCCCGGCGGCACCTAATACGCTGGTTCCGTCTGCTCCTGCGGCAGCGGCAACAGTTGTTCCGGAAACGCCGAAGCCAATTGCCCCGGCCGCAGTTAACCCTGTAACGCCTACTCCGCCCGTAGCTCCGGTAGTGCCGCCGCCGACTCCTCCGGCGCCTGTTGCTCCGGTTACGCCTGAGCAACCTAAGTCAGAAACATCTCCTGCGCCTAAATAGAACAGCCCATTGATTTGAGCACCTCGCCTGCCAGATAAAATGAACCTGTAACCAGTATCAAATCATTCTTGTTGGCTAGGTGCTTTGCCAGCCGCATGGCCCGGCGGTAATCTGGGTCGAGGAATATTGGGCGTTCCAGATAGCTTTCTTTTAGATAAGGCGTGAAATCTATCGGCGCCAAAAGGCGGGGATGTTTTGTGCTCGTAAAAATGACTGTGTCGGAAATGGGCATGATGATATCCAGCATCTTCGGTATATCCTTGTCCATGGAAATGCCGATGACCAGAATCAGTTTTCGATGGTCCAATTTAACGACCGTGTCCCTGACCGCTTCCATAGCCACTGGATTGTGAGCGCTGTCAATAATTATGCCGGGGCGGTGGCTGATGATTTCTATTCTGCCGGGCAGGCGCAATCCTTTTAGAGCGCTTTTTATCTTCGGCGATTCCACGTTGATATATCCTTGGAGGTTGAGTAGTTTAATGACTTCCAGAGCCAGGCCGATATTCTCGTTTTGGTGCTGGCCCAGAATCAGAGGCGCAGGGTAGGGTCGGTTAGTTTTATTCTGGACTACATAAAGCGGTGATTTATTCTTGATAGCTGAATCGCGAATGACCCGCATTGCATCCTGATATTGTTGCTTTATGGTTATGACCGGAACGCCGGGCTTGATAATCCCTGCTTTTTCCCGGGCAATTCGGGATATGGTATTACCGAGTTTGTCCATATGGTCGAAATCCAGTCGGGTTATTATGCTGGCCAGAGGCGTAATGACGTTGGTTGAGTCCAGTCGGCCGCCCAGTCCGACCTCTATTACCGCGAAGTCCACCCGGTTATCCCGGAAATAAAGAAAAGCCATAGCTGTAATAAGTTCGAAGAAGGTTAACCCTTTGATATTCCGCGAAGCGATTCTGATATCATTCATCAATCGGGCGAAAATACTGTTTGGAATTGATGCTCCGTCTATCTGGATTCTTTCGGTGATATTAATCAGGTGGGGCGAAGTGAAAAGCCCGGTTTTGTATCCCGAAGCCGAAAGTATTCTTGCAGTGATAATTGCCGTCGAGCCCTTGCCCTTGGTGCCGGCAATATGGATGAACCTAAGCCCTTGCTGCGGACGGCCTAGTTTATCCAGCAGTGATTCCATCCGCTTCAGATTAAAGGTCTTTTGGCTGTAATGGTATTTAGCCATCCGTTCGTAGTCGGTGTGCGTCTTGAGATAGTCATATGCTTGCTTGAATGTCTTAATCATATTACTTCCCGATACAGAACCGGCTGAAAATATTATTCAGGATATCATCGGTTACGGACTGGCCGGTAATTTGCCCCAGGCTATCTAACGCCTCGCGCAGGTCCAGCGCGACCAGCTCATAGGTTTGTTCTTTATCAACGACAGATAGGGCGTGTTTTAGGCTGGACAGTGTTTTATCCAGGCAGTTTCGATGCCGGTTGTTGACGGTAATGTCGCTGCTGGAGCGGTCTATCTGATTATTGGAAACCAGTTTAACCAGGGCTTCTTTCAGTGCGGTAATCCCCTGTCCGGTCCGGGCCGATGTCCGGACAACGCATGTTTTACCGAAGGCGGCATTTGATTTTATACTCAGGTCGCATTTATTTAGGGCAATAATAGATTTACCGGCGTCCAGTTTTGCCGATAGGGCGCGGTCATTCTTTGTAATGCCCCGATGCCCGTCAATGACCATTATGCGGATATCAGCCGAACCCAGCGTCTGATTGGCTAATCGGCGTGATTGCTTTGTCCGGTTATCAGGAACGCCGGTCATACCGGCCGTATCGAAGATTATGAATCGCTTACCGCCGTGCGTATAGACGCCTTCGATGTAATCACGGGTTGTGCCGGCAACCGGACTGACGATATTTTTCTTATCCGGAACTAGCCGATTAAAAATATTGGATTTGCCGGCGTTAGTCCGTCCGAATAGAACGCATACAACGCCTTCTTTGTGCGTCTGTGACTGTTCTTGAGATTTAAGCATTGAACCAAGCTGTCCGGTCAGGTATTTAAGGGCGGTCTTTATTTCTTCCGGTTGGATAATCTTGAAGTCCTGGTCCGAGAAATCCAGGGATAGCTCAATCCTGCTGATTAGGTCTAACAGCCGGCTATTGATAAAGGTTACGCGTTTGGCAAAGTGGTTCTGTAATTGTTTATTGGCCAGGGCGAGTTCCCGTTCATTCTGGCTCTTGATAATATCCAGAACGGCTTCGGCTTGCGCCAGGTTGATGCGCCCGTTGAGGTAAGCCCGTCTGGTGAATTCACCGGGTTGGGCCAGCCTGGCCCCCTTGGCCAGGAACTGTCGGACGATTTCCTGCAGTAATACCTCAGCGCCTATGGTGTGGATTTCAACCGCATCTTCACGCGTATACGAATGAGGTGATTTCATAAGATATAAGGCCGCCGGCGTATTCATACCTTTTAGCTGGAGGGTTCCCTCTATTGTTTTTCCATGCGATTTACAATAACTATCTGTCAGCCGCGGCGAAAAGAGCCCTTTGATTATTCTGAAAGTCTTTGGTCCGGAAAGCCTGATGATGCCTTTTAATGAGTTGCCCGCCGGTGTGGCTATGGCGATAATCGTATCCTCTGGTCTAACCATTACCTTAAGTAGAATTTCTTGATAAGTAATTGCTCGACAATGCCTAATAACGTTGAGGTGAACCAGTAGAGTGTCAGGCCTGACGGGAAGTTGTAGAACATAAACATGAATATCAAGGGCATAAACATCATCATCTTCTGCTGTTGGCGGGTCTGCGGGTCGGGCGATTTAGGCTGGGTTAATGATTGTATCAGCCATGATGCTGTCATCAATAACGGCAAAAGATGTAATTCGGTCCATCCAACTAACGGCATCGTGAACGGCAGATTAAACAGCACGTCAGGTTGTGATAAATCGGAAATCCAGAGCATGAACGTCGATTGCCTCAGCTCGATAGAAAGCGACAGCGCCTGCCAAAGGCCGATGAATACCGGTATCTGGAAGAACATCGGCAGGCATCCGCTCAGCGGATTAACGCCGTATTCCTTCCACAGTTTCATCTGTTCTGAGGCCAGCCGCTGCTTGTCGTTCTTGAATTGTTCCTGCAGTGCCTTGATGCGCGGGGTCAGTTTCTGGAGGTTATACATCGAGACCTGGCTTTTCTTGGTCAGCGGGAAAAGCGCTACCTTGATGATGATGGTTAATATGATAATGGCCACGCCGTAATTCTTGAAAAGTCCGTAAATAGAGGCCAGTAGGAACAGGATTATTTTGCTGATGAACCCGAACATCCCGTAATTAAGCAGGTTGTCAAGCCCTGATTTAGACATGGCGGCCAATTCCGAAGCGAGTTTTGGTCCGCTGTAGAAGGTGAAATCGTATGACTGCTTGCCGGCCGGGTTGAGCGTGAATTCCTTAGCCGTAAGGGCGAAGCTGATTTTATTGTTATCCATCAGGCTGAAGCTGTATTCAGCGATATCGGCCGGGTTAGCCGGAATGAGGATGCTGGCGAAATATTTATTCACCAGTCCGGCCCATTCAACCTTATCGGCCTGTTCGCGTCCGGCCTTGCGGGCGCGTTCAAGATCGGTGATGAGCAATCCAACCTTGGTCTTGCGGTCGTTGTTATCTTTGTCTTTTATCAGCGAGGTCGGCGTTACTTCGTCCTTGACATACCATTTATTTTTGATCTTATCGTTATAAGCCCGCACGCCGAATAAATCAATCTGGTCTTTCTGCTCGGCGATGATGCCGTTAATGCCGCCGATTGTTAGGGTTGGGGTAATAGGCTTGTCCGAAGTATTTTCCAGCGAGATTTTATAATCAAGAGAGTAGTTGCCCTGGACGGAGAATTGTTTTAAAATAATTACTCCGTTATCGGCCGTGTAGCGGAAAGTGACTGACTGGCCCGGCGTTTCTTCGGCGATAACCCAGTTGGCATTGCGCATTTCGGCTTCGTATCCAGTCAAGGAAAGGATGAAATTATTTTGGTTGATGACTTCGATAGGGCATACCAGTTTGAGCGCGTCTTTGCTCTTTGACTTGCAGTATTTGGAAAGCGTTACCGATTCTAAAGCCGCTCCTTTATTGGTAAATGATGCCTGGATATAATCGTTGCCGATGATTTTGTTTGTCAACGGCACGTCGGGATGCTTGTATGCTGTCAAAGTGTTTGAGACCGGCTGCGCATTTACAGTGGTGGCTGGCGTTGGCGTCACAGCGGGTTTATTATCAGCCTGGGTTATCGGCAGTTTAGGCTGCTCTTTGGGCGGAGGATTAAAATAAGGCGCCACATAAAAGATATAGCCCATCCATATCAGCAGGGTCAGTAATACGAAAAGGATTGTTCGTTTATCCATTAACCTTGGCCTTTCGACAGGGGTCTGAACTGATTGCCGCATTTAGCGCATTTTAACAGGTCCTGGCCATCCAGCCATTCCCGTTGCTGGCCGCACTTGGGGCAGGGACGTTCGGCTTCTTCCATCAGCATCACCGGGATATCGTCTTCAATCCGGAAGCGGCAGGCGCATTCCGGCCGGGTGCAGATAATCTTGGCGCCTTCCAGCCTGACATCGGCTTTGCATAGCGGGCAGGCCATTATATCGAGCATCTCTTTGTTTATCATCGTGCTTTCTCCAGTTTCAAAAGTTTATATTTTAATCCCGCGCCGCCGATGGCCGAAAAATTACCGATTTGTCCGTTCTTCCGGACCACCCGGTGGCAGGGTATCAGTATCGGCAATGGGTTCCTAGCCATGGCGTTACCCACAGCCCGGGCGCCGCCCGGAACTCCGGCCCGGCGGGCCAGTTCCGAATAGGTTATCACCCGTCCGTAAGGTATCCTTTGTAATGTCCGGTAGACCTTCCTTTCAAATCTGGTGCATTCGCTCAGGTCCGGTTTGGTCTTAAACCTGACCTTCCGGCCCCGGAAATAATTCCTTAATTCTTCGGCAAGTTTATTGCCGGAATAATCTGCGTAATCCGCGGTCTTGATGCCTAATCGCTTCAGTACCGATTGCTTATTCCTGCCGGGCAGAACGATTTTCTTAATGGTTCCTCCGGCATCGGCTGTCAAGCCGCACCATCCGAAGTCAGTCTTAACCAGACAGTGTTTCAGCATTGGAAAGGGAGATAATATCTTCTAAGCGCCTAATGTCAATATAATCAGGGAAATCACGCCATACGGATTTACTTGACTCAGCCGCTCCAAGAGCTAAATTAAAGGCTTTTAACGTAGGGACAAATTCATATGACCGCTGATTTATACAAAGGCTACAAAGGACAGGCCAAGGAGACCCTGATAAAACATAACGTCAAGGTCTGGAGCGATGTGGTCATCAATACCTCTAAAGGTGAGTTCAAGGGTATCATCCTGCCCCGTTCCGAGACCGGCGACCCGTTCCATATCGTGCTCAAGCTCCATTCCGGTTACAATACCGGCATCAACATCAACGTCATCACCGAAATCAAAGAGGTCGGCTATAAAGAGGCCATCTACAAGATACCCGAAAAGGCGTTTCCCTACGACCCCAAGAAGCACAATGTCACCCTGCTGGGCACAGGCGGCACCATCGCCTCGCGGCTGGACTACCGCACCGGCGCGGTTATCCCGGCCTTTACCCCGGGCGAGCTCTACGGCGCCGTGCCCGAACTGGCCGACATCTGCAACCTCAAGACCATCAAGCTTTTTGGAGTCTTCAGCGAGAACATGGGGCCGGAGCAATACATCGCCACGGCCCAGGCCATCGGCAAGGAAATCAAGGAAGGCGCCGAAGGCATCGTCATCGGCCACGGCACCGACACCATGCACCATACCGCGGCCATCCTGTCCTTTATGGTCCAGGACTCGCCCGTGCCCATCGTCATGGTCGGCTCCCAGCGCTCCAGCGATCGGCCTTCCAGCGACGCCGCGCTCAACCTGATAAACTCCGTCCGGACCGCCGCCGAGAGCGACGCCGCCGAGGTAATGATATGTATGTTCGGCCCGACCAGCGACCAGTATTGCCTGCTCCATCGCGGCACCAGGGTCCGCAAGATGCACTCCAGCTACCGGAGCACCTTCCGGACCATCGGCAACATCCCGCTCGGGCTGGTCTCGCCCACCGAGTTCAAGTTCTTCACCCAGGATTACAAACGCCGGCGCAAGGACCGCAACGTTAAGATAGACACCGCCTTCAATGAAAAGGTAGCCATCGTATATTACTACCCCAATATGAAGCCGGATATGATAGACTCCTTAATAGACAACGGCTACCAGGGCATCGTTATCGCCGGCACCGGACTAGGCCACGTCAACAAGCCGTTATATCCATCCCTCAAGAAGGCCGTCCAGAAGGGCATTACTGTGGTCATGACCGTTCAGACCCTTTGGGGCTACGTCCAGATGTATGTCTACGACACCGGCCGCGACCTGATGGATTTGGGTATCATACCCTGCGCCAATATGTTACCGGAAGTGGCCTATATGAAGCTGTGTTGGGTGCTCGGGCACACTACCGAACCGCAAAAGGTAAAAGAGATGATGCTCACGCCCGTGGCCGGCGAAATAACCGAACGCGAACCGCACGATGGGTATCTGATATTGCAGGGCGGCATACCCGAGGTCGAGGCATTCACATCTACATATCTGAAGTAAGCTCAGACCGAATAAATTGACTAATCCGGCTAAAAGCATATCATATCTAACAGTCCCGGTAGGGAGTGAACACGATTTAAGAAAAATTGTGCCTGCTGAAGTAGGAGAATAGATGGTTTGGCGGCGTGGGATGTGTCCCCACCCCAAGTGAGAAAGAAAATCAGGTGTGTGTCCCTCGAGTAAATAGGAGCAAAATATGATAAAAAAATATTTTATTTCCGGTATTGCTATTAGTTTAGGTTTGTTGGTGTCTTGTGGGAATTTTAATTCTCAATATGATTCTTCTATGCATGTGATGTATGTAGGGGGGCTTCTACAGCCGTGGGCAACAACAGAGTTTATTAACCGGAGTGATATAATAGTCACAGGGAAATTAATTCATATTACTCGAGGAGAAGCATCACCGAAAGCAACAGATATTGGTGAGATTGAGATTTACGAGGTGATAAAAGGTCCTTCGAGTATAAAAAAAATCAGTATAATTGTTCCTGGGTTAAATAAAAAACCACGTTATGGTTGCAATGAAGAACCGTACGAAGTTGACAAGGAAGGGGTATGGTTTTTATTTTATAGGGATGATCCGGATGGGCCATATTTAACTGTTCCTCCATCTAATCTTCTTCACAAAGATATGGCGGAAATGATTAGATGGACGGTGAATAATAAATTATTAGCAGATTTGCCTAAAGTTCTAAAAAGCTGTAATGGTAAAACTCGGTTATATGCATTAAGAAGTTTGCATATGGAATTATTAGATATGTCAAGAGAAAGAAAGCGGCAAGATTCATTTATATCTGGGATGGAGTATACACTATTACGAGATTTTCTTGAGATTTTGGATACAGATGGTGATGAGGCAATTCAAGGTGCTATAATGGAAATTTTACAGCAACTTAAAGGGAGGTCTCTGATTTTATCGCTTTTAGAAATGTTATTATATGAAGAGAACGAAACATTACAACTTGTAGCTATGAGAGTGTTAATTAATTTGGAACTATCTAATCGATTAATAATTCCAATATTGATAGAATCTCTAAAAAACAATAAATTATCAGTACGTTTATATGGTTTTGAGGTTTTAAAAAAACTAATAGATACCTCTGACTTAATTACTATTTACCGAGCCGAAGCTGATACAAATAGTATTCGAAATTCTGTGGGTAAAATAAAACAATGGTATATGGAAAATAAAGATTATTTATATTTTGATCAAAGTATATTTAGGGTTGAAATAATTGCTAAAGAAAAGAAAACTCCAATTAATTGGTTGACCAAAGAAATTATGGATAAAATAGATTTATATCGGATGAGGGAGCTTGAAGTAGAAATAGAAGGATATATAAATAAAGAGTATTCTCAGCCTAAATTTAATCCGGGGAAAAGCAGGACGGACCACTAATTTTGTGGACAAAGTGGGACAGACCAGAGCTACTGCCTCCTGTAAGGACGCATTTTGTAATGCAGGTTTTACTTGATGTCCAGGGTGAAGTTTATTAAATTCACGGGTATGCCAAGAGTTGCCAGAGCCATTATCATCGGATTATTTAGTGATTTTGTAAAAACTTTGTCTTGGAGGCCGCATAGATAGCGAAAAAGAAAACCCGCCTGACCGTCGGGCAGGTGTGTGGTCTGTCCCGCATTTATAATTTATGCCGTACCCGCATCCTTTTATAAAACTTACCGAGGAGGAAAAGAAGATAATCAAGTTTGAAATGCTTAAATCCCGTCAGCGTAATAATAAGAGTAATTTCTTACGGCTTAAGGTCCTTCAATTTTCAAATAATGGATTCACTTTCAAATCGATTGCTGAAATCCTTGACCGTTCTTATGCCTGGGTGAGGCAAACCATTTATATGTACAGGAAAGATGGGCTAAAACCGTTTATTTTACCATAAAATTATTAATAGCCGGATTAACCTGAAGGTGCTAAATTTCATATTTTAAGCTGGTAGATTCAGCTTTCTGAAATATTTAAATTAGCACCTTCACTGAGGATTTTGTGCTCAAAATACCCCAAAATAGGGGTATTCCCCCAGACTAGGGGTAGATACCCCCTCACCCTCTATCCTAACCTGACTCGCCTACAATAACTACCGGACTTACCTGCAATCACTACCGGCCTAACCTGCAGTTACTACCGGCCTAACCTACAACTTCTACCAGCCTGACCTACAACTTCTATCGGCCTCGCCTACAACTTCTACCGGCTCTACCTACAACTTCTACCGGCTTTGCCTACAACTTCTATCGGCCTTACCTACAACTTCTATCAGCCCCACCTGCAATCACTATCGGCTCTACCTACAATAACTACTGGCATTACCTACGTATTGAACCGAAATCCATATCTCCCTTCGCGGCTTTGAAGATAAAAAAGAAATGGTCGTAGATGTTGGGTTTAGATTACTTTTTGTATGAGTTTTTCCAGGACCGTGCCGTTTATAATCTCACCACAAAGGCACTAAGAGCACAAAGGGAATTGTTGATTATGGTTCAAGTGAAATGAGCAGTAGGATAATTTTATGCAAGTTGGTGTTGGATATATTTATTCAGGAGCTGGCCATTTATTCGACCCAGATATTTTTTCATTATTTTCCCGGCGTAGTAGCGGACCTTTTTGTCGGCTATCCCGGTATCCTTGGTATGGTAGGGTTTGAATGCGTTTGCCTTTATCACTTCTTTGATTGAACTGTCATACTTGCTTTCGGGTATGGGGCTGAGCTTCAGGCGGTCAATCACGCCTTTAACGCCGTCTTTGCCGTTTGCCGGCAATTCGGACAGGATGGCCGGGATGGCTTCTTTATAGAACGCGCCTTTGGCATACAATGTGAACATTTCGGTCAGGGCGCTGTCGGTTATCTTAGCTACGTCCACGCCCTTGCGCCGGAGCGCTTTCATCTGCTGGGTGAGCGTCACGGCTACCAGTGTGGGGTTGGCCTTGGTGTCGCTGAATATCCTATCAGCAGCTGTTGCCCGGATAGAGTCGGCCAGTTCCCAAGATATTCGGGGCGGGATGCTCAGCCCGAGGTAGCGTTTTTCCCTGACCATCGGAGGTTCTTTCATCTGTGCCCGGATGGCTTCGATGCGCTCGTTGGTTATCCGGGTGGGCGGCGAGTCGGTATCCGGATACATCCGGTTGGCGCCGGGCAGGATGCGTTCAAAGTCGTTGATGCCACTCCGGAACGGCTGGCGGGTTTCGTTGGGCACGCCCCTGACGGCGTCTATGACGCGCAGGCGGGTCTCTTCCAGTGCCGTAGCCACGTCGCCGGCCGAGCCCCAGACTACCACGCCGGCATCGTCCTTGCCGATATCCAGCGCTTTTTTTATCTGCGCCAGGTCTTCGGCCGAGCCGGGATATTCCGGGTACTTGTCCGTATGGAAGAAATTAGGCATCTTGTCCAGGCAGGCAATTACCCTGAGCCGTCCGGCAATCTCGTCGGCGAATGTTTTGGTCGGCTGTGCCGGTTGGTTGAGGATGCCGGCCAGTCCGGTGAGTTTTATGCCGCCCAGCACGCTTTCGGCAGACAAGGCGGATTGGATTATTTCCGATTTGGCATTAGCCAATTCTTTGGTGATATCTTTTTTTGGGGTATTGAGTCCGGCCTCGGTGATTTTACGCTGGGCCAGCAGTTTGGATATGGCCAGCAGGTCGCGCTGGCGCAGTGCTTCGTGATGGGTCAGGGTCGGAATCCAGCCGACCTTGGGCACGCCCTTGATTTCCACCCGCGAGCCGCCGGTGACCGAGACATTGACGTCCTGGCGGACCGAGCCGATGCCCCGGCGGACCTTACCGGTGGAGCGTATCAGCCGTCCCAGCTCGGTAACCACTTCCTTGATCTCTTCGGGCGTCCGCATATCCGGATAGGTGATGACCTCTATCAGGGGCATGCCCAGCCGGTCGGTCTTGAATACTATTTTGTGCCCGACGTCGGATATCTCCCGGCAGGCGTCTTCTTCGTAGCAGATGTGGCTGATGCCGATTTTCCGGTCTTTATAGGGTATCCAGCCGTTGATGCCGACCACGGAGGTGCGCTGGAATCCGGTCGGGATGCTGCCGTCCAGGTATTGCTTGCGCGAGATGTGCATTTCGTCCACCAGCGAGCAGTTGAGGAGCAGCGCGATTTCGATGACGATATCCAGTCCGTCCTGGTTGACCAGGAAGGGCGGGGTGTCGTCCATCTCGTAGGTGCAGGTGGTTTCGCGTTTGAGCCGGTAGATGACCTGCTTTTTAGTCTTGAATTCCATCAGGGCGCAGCCGTCGTATTCGCCCAGTTCGGATAGGGTCGGGCGCATATGGCGCAGGATTTCGGCGTCGTATTTCGGAGTGTACTGCCCGGCCGGGCAATTGCAGAAGGTCTTTTTGGCGGTGAATAACTGCTGGTGTATCTCTACGCCGGACTTGAAGCCCAAGCCCTGGTAGAATTTCAGATCGTTGTAATCTTGTTTAGGCATATTTTATGGTACGCAGATTTACAGGATAATCAGAACTCCGAAGGCCTGTGAAAATTTGCGTCCTATTTTAGCTGCAGTGTAGATATTGGTTAATCAGCTCCTTTATTTTCTGGGTTTTACCGTATAGTCTATGGCTTAGGTTCTTGTCATCGTAGCTTTTGAGTTTCTTGGCGATGCCGTCAATGACCTTGGAAGAGAAGACGTTATCCTTCTCGTAAACGGCCCGGTCATATAACAGGCAGTCGGCTGATTGCCAGCAGGAAAGCGGCAGCTGTGGCAGTGTTTTTTGTATTTTCTTGAACTCATCGTGGAAAATATTGACATCGACGTATAGCTTGCGGGCCAGGTCGAGCGCGCCGGCCATCTGCAGCCCGTGCCGGGCGGCCACGGCCAGGCCGGCCATCAATAAATGGATGTTGCCCGAACCGTCCGGGCAGCGGAATTCCACGGTCTGGCTGTCGCTATTGCCGGGCGATTTGGACTTTTCCTGCGGGTTGGCGTTGCGGGCCATATCGCGTTCGTTGCGCCAGCCCAGCGGTACGCGCACCAGCACCGAGCGGTTGCGGTCGCCCCAGCAGATGTTGGTCGGCGCTTCGTGTTTGGGTACCAGCCTCAGATAAGATACCGGCACGGTGTTGCCGAAGGCAGTCAGCGATGCGGCCAACTTGAGGTAGCCGGCGATGACCTTATGGGTGACATCGCTCAGCTTGTTATGGTCGAGCATCATGTTCCGGTTATTCTTGACCAGCCGGGTATGGATATGCATGCCGCTACCGGCATGTCCGACCAGCAGTTTAGGGGCGAAGGACACGGTCACGCCGTATTTATGGCCGAGCATCCGAAGTACCCACTTGGCCAGGACTACCTGGTCAGCCGCCTCTTCTATGGGAATATGGAGCATCTCTATTTCGTGCTGTTCCATTTCCATCTCGGCATCGGGGATATGGCCGACCTCGGAATGGTTGTATTTAATGGAGCATCCCATTGAGGCCAAAGCCTGGACGGCCTCAAGGCGGAGGTATTCCCACTTGGCGAACGGGGCGGAGGCGTGGTAACCGCGCTGGGCGTTGCTGGGGTAAAGCGGATTCTTGCCGGACAAGACATAATATTCCAGTTCGCCCATAGCTTCCATGCCCAGCCCGGTAGCGGACTTGAGCGATTGATGGGCCAGGGCGATGATGCGTTCAGGCGCGCTGGGCAGCGGGTCGCCTTTGCTGGTATAATAAGAGCAGAGCACATCCACGGCCGGTATGGCCGAGAATGGGTTGACGAACGCGGTCCGGTAGCGTGGGATGACATAGAGGTCGCTGGAGCCGGCATCGATGTAGGAAAACAGGGATGAGCCGTCTACCCGTTCGCCGGCCGCCAGGATGCTTTCCAGTTGTTTCAGGCCGGTAATCACGAAGTTGAGGGTCTTGAGCTGGCCGTCGCCGCCCACATAGCGGAAATTGAGCATTTGGATGTTATTGGCTTTGATGAACTTAACCAGGTCGGCCCGGGTGAAATCGGCCGGCGGTTTGCCCAGGTAGCGGGCAACCAAGTGCGGTGTCAGGGATAGGTCATAATTTCTCATATACTATATAACAATAGACAGTTTATAACGACACTACGTAATTTAATTTATAAAGGAATCCCGGAATGTCAAGGAAATTGGAATGTGACGCACTAATAAACTTGACTGCACGGCTATAAAGTATATCCTAATCAGGATTATGAATAAGATTTCACCTAAGGCTGTAGATTATTTCCAGATATTTCTGGAGGCCTCGCCGGATATGATTGTCATCAGCGATAACCATGGCAAGGTCGTCGAATGCAGCAATTCCGTGGAGTATTTTCTGGGTTATGCCAAGAAAGAGCTGATTGGCAAGGCTATCTCCGACCTTTATTTCAACCCGGTAGACCGGTACAAGCTTCTTGATACCCTTAAGAAATACGGCAAGGTTATAGATTACGAGACCCGGCTGAAGAATAAGTCCGGTCGGATGATGCCGATCAGCACCAGCATGACCTATTTCCGCGACGCCAGCGGACGGATAATCGGGACATTGGGGATTGCCAAGGATATCCGCCGGCGCAAGGAGCTGGAGCAGAAAGTCCTTAAGATGGCCATCACGGACGGCCTGACCGGGCTTTTTGACCGCGGACATTTTAACGTTATGATAAACAAAGCCGTGGATAAAGCCAATAACACCAAGAACCCGCTCAGCCTGATAATGATTGATTTGGACGGTTTCAAGGAATACAATGATACCAAAGGTCATCTCGAAGGCGATAAGGTTTTGCACGAGGTCGGCCGGATTGTCCATAGGGTCATCAGGCCTAAGATTGATACAGCTTTCAGGTACGGCGGTGACGAATTCGTCATCCTTCTTCCCGGCCAGTATGAAGATATGGCCATGCGTTCGGCCGACAAGATACGCAAGCAGATAGAACAAACATTCAAGAAGCAAATTACCGGCAGTATCGGCGTCAGCCGCCTGCGTCCTTTCCAGAGCAGTTATTCACTGATAAAATCAGCAGATGAGGCGATGTATCGTTCCAAGAAATACGGCGGTAACAGGGTTTCTATCGGATAACATAATCAGTGAAATCAGAGGTTTATGTTTGATTATTTTATCGGACAAATAAAGAGCAAGAACCCGGCCGCCGCGGTATTGGAAGTCAACGGCATTGCTTTTAAGTTTCTGATACCGGCATCAACTTACGATGCCTTGCCGGCGGAAGGACAGGTGAAATTATTCGCACATCTGGCCATATCAGGCGGCATGGGCGCGACTGAGATAGGGCTTTACGGATTTGCTACCGGCGATGAGCGCCAGTTATTCCAGCTTTTAATGATGGTTACACGGGTCGGGCCGTCAATGGCGTTACGCATCGTTTCGGGCGCTTCGGTCCAGCAGACTTGCCGGGCGATTATATCTGATGACGTCAAGTTCCTGGCCAAGATAAAAGGCGTCGGTGAGAAAACAGCTCAACGAATCATTATGGAACTGAAAGAGACTGTCAGCACCAGATTACCTATGGGTCAGAGTGATTTTACTACGTCCACCGACCGGTCCGCGGCGGCCGATGCGATATTGGCCATGGTTTCGCTGGGTTACCAGCGCATCACCGCGGAGAAAAATGTTAAGGACGCGGTTAAACTTCTCGGGCCCAAGTCATCCACTGAGGAAATAGTCAGAAAGGCGTTGTCACAGATATGAAGAAAGTAATTTTACTGGCAGCCGTTTTAATTATCCTGACGTATTGCGGCTGCGGCGGTACTCCGGATGCCGACCTGTCCGGACTGAAGGCCGAAGATTTTTACGAGCTGGGTCTAAGCTGGTTGAATAACAAACAGGCCCAGCGCGCCGAGATGGTATTTCGCAAGGCCATCGCTCTTAAGCCTGGCTACGCCGATGCCTACATTAAGCTGGGCTACGCCTATTATTTTATGTATGAGCAATTCCTGGCATCGACTGAATACAAGGATGATGCCCCCAAGTATTATAACCTGTCCTACAACTGTTTTAAGGAAGGGGCAAAATATAAACCTGATGATCCTGAATGTTATACCGGACTGGCCCGGCTGGAATTGGCCGGCGGCCGATATGAGAACGCGGTTAAATATCTGCTTATTGCCCGGGGGAATAATCCGGTGGATGATATCGATATGGAAGCGACTATATGTTACGAACTGGGCCGGAGTTATGTAGAGCTGGGTAAGCTGGCCGAAGCGCTTAAGGAATATAAAACTTATCTTGACGTCGCGCCGCTGGGCGAGGAGCAGGAAGACGCCAAGATGGCCATAAAATACCTGGAAGAGCAACTATCCAAGGATCATTCGCCGGGTAAGAATTGAATAAGACGATGAACCCTAAAACATTCTACAAAATAAGCTACGGTTTGTACTTGATATGCTCCAAAAAAGGGGATAAAATCAATGGACAGATTGCCAATACCGTATTTCAGGTGACCTCTGAGCCGGCTACCATAGCCGTAAGCATCAACAAAAAGAACCTGACACACGAATTCATCACGGTCGGCAAAGTATTCACCGTTTCGATACTGGCGCAGGATATGCCCATGAATCTTATCGGCACGTTCGGGTTTAAGAGCGGGCGGGATATTAATAAATTTGAAGGCGTCCGGTACCGGGCCGGCCAGACCGGCGCGCCGGTAGTGGAGCAGTATTCTATCGGTTACCTGGAATGCGAGGTTGTCAGCAGTTTTGACGTGGAAACGCATACCATATTCATCGGCCGGGTGATAGACGCCGAAATCACCGGCAATGCCGAAGCCATGACCTACGATTATTACCATAAAGTCAAGCGCGGAACGGCTCCGGCCAGTGCGCCTACTTATATTAAAGAGGATAAACCGGAAGGAGACAGTAAAATGAAGAAGTATAAATGCTCCGTATGCGGTTATATCTATGAACCCGAAAAGGGCGACCCGGAATCAGGCATAAAACCTGGCACCGCCTTCGAGGATATTCCTGACGACTGGGTCTGTCCGCTCTGCGGCGTGGGTAAGGATAAATTCGAAAGGATAGATTAATATGAAAATAAGAGAGCTGAAGAAGGATGTTTTTACGGTCGGCGCCATTGACTGGGACCGCCGTCTATTTGACGAGCTTATTCCTTTGCCGGACGGTACCAGCTATAACAGTTACCTGATAAAGGGCTCGAATAAGACCGCGCTGATAGATTCAGTTGACCCGGCCAAGCGCGAAGTGCTGATGGATAACCTCAAAGAGCTGGGCGTAACCAGCATCGATTACGTCATCGCCCATCACGCCGAGCAGGACCATTCCGGCTCCATACCGGATGTCCTGGCTGCTTACCCGATGGCCAAGTGCGTCTGCACGCCAAAGTGCAAGGAGATGCTTAAGGATTTGCTCCTGATACCGGATAATAGGTTTATCGAGGTCAAGGACCGCGAGACGATATCGCTAGGCAACCGGACGCTGGAATTCATCTACACGCCCTGGGTGCATTGGCCGGAAACTATGGTGACATTTCTCAAGGAAGATCAGACTCTATTTTCGTGCGATTTCTTCGGCTCGCATCTGGCTACCAGCGACCTTTATGTCACCGACGAACCGCGGGTATACGAGGCGGCCAAGCGCTATTATGCCGAGATAATGATGCCGTTCCGGAGCCTGATACAAAAGCATATCGAGAAGGCCAAAGCGCTGGGCGTAAAGCTGATAGCTCCCAGCCACGGTCCGGTGTACAACAAGCCGGAATTCATCATCAACGCCTATGCCGATTGGACATCGGACAAGGTCAAGAACGAAGTGGTTATCGCTTATGTTTCTATGCACGGCAGCACCAAGCGGATGATAGATTATTTTATCAGCGGGTTGATGAAGAAAGATATCGCCGTAAAACCATTCAATCTGCCCAAGACCGATATCGGCCAGCTGGCCATGGCTCTGGTGGACGCGGCGACCATCATTATTGGAACTCCGACCGTGCTGGTCGGTCCGCACCCGGCGGCTGTTTACGCCACTTATCTGGCCAACGCCCTGCGGCCCAAGGCCCGGTTTGCCTCTATCATCGGTTCTTACGGTTGGGCCGGCAAGGTGCCCGAGGTGATTACCTCGATGCTGCCTAACCTTAAAGTCGAGGTTATTCCGCCGGTATTTGCCAAAGGCTATCCTAAAGCAGAAGATTACAAGGCTCTTGACAGGTTAATCGATGATATCGCAGTGAAACATCAGACTATAAAATAGAGAGGTGTATTATGAGAAATAAACTTTATCCGGTACTGTTGATAATCGGATTGGCTCTGGTTATAGCCATACCCGTGGCATTGACCGAAACCAAGTCGGTAGAAAAGAAATCCATGCTGGAGCTGGAGCGGGTATTAACCGGACATACCGAGGGTGTTTTCACGGTGGCTTACAGTCCGGAAGGTCAGACTCTGGCTTCAGCCGGCCAAGATAAAACCGTAAAAATATGGGATATGACTAGTGGTTATGAAATACATAGCCTTGAAGGGCACAGCGGGTTAGTTTGGTCAGTGGCTTATAGCCCGGATGGTAGTTTGGTTGCATCCGGTTCAGACGATGGTTTAATAAAACTCTGGGATCCGATAACCGGTGAGGAAGTCAGGACTATTGACGCTCCATCCGCTATCTGGGACGTTGTTTTCAGCCCGGACGGCAAGAGGCTTGCTTCGGGTAATGATAACGCCCGGGCCAGCTTGTGGAACGTGGCCAATGGCCAGGAAATCCAATCGCTCCATGAACACCGGGCCCAGGTGTTCGTTGTGGCATTCAGCCCGGACGGCAAGATGCTCGCCTCTGGCGCGCATGATAATAAGATTGTGCTCTGGGATTTAGCTACATATAAAGTTATCCGTGTCCTGGAAGGGCACACGCACCTGCTGTTTACCCTGACCTTCAGCCCGAACGGCAAGACCCTGGCCTCGGGCAGTTTTGATAATACCATCAGGCTCTGGGATGCAACAACCGGCATACGACTGAATACGCTCAAAGGGCATACCCAATGGATACGTTCGGTTGTTTACAGTCCCAACGGCAAGATAATCGCCTCCGGCGCCCAGGATAACACCATCCGGCTCTGGGACGCGGCTACCGGCGTGGAGTTGGAAAAGATTGTTGCTCATAATCACTGGGTTCACGCCCTGTCATTCAGCCCGGATGGTACGCACCTGGCCTCGGGTAGTCTTGACAAGACTATCAAAATCTGGAAAGTTAAATATTAATAAGGATATGGGCAGGGCGGTTGGGGGCGATGGGATTCAGCAAGCTTTGAACTTGAAGATAAAGAATACCGCCGCAATCATCAACATAAAGCCCACGATATAATTCCACTTCAGGGGTTCGTTAAGATAGAATACTGAAAACACGCAGAATACTATTAGCGTAATCACTTCCTGTATCGTTTTCAGCTGGGCGGTTGACATAGTGGCCGAACCGATTCGGTTGGCCGGCACCTGAAAGCAATACTCGATAAAAGCTATCAGCCAACTGATGATGATTACCAGTATCAATGGGGCGCTTTTGTATTTGAGATGACCGTACCAGGCAAAAGTCATGAATATGTTGGCAATGGTCAAAAGTACTATCGGGTAGAACATAGTTATTTCATATACGGTTTGAGTACTTCCGGTATCTCAAACGTGCCGTCAGGTTTCTGATAGGTTTCCAGCAGGCAGATGACGGTGCGGGGCAGTGCCACGCCGGAGCCGTTGAGCGTGTGGACAAACTGTAATTTTCCGTCCTTATTCCGGAACTTGATGTTAGCCCGGCGCGCCTGGAAATCGGTGAAGTTGCCGCAGGATGACACCTCCAGGTATTGTCCCATTCCGGGAGCCCAGGCTTCGATGTCATACGTCTTGGCGGCCGAGAAACTCATCTCGCCGGTGCTGAGCTTGATGACACGGTATTCCAGACCCAGCAGTTGCAGGACTTCCTCGGCATTAACCACCAGTTTTTCCAGTTCATCGAACGATGTTTCCGGATGGACGTATTTGACCATCTCGACCTTGTCAAACTGATGGACCCGGGTGATGCCGCGGGTTTCCTTGCCGTAAGAGCCGGCTTCGCGCCGGAAGCAGGGCGTATATGCCACGTAATACAACGGCAGTTTATCTGCCTCGATGATATTATTGCGCCAGATATTGGTCAGCGGCACCTCGGCCGTGGGAATCAAAAACAGGTCATCGTCCTTGGTGGCATACATATCCTGCTCCAGTTTGGGCAACTGGCCGGTGGCGTACATCGACTGGCGGTTGACCAGGAACGGAGGCGATACCTCCTGGTAGCCGTGTTTGCCGGTATGCAAATCTATCATAAAATTAATGAGGGCCCGCTCCAGCCGTGCACCCATGCCCATGAACAGTATGAAGCCGGAGCCGCTCATCTTGGTGGCCCTATCCTGGGCCAGGATGCCCAGCTTTTCACCGATTTCCCAGTGTGGCTTGGGGGTGAACGCGAACTCCTTGCGCTTGCCCCAATGGCGCACCTCAAGGTTTGACTCCGGTCCGAAGCCGATCGGCACGTCCGTGGCCGGGACGTTGGGTATCCAGGCAAGCAGGCTCTCAAGCTCGGTTTCCAGCGATGCCAGCTCGGTTTCCAGCTGTTTGATGTCGTTGCCCACGGACTTCATCTGGCTGATGATGTTGTCAGCTGGCTGGCCTGATTTCTTCAGTTTGGCCACCTCTTCCGACGCCTTATTGCGTTCGGAACGGAGCGTATCCAGCCGGGTAATCCGCTCACGGCGTTTGGCGTCAAGCTCCAGGACAGTGTCAATGGCCACCTTGCTGTCCTTATTCTTGGCCGCGGCCTTGACGATATCTGGATTCTTGCGGATGAATTCTATATCTAACATATGATATACTATTATCGGCTTTAGCCGGGAGCTCCTGAAATATTAGCCCATTGTTTGGCGGCTAAACTATAACCTGAATATTTTGACATACTATTTTACATAAGTATATTTTCAGGATAAATAAAGGGCGTTTATTTGAGTGATTTATAATTCAGAAAGGAAGATTGTATGAAGTTAAAAACCAAACACCTGTTGTCGATTAACGATCTTTCCGGTTCGGAGATTATGGGCATAATGAAGATGAGCCAGTCGATAAAGAAGGCCAAGAAGCATCCCCAACCGCTCAAAGGCATGGCCCTGGGTATGATATTCCAGAAGCCCTCGACCCGGACCCGGGTGTCATTCGAGGTGGGCATGTTCCAGCTGGGCGGCCACGCCTTGTATCTTTCATCCAACGACATCCAGCTCAAGCGCGGCGAGACCATCCCGGACACGGCCCGGACCCTGTCCCGCTACGTGGACGGAATCATTGCCCGGGTGTTCGCGCACCAGGACGTGGTCGACCTGGCCCGCTACGGCTCGGTGCCGGTCATTAACGCCCTGAGCGATTACGAGCATCCCTGCCAGACGCTGGCCGATTTACTGACCATATACGAAAAACGCAAGACGCTTAAAAACCTAAAAATAACCTACGTCGGCGACGGCAACAACGTGGCCCATTCGCTGATGCTTGGCGCGGTCAAGGTCGGTTCGCACGTGGCGGTGGCCACGCCCAAAGGCTACGAACCGCACCGGGAAATAGTCCGCCTGACCATCGATGAAGCGAAGAAGACCAAGGTTAATGTTACTGTCACCAACGACCCGGTCGAAGCCGCTAAAGACGCCGATGTCATTTACACCGATGTCTGGGCCAGCATGGGGCAGGAGTCCGAACACGAAAAACGCGTCCAGATATTCAAGCCCTATCAGATTAATCGCGCGTTATTGAGCCACGCCCGGAAAGACGTCCTGGTAATGCACTGCTTGCCGGCCCATCGCGGCGAGGAAATCACCGAAGACGTCCTGGAAGGCAAGCATTCCGTGGTTTGGGACGAGGCGGAAAACAGGCTTCATACCCAAAAGGCCGTGATGTGGCTGTTGATGAAGTAGTTTATTAAACCGGATAAGAACGGGCAGATGAAAAAACGCAAGTATCATAAACGTCCCAAGACCTGGAAGCCGCGGTCTAAAGCGGTGGAGCCTTCGGTCAAAGACCCGACCTGCCGCCACGACATTTCCTTTGACCCCGATGTGCCGTACCTGGCTATGACCAGCCCGGACAGCGGGTGCCTGCATTATAACGGCAAAGAGACTAACAACCTGTCCCGGCACATCTGCTGGTTATTACGGGGCATAAACGAAGAGGCTAACGACTACCGCGGGACAAAGGACCATATTTACATAAACCGGTATCAGGTAGCCAAGATGTGCGGTTGGCGTAAAAGCATCTACCCCAGCCGTATGGACAAATCTATGGAGAAGCGGGCCGACCAGGCTATACGCGACCTTGACCGTCATCTCCAGGCCGTCGGCCTGCCGGCAATCGGACGGCACGAAGACCGCAAAGGTTATCCCTGCCCGATTGAAATCAAGAATATCGCCATCGAATACCCGCTATCCATCAATCAGATAGAAGATGATGACGATGACGGCGCTACGTAGAGCGTAGTGGCCTTGCTCTAACCCTTTTCCCATTTCCCTTACCCGTGGCCGGACCACTTACTTGATGCACACGGCCATGACTTCGTGCAGGGTGGTAAAGCCCTTGATGACTTTTTCTATGCCGTCCTGTTTCAAAGTGACCATGCCTTCCTTGGTAGCCAGTTCCATAAGGTCCGATGCCTTGGGTTTTTTATGAATCATCGCCTTGGTCGCGTCGGTCTGGACCAGCAGTTCGTGGATGCCCATCCGGCCGCGATAGCCGCGGTTGGTGCACTTTTTACAGCCGCCTTCTTTGGCCCGGAAGAACATCAGGTCATTGGTATATTTGAACTTGCTGTCGAATAAAGCGGTATTCCCGTATTCGTCTCTTAAGACGTCGAATTCCTTTTTGGTCGGATGGTATTCTTCTTTGCAGTCCGGGCAAAGGGTCAACACCAGGCGCTGGGCCAGGATGCCCAGGAGCGCGTCGGCGAAGGAGAACGGGTCGATGCCCATATCCAGCAGGCGGGTAACCGTTTCCGGGGCGTTGTTGGTATGGAGCGTGCTTAAGACCAGATGCCCGGTGAGCGATGCCTCGACGCCGGTGGCAGTGGTTTCCAAGTCGCGCATTTCACCGACCATGATAATGTCCGGGTCGCACCTGAGGAAGGCCTTCATGGCTCGCTCGAAGGTCAGCCCGATTTTGGGAAGTGTCTGCACCTGCCGGAGCTGGTACTGGGTTATTTCCACCGGGTCTTCGGCCGTCCATATCTTCATATCCGGCGTGTTGACCGAGCCCAGCGCCGAATGCAGGGTGGTTGTCTTTCCCGAACCGGTTGGGCCGACCACCAGGCACAGGCCGTACGGTTTGTCCATTATGGCCCTGAAGTTCTTGTAATTATTCTCGCTCAGGCCCATCTTATCCAGGGGCAGCGGCTTGCCGGCGGCTAAAATCCTCATGACGATGTCTTCGTTGCCGCCCACCGTGGGCAGAACGGCGACACGCAGTTCGATGTCCAGCTTGCCGTAGTTCTTGAATTTTATCTTGCCGTCCTGGGGCATCCGTCGTTCGGAGATGTCCAGGTTGCACATAATTTTTATGCGCGACGACAGGGCGTTCTTGTAATGGCGCGGCACCTTCATTATTTCCTGGAGCGAACCGTCCACCCGGAACCTGATAATCGTGTCGGTATCGGTGTAGGGTTCGATGTGGATATCCGACGCCTTGCGGGCGAATGCCTGCTCTATTATCTGGTTGACCAGCCGGACGATGGCCGAATCGTCTTCCTTTAGCTCTTCCTTGCCTTCGGCTTCTTTGGCTTCCTTGTCGACCTCCTGTTTCAGCTCGCCCAGGATATCGCTGACATCCTCGGTGCCGACGACTGAACTGCTGGCAACGCCGTAGAAAAGGTCGATGATGTTTATGATGTCGTCTTTGGTGCTGACGCAGAACTTTAAATGGGCCGATTTGAACCGAATCTGGATGTTGTCGCGCTTGACGATATCCTTGGGGTCTTCCATGGCAATCAGGACGTCATCGTCCTTCTTCTCCACCGGCACCCAGATTTCGTTCTTGAGCGTTTCCAGGGTCAGGTTCTGGATTAAATCCACCGGGATGGGCATCTCCTTGTTAAAGCCGATGAACTCCGTCCGGAAATACTGTTCATAGCACCGGCCGATGGACTGGCTGGATATGCCGTAGTCGTGGGTTAAAACGGATTCGGGCGAATCGTTGGTCTCCCGGGCTTTTTTCAGGACGGCCTCGAGTTTCTCCGGGGAAATAAGGTTGGCCGAGACCAGCGAATCGTACTTGCTGCGCTTACCGACCACTTTCACCTGACGGCTCATGGCGATGCCCAGCGTCGTGGCTATTTCACGGGCGATTTCTATGTCCTTGTCCGAAAAAGGCAGCCCGTCTTTCCGGCTGATCAATTCCAGCACGCCGTTAACCGCTCCGCCGAATATCAACGGCATGGCGATGATGCCTTTGGTTTTTTTCTTGTATTTCTCGTCCCAGCGCTTGTCGAACCTTAACTCCGTGCTTATCTTTACCAGCTCGGCCTCGTTATAGGCGTTGATGACCGAAACCATCTTGTTGTTCTTGGCGGCGAAACCGGCGATGCTGTTGTTGTCCATGGGAATCTTGATTTCCTCCATATTATCCTGGAGCCGCCATTTGGACGTCAACTCGTTGGTCGTTTTATCGAGTATGTATATGGAAATGCCGTCCACCTCGAAAAGCGCCTGCAACTCCTGGGTGATGGCCGGCAGAACTTCCTCAATATGGACCGCCGAATGGATTTTATCGGTGACCTTCTTGAGTTTCTTGTGGTAGTTGATTTCGTGCATGCTGTCTTCGAAGGACTTTATCTTGTACAGGTCCGGCGCCAGCGCCTCGGCTACGTCCTGGAGCATCTGGGCGTCCTTGTCCGAGAACCCCTCCTTGGCGTCCGGCCCTTTCTTGTTGATGGACTGGATAACGCCCTGGATTTTGCCCTTGAACATTACCGGCAGGGCGATGACCTGCTTGGTGTGGTAGCCGGTTTTCTGGTCCCAGGAGCGGTCGAAAAACAGGTCCGCGTATTTCTGCTGAAGTTCGTTCAGGTCATAGGCGTCCTTGATATTGACCACCTTGGTATTCTTGGCCACATAGCCGGCGATGCTTTCATTGCTGATGGGGACGAAAATCTCCTTGACCTCGGCGCCGTCCATTATCCGGGAACTGATGATATTGCGGATGGAATCGGTCACGTAAATCGTTATCCGGTCGGCGTTGATGGCTTCCTTGACCCGGGCTGAAGTCTGGATTAAAAGGTCGTTCAGGTTATCGGCCATGCGTATGGTCTGGGATACGTCCTTCATCTGCTGGGCCGAAGTGGTCGCGGCGGTCGAGGCGGCCGGTGGAGTGGTGGCTGTTGATTTTGCGGTCTGTTTTGGAGTCGGGCTGTCTGCCTCTTTTCTCGCGAATAAACCCATAACAACCTCCTTTAATTAAAAGCTTGCGGGCATTTTTGTCGCCTGTATTTTCGGATAAAGCGTATCAAAAACGGTTTATAAAGGCAAGTATCTTTTAACAACAAAAACGGATAAATAAGAGTAGCAGTCTAAATAATCTAAAAGGTATTCTAACCGGGCGCCGGTTCTTGTTGTTTCACCACTTCAAAAAATGCATCGACGACTTTGGGGTCGAACTGGCTGCCTGAATTCTGCCTGATGGTGTTCAGGGCTATATGCGGAGTGAGGGCCTCGCGGTAAGGCCGGGTCGATGCTATGGCGTCGTAGGCGTCGGCCACGGCGATAATCCGGGCGCCGATGGGGATTTTGTCTCCGGCCAGCCCGCTCGGATAACCATGGCCGTCAAACCATTCGTGGTGATGCCGTATCAGCGGCTCCTCGGCCCGGAACAGCTTGAGCTGCTCCATCATCATGCTGCCCAGCACCGGGTGCATCTTGACGTCGGCCCATTCCTGGGGCGTCAGTTTGTCGTCTTTCATCAGTATCGCGTCGCTCAGGCTGATTTTGCCGATATCGTGCATCAGTCCGGCGCAGTTTATCACCTCGACCACGTCATCGGGCATAAACATCGCCTTGGCTATCAGGCTGGAATACTCAGCCACGCGCGAACAATGGTTTTTCAGATATTTATTCCTGGCCTCGGTCAGCTGGATGATTATCCGCAATATGCCCACGTAACTTTCCCGCAACATATGCGAGGTGTCCGAATTGTATTCCGGCCTGGCCCTGAGCCTGGGATTAAGCACCTTGGTCACCACCTGCCGGATCTGGGTAAGGTTGAACGGCTTGGCCAGCACATCAACGGCGCCCTTGTCCAGCGCCCCGATGATTTTATCGTGCGTGGCGGAAGCGCCCATCATCACGATCGGCTGATGGGGATTCCTTTTCTTTATCAAGGCCAGCGTGCTCAGCCCGTCCATCGCCGGCATCACTAAATCGCAGAACACCAGGTCAAAACGCTCCCGGGCCAGCATCTCGACTCCCTCAATACCGATTTCCGCCTGATGCACCTCATAATCAAGCTTGCCCAGGAAGGCAACCAGCAAGCTCCTGGCATCCGGTACATTGTCTATGACGAGTATTTTCTGTTTCTGTGCCATAAAAATATAGCAGCATCATAATATGTATAGACTGGGTAAAAAGTCAACATAAAGCGTATAAAACCCTGGTTTTATTGGCATAAGCGGGTGATAAAAGAAAACGTCCCTAATAAGAAATAACGGTAAAGCAAACCCGCTATCTGTCCGATACTATATTTATAATGTCTCCACGTAAATTGTTCTTTTTAGGATATATCGGGATCTTTCTTCTGGTCGCATGCTTTGTCGTTTTGTATTGGCACGACATCAGGCAGCACCAACAGCTCACCATCGCGCTGGAAAACTCTTCATTAACGCCCCATATCAGCGTTTATTTTTCGCCTAAGGGCGGCGCCATCGAAGCCGTAATAAAAGAGATAAAATCGGCCGGGAAATCAATAAAGGTCCAGGTGCGTTCGCTGGCTTCCGAGCCGGTTACCGACGCCCTGATAGATGCCGCCAACAGGGGCGTAGCCGTTGAGATTATCTTCAGCAGCAAAATCCAGGATCCCGGGCGCTATTCCGGCGCCAAACTGTTCCGCGGCAGTAATATTCCGGCGCTGGTTGATTCCGAATACACCCTCGCCCATAAAAAAATAATGATTATAGACGAACTGACCGTGATAACGGGAAATTTACAATTCACCACCGGTACCGAAGAACTGATGATAATAAAAAACGACCCAGATATAACCCAAAAATATATCGCCAACTACACCGACCATTTCCATCGTGCCAAGGAATATAAAGCGGACAGTAAACACGTCCTGCCGGGTGCCGCGCACTAACTTTAATGCCAACCGCTGATTTGGGCGGGCCTACCCCTGCCCGAGGCAGGCGGGCGACTTTTTCAGGCGGGATTTTTCTTGACTAACCCGTTCTGGCTTTTTACACTTATCACCGGCCCTGAAGCTCCCATTTCTTAAATGCTGCTGCAACTTCGGATCGGCGTGCTTCCCATCATGCCATCCACTTCAGGGCCACTTAATTTCCCAGCGCTCCCGACCCTATAGTCCATAGTTTATACAGGAGGCTTAACTCTCTCCTGTTACTTATCTTATGTGTAGCCAAATAAATTGACATTATTCCCGATATTTTATTGACAATGTTTTCTTATAATGTATAGTCCCGTCTATTAGACCTTATGAAAAATGCAGTAGTCAAATCAAGAATCAGTTATCCTAATAAAAGGAGGATGTATGAGCAAGCTGAAAGGTATTTTAGTAGCCATATTGTTGATTGGAATTATAGGAGTTAGTTACAGCGCTTCCGAAAAACCAAAAGGCAATCACTACATACCTCCGCCCAAGGTCAAAACCGGCTCTTCGGCCGACAAATCCCTGACCGCATTAAGCGCTATATTATCCGGCTGGACTTATGAAGTCACCGGCCCAAACGGCTCTGCCAGCGTAGTGGTGCAAAACCTAGGCGACGTGGTCTACTTCGAACTCGACGCCACCGCGCCGGATTATGTCTATGGCAATATCCTGGGTTTATACGATACAACTAAACTCAGAGCTGTCAGCATCGAGGAAAATCCAGCCACCTGGGGATTCTGGACCTGGTGGACAACCGCCACCACAAATCCCGCATACGGCGGAGGCGGCAATAATTATTATTATGATTATATAGAGAATACTGCTATCAGTAATACGGGTTCGGCATGGGCTGATGCCTGGACCCAACCACCCTACAACGGCGGCGGACCGGTCGGATCCATAGAGCCGGGCTACGGCGCATCGCTTGACCCAAACGGAGCCGATTACCAGTCTCTGATTGCTAAGGGAATAAGCAATATTACCAATCTCGGCGCTATCCGCTTATACACCTCGACCTATGCCGGCGGCATGTATGGGTCGGTTCCGTTAAGGCTGGGGTTCCAAGTGATTTCTACATCCAACGCCGTATTCGACCTAATTTGGGACACTAACACCGCATATAACTGGCATGCGTCGCATCTGACTGATTATTTAAGGTCAAGCGTAACCATGACCCGGCCCCAAGCCACACCCAATGCCCCATCTAATTTAGTCGCAACGCCGAAATCTACATCGGAGATTCACCTAGATTGGCAAGATAATTCAGATGATGAACAAGGATTTATCATAGAACGCAAAATCGGTTTATATGGAACTTATGCAGAAGTGATATTTGTTAATCCCGTTGTCAGTCCCTCTGCGCCATCAATGATTCGTATCCCAAATTTTAACCTTTCGCCTGATACAACCTATTATTACCGCGCGAAGACTTATAACGAGAATGGTCGTAGTGGATATTCTAATGAAGTAAATGCTACTACTTTTCTATTATCCCCCTCTGATTTAACGGCCACGGCTGTTTCTATCTCTCAAATAAATCTATCTTGGATGGATAACTCTCAAACTGAAGAAGGATTTATAATAGAGCGATGGAACGGCTCAGGTTTTATCCAGATTGCGACAGTTGGCCCGAACATAGTTGCTTTCTCCGATGCAAATCTCGAGCCACAAACATGGTATGGATACCGCGTAAAAGCCTATCGGCAAAGCAATTATAGTTTCCCTTCCGAACCAGTTGGAATCGAAACTCATGCAATCAGCGCAGAATATTTGACAGATTTGGTCACTCAATACTATCAGCAAGGATTGATAACTAATGAGGGAATTTCGGGGACTTACAATTCTATCATCTCGCAACTTTCAGCGGCTCAAGACTCAGCCGCAAGAGGCAATCTGACGGCGTATGCCAATCAACTTAGCGCACTGGGCAATCACATCATAGCTCAAACAGGAACACACATCGAAACTAATGCCGGACTGGCATTAGTTCCTTTGATTCAAGCGTCCCAACAAGTTGGGGTAGAAATAAAACGGTGGGGCGGTGGTATAAGAGCGGATATGCCCTCTCTTAGCACTCCCTCTCCTTATCATCCAGAATGTTTTACAATGACCTATGTAGCAACTATTTCACCAACCGGCGTAAGCGGGACTTATTCTTGGACAGTCAGCCCAACTGACTCCAGCAAAGTAAAGGTTACTGGCACATTAACAGGTCAAACTACTTCGGGTACACCACCACCGCCCGCTATTCAAGTGCACGCCATAACAAACACGGATAACATAGATATAATCTTTGTCTTTACGCCAACCGATGGTACGGCTGTTTTAACCACTCACTCCGCTCAGGTAGTCCGTACACAAGTCATACCCGAAGTGAGTGTTGATTTAATTGGACAACCCATACCAGCTACCCCTACTAATAATTCAGTTGCAACTTCTGTTAAGCTCGATGTGGGAGGAAGCGCGACTATTAATACCAACCATGATGAGACCACGAGTAGTTGGGAACTTGGTCTCCTTGAAAATGTGATATCATGGACAATTATAGCCTATTACGGCACTACACCAGACATATTTAGTATTCCACAAGATAAATTACCTTTACTGGATCATCTCACTTCCTGTGTTCCTGAGTATCTCTCAAGTGAAGCATTTACTCCGACGGGTAAAACACAAATGGCAGTACTCTCTGATAACCCACACACCAGGGAATACCCCTTACAAAAAGACAATACCCGGCTAACGAAAATAAAATACTATATTGATATTATTAAGTGGGAGATTGCACGAAATACTTCTACTGGTGAAATTAGATATCTGTGGTGGAAGGAATTTATAATTGATTATGATGTTGAATATGACCAAAACGGTAAAGGGACAGTCACGAGAGATGATACAACACGGCCGCCAAGGCGAGGCGAAGGGAAAGGCACTTGGCCTAATACCAAAATACCTGTGCTAGGCCCGCCTCTAGCAAATGACATCGCAGAAGATATAATAAAAGGGGGAAGTAAATGAAAAATAAAAACTTTAACATAATCTCGGTTGTTGTCATTGCCTTTTTGATTATTACTATAATCGGATGCCAGGAAAGTTATGCTAAACTTGAAAATAAATCCCAGCGTAACTTCACTACATTTGCCAACAAGGGCGAGGACGATTTCCTTTTGCTCAGATGTCTCTGGCAGGACATAGACGACTGCATAGAAGAATCAGAATTCTGCGCCATTGCTAAGGTAATAATAACCAAAGATGAGCCCTGTCTATCATGGAATGGGAGCCCAGTTCTTGTCCCGTTAAAAAAGATAACGAAACCGAATATTCCTAATGACACCCCCAAGGAAAAATCAGAAGAAATACTCAAAAAATATATGCAGGAACTCGCTGAATGTCCCATGCTGGAGGTTTATCCCCGTAGTCTTTTCAAAAGAGAAGGCAAATTAATAATCCAATCTGTTATCTACGGAAACCCGGAAACAAAAGAAATATCCTTCTCATATTTGTATAATGATATGGATATTGATCTTCATCATAGTCCGTGGTCATTTGTCCGATCTCGTTACGACTATCCCGGACTTGCCCACTTCCTTTACAGCGAGCCGACTTCAATTATTCTTGGCAAGGGAAAAGGTAAAGATGCCAAAATTCTAAACGCTATTGGCGAATCACTGGGGCTTATCTCACCCGAAGCAATAAAGATATGGAAAGAAACTGTTAAAGCCCCGATACCGACATTTGATGAAATAATGAAAGAATGGAAGCCTACGGAAAACCAACCGTATATGTCGTATAATGAGCAGTTAAAAGCCATTGAAATACGCCAGCAGGACTGGTTGCTTAATTCCAATAATCAGGACTTGTTGCTTTTATCATTTGTCAGGAGTCTGCATTGGTATTATCTCCGGGCAAATAATAAAGGTATGGCATTTAAAACATTTGAAGATGCGAAAGGGTCCGGTTTAAACAAGGCCATTGATCTGGTTGACACTCTGGCTAATAAAGGCATAGACACACCTGAACGACGGTTCTTGGCCTATGGCATAGCTCTTTTTATGCTCCATGAGTTCAGCGAAGAAAACAAGTTTTATAGTCAACATACTATTCCATTGCTGGCTCAACTGAATGACAATCAGAAGCAGGTATTGATTGATATAGCCAGCCAGAAGTTCTCACAGATTACTAACCCCAAGGAAGGAATCAAGTATATGCGGTTAATCAGTCTTTTTATTGACGATTTATCCTTGGGCGGGCCATTTAGCCCGTTTAAGGAGATTAGAGACAAAGAATCCATATTGTTTAATCGTGCCCCAGCATTGAAAGATAAACTCCAATCTATTGCCCTTACTTTTTCTGAACGTTTCAAGAATAACCCAGATTACCCCGAATGGACTAAGTGGGTTAATAAAATCTTCCCGGCAGAAAAGAAGTAATGAAAATTTACATTATAATCTTTATTGTAATGAGTTTAATATTTGTTTCTTTGCCGGCCTGCAAAACAACTGAATCAAATGGGTCAATAGCGCTTAGTAAACAAATAAACCAGATTTTAGATAAAACAAACACAGAAGAATTCTGGTTGAAAGTAGACCGCGTTTATACAGATATAGATGAGAATATCACAAACACAAATATCTTAAACACAAAAGAAGCCGAGTTTTTGATAGAACACAAAGAGATTTCTTTTCCCTTAATCTTTGAGAGATTTAATCAGTTAGAAGCCAGTGGAAAAATTGAAGAGTCAAGAGAGAATCGCCTGTATGATATAATATTATCTTTATATTTTCTGATATTTAAAGAAACCAAAAGCATAGAGTCAATTCCATATTTGAGTAGATATCTAAGCAGAATCGACTATAAGCTTTATAGTTCTATTAAACCTCTATCAGTTGATATTGCGGAGGATGCCGCAAAAGCAATTACAGATGGACAGGTGGTAGGAGTAGGGGTATCAACAAAGGATACAGCAACGGAGCTTCAAAAATGGTACGAGGAGTACAAGAAGAAAACCCAGCCTAAATAACCCAAGGGTAGCCAGAATCAATAAGAAGGTTTAAGATGAGGAACGTTACCTTTTCATTACTAGGGCTTTTGATTATTTCATTGGCGCTTCCACTGCTTTTCGCCGGAAATGACTTGAGCGAGAAAGACAGGATAATCTCTGCCATCAAGAATGAATCAACCATTGCCAAAGAGACCACTCGCATTAAAGAAATAAGAAACGAGCAAATTAACGCATTACTTGAAGTGGTTAATGACTATCAACGAAGCGTTGTCGAAAACCGACCAAATCGCCGGTCCGTTCCATCCGAGGCAGCGATTCTCTTATTGGGCGACCTCAGGGCCGTTGAGGCCGTGGAGCCATTAATCAGCTTTATGTGTTTCCTCATTGATGACGAGACATCGACAGGCGTATTTGGCCTTGATTATCAATTGGCGATGGAATCTCTTCAATCAGCGGTTTACGATGCTTTAACCAAGATAGGTAAACCGACCATAAAACCACTCATTGATTTACTGCGCAATGGCACAAATAGAATACATTTCCGCCACACCTTAACAGAAGATGGCAAAAAAGACCTGATAGAAGCCGAGAAGAAATTCAGCATGAAAGATGGAAGCAGTAACGGAGAAAAAGCAAGGTTTGCAAGAAAATCATTATATCTGATTGAAGGCGACTGCGCCGTTCATTATCTGGAACGGGCATATAACGCCGAAACCGACCAGAAGAAAAAGGACAATCTATCCGAGCAGATAACCAAGTTCAAGGAAGAAGTCAAATCCGGGGCTTATAAAAAATAACCCCAAGGGCGCTGACGATTCAGCGCCCTTTCGCAAACTCATTCAATATACCCTTTCAGCCAAATATTGATACTCGTAAACACTCCGTTCTCTTAGTGCCACTAGGAACAAAGTGACGTAGAGGCACTTAGATCCCTGAGCGCCAGCGAATGGGATAAGTAGCCTACTCGATATAACCACGCAGCCAAATATTCGTACTACAAAACTGACCGCTTTTTGTAATCATCACCCTTATCTGTCGCCCGCCATCCACCGCCAGTGTCGCCTCTCTTAGAGCCAGTTAGAGCATAGCGAGTTACTGGCTCTTAGACCCCGATGAATATCGGGGCATGTCTACTCTATATAACCTTTTACCCATAAGTTTACAGATGTAAATTGCCCACTCTTAGTAATCATCACCTTGATTTGTCTAAGTGCGTCTACTGCTAACGTCGCTTCTTTATAAGCGTTGTTGTTCATATTAGCAATGTTTTGCCATATAAAGTGTATGGTTGAATTCCCATAATCAGAACCGGACCTTCTGCCAAGCACGGTCAGTATCTGCTCCATACCGACCGGCACGCTCATAGCGTTTAACTGCATCTCCACAATCACCGCCTGTGCCGTGGCCGGTATCACCGCCGACAGGTCCACCAATTGGTCTATGTCGGTCATCGAGTTCTCGGAGAAAACCAAGGGTTGCGTGGGCATCAGCGTCAACTGCATCCCGCCCGCACCGCCGGTGGGCGGAGCTATCCAGTTAAACTTGCCCGAAGCCGCATCGAACGACAGGATTTGCCCGTCCGTGGGCAGGGCGATATTGTAGAGCAGTTCGTGGTTGATGGAGCTCAGCGCAATCTTGGCCCAGTCTACCGACCTATCCTGCAATTTGGCATTTGTAATCTGCGAATCTGCAATTTTCCCCGTGGTAACTTGTAAATCACCTATCTCATCCGTGTTAATCTGTGGCGAAATGGGTCTGGTCAGCGGCGTAAACGACAGCTTGGTTGGCGTGACGGCTCCGTCCTTGATTTTGGCCGTCTCGACCGCATTGGTTGCCAGCTCAGCGGCGGTGATGGCGCTGTCGGCAATCTTATCCGTGTTGACGGCGGAGTCGGCGATTTCCGCGGTGCTGACCGCCGGAGTAATCGGTCTGGCCACGGACGGGGGAGTGAATGACAGTTTTGCCTGGCTGATGGTGGCGTTGGCTATTTTATCGCCGGTGACGGCGCCGGAGGCGAGTTTCTCATTGGTAACGGCCCGGTCGGCAATGCGTGAGGCCGATACTGCGCCTTCGGCAATCTTAGCCGTGGTCACGGCTCCGGCGGCAATCTTTTCGGCCCGGACTATGCCGTCCCTGATTTTTGAGCCGGTCACGGCATTATCGGCCAGTTTCGAGCCGGTAACTGCTCCGGTGGCCAGTTTTTCGGTCGTTACAGCGTTTCCTGCAAGGCGTGAGGCCGATACTGCGCCTTCTGCAATCTTTGCCGTGGTCACCGCATTGGCGGCGATATTTTCGGTCTTTACCTCGCCCGGTAATAGTGTCATAAAATTCCCCCTTTCTACCACGAAAACACGAAATTGCCAAGACACGAAGTTGTTTCGCGCCTTCTGGGTTTCGTGCCTTCGTGGTAAATTTAATTTTCTACCTGCTGATTCTACGAAATCACCACCTTTATTGAGTTGGACCATTGGCCTGAATTGGCCGGGGTGGTCAGGTTGACCCAGCGGAAAAATCCCCAGAAAGTTTCGCCGACGTTTCCCGGTCCGCAATGGACGATAAACTGCGCCTTTTTGGAGACTAGGGCGTTTTTGCAGTCCTCCGGTTTTTCCGGCGGCATTTCGCCCTTAGGCACCCAGGTGTATTTGACCTCAATCCCGTCGGCCAGCGGATGTTTGCTGTAGCGGGTGGCATCGGTCGTGACTTGGCAACGGACCTTGATGTCGCCGCCGCCGATGGCATTCAGGGAAACCACCGGGAGGGTCTCAATCTGTCCCCTGGGCGTCGGCTCCAGGTCGCGGGGCGGAATGCCCATTTCTATGCGCTCGTCCCGGGTAATCAACGAGTTATACCTGAGCCAGGCGTTGACGAACACCTGGATTTCCTTCTCATAGGTCTTGCGCATCTGGCGGTGCCGGTCAACGTCGCCGGCGGTCCGGTCCTTCTTTTCCTGGGCCTTGGCATAGAGCGGCTCATAGGCGGCCCGGCGGGCGGTCAGGTCCGCCACCGGGGTCGGCGGGATGCCCCAGGCCACCGCGTTGGTCACCACCTTGTTGACCACCTTGCCCTGGAAGTTGTAAAAGTTGTCATCGTTCATTTTTGGCATAATTCACCATCCTTTCTTCATATTCTTGCCATACCTTGAGGTTTCGAGTCGCGCCCTTGAAGTCTCTGGTTGCGCCCTTGAGGTTTCGGGTTGCGCCCTTGAGGTTTCGGGTCGCGCCCTTGAGGTTTCGGGTCGCGCCCTTGAGGTCTCGAGTTGCGCCCTTGAAGTCTCGGGTCGCGCCCTTGAGGTCTCGGGTTGCTATCTCAAGACCACGGGCTATACACTATAGGGTACGATTTGTAAGGTAGAGGTGATTTTCGATATGCCGAAACATCTCCTGAGAGGTCCCCGCCGACGGCGGGAACAAGCGTCTTGGATTAGACGATTCTTTTCTCGTCTGCCATGCTGGTTGCCTGGACCAGGACGAAGCGGTATTCCTTACCGCTGTTCAGGATAACCTCCTTTCTAGCGTCCTTCATTATTCTGACATTCACGTGCAATTCGCCGAAACCGGGGTGCTCCAGGATATCCATAAACAGGGTATTGAGTTTGGTCTGAGCCGGGGCCAGGTTAAGCCACTTGCCGTTGGCCGCATTGCCAGTTCCGGGGTTTGAATCAACCATAGTTTTGCGTCACCCCCTTTCTCTTAGAGCCAGTTAGGGATTCCGACCTGAAAGGGCGGAAGACCTTTACTGGGTCTTAGACCCCGTCGTATGACGGGGTTACAACATTTTAAATCCCGCTTATTCCAGCGGGATAAACAATAATAAATCAGGTGTTCCTATAACTCTGTGTCACCGAGCCTTTAAGTGGCTTCTAAACCAATAATAGAAAATAATATATATCACGATAATTAAACTTAATATGGGGATTCCTAATTCTATTAGATAATCTTTGTTGGATAAATAAATTAATGCCACTATATCAAAAAGCAAAATAATTAAAGGTATCAATGTTAATAATAAAACGGCTTTAGGTTTCCCATGTATTTGGGGGTTCTCAATTTCTGGATACACATATTTAAGGTCATTTCTCAAATGTTTTAATTTATTGCCATACACTTCAAAGTAAAACCAATGATTTAATTGAGCAAATGAAAGTATAGTGTTCAACGTCAGCGCATTTGAGACAAAGGAATGAAGGGGAATAAGTTGCAGATATCAAGGAGTTTTGGGGGGAGAAAACTCCTTGAAAAATCGACTCGACTCCGATAATATCTTTTACGGAAGG
>Ga0265292_1000414_pt1:0-60000 | contig 63234 bp, 42 predicted proteins | sample Munlanlewell296A_FD_189080 | JGI IMG/M metagenome (GOLD analysis project Ga0265292, IMG submission 189080) | Leachate microbial communities from a municipal landfill in Southern Ontario, Canada - Leachate well 296A | ecosystem: Engineered > Solid waste > Landfill > Unclassified | place...
TTTTCTTCATTTGTAACGCAAATTTATCTCATAAATGAAAAAAAATCAACAATTTGGAGTCTTTTTGGAATAAATAATATTCGCATTTCACCAAGATAGAACCATTATGAAACATATTGGTACACTTAGAGGCATGAAGGAATAGGACATATATCTGGATATTGCGGAGAAAGAGGACAGTTCGGAGCGGAGAGTTCCGTCCGTATGAGAATTCTTCAGGTTTTAGTCTACGCGACCACTATTGAGGGGATGTTGAGGAGGATTTGAATATGATCGCAGCTTTCGGTGTTTATGGAAATGCCGGCCGCCAGCTTTTCCAGGCATCTGGTTATGATTTCGTCCGCCATGATGCCCTGCTCCGTTGATCCGGACATCCCGCCCTCGGCAACGATGTTTATCATTACCGTGCCGCCCTTTTCCATCGAGACCCCCAGGTTGACGCTGCCGTTTTCCTCCATAGAATCGAGCACCGGGGTTATCAGGCTGAACAGGAGGTAATGCAGGATGGATGCGTCATTGGTGACCGTGGCTTCGTCGTCACCCGCGGCCATACTGAGGGACACCCTCCTTAAGGCGGCGTGTCTCTGGAGCAGCATCGTCAGCTCTCCAGTAACCCTGCTCACCCTGAAGCGGCTGATGGGGGCATCACCCCTGTGGGCAAAACCGTTCAGCGCCTCGACCATCTCTGCCGCCCTGTCCGCCCTCTCACTGATACTTATTGTGATTACCGCGCAGCGTTTGTTTACGCGGTTGATAACCCGCTGCTTCGCCTGAAGCAGATCGCCTATCAGACCGCTGTACTCCTTGATAACGGCAAAGTGATTCTGGATTTCATGTGTCGCGTCAGCTATCAGCCTGCCCTGGAATGCGATCTGACCCTGGCGGAAAAGGTCGTCGCTCAAGGTCATGACCGGCTTCCCCCGCCGCTTTCCTGTTCGACCGCCTGCTTTTTCGCGACAGCCTGTTCGATCTTCACTATCAGCTCCGCGATATCCACTGGCTTCATCAGATAATCGAAAGCTCCGCGTTTCATGCCCTCGATACTGCTGGCGGCTGCGCCGTGCCCCGTCAGCAGTATCGCTTCGATCTGCGGGTTCCTGGCCTTGATCTCCCGCAGAGCCTCCATGCCGTCGATACCCGGCATCTTGATGTCCAGCAGAACCACATCGGGCTTCAGGCCCGAATCGAGGATCGTCAACGCCTCTTCTGCCCGGCTTGCCACTTTTACATCGATGGAGCGCATCCTTAACCGTTCCGCAAGCGTTTCGGCGAATTCCATCTCATCGTCCACTAGCAGTACACTGATCTTACTCATCCCTGTTTATCCCTCCAGATCGCAATCAATTGGAAAATCAACAATAAACGTCGCGCCTTCATCAGGCGGACTCTTGACGCTGATGCGCCCGCACAACTTTTTCACGAGACCATAAGTTATAGACAGGCCGAGCCCGGTACCACTCGTCTCACTCCTGGCCTTTGTAGTAAAGAATGGTTCGAATAAATGCTTCATCGCATTATTGGGAATTCCCGGACCCGTATCCGTGATGGTCACCCGAACCCGCTTTGGATTCTTCAGGAATGATTTGATCGTCACGGTCCCCTCTTTCTCAACCGCGTCTATGGCGTTGTTGATTATGTTCAGGAAAATCTGCTGCAGCTGGCCGCGGTCGCTCTGGATCGGAGGCATCGTGTCGTCCAGCAGAAGGTCCAGCTTTATGTCCCTGAAAAGGGCTTCCTTCTCCACGAAGCTCACGACGTCCCTGATGACATCGTTGACCAGCAGTGATTCTTTTTCCACATCCATGCGCCGCGCAAACCCAAGCAGCCTGTGCGTGATGTCCTTGCAGCGTTTGACCGCGGCACTCGCGCCATCCGCCAGGAGCAGAAACTTGTCACGATGGTCGAATTCGCCGGAGGCCTGGGTCAGATCGCGGATCAGGCCAATTTTCTCGTTGATGATGGCCAGCGGATTATTGATCTCGTGGGCAACGCCTGCGGCGAGCTGGCCGACGGAGGCCAGCCGGGCCGACTGTTGCGCCTCGGCGAGTATTTCATCGCGGCGTTCATCAGCCTTCCTGATCATCGATACCATCAACCTGGTGACGCGGAAGATTATATAGAGGGCAACGAGCGCGCACACGATGGCGATCGCGATAAACTGCAACCGGAAATTGTTCCATTTCTCTCCGAACGTAGTGCCTCTTCTTTCGACGACGAGGATCCACGGCATTCCGTCGAGCTTGCTGGACGCCACCAGTACTGGCGAAGCATCATCATTTCTCTCCTGAACGGAAATCTTATTGCCGGTCGCCGAAATGTCTCCGCTGTAGGGATCGCCTATCTTCCCGTGGTTGGCCGACTGGGTTTTAAGAATTCCGTCCGCTCCGACCAGGAACATGTCTGTCGACGAGTCGGTATTTATAGTGGTTATGTAGTTCGCGAGGTGCTCCGCATCGATGCTCGACCGCAGCATCCAGTAGGTGTCGGTCCCGGGCGCGCCGCTGGTCACGGTGACGACAAAGTGGGGAACACCACGGTATCCCGAAAAAATATCGCTGATATAGGTTTTTCGCGAATAGGCGTTCTGGAACCATTCCTGGTCGGAGTAGTTGATGCCCTGGAACGGGTATGGACCCACGTAAGCGCGCTGGACCCCGGTCTCGTCCAGGGTTCCCAGGTCGACCACCCATCCATATTCGTTTCTCAACCGGATGAAAAGAGTGTCAAGGGCCTTTTGATCATAAAGCTCGCCATAACTATAGCCCTGCGCCACCACGATCATCGTTGACAGCGTTTCCTGGATATGGAACTCGAACGACTGCTTTGCGCTGAGCGCGTCCACGTTCAGCTTGTCGCTGGACTCGCTGCCCAGAAGATTGCGGTATTGATAAAAGCTCAGAGTCGTTATGACCACGAGCGGCATGACGACAGCCACGAAGGCCGCGGCGATAAAAAGCCGGTGCAGATAAGTGTATCTCTGTTCCCTGCTTAAAGTGCCCCGCGGCTCATCGGATTTCAGGTACTGGGATATCTTCGACAAAAGGGTCAATTTAATTCTTTCTTCATTGAGCCGCTGCCTGCACGATCGTATCGGGCGCAAGCAGCCCGTTGGCGAGCAATCTCAGGGCCTCCTGGTATGGGCCGACCACACCATCGATAAGCTTTATTTTTTTCCACATCAGATACTCGTAATGCACGTCGTCGATCCCCCCGCAGACAACCAGATCGACTGCTTCATTTACGACGAGGGCGCAGAGCTCGTCGCCCGAAGGCTCGGACAAAAGCAGCTCGCGTGGTTCGGGAAAAACAACCCCGTCATCCACTTCGGTAATCACTACTTCCACCGTCAGATCGAACCTCGGAGCGATGTCGTCTTTAGAAACTGCTATCAATACTTTCATGCGTGATATCCCTCACTGGCCATGCAGCGGCTCTCGGCCCCGGCATCGGATCCTGATAAATCAGATGCCATGGCGTTTGAGTTTCCGGTAAAGAGTACTGCGTGCCCAGCCGAGCATTTTCGCAGCCTCGCTGCGCTTGCCCCTGCTTTTCCGCAGGGCTTCGATGATCATCTCTTTTTCGACGTCATCCCATTTCGTGCCCCTGCTCCTGACATCGCCACGGGAATCATAGGAATCCGTCTTCTGTCCGCTCCCCCAGATGGAGGCATATTTGTCCGCCTCGTTTCCGTGCAGGAGATATTCCGGCAGATGCTCGCGTTTCATTGTCTCTCCATGGCTGAGCGTTATCGCATGCTCCACAATGTTGCGCAGCTCCCTGACATTTCCCGGAAACGGGTAGTCCAGCAGAACACTCCTGGTATCCTTGTCGAAGTGCGGCGCCAGGCTTCCAGACGAGAATAGTTTGACAAAATTATCTATCAGCACAGGAATATCCTCTGCCCGCTCCCTGAGGGGAGGCAGGCGAAGCCGAAGCACGTTCAGGCGATAATAAAGATCTTCACGGAACCTGTCCTCGCGCACCATCTCTTTCAGGTCGCGGCTGGTTGCGGCGATTATGCGGGCCTTCATCGCGACCTTCCTGGTACTTCCAAGTGAGAAGAACTCACCATCGTCGAGTACGGTCAGTAATTTCACCTGCAGGGTGAGAGGCAGGTCTCCGATCTCGGTAAAGAAAATCGTGCCCCTGTCAGCGAGGCGGAACATGCCGGGCTTGTTGTTTTCAGCCCCCGGGAAGGCGCCGCGCACGTGGCCGAATAGTTCAGATTCCAGAAGCGGTTCGGGCAGCGCTCCGCAGTTGACCTTGATGAAAGGATATCCCGACCGCTTCGAGGCGTGGTGTATCTTCTCGGCCACAAAGCCCTTTCCCGTGCCGGTCTCTCCCTCGATCAGAACCGATGCGTCTGTCCCGGCAAAAACCGGTATCTGCTCACCCACCTCCTGCATTTTCCGGTTTAGACTGACAACGCCGTCAAAACCGTCTGAGCCGGCACCCTTTTTCTGTAGATATGGCGCCAGGGAGAGGTCTTCGAGAATGACCATTGCTCCAAGAAGGTCGTCGGAATTGCTCTCTATGGGTGAGATCGAGAACCGCACAGGGATGATTTTCCTGTTGCGGTCAAGGACATCGCCTTCGTGAGCTACGATCATTCGTTCTTTAAGAACTGGTACAAAGAAATCAGGAAATGGATGAAGGCTGGTACGCAGGATGTAATCGGCCGGAATCCCGGCGGCATCGTCATTATTTCTGCCGGTAAGCGCCTCTGCCCTGCGGTTCATCCTGCTGATGTTCAGGTTTTCGTCAACAAGAACAACGGCATGGGGAATGCCGTCAAGAAGGTTTGATAAATTAGCGTTTTGAAACATAATCATACAATATTATACACTATTTGTTCTATTATGTGTCATATACAGGAATTTCCTTTAGAAAACCAGCAAATTCAATCATTTTTGATCCAGGTGAACAAAAAAGGGGCACGAACCAACCCTGCCCCCTTAATAACAGTTATTTAGCCGTTTTCCCTAGAACGGATCGATAATCCTGACGGTCAAAATATACGGAGCGCTGATTAAGGAAAACAACCCCCCTGGCTGGCAGCTGCTCTTAGATGCGCACATTAAGAGAGCCGCTCCAAGCGGCTCTCTTAAAAAAAGATTCAATTACGTTGTCTAGGCTTTTGCTCTTTTCGTAAGAACATAACCTGACCCTATCAATGCCGCGCCTGCCAGCCCGAACAGCAGTACCTCCGCGCCAGTCTGGGTTGCCGTGGAGCCCGAACTGCTCGAGGAACCCGTTGAGCCTGAGCTGACAACGCCCGGGCTGTTATTTACTACCGGTGCTGCAGGTGCGGAACCGCCGCCAGTTTGCCCAAAAGCGCCTGCCGGCGTTATCGCTGCCGCTAATAGCGTTGCCATAACCATGGCAACAGTGAGAAGTAACACAAATCTTTTACTGATCATTGTCCACCTCCTCTCGATATTCCAGTAAGTACGTTGACAATAATAGAACTTCTTTTAACTCGATAAAATAATATAAGAAATATTATCAACCTTCAATAATGACCTGCTGATAAGCGCACCCTGTTATTCCTGGAACCGGTAAACGATTATCCGGTCCTCTATTTCCCGTGAGAATACTATGGGCAAAGAACCCATGCGATTAGTGTAGAAACCTGCCCCGGCCCAGGGGTTCCATACTCTGAAAGGAAAACCGTCGCCCGGCTCATATCGAAAAAGCTCGGTGTATGATCCTTCCGGCCAGGCATTTGAGGGAGATGCCAGGGAAGAAAAAATGATCATGTCGCCGGTCTTTATTTCCGTCCTGTCGTTCAGCATTTTGAACCCCTGCTGCTCCAGGTAATATCTAAAACCGAACTCCCCCCTGATAAAAACAGTATTTCCAACTACAGGCTCACGCCGCAACTGTATCGCAATCTGTTCGGCGATCTCTGGATAGACAGATGCGGAACGGTAGTCAGCCACCGCTGCCGCCAGACCTCCTGCCAGGGTGAAAAAGAGAGTCGTGACTATAAAGATGGTCCGCAGCCGTGCATGCCCTCGCCAAAGGTTCTCAAACTCACGGACAAATAGAAGGATCAGTGGTGGAAACATGAGCAGCAGATGGCGGGCGGAAATGTAGGGAACGAGAAACACCATGTACGCTACGGCAGCTGACACAAACCATGAAAGCAGAAACAATGCGTCAGTGGAAGGCCTGCCATTTTCATTTATCGAAAATGTAATCCCATAAACAAAAAGCCTCACAACGACCATGACGCCGGCGAATGTGAGCAGCACGATCTGTACAAGGCGCATCGCATCAGCTTCTTCGCCGTAAAACGAAATGGCAGTCCAGACGACAACCAGCAACAATAATACAGAAGCAACCAGAAGATCTATCCTGCTGCGAATATAGAGTATTAGAACTGACAGAGGAAATATTGTCGTTCCACCCAGCATTATCAGCATCGGCCTCAGCTGGATGCCGTAATCATCGTTATAACCCGGCAGCAGCCGAAAGTCCTGCCCCCTGATTTTGTATGAAAGGACCGGAAGCCGCCCATAGATTTTGTATGTCGCAAACAACCAGACAGCGCCGCCCATCACCAGAAACCCAAAAGCCAGATAACGCCTGAGACGGAATGGTCTGGACACTGAAGCGTAAAAGATAAGGGCTGGAACCACGCTGAGGGTCTGATAAGCGGTGACGGCGGCTAATGTCATAACCACGCCGGATGCCGCCAGCAATCTGCTGTCATCCTTATCCGCACCCTGGATGAAAAGGGTTGCCGCAGCCAAAGCGAGCGAAAGCCCGGGCAGGTTATCCATCAGCGTGTGGGATAAAACCATAAACCCCGGCGTGAATAGCAGCAGCAGCGTCGCGATCAGGGGCTCACTGGTAAAGCGACGGGCGAGATAGTACATTGAAAATGCGGCGATAAGCGGAAATATCAGGTAGAGGCCATGAAAGAGCGCCTCACTTTCAGCAGTGCCCATCCTCAATGTCATTCCCAGATAGGTTGTTAACAGGGGGCCATGGGGATCGCGATAGCTTTTGAAGAACTTGCCCGCGTAGGTGTAATTCTCAAGTTTGATATTGGTGATATCGGACGATGATGCACGGGCGAACTCGACAAAATCCCGGTCATCCTGATTGAATGGTTGATTGATGAAGGGCACCGTCAGCACGAGCACAGCTGCGGCGATTACCAGAAAAACCTTTATCTGAGATTCTTTTTGCGGATTTCCCATTTTTTCACCGTCTAAGCCTACGATTGTACATGGCGGTTTAGTTTATGTCTTTAAATAAACATGAATAGCGATTATTTCTCTCCCCCCTTACCCCACGAAGACATAGCAGTCCAGTTCCTTCCAGACGTAAAAACGGGCAAACCAACCAGCATGGAAAAAAGGGGCACGATCTTCGATCGTGCCCCCGTGAATTACCACTTATGTGTACGCGAATGCTTTTTTAAAACAGACCGATAATCCTGCCGGTCTCAACATCGATGTCCACATCCACGGCCGCCGGGCGTGCCGACAGACCGGGCATGGTACTCATCGCACCCAGGATCGGGTAGAGGAAACCAGCGCCGATGCTAGGCCGGATATCGCGGATCGGCACCCTGAAGCCTGTAGGCCGGTTCTTGAGATTCGGATCGTGAGAAAGCGAAAGATGCGTCTTGGCCATACATATCGGCAGCTTGTCGTAACCCGCCTCGGTAAAGCTCTTGATCTTCTCCTCAACCCCGGGCATGTAATCGACGCCGTCAGCGCCATACACTTTTGTGGCGATGGTCTCTATCTTTTCCTTGATTGAAGCTGAATCAGGATAGAGGAACTGGAAGTCGCTGGGACGTTCGCAGGCCTCGACGACCGCGTTGGCCGCCTCGATGGCTCCGTCGCCGCCCTGCGCGTGGACCGTTATCGGGTTGCAGGCCTCGGCGCCGAACTCGACGGCGCGCTTCTGCACCAGCTCCACTTCAGCGTCAGTGTCCGCTGCGAAGCGGTTGACCGTGACCACAACCGGAATGCCGAACAGCTTCATGTTCTCGATCTGCTTGGCCAGGTTCTGACAACCGGAATCAAGCATCTCCAGATTCTCCACTTCCAGCTCTTCGCGGGTGCAGGTGCGGCCGAAACCGTGCATCTTGAGTGCACGGATGGTCGCGGTTATGTTTACGCAACTGGCACTGAAACCGCCGTAGCGGCAGGTGATGTCCATGAACTTCTCAGCACCCAGGTCGGCGCCGAAGCCCGACTCGGTAACGACATAGTCTGCCAGCTTGAGGGCTATTTTGGTCGATAGAACCGAGTTGTTACCGTGGGCAATATTGGCAAAGGGACCGGCGTGCATGAAGACGGGACCGTGCTCCAGTGTCTGGATCAGGTTCGGCTTCAGTGCATCCTTCATCAGTACGGTCATCGCGCCGGCCGCCCCGATATCCTCAGCCGTCAACGGCTTGCCGTCGCGGTCATAGGCGAAGACGATGCGGCCCATGCGCTCACGCAGGTCCTTCAGGTCGGTCGCGAGGGCCAGAATGGCCATTACTTCCGATGCTACCGCGATATCGAAACCGGTCTCGCGCGGCGTGCCGTTGAGGTAGCCGCCAAGTCCGACTACGGTCTGCCGGAGCACACGGTCGTTCATGTCGATAACACGGCGCCAGCTGACCGTCAGCGGGTTGATATTGAGCCTGTTGCGGCCCTCCATCAGTTCAGTGTCGATCATGGCCGCCAGCAGGTTATTTGCCGCGCTTACCGCGTGGATGTCGCCGGTGAAGTGCAGGTTTAAGTCTTCCATCGGGATGGCCTGGGCGTAACCGCCGCCGGCCGCTCCGCCCTTGATGCCGAAGACAGGACCCAGGGAGGGTTCGCGGATGCAGAGGATGACCTTCTTGCCGATCTTCCTCAGCGCCTGTGCCAGACCGAGGGAGGTAACGGTCTTGCCCTCGCCCCACGGGGTCGGGGTTATGGCGGTGACATCGATCAGCTTGCCGTCCGGCTCGTCCTTGAGCCTTTCGAGAATCGACATGTAATCGACCTTCGCCTTATATTTACCGTAGAGTTCCAGCTCATCCTCGAGGATCCCGGCATCAGCCGCGATCTCGGTAATCGGCTTCATCTCAGCAGCCTGTGCTATGTCAATATCTGATGGGACAGTAGTTCCAGACACCGAAGTACTCCTTTCAGCTTGAAGTTTGTGAATGAATGAACAATCTAAGAAATGGCATTATATGCGCAGAGTGGATAGCCGTCAATCCTGCATGCCGTTGATTTTTTTGATCAGGGGAATCCGCCGCGCTATACTGACGCCCTCGCGGCGTCATATACGACCTCGATCGGAACACCGTGTTCCAGCGCCGCCGAACGGCAATCCTCATACTCCGGCGAAACCGTCACCACGCGTTTTTTCCAGACCCCTATCTTCACCCGGACCGTACCGTAGCGCGTAACGACTTTCTCTATCCGCCGTTCGAGACAATGGCGCTCGACGTTCCCCACCCTGACGCCGAACGTCGACGACTGAGTAAACATCAGGTCGAGGCTGCCCTCGACTTCCTCGATGGGACAAAGCACTGAAAGCACGACTCCGGGCCTGCTTTTTTTCATGACCACCGGTGTCATCCAGACATCGGCCGCCCCTTCTTCGAGAAGACGTTCGGCGAGGAACGCCAGCTGCTCGGGCGTGCTGTCGTCGATATTGGTCTCCAGCAGGACCTGCTGCTCGATCTCTTCGCCGACGCCCGCCTTGCCCGTTCCACCGGTACGCTCGCCGAGGATAAGGCGCAGAAGGTTCGGCCCTTTGGTCTCGCGCGTTCCGGCGCCATAACCTACGGGACCGAGCTTCATAGTCGGAAGATAGCCGAAATAACGCCCAAAATACGCGACCAGCGCCGCACCCGTGGGTGTGGCCAGCTCCTGGTGCTCCGCCCCCTGCAGCACCGGGATGCCCTTCAGCAGCAATGCTGTAGCTGGAGAAGGCACGGGCATCAATCCGTGGGCCGTCTTTACCGTCCCCGAACCCAAAGCCACTGGAGAGCAATATACCTCTTCCGGCTGCAGCTCTTCGAAGAGTACGCAGGTACCCACGATATCGATGATGCTGTCGACCATCCCGACCTCGTGAAAATGGACCGTCTCCAGCGACTCGCCATGCGCCTTTGCCTCCGCTCTTGCCACGCGCCCGAAAATGGCGAGGCATTTTGAGCGGACTTTTTCCGAAAGGCCACTGTGCGCGATCAGGTCTTCGATGTCATTCAGGCTGCGAGGTTCCTGCGCTTCGATTTCAACATTCACGAGGAACCTGGTGGCGGCCAGGCCTGAGACTTTGACGGTTTCCGTGTCTATCGACCAGCCATCCATGTCGAGCTTGCCGAGCTCCGCGCGGAGGAATTCCAGTGACCCCACGCCCAGATCGAGCAGCGCGCCAACGAACATGTCGCCGGCAACCCCGGAAAAACAGTCGATATAAAGTGTCTGGCCAGCCATGGCACTGATTGTATTCCCCAATATGGAGCTATCTCAAGCAGATTCAGCAAAAAAATTGAAATTCATGGCGATACCGGACCCTCGTACAGGATTTGTTACATCCGTTTGCCGATGACAGCGAAGGATTCAACGTCATTTCAGGGAATATCTTGGCATAGCGCTAGGGAAAAACGGGGAGAAGTCCATTCATGCGATACCGGCCACCAAAAAAACGCCTTGCTTATGGGGAACTGATCAATGATTCGTTCCGCATAGCGTGGAATCACAAGATGCTGTGGTTTTTCGGATTGTTCGCCGGGGGTATGACATCCTTCGGCGGAGGGAACTTCAGCTCCAGCTTCGATTCCTCGAGCGATAACAACAGCAGCAGCAGCAGCGATTTTGACACGGAGATCTCAGACTGGGTAAGCGAACATGTCAGGCTGCTGATAATAATCGCGGCGGCCATCGCGGCCCTGTACATCATCTGCTGGCTCTGGTCCGTAGTCTGCCGCGGCGCCGTCATCAACTCCGTGCGCGACCTAAGGGACGGCGGAGAGATAAGCTTTAAAACTGCATTTGCCGGCGGCCGGCGAAGTTTTCCACGACTCCTGCTATTCGACCTTTTCATCATCTTTATCGGACTGGGCCTCGTCCTCATCCTTATGGCTCTTGGGATACTGATATTCTTCCTTGCGGCATCAGGCTCGGCCGGAAGGATCATCCTTTCAATTATGGGAATATCGCTGAGCTCCCTGTTCTTTGTGGGATTCGGTTATCTTGCCTGCTGTGGCATCCTTATGCTCTACTGGGCGCCGCTCACGCTTTTGATGAATTTCGCGCAGAGGGCGGTTGTCCTCGATGACATGAGGCCCATGGAGTCACTGCGCCGCGCGTGGCACCTGATGATGGACAACCTGGGGCACTGCCTGCTGGTTCTTTTGTTGAGCCTGGCCTTAAGTTCAGCCGCGATGTTTGGTATTTTCCTCGTTGCCGCTGTGGCGGCGATTCCCGCGATCGTCGCCTGGATCATCACGATCGAGGAGTATTCCCTGGTAAGAGTGATAATCGCCTCCCTGCTGACGCTGATCCCGCTTGTAGTCATGCTGGTGACTTCCAGCGCCGGCAACACGTATTTCACGACATACTGGACAATCGCCTACCGCAAGTTCGCAGGTCAGGAGGGTGATGGCGGTATGAGGCTTCCGGACGCAGGTAAATCACCCACCGCTCCTTCCGGCGAGGCGCCTGACATGCCACTCCCGCAGGGCACTGTTATCCCCTAATATTATTATTTAGTTTCCTTATTAAGTCCTTTCCCCTGTCTGCCGATACTGGCTGCGCTTCAGACACCTATGAAAGCGGGCAAATGATTAAGGGTGGGGGACCTTCTTTACGGGGCAGGCTTGGCTTTCGGATCGTCGTGCCTACCCTGCTGGCGATTTCCATGTTATCGATCCCGGCGCTGCTGGCGTGGCGCGGCCTGTACGTCATGGATGAAGCCAGTTTGGGCACGGTTCAGGACCCGATGGCACTGGAAGCTGTCAATCATCTCAAGGCCGCCCTTTCCACAGTACTTTACAGTCTTGCTGCTATAGGCCTTGCGGGAGTAGCTCTCGCATCGCTCCTGACCCGGCGCGTAACCCGTCCGGTTCGGGCTATCGCCGATGCCGCCGCTGCGTATTCAGCCGGGGATCTGGAACGCAGGGTCGAGATCAGAAAACATGACGAACTTTCCGGCCTGGGCAGGACATTCAACGACATGGCCTCATCCCTGAACATGAGGACTGTTTCACTCTTAAAGGAACAGAGCAAGCTTCGCTCGATACACCAGAGCATCACGGACGGCATCGTCGTCTTCGGCAATAACGGTTTCATAATCTCTGCCAATCCCGCGGGTGAGGCGATCCTCGACCGCAAGGAAAAGAGTCTGGCCGGCTCGAGGAAAACCGGCATCGCTGAGCTTGACCGGATCCTGGAAAAAACTGAATTGATCGAATCAGCCGACATGGTAGGTTGCTGGGAATACAACCAGTGCGCCCACAGGGAGTGTCCAGCATACGAAAGCGATGACTTAAGGTGCTGGCAGCAATGCGGAACCCACTGCCACGAAGAGATCCAGGGCAGTTTCAGCCAGAAGCGTGATGCCTGTGAAAGATGCCCGGTCTACAGGATAAACGGTTGCGTAACCGTGGACGCTGAAGCCGATGGCAGAAGTTATTCCATCTCAATCGGCGCCATACTCGACGATGACGGGCTTCCTGAAGGGCGTCTTGCCGTTCTACACGATATGACAGACGAGCGGCAGCGGGCCAGGCAGCTTGGCCTGCTTTACGAGATCGCCAATGCCATCGCACTTACTGGCAGCATAAATGAATCTCTGCAGGCGAGCCTGCAGCTCTGCATCCAGGCCATGAACGCGACCAGCGGCTCGATATTACTGGTAGGCGAGAACGAAGAGCTCACTATCGCCGCCCAGAGCGGACTTCCCGATGACGTTCAGCATGACATTACGCGTAACGTTGGCGATGGTATCGCCGGCTGGGTGGCAGAACACGGTGAGCCGCTACTGATCACAAACGACGATCCGGATACGCGTTTAACCGGCGTCAGGAACATCAGGGACGCCGTCTGCATTCCAGTCAGGGACGAAAACGGCATCATAGGGGTCCTGAGTCTCAACGAACAAAAAACCGGCGCCGGTTTTACCAGGGAAAGCCTTGATTTCCTTGGACCGGTCGCTGTACAGATCGGCATGGCACTCTCCCGTACGCGCCTGCATGAAAAGGTAAAAAGGGAAAAGGAGAAATCGACAGCTATCGTCGAGTCGATGGGCGAAAGCCTTTGTGTTCGCTCTCAGGACCGCACAATCCTGTTCGCCAACTCGGCGCATAAGGAAATCTTCGGGGAAGACTGTGTCGGCAAACAGTGCTTTAACGTATATGTAGCCAGCGATCGTGTCTGCCGCGGGTGCCCTCTTGATCGCTGTTTCAGCTATGGTGACACCGTGCGCCGGTCCCACTTTGTCATCGACAGGATGGGTATCCGCCGTCAGCTTGAGACAACCACTTCTCCCGTACGCGACGCGGACGGGCGCATCACCAGCTGTATCGAAATCAGCAGGGATATTACCGAGATGCTCCGCATTCGTGACCAGGCGGAGAGCCGCCTCAATACCCTGACCACCCTTTTCCAGGTATCGAACACGCTGAGCTCCAGCATGGACCTCAGCAGCATAATAGATAATTTCACCGAATCCGCCCTGAACGCACTGAAGGCATCCGCGGTATCGCTGATGATGTTCGATGATGAGACAAACAATCTCGTGATCCGCTCTGTATCCGGTGAAACCAGCGGCTGGCTGCTGGGCCTGGGGAAAACCGTAGACGTCAGCACATACAGCCTCAACGGCCTCGTCTCAGGCGTAGGGCCCTTCTGCACGATAAAGGCTGACCAGATATCACCGGAAACAGCGCCGCTGGCACCCCCGGGATCACAGTCGATCCTTGTCGGCCGGTTGTCATCCCGTGGAAAGCTGCTGGGTCTGATTGTGGTATCGAGCCTCAAACGGGGCGCTTTCTACGAAGCCGGCAGCATGGAGCTTTTTGTAGATATCACAAACCAGGCGGCAGTCGCCATTGATAATGCTGAGATGTACAAAAAGCTTGAAGCGACTTTCTGGAGCACCATCCGTTCACTGGCCGAAGCAATCGACGCCAAGGACTCCTATACCAGGGGACACTCCGACCGGGTGGCCGATTATGCTGAGGCACTCGCGCGCAGGCTGGACCTTGAAGAGGAGATGCTGAACGCGGTGCGCTGCGCCGGCTATCTCCACGATACCGGCAAGATAGGCATCCCGGACGCCATCCTGTTAAAGCCCGGGAAACTGACCAGCGACGAATACAGCCAGATCATGAACCACCCGATCCTGAGCCACAAGATAATCGAGCCCGTCAACTTCCCCTACGACGTGAAACCCCTTGTGAGGCACCATCACGAGCGCATCGACGGCTCAGGCTATCCTGATGGCCTCGTGGGCGATGAAATCCCGCTGGGAGCGAGGATCATTGGTGTTGCCGACGCTTATGAGGCAATGACATCTGACCGCCCATACCGCAAGGCGCTGAGCCGGACCACGGCCATGGAAGAGCTGAAACGCTGCGCCGGCACCCAGTTTGACGTCGAGCTGGTGGACACTTTCATCGAAGTGCTGACCGAAGATGACGGCGCATCCATAGGTTATCTTGATTCTATGGTGAATGACTGAAAAGCGGCGCGTCATGGCCATGATTACCAGGAATTTAATTTCCTCAAGTCGCGTCAGCGACTTGAGGAAACGCAGGAACGTGCTTCACTCATTTACCCTCAATTAACCCAATCTTCCTGCCTCAACTCACTAACCGGAATCTCCATAACCCCGTCCACTGTGCCAGAGACAAGATTCTGATCCGGCGCCATCGCAACCAGGACATAGTCGGCGTTCCCTTTTACAGTCCAGACGCCGTCGGGTGTTTTCAAAAGCGGGGTGCGTCCACTCGTAAGATCGAACAATCCTCCATATCGTTTTTCCAGGCTTGCCATCATGGCTGAGAAAAACTCACCGGTGTCAGCTTCCGTATCCCACTCAAGCAACATCACGTAAAGAACCGAGCCGTCGGGCCGCTGGTAAAAACGGTATTTTCCCCCTCCCCAGCCTGCCGCCCCGTCCTCCGCCTGTTGCTGCGGCAGATTCTGTATCAGTAGTTCCCTGACATCAAACTCACCAACAACATCCTCGTCGATCTGTGCCCAATCGGCCCCGATGAAGCCTGTGAGGTCCGGAATATTAACCTCCATCGGCTGCTCGTCTTCGACATACTTGTGCGGGTGCATGATCTGCTCTGAAGATTCAGGGGGCCTTGCGTAAATAGCATCCACGCTGTCCCAGGTCCCGTTGCCAATGATGTAATTAACAAATCTCTCACCATATATATAAGGAAATTCAAGCTGATCTTCCAGATAAGAGAAAGTTGAACCCATATCCTCGATAATTTGCTTGTCCGCGGGATCGTCGCTGACTTTGATCAGCTTATCCATGTAATCATTACTGGTCTTTGAGGCATCGCCTTCAACCAGTGCAAGGCGCGCCAGGTCGCGGTCCGAGTTGCCGGTACCGTCATGCGGCAGAAATTCCTGCAGATTGAAGCTCTGGTCTTGCAAGGCATGAGTAATTTCATGGGCAACCGTCGATGCGGTTTGCATGCCTATCCTCCTGCTGACGGTTATTACCTTCAGCTCCCTTGTCTTGTCATCGTAATAACCGGCGATCTCTTCCCCCATCATCGATGAAGCCTCATTCAAAAGATTTTCTCCCGGCGAAAGCAATCCTAGAATCTTGAGCAGTTTTTCATCAGACGCGACTTCTTGCGGCGATATATTCTGGCTCTCCTCCAGCTTGATCTTCTCGGCCAGCTGATCGCGGCTGAGATATGTAACCTGAATATCCTGTTTAATTGGCAGATTGCGCAATAGTGAGATATCACGCTCAATCGTTTCCACATCATGAGGCCAACCATGAGACGTGAATGTTTCAGTGCTCTGGCTGCCCGTTTGCGAACCGGTATCCGTAAGTGCCTGTGTACCGCAGCCAGCTATTCCAATGGCGATAACGATCAAGACCAACAGGTGTTTGGGGGTTAAACGTAAATGTAGAAAACTGCTCAACGGATCTCCTCGGCAAGCTGAATCGAATCTGTTTCTCTGGCGGATTATACCTATCTGCTACTTAGGCAACAAGTGATAATTACGTCTACCATCCGATCTTCCATGTGCATCATCGCTTTCAAGAAACTGCCCCATCGGGTATTATTTGCTCTGTAGCTCCCGTACTGAACGCTACGATCTGGAGGTTTCATGCCATCCCTGTCTGATCCGCTGATCACGAATAAAATCGAACTTAAAAACCGCATCGTCATGCCGCCGATGGCCAACGACCTGTCTGGTCCCGGTGGCGCGGTAACAGACAAACATATTGAACATTACCGGGCCAGAGCCCAGGCGGACGTCGGACTCATAATCGTCGAACACAGCTACATCGTGACCGAGGGCAAGATGTCCGTAAACCAGCTGGGTATTCATAAGGATGAGCTTGTCCCCGGTTTGTCCAGGCTGGCGCAAAGCATTCGCGAAGCCGGCGCTAAAAGCGCCATACAGCTCACCCACGCCGGGGCAAACACCACGAGCGCCGTCTGCGGCTGCCAGCCGTCGGGTCCGTCCGACATCCCGGTCCCGGGCCGCGATGAAGCGCCCCAGCCGCTTGAGAAAGAGGAGATCAGCGCCCTGGTCGAAGCGTATCGGCAGTCGGCAAGGCGCGCCCGCGAGGCCGGTTTCGACTCAATCGAAATCCACGGTGCCCACGGTTTTCTCCTGAGTGAGTTTGTCTCACCGCACACCAACAGACGCGGCGACGAGTACGGTGGCAGCATGGAAAACCGCCTGCGCTTCCCGCTGGAAGTGATTACCGCGGTCAGGAATGAGGTCGGCGCAGGCTATCCCCTGCTCTACCGCTTTGGCGCCAGCGACTTTCTCCAGAACGGCCTGACACTCGAAGAAGCGCAAAAGATCGCCCCGTTACTGGTCGAAGCCGGCATCGATATCCTGGATATATCGGGCGGCCTCTGCGGATCACGGCCAAAAGACTTCAAGGGCGTCCAGGGCTTCTTCGTGCCGCTCGCCCAGAGCATCAAATCAGTTGTCGAGATTCCGGTCATAGGCGTGGGCGGCATCACTGACCCCGTGTCCGCCAACAGTTTTATCGTCGAGGAAAAAGTCGACCTCGTGGCCATAGGCAGAGCGCTGCTGAAAAACCCGAACTGGGCCAGGGAGGCACTTGAAGCACTTGCTGGATGATATTACCAACTACCCTGAAAAAGTACCGAGACATCTGACCTGGTCTCACCGCCCGCTACAAGCATTACTGGAAGACTCCGCCTGCAATTATCCGGATGCTCCAGCGACCAGTTTTTTCGGGGGAGTGCTCTCCTACAGGGAGCTGGACCAGGAAGCAAACCGTTTTGCCAACGGGCTGATCGGGCTTGGAGTAAGCCCGGGAGACCGCGTGGCCATACATCTGCCCAATTCGCCGCAGCTGCTCATCTGTCTTTACGGTACGCTCAAGGCAGGCGCAATCGCCACCATGGTCAACCCGATGTATGAGACTCGTGAGATTTCATACCAGCTCAGGAATTCCGGCGCGGAGATCATGGTGACTCTCAGCCAGAACGAGATGTTAAAAAAAGCTATAGCGGCAGGGCAGGATGCTGACCTGCGCCATCTGGTCGTAACCAATATCAAGAACTATTTCCCGCCAGCGCTTCGTGTCGCGTTTACGGCCTTTAAGGAAAAGAAAGAAGGCCATCGCGCCCGGCTGGACGCTTCACGCTCCCAGATATGGCTGATGGATCTCATGAAAAAGCAGCCGACAACCGCGCCCGGGGTTACTGTTTACCCAACTTCCACCGCAGTGCTGCAGTATACCGGTGGAACGACCGGCCTTCCCAAGGCGGCAGAACTTACCCACAACAACCTTGTCGCAAATGTGGAGCAGGTAAGGGCCTGGTTATACGATCTCAAAGAGGCGCAGGAGAAGATGATGATGGTTCTGCCGCTTTTCCACGTGTACGCGCTCACCTCCTGCAACCTCATCTTCGCGCTTGCAGGACAGGCCATCCTGCTGCCGCGTTTCGATCTTTACGAGGTGCTCGCCACGATCACCAAACAGAAGCCGACGATCTTTCCGGGCATTCCCGCCATGTATGCGGCGATCAACCATTCGCTGTTGCGGGGGAGTGCTGACAAGAAGGTGGATCTGTCTTCCATCCGCCTCTGCGTCAGCGGTTCTGACCGCCTGCCTACCGATGTGCAGGAGGAGTTCGAACGACTGTCAGGCGGTCTGCTCATCGAAGGATACGGACTTACCGAAGCATCCCCGGTCACGCACGCCAACCTCTTATCAGGCGCGCGCAGGTGCGGCAGCATAGGCCTGCCACTCCCCGATACCGAAGTAAGGATAATCCATCTTGATTCTGGTAAGGATGTACAGCCGGGCGAGGAAGGCGAGATGCTCATCCGTGGCCCCCAGGTCATGAAGGGTTACTGGAGCGAGATTGAGGAGACAGACAGGGTTATCGATGAAGCTGGCTGGCTGAAAACCGGTGATGTCGCCCGTATCGATGAAGACGGCTTTTACTATATCGTCGACCGCAGGAAGGATGTCATCATAACCGGAGGCATAAATGTTTATCCGCGAGAGATCGAGGAAGTTCTGAACCAGTTCCACAAGATCGCCGAGGTCGCGGTCAAAGGCCTTCCCCACAAACTGAGGGGAGAAGTCGCCAGAGCCTACGTGGTGCTCAAAGACAATGAACAGTCCACCGCCGGCGAGATCCGCCAGTTCGCGAAAGAGAGACTCGCCGACTACAAAGTCCCCCATAAGATCGAATTCATAAGCGAGCTCCCCAGGAGCACCCTGCGAAAAGTTCTCAAGAGAAAGCTGGACGAGAACGAATAACCCCCCAATCCTCCCGACTTCGCCTTCCCGGGCCGATATATTTTCTAAGGGGGAGGCCTGGGAGGAGAAAAAGTGGGGATTGATCTTCCAATTTATCCTGGGCCGCCGGGAAATAACCGTTGTCCGGTGCATCCATCGGAACCGCTCACAGGCATGTGCGGATGCGGAACGCTTTTCTGTCGACAGTGTTCACCGTCGATGGTTTTCTGCGCGCGCTGCAACATGGAGCATGAGCATTTAAGCCGCACCTCCCGGACGGCGGTCATTGCGAATCCCGGATATCATACACCTGGCCGGCATGGTCACGCTGTTCCACAATTCGGCCAGATCACACACAAGCTGATTCTGGAATCACTGTTTATGACGGCGCTCCTTGTCGCGGTCCTGGCAGTTGTCTTCAATATGCAGAACCAGAGCATTTCCTTCGGATCAGAAACGAGCTCGGTCAGTTATGGCATAAACACCGCCAAAGACCCGGTTCAGAAGACCACGACACCTTTCACCACCAATATGCAGCTTAACGGCGCGATGGCGACCCTGACGAGTGATACTTCCTACTCGATCAGCGCCAAGGTTGAGAGCGCGAAACTCTATAGCGATGCGATTAGCAAGGCTGTGCCATATGACCTGCTTCTCGCCTGGGGCAACATGACTGAACCTGATGTTGACGGAAAGCTTGAGTGGGACCAGGCGGACCGCCAGGGCATGGTGTCCGGATCACTGGGTGGCTCGGGAGCGGACGTGAGTTCCGAATATGTCATTAACCACGTCAGCAATAACCATCTGGTTCCCGCGAATGACAATATCCGCAGAGCGATAGCGACAATCAAAGCAGGCGACGTCGTACGCATCGACGGCCGGCTGGTCAACGTCTGGGTGAAAACGGACGACAGTCGCGTCCTTACAGTGACCACCAGCAAGAAGAGGTCAGATCAGGGCGATGGCGCCTGTGAGATCATTTACGTGGAAGAACTCCGCATCAACGGTCTTTACTACTAGCACGAACAGCATCATCTGCAGCAACGCCCCCTTTATTCCTCCCTCTTCCAAACCGCGCCCGCCACAACTATAATCATCCAATCATGCAGATAAAGATCGACGCCATATGCAAGGAATTCGACATCAGGGCCGAGGAGATATTCGCCTTCATGGACGAAGAGGATATCCATCTCGGCGGAAGCCTGATGCACGATATCGCCATCGATATGCCAGATTTCCGCAAGTTCGTCGAATACTGGCGGCGCCAGCTGAAACAGAAGATCGATCAGGCTGAGCGCGACCTCGACCAGCTCGACGGCAAGGTAGATGGCTTTATCCACTCCCTCAAGGGCTGGTAGCACGGCAAAAAACCGGGAAGACTTATAGTATAAGCATCAAGTCATTACCGGAGGTGCGTCATGAGCGGCAAGGGATCAGGCAAGAAGCACAATCGTGCGGCCCAGAGCGACCAGCACGGATTCCAGGGAAGCCCCGCCGAAGTTGCGCATAAATCCTCAGCAGTCGATGCAGTCGGAGCCGGCATGGGAAAAAATGTCGAGAAGCTCAGGGTGCTGGAAAAAATGCGTGCGCTCGAAAATCATAATCGCGAAGAGGGACGCCACGTCAGGTAGGATTGTCTCAGAGCGTCAGGATGTCAGTTCGGACATGGAAAACAGCTGCTGACATCGAAGTAGTATTGCCTGGGTGCCGAGCCTGTGCTGCATTCAGCGTCGATGACATCGTAATGGCGGCCATCCCGTTCAACCACCGTGACGTGGGCTTTGCGGTAATGCCCGCCGTTCCCACATGATGTACGGTTCATGATATCCCTCTCCTCACCGATGCTGCCTACCTTGATAGCATCATCAAAATAATTGCCTCCGGATGAACGCGCCAACGTTCCCGTGCTGCTACCGTTCCCACAGGCAAGAGTGCCAGCGGCGGCAGTCAGCGCCACCGCTAAGCAGAATGATTTCAGCATAAGATTGTGAGCAAATGGCTTTGGCATTGATTTCAATTTACCACATGGGAATCAACCAGTGTAGGCCGGTGGAAATAAGGAATGCGTTATGAGCACAACCAGGCATGGTGATTCTGCCGTTTGTTTGGCATGCGCTTCATCTGATAATCTTTCGTACCTCGGGATCAACAGCAAATAAATCATCTTTATCCTGTGAGGCGCATGGTGCTGGTTGGAGAAGAAAAAGCGTGGGAGAAGCTGGAGGCGGCGGACCCGGTCACGGCATCGGAAAATGCCATGGCTGAATACTGGGAAGACGATGATGTCTTTGTAGTGCCGGTTTTCGGCCAGGCTTATCTGGTAAACGTCGATGAACGGAAAGTGAAAGAAATCGGGGTGCACAGCTTTCATCTTGAGGAATCTACACATTTCGACCTGCTGGTCCCCCTCTACCTGGCCTCTTGCGCTGCGGTATCACCGACAGGAAAACATGTGGCGCCGCAGGCCATACCCGGCGGACAGGCTTTCTTCAAAGGCCCCCATGAGCTGCCGCTGGAGGTAATCGCTCACCACTTCGGCTCCAACCCGGGAAACCTCATTGACTCGGCAAAAAAGCTGGGCGGCTTGGTGGCGGATCACGGCGACGCGGCGGTCACGATACCCGCTTTCCCGAAACTGCCGGTGACCATCATCCTCTGGGTCGGAGATCTCGAATTTCCCGCGCGGGCGCAGATGCTGCTGGATGAGACAGCCCCGGCGCACCTTCCCGTCGATGCGCTCTGGGCGGCGCTGATCATGACCGCGGAAGCCCTGACTCATGTCGCCGGCCCGCACCACTGACAAACTGATCGGCATCCAGGCAGGTACTGCCACCTTTTGTCCAGAGATCTGTTCCCGCATAAGAAATATCCTGGGATCATCCACGCTTATTCGTTTAGAAGCCATGACCATCGGGTAATCGTAAAACAGCACTTCGCAATCCATTCGCGGGAGGAAAAAGATGTCGCCGCATCATGAATCGACCATAAATCGGGCAAAAGACGTATCAAACATGTCTGACCTTGAAAAGAAACACGTCCCGTTGCTCCACATAGGCGGAACTCCCAGAAAAGGTGAGGCATTCGAAGTCACCGTATGGGTCGGCGAACAGTTAGCCCATCCAAACGAGGCGGAACACCATATTGAATTCATAGACCTTTATCTGGACGACATGTTTATCGCTCGCTGCGACCTGACGTGGGGATTTACCGAGCCAAAGGCATGTTTTATGGTTAAGCTCGATCATCCCGGCCAGCTACGCGCTTTTGAGAGATGTAACCTGCATGGCGACTGGACGTACAGCATGGAGATTTCACTTTAGGTTTTCGAAGGTTGAACGGTCTCATTTGTTGATGAGATACCTGTGGAGGGAAAGCCAAAACCCCTGTCGGAAAGAAATTCCGGCGGGGGTTTCGACCTTCCGCAGACAGTTGCTTTGAGCGATATTCATACGGTCATGCAAGGTCGGCCTGACATCTTATACGGACGTCTAAATTGCATGTTTTTCGCCGCAGGGTATAATTTAACAAGTATCTTTAAATGACACTCTGATTGACGGGTCACTAAACTCCTTTCAAAATTAATTATGTCTTTCTTTAAAAAGAACCGGAATGATTCCACGGGTCCCGATGGAAACAGGTTACGCGAGGTTGAGCGGAACCTGCGCGCCGCACTGGATGAGTCCCGCAAGCGCAGCGCGGAGACAGCCGCTCTGCTGGCGGCGTCTCGGGCGGTCCTCGAATATCAGGAATTCAATGACGCCGCGCGTTCCCTGTTCGATTTCTGTAAAAGCCTGATTGGCGCCACCAGCGGCTACGTTGCGCTGCTCAGCAGCGACGGCTCGGAAAACGAAGTGCTGCTTCTCGACGCCGGCGGCATGCCCTGCACGGTGGACCCGTCTCTGCCGATGCCGATTCGCGGTCTGCGGGCCGAAGCCTACCGTACCTGTAAACCTGTCTATGAAAATGATTTTTCCAGCAGCGAGTGGGTGAAGTTCATGCCCGAGGGCCACGCCAGGCTCGATAACGTGCTCTTTGCGCCGCTCATCATCAACAGCAAAGCCGTAGGACTTCTGGGCATAGCCAACAAACCAGGAGGCTTCTCCGACCACGATGCCAGGCTGGCCGCGGCGTTCGGTGAGCTTGTTTCAGTATCACTGAAGAACGACCGGATGTTCGAATCGCTGGAAAAAAGCGAGGAGCGGTTCCGATCTGTCACCCAGTCGGCGAACGACGCGATAATATCCGCCGACAGCCGGGGCAATATCATCTCCTGGAACAACGGAGCCCACAACCTGTTCGGCTACACGGACGATGAGGCTATCGGCCAGCCGGTCGAGATGCTGATGGCCGAACATTACCGTGATATCCACCGGGACGGCATGGAGAGATTTCTAAGAACAGGCGAGCCCCATGTCATGGGAGAAACCGTCGAGCTCAACGGCCGCAGAAAGGATGGTGCCGAATTTCCAATCGAACTCTCGCTCTCCAGCTGGGACACCAAGGAAGGCACGTTCTTTGCCAGCATCATACGTGACATCACGGCTCGCGAGCAGGTCCAAAGGAAGCTGCTGCAAAGCGAAAACCGCCTGCGCACGATCTTCGAACAATCACCTGTCCCCATCTGGGAGGAAGACTATTCACAAGTCCGGCTGCGTCTCGATGAACTGCGTGAAGCCGGCGTTGAAGACCTCCGTGAATATCTGAAAATTCATCCCGAAGAAATAATAAACATGGCCGATGCCGTCAGTATCATCGACATAAACCAGGAGAGCGTCAACTTCTTTGATGTTGTCAGCAAGGATGAGATTCCGGCCAGACTTTCAGAGATATATCTCGATAAGTCATGGGATTCATTTCTTGAGAGGATCATTGCCCTGTCGGAGGGCGCCACGAGATTCGAAAGTGAAATACCTTTGAGGACCGTGACGGGCAGGACCAAGAACGTATTGCTGAGATTGTCTGTTGACCCCGGTTATGAAAAATCCCTGTCCCGCGTGCTTGTATCTTTTTTCGATATCACGGAGCGCAAACAAACCGAGGAGCTGAGCAATTCACTTAACAACATCAATACGATGATCAACTCCACGCGCGATGTTGAAAAGATAGCGGGCATCGCGGCGCGGGAGGCGTCGGCGGCCATGGATGCGGATAGCGCGAAAATAATCCTGCGTGAGAACGGCAGCTGGACAATCAGGTACTCACACGAGCTGACAGGGGAAACTGTGGGGAGCGCCGTCACCGGGGATGAAGCCGCCATGCTCGTCATGGCCGTGGAAGCGGGCAAACCGGTAGCCGTCATGGGTGACGATGAGAGATATAGTACGGTTCTGGCGGCTGGCGGCATCCGGTCCTCACTGCTAGTCCCCCTGAAGTTGAGGGAAGATGCCCTGGGCGTCATGGTCTTCAGCCAGAGAGCCTCCACCAGCTACTTCAGCGAGAGCCAGATAGATTTTGCCCGCAAGCTTGCAAACTCTGTCTCCCTTGCCATCGAAAACGCCACTCTTTATCAGAAGGAACTGCTGGCCCGGTCTGAAGTGCAGAACCATGCAGCCCAGCTTTCAATCCTGCATAAAATCAGCCTTTCACTCAACAGGGAGACCGACCAGAACAGACTCCTGAAGATGATACTCCAAAGCGCCGCTGACATGACGTCGGCGGGCGTCGGCATCATGGCCCTGATTAAGGAAGGAAAGACCGAAGTAATCTCCGTCTATTACGCTCCCTGGTATGAGCAGCGTTGTGACATTGGAGGTGAAGCGCCGATGCTGCACAAGCGTATCGCCCGGTTCATCGAGAAGTCAGAACGCGACGGGGTCAGGATCCCCGATACGGGCGGGCTGGATGACTTCCCCGAAGGCCATCTGAACCTGCGAGGCATGCTTATCGGGACGATCCGCGACACCCGCGGCAGGGTCAGGGGCAGTTTCATGCTGAGCGACAAGGCAGCCGGAGGGAATTTCACTCCGGAAGACGAGGAAATAATATCGCTCCTTGCCGCTCAGAGTTCAGTGGCACTGGTCAGCGCCGAGAACTTCGAACGTGAGCACAGCATCGCTGAGACCCTGCAATCGACGCTCCTGCCGGAAGTGCCGGTACGTGATGACGTCGAGGTCGGGCTGCTTTACAGGTCCGCCGGACCGATCGGAAAGGTGGGCGGCGATTTCTACGATTTTGTAGAACTGGATGACAACCGCATCGCCGTCGCGGTCGGCGATGTCTGTGGAAAAGGCCTTGAGGCGGCGACATACACGGCCATGATCAAATACATGCTGCGGGCATATCTTGGTGAAGGGTTGCTGCCAGGAGACTGCCTGACCAGGCTTAACAGGGCAGTCAGCAAACAGATCTCGATTGAAAAATTCGTCACCGTCAGCCTCGCGATCATCGACACGGCGGGCGCCAGCATCACCTTCTCGTCCGCGGGACATCCGCCATTGTTCATCTGCAGGAACGGAAACGCGAACCAGCTGAAGGCGGCGCAGTCGATCCCGCTCGGCGTGATCCCGGATTACAAGTACCTGTCGACCCAGGCGACGACTGTGGCAGCATGCTCGATCCTGATGTACACCGACGGGCTTATCGAGGCGCGCCCCGATGGCGGGGATCCTTTCGGCGAGAGCCGTATCATCGAGACGCTTGCCGGCCTTTGCTGCGATCCGGCCCAGAAAGTCGCCGATTCACTTATCCGGGCGGCGGTGGAATATTCCGGTGGAGGATTACGGGATGATATCGCCCTGCTGGTTGTGAAGCTGCTTAGAAATTCCTCGGCAATATAGCCGGAAACGCCCTGACGGGCGTTTCCTTATCCACCATGTCTGTTTATCTGCCGCCCATTGAAGCTAACGCACCCGTCTCGTGACAGCCCTGCGAGCTCCATAAGCGACCAGGATAATCACCAGTCCCACCGCGCCAGCCAGGATCAGCTGCGTGCCGGTATTCGGCAGCTTGCCGCTTTCGACACTGGTTGAAGGTGGAGGCGTCTGGGGAGTAGTCGTCGTCACCGGTTGCCCGGGTTCGTTGTTCTCTATTATTTTGGGAGGCTCATTTTCCTCAGAGCCGCCAGGATTGTTCGGGTTATCCTGTCCGTCGTTCACATCGTCCGGAGGAAACGAAGCGACTATCCCGCTGTCGTCACCATCTTCACCCGGGCAATTGAGGTCATCCGGCTCAGCATTCCCGGAGCTGCCGCCGCCCAGGCGAAAATCATCGCCAATCAGCGCTCCGCCTGCCGGCAACCTGTTGCCGGTCAGAGCGTCACCAAACTGCAGTACATCATCGCCCTTGCCGAAGCCGGAATAATCCGCTTTGGCAAGAGCCATCGCCGGCGCCGCGATCATCATGGTAAAGCACGTCGCGAGCAATATCGTCAGTAATATCTTTGTCCTGCTTTTCATCTTAAACACCTTCTCTTCCCACATCCGTGAATGTCACATGGGAAGCTCCCGCTTCCCGTTTTTGCAAGGATCATCCGGCGTCACTTTCGGTGGCTGCTCCTCCATCCGTCAAATGGAGTTCCGGAAACCAGGGACTGGTCGAAGGGTAGTTTAAGCGTCCGGCGGGTACTCGTACTTTCCCCGTAAAAGCTGACCTGAAAGATTTGTTTCACCTTTTGATCCTCCTTGTTTCCTTTCACCCTTATGACGTTTTCGCGCTGTGAAACTTACGCTGTTTTCCGATTGATCGAACGTCTGTCATGCCCGGTTTTCAAGCAAATGAATTAGGGGATGCCGCACGCGTCACCCCCGCAACTTCAGGATGGCTCGATTTTTCTAGATCGCTGTGCCCGCGGGCTGCACCGACTCAAGGATGCCGCGGACCACGATACGCTGCTTGATGTCCCAGGGGGGATCACAGGTCAGCAGCGTGATGGCGTCATATCCAACCGGCTGCAGAACCGATACATCGTCGGGGGTCACGATGAAAGTCTCATTGACACGATAGATAAAAGTCCCGTACGGCATCCTGACTTTTACCTGATCGCCAACGGTTATCTCATTGAGATTCAGGAAGGGCGCGCCGTAGAGGACCCGGTCACCGGCTACCGCGAAGTTTCCGCCCGCGCCGGGCAGAGTGGTCTCCTGGATATGTCCGGGACCCTTCGTAAGCGCTTCCTTGTCCGATCCCTGGACCATCATCCAGCGGACATCGATCTTCGGCAGGTATATCTCGCCGACGGGGTCGAGATAAGCGAGGCTGGCATTCATGTTCGTGGCTTCCTGCTGCAGATGCAGGTTGTCCACCGATTTGTTGCCCGATATCTCAAAGTTCGCCATAAGCTCGTCCTGGCCGGCCCTTGCCTGATAGTATCCGAAGCCGAATACCCACCCGGCATACAGAACAAGCCCCAGCCCGGCGATCATCGCGAGAGTCGTTATCTTTTTGACCAGTCCGGAACCGCCGGCGGGCTTACGGATGTTATCCCGTCTCTCAGTGGAATCGCGTCCGGGATTGTGAAGGGTCCTTCCGTTTCCCCAGCGCCTGCTTCTGTATCTGGTGTAAGTCTGTGTGCTCATGCAGCCTCCTCCTGAAGTCGTCGTCATACGTATAACGAAGAAGGGTGCTGAAACTTACGCCGTTTATGCTGCAGGGGAGCTAATGGCTGACTGGCCCGGCGCTAGATAACCGTGAGATCGAGTAAACGCGCGAATGCTCAGTAAACCATCTGATATACCACAAGCATGCCCGCATACAGGCTGTCGACCTGGCCATCCGCATTGGTTGCCTGGATATAGATATAGTAATTCCCGGCGGCAGGCGCGTATCCGGTAGCCCCCCAGACCTCATTGCCGGAGCTTTCAGATTGCAGTGCAAGATCATGCACGGAAGCGGACCCGCCTGACTGGGGCGCAAGGTTCACCGTGACACTGATTGCCTTGCCGCTCACCATGGATGCAAGTTTTATCGGTTGCCTTGGATAAGCAGTGCCCGGACTTACGGAACCGGTGAGGACCTTTACCGGCGCTGAAGTCGCACCGCTGGATGGCGTTGTTTCCACGCCCGGGGTATCCGTTGCGGCCGGGGTTTCCACGGTCGTGGCCGCAGCCGCATCATCTGCATTTGTTGTCTCAGACCTGATGGTGGTGGTCCTGCTATTTGTTATGGTGCTGACAGGCGCCGGATTGCTTCCAAACAGATCCCGGTCACCCGCAGTCTCCTCGGCCAGCAACAAACCCGCGGGAATGAAAATCAACATTCCCGCGATGATTATCCATGCCAACCTGCTATGCAGCATGCGTGAGAAAAGGGAACGCTTGCCAGGCGCTGCGGCTGCGCCCTGGCCCGATGCACCCATCGTCCCGTCCTGCGGGTACATGTTCGAATCGGACTGGCCTGCCATGCCGTCCCCCATGCCGCCTGCACCCTGGCCGGCCAGCTCACCAAGGCGCCCGGTGAAAGCCTGCGCCATGTCCGCGGGTGGAATCACAGGAATGAACATCCTGAATGAGCGGGACGCCTCCCGCATCTCATCCAGGGCGGCCATGCAGAAGGTGCAGTCTTCGAGATGTGACTCGACCCAACCCTTCTTCTCCGGTTTCAGCTCGCCATCGATGTAGGGTGAAAGCAGGGCTATGCACTCCTCGCAGTCAGGCGGGGCCTCTTCTGTCAGTACCTGGACCATCCTGAGCTCCTCTCTGAACTTGAGGCGGGCGCGGGAGAGAAGAGCTCCGACCGCGTTGCGGTTGGACTCCAGGACCTCCGCCATCTCATCGTAATCGAGGTCCTGCAGCTCCCTCAGGATCAGGGCTGCCCGCTGGTTTTCGTTCAGGTTTTCGACCGCCTGGCGCACCTTGCCGATCTGTTCGCCCAGCAGCAGCGCCCGCTGGGGATCGGCATAGATGTTGGGATCCTCGGGCGCAAGCAGCTCGTGGTCCACATCCGCGAATCGTGACCGGCGGCGCATCTCGTCGTAGGCCAGGTTCTTGGCGATCCGATAGAGGTAGGCGGAGAAGTTCTCGATCTCCTTCTGTCCCAGGAGAGTATAGATCTTGAGAAAGGCGTTCTGAACGATATCAGACGCATCTTCGGCGTTACCTACCAACCGGTATACGAAGTTGTATATCGGGTGCTGGTAGCGCTCGAAAAGCCGGCGGTACGCTTCAGCGTCACCGCCACCGGCCAATACGGCCAGCTCGCTGTCGGACATGTCCATGCCGGTCATCTCTTCCTCCTCTTGCACTTATGACGGAGAGAGAAGCAGATACTTACGTTCATGCAGGCCAAAATATAACCGTGAGGGAATCCTGTCAACAAAAAACTACAGCAGGGGAAGCGCCAGCGAAGCCTCCAGCGGACCGAAAACACCCTCGTCTTTTGTGAAGACATGCCTCGTGACCGAGAATTCCTGGCTGAAGCCATAAATGCTGATGGAGTCGACCGCGACCAGTTTGAGGGGATTCTTTGTTATATAGAGTACCTGAAGCGAATTCGGTGATTCGGCGCTGCCACTGAAACTGCGAAAACCGCCGCCTCCGGTGGTGCCGGCATCCAGGAATACGGTGCCGTCCTTCACGGTGATCCCTTCCCTGTGCGTATGCCCGTTCAGAACTACCGGCACCCTGCCCGGCAGGAGGGCCGCCTGCTTGGGGTCATGGACGGCCACGATAAATGGCCTGGGGTCCTGCGATTCGACGCTTTTGAGTATCCTGGCGGCATCGTTGGCAAGAATCGCATCGCTGAGCGGGTTCGGGCTCAGATTTACCGAAGCGGGATCGGGAAAACCGCCGATTATGACGCCACTGATATCGGTGTACTGGCTCTCGAGCACGGTAACACCAGCTAATCCTCGCATCGTGGTTGTTATCGTAGGCGAATCGTGGTTGCCACCGATCCAGAGATAAGGCTTAGGCAATGGTAAATATGTGGAGGGATAACCGGCCTCAAACGGCGTCCCCAGATCCGTCAGGTCGCCTGTGTCGACAACAAAGTCCGCCTGGTAAAGATCCACGGTCTGCCTGACCAGCTTTGCGGCGGCCGCGCTGCGATGCATATCTGAAACATGCACGATCCTGATCGTATCGCCATCGGACAACGCGCCCGGCAGCTGATGCAACTGGCTGATGGTACGGTAGAGGCTCGCCGCTATTTCGGGGACCCGTGTTTCGTAATCGTCCAGATTCGCGAGGGTCTCCTCGGAGAAAGCGACGACATCGGGAGCATATGTAAGGCTGCCTGAATAACGGGGCTCCCGAAAGGCCTCCATGTCGTAGGTCTGCCATACCATCCCCGCGACCAGCGCCGCCGTCAGCATTGCCGTCAATGCCCCTGCGATCCCCCACTGCCAGCGCCTTTTGATCAGCGCGCAGATCGCGCCGCCCGTCAGCGCGCTCAAAATAAGGATCCGCATCAGCAACGAACGCACCTGACTGCGTACAGGTCCCTGCCAGTCCTGCAGCGCCTGGCGCGAGGGAGACTCAGGGTCGGTCAGCTCGCTGACCTCCGTAACCGCTATCTCCTTGAGCGAGTACCTCGCGATCGCAGGACCGGAATGCGTATCGGCCTCGATCGTACCTGCCGGCGGCAGATCGACGATTGACTTGCCATACCAGGCCGGTTTCAGCTCAAACTCCGCGTGAACCGGGCCTACGGTAAAGTCCGTCTGGGAAGCCAGGATAAGGACCATGTAGCCTGAGGCGGCGGCGATCATGAGGATGAACAGGGACACGAGAAGCCGCCCGGCTTTCATAAGATAGTCCCGGTGCTCCGCCTCGCTTTCAGCTGCAGGATTACTGTTTTCTTCCATCAGATCCACTCGTGTCATCCTGCAGTAGTTTTATGGACATGAACCGGCGATAGCTTATTTAAATTTAACAAAAAACTGTCCAGAAAGTGTGGATGGCAGGGCTGTTTGAGGAAACGCAAAAAAAAAGGAGAGCCGCACGAATGCAGCTCTCCTATGACTTCATATCAGTTATTCGCATTCAAACATAACACTTCCTGAACCGATCACTGTTCTGTTTCTAACCGGTCCCAATTGAAAATGTCTGATGCAGCCATCTTTCGATGACAGACGATCTGACTTACAGACTAAGCCTTGGCTTTTCTTGTAAGGAGATAACCGGCACCGATTAGTCCCGCGCCAGCAACACCAAACAGAATGACCTCGGCTCCAGTCGTGGTGGCACTTCCCGTGCCACTGCTAGCAACACCACCATACCCTTGCGCCTGCGCCGTAACGTTAAGCGCGAGTACCATGGTTGTAGCTATTACAACGCCGAAAAGCAGTAATAAAGCAATTCTCTTTCTGCTCACCATCCACCTCCCTTCAACTCACACGTTGGGATGATTATAAATCTTATAACCAGCTCCCCTTTAACCGCTGTTTCCCACGGCTATGAATGATGCTATACGATTGCCTTCAATAATTCAACCAAACCTACGTGTTATCCTGCAATCCGGAACGGTCAATTTCATGCAAGGGAACGACCCTGTAAACAAGGTATTTCTCGATAGTCCCGAGATCCAGCGAAAACGGGAGTATCCCCCAGAAATGGCCGTAAAACCCCGCCTTTGACCTGAAACTGATGGACCGGAATGGCGTGATACCGCTGTAACCGACGGCATCGACCAGTTCAACGCGCTCTGCGATGGCATCGCTGAAGGGACGCGGGTCGGCCAGCGGCGATTGAACGATCAGGTCTCCTTCGCGCAGGAGTTCCGGCCGGTCCTTCGGCAGTTCGGTAAATCCCTGCTGTTCCATGTAGTACCTGAAACCGAATTCGCCGATGAACCAGAGGCGGTGATCTTCCGTGGCGGCCTGCCTGCCATATGCAACGCCTTCATTCTGCGCAAAATCCCGATTGGCTACCGCCAGCTCGTAATCGGCCTCGGCCACGAGTAATCCCAGGCCGGCGGTCGCCATAATCCCGCCGATGAGAAGGTACTGTATGTTCCTCGATCCGGCGAACCGGTCTTCCGCCAGGCGTATAAAAAGAAGGATCAGAGGTGGAAATGCCGGCAGCAGATAACGTACTGACGAATACGGGAGCAGGACTATCACGTAGAACAGGACTCCCGCCAGCCAGAGGAACAGCAACGCGTTCAGCGCCTGCCAGTCGCGTCGTTCCTGCTCCAGCCCCTGCCAGCCTTCAGAAAAGATGCGGTATAGCAGCATGATCCCCAGAGGCATGAACAATATGGAGAGAATGGCCGCAAGCGCCGTGAATTGCCCTGAGGCAAACTCGATCATAACGCCCACCCACATGGGTATCATAAACGCCAGGTAAACGTTGAAATCCCACTTCCTGGAAAGCAGCACCCTCATCAGGACGACAAAGAAGATGGCGGCGCCACCGAGGGCCGCAAACACACTCGCCCCCTTCTGGATAACGGAATACCAGGCCAGCGGCGCGCCCACTCCATATGAGAAGCGGGGGAATATTCCCATCTGGCCGTAATGCCACGCGAAGTAACTGGCAAAGGCGCTGAACGGCAGAGCGAAGGGTATGAAGGCCAGCAGGGACAGCTCTTTCCTGATCAGGGCATAGGCAAAAAGCAGGGGTATGACACTGAGAACCTGATACGAAGTAAAAACGCCCGCTGTTATCACCAGGCCACAGAACGTCATCAACAAAAGGCTCTTCTGTTTCAGGCCGTAAAGATACAGCGTGACGCCCGCCAGCCACAGGGAAAGGCCTGGCACATCGCTCATCAGGCCATGAGACATGACCATCACACCAGGCGTGACTATCAGCATGAGCGCCGCCGCTAATGCATGCCTTGTGAAGAAGCGCGCCAGATAATACATGGATATGGCGGCGATCAGGGGGAAGATCAGAAAACCGAGATGCAGCAGGGTCTCGGATTCGGCGCCTGTCAGGTTTATCAAAAGCGCCAGGTAGGATGAAACAAGCGGCGGATGGGTGTCGAGAAAGAGTTCGTTTTCCTGGCCGAAGAAGGTGTAGTCGCTGAGGACCATCGCCATGGGATTGTCCTGCCGTACACGCGCAAGCTCGATAAAGCCGGCGTCATCCATGTGAAAGGGTTTGAAGATAAAGGGCACCGTGACCAGCAGCGTTACCGCAACGACAATGGCCAGCTCGATCCACGCGGGCCTGCCCGACAGCTCATCATCGACAGGCTTTCGAAAAACCGTCTTTTCACCTGTTCCTGTGCCCAGGTTACTGGCGCGGCCGGACTGTTTTCGAGACTCAGCCATCCGCCTGCCGCTCCTCCCCGGCCCCTTCGCCCGATGTTTCCCAGTAAAGCTGGTTTACATCTATCTCATCGAGCTTCGCGTCAGAGATCGAGACCGGCAGTGGCCCCATGAGGTTGCCGTAAAAGCCTGCCGCCGCCCACGGGTTCATGGTGCGCATGGGGTAGCCAAAAGACGGCTCATCCCTTGACAGCACGCTGTAATAACCCACTGGAAGCGGGGCGACAAGCCCTGTGGAGCAGACGTATGATGAAATGACAATGTCGCCGGGTTTCGCGACCGAGTTGACGCCGAGGTACTCGAATCCCTCGCGCTCCATGTAATAGCGAAAATCGAATTCGCCGAGCGACCAGACCTTGTTCGGGCTGTCGCCGTACCGCTCTTTCATCTGCCCCGCGACCTCCCTGTATGTCCCCGCCATCCTGTAATCCGCAAAAGCAGCCGAAAGGCCCATGATCATCGTAAGGCCTAGCGTGACATAAACAAACACGCCCCTCAGCCGCGGCCTCATCGGCCAGAGTGCTTCGGCCTCACGCACAAAAAGCAGAATAACGGGCGGAAACAGGAGCAACAGATGGCGGACTGCCACGTAGGGGATTATGAAAACCAGCTGCACCATTATCGCCCCGAGAAACCAGATGAGCAGAAAAACCGGATCCGCCCACCCCTTCCTTTTCTGGGCCCATCCCATCAGGCCGGCGATGCCGGCTGTGAGCATCCGATAGAGCACCATGAAGCCGGCGGCCATGAGAATCGCCAGCTGAAAAGCCTGGAAGGCATCGATCTCCCCCCTGCCCAGAAGATATATTGCTGCCCAGGTGACCAGGGGAGGAAATGCCAGGAACGCGACCATGATGTCAAGCCTGCTGCGTATGAAGATGACCAGCAATGACAGGGGAAATATGATCGTGCCGCCGATGAAAACGATCATCGAGCGTAACTGCCAGTCAAAGTGCAGACCCGCTTTATAGGAAACCGCGGGCGCCAGGCCATAACGCCCTTTTATATACATGCGCCACAGACCGTAGACCACGAGAGGGATGACGAACGGGAGATATGTCTTTTGCTGAGAATTCCTGTTCAGCAGGGCATATGCCATCAAAACGGGAACGATCATCAGAGACTGATATGCCGTCATGACCGCCAGGGCCATCGCAATCCCGGAACCGAGCAGCAGCTTCCAGTTGCCCTTGTCAGCACCCCGGATAAACAGCGCGGCCGAAGCCAGGGAAAGCGAAAGGCCGGGAAGATTGTCCATAATGTTGTGGGACATGACCAGAAATCCTGGAGACGAAACCAGAAGAATCGTGGTTATCAGCGGATGCTTCGTGAACCTCCTCGACAGGGCATACATGGACAGCGCCGCCATGAGCGGAAATACCAGGTAGGCGGCGTGGAAAAGCGGTTCGCTGACCTCGGCCCCCGCCTTTAGGAGCAGTGAGAGGTATGTTGTCAGTAGTGGCGCATGCGGGTTGCGCAGCCGCCAGTAGAAATGGCCCCGATAACTGTAATCCAGGACGTGAAACTGGGTTATATCCCCGGCCTGCGCCTGAGTGTACTCGATATAATCGCGGTCATCCCAGTGAAAAGCCTGGTTGATGAAAGGCAGGCAGAACACTAAAACCAGAGCTGTCAGGATAATAACGTCCCTGAGTATCGTCCGGCCAGACGCTTCAGGTGATACTGATGTAATTCTGTTCTTTATCCAGTTGCCGATCAGGGACCCCTCCCCCACGCTTCGACTTTCGCGCTTGATTCTAACAGAAAAACCCCTTCCGCTTCCTTTACTTGAGCCGCTTTTTTCGGCTATTGTAGCTACTATGAATATACTGATCACCGGAGGCGCCGGCTTCATCGGCTCTCACACAACCGAGCTGTTTGTCAAAATAGGCCACAAGGTGCGCGTGGTCGATGATTTCTCCACTGGAGCGCGTGAAAACCTCTCCGGCGTCGCCGGTAATATCGACCTGATCGATATCGATATACGCGATTATGCCTCCCTGGAGGCCGCCTGTGACGGCATCGATACGATCCTGCATCTTGCGGCGATATCGTCGGTAGAAAAATCGATCCTGGAACCACTTGTAACTCATGAAGTAAATGCCACCGGCAGCCTCAACGTCATCGAGGCTGCCAGGCGCAGAAATGTAAGGCGCGTCATCCTGGCGAGTTCGGCGGCCATTTATGGAGATCTTGATGAGCTGCCAATAACGGAGATCTCGCCCGCACAGCCGATCTCTCCATACGCATGGCATAAACTGACGGGCGAGTTTTATGGAAAGTCCTACGGTGAACTTTACGGTATTGAGTTTCTGGCGCTCCGCTATTTCAATGTTTACGGCACCCGACAGGATCCGAAATCACCTTACTCCGGTGTGCTCTCCATCTTCATCGAGCGCGCGCTCAAGGGTGAACCTCTCAACATACAGGGCGATGGCAGCCAGACCAGGGATTTTATCCACGTTTCCGATATAGCAGAATCCAACCTGCTGGCCGCGGAGGCTGACTGGCCCCTGCCGCAGATCATAAACGTGGCCACCGGCAGGGAAACAAGGATTATCGACGCGGCGGAGATTATCCAGAATGCTGCGTCAAACAAGGCTGGCATCGTTTATGGAAGTCCTCGTACGGGAGATATAAAAAGGTCTTTTGCCGCCTGCGGGCTGCTGGAAAAAACTTTCGGATTCAGGCCGCTGGTTGATATCGGGGACGGGCTTTCCGATCTCGTTGCCCACTCAGGCTAAGCCGAGGGCCAGAGCCCGGGGGGTGTCTGTCCCTCCCAATTGGACACAAGGTCATGGCCCATATCCTTCACCTGCCACACTCCGCTTTCCTGGTGCAGGAGGACATCTTTTCCCGCAAGTCCGCTCTCATTTTCCACACCGACAAGCGCCCAGTCCGAGATGATATTCGGCCCCCAGACAAAGTGAACACCGGTACCGTCACCCCAGTCCCTGTTGAACGCCGCGCTCGCTGCTGCCTCGACGGCGGCTATCTGCGTTTCGTCCACATTCGGCATGATCGGCCCGCTGACGGTCGCGGTACCCAGACGCGGATCATCGATCGTTAACGTGGTTTTTGCCGTTTGTGCCGTACCGGCAGGCCCGGTTTCATCTCCACAGCCAGATCCCGCGAGCGCCAGTACAATTATGGAAACAATTGTCACGCAGAGTACCATCGGGCGCGTGAAAACAGTTTCACTCCAGCTGAACTTTGGTTTCATGAAGAACCCTCCATCGAAGATATCCCGTAAGGCAAGCATATCATTGTGAAGGTTTAAATATACAGATGCGGCCGGGATCCGGATTCAGCCTTATAGGCCAGGCGGGATCACGGGAAGATAATGTGTCGTTCCCGCAAGATCATCAAAGGAAATATATGGCAGGGCTCTGAAGACTGATACACCGTGCGGAACCCAGTAAGTGGCACTGTAGGCGGAGCTGCCTCCCTGTGGAAGATCACCGATGTCGACTGGCAGTGCCGAAGCGAGAACGACACCATTGCCGGCCGAACCGGCTATAATCGACACCCGCCGAGCCGTGCCGCCATTGTTACTGAGCAGGAAGTTCACATGCAACAGGCGCTCGCGATAATCGGCATAACTGGACCAGGAGATATTGTCCGCTTCGACTGTCAGCGATGGCTGCTGATTCGCGACGGCAGAATACCGGTCGCTCACGACAAGCTCGGCCGGCTTATTGGCTATCGTGTAATTCGTGTCTCCGGCGCCGCCGTTATCCCCTACCCCCCAGTTCCACCATAAAGCACCTGCCATCCATGGCCTGTTACCAAAGACACGGAAAACCGCGTCGTAAGCCCGCGCCTGAAGGTCGCCGTCATACTCTCCCGCGGACGAGTAATCCCACGGAGAGCGGGCAGTGAACGTAGCGCTGCGATAGCCTACTTCCGTGAAGATGACGGGCTTGTTCCATCGTGACTGCCAGGCCTCGATATTTGAGACCCAGTTTGCCCGGCCATATACACCGTTGTAGCCGGTCCAGCCCGCCATCAACTCATTGATGGTCGGCCGGGCCATATCGGTCAACGGGAAATATATGTCCACGCCAAGAAAGTCGAGCCGGTCCCAGAAAGTGATGCCCCGGTACTCGTTCTGGCTCGCGGCATATGTCAGCTTGCCACCATACAGGGACCGTATAGATCCGATGATCGCGTGCCACTCCGGGGCGTTCTCCGGGACTGTCATGGACCAGAGTTCGGTGCCTATAGCTATCATTTCCACATTATGGGCGCCTGCGAGCCGCGCGTATCCTTCCATCATCGCCCTGTAGTCCGCGAACCAGGCGCGAGTATCAGCCGGCTGGATCATGCCCCGCCAGGTGTCGTCCTCGACATCGATATGGGGTTTGAGCATGACCTTCATGCCTCTGGCGTGGGCGTCGTCGATAGCCCAGGCCAGAGCCGCATCGGTCGACGTGCGCCCTTCCACCTCGGGCGCGATGCGTACAGACTGTGCGTTTTCCATATATTGCGTCGGACCGATGGTCACCCAGTTGGCGCCTGTACCCGCGATTTGGTCGAGCGACGCGGCAGAGCCGGGGGAAAGATAATCGTCATGCCACCACGACTGATAATTAAAACCACGGATAGACCATGAGATGACGCTGTCCGCCGGGGCCGCCAGGGCATCTTCCGTTTCCAGGCCGACGGGTGAGAATCCAGCCACTGCGGGCAACATGAGCAGGAGAAAAGCAAGGATCACTGATACCAGAATCGCCGCAAGTCGATACCGTAACCTTTTTACGGCACGCATAAGGATGCGCAAACACGTCAAACTCAGCGTCGCACGAACGACAGCTGAAAACCACATAGCACTCATCACCGTTCTTATCAACAGGCAGGGCACACGTCAGGCTCTGCATGGTACTGGAAACAACGCTCGCCAGCGTCGGAATCCTCTTATTATTAGTATCTGCCTGTAACCGCCCTATCTTTAAAGCAATATCCAGCCTCTTTAGCATTTTTTTATAAACGTCACGGCACCGGGGTCCTGTCTCAGGCGTAAGCACAAATATCACCCCGGTCTGTAATATTAGTATTTCCATCTTTTAAGTTGTCTATCACTTTTTGAAGGTTTTTTTGATAACAGCGCGGCTTAATGCTATTCCGAAGGTATTCAGGGGAGCAGTCCAGGACGGATGTGAAGTTGAATCAGGCTGCGGGTCTGTTCTTCAGGCCCGCGACCATTCGAGGTAGCGACGCACAAGCTGTGCCCATGAATAACTGGACCCCGCGATATCGTGGAGCCGGTTCCGGAAGTCCAGGTCCCGGGTCGGATATCTCTCAAAGATGCCGGTGAGCATGATGGACAGCTCCCGGGTGAGGCTGACTCCAGGAGCCAGCATTCTGAAGCCGGGATCATCGAGGCTGTCGGCGATCAGGTCGAGCGGCGTTCGCAAGCCGGTCTGATAGGTGGCAACCGGCAGAGCGCCGGCGGCCAGCGCCTCGATGCTGACCAGCCCGAAAGCCTCGGGAAATACCGATGGAGCAAGGGATACATCCCCCGCTATAAACAGCGGCGCCAGGTGCTGATGGCTCAGATGCCCGGTGAAGTGAATACGGCGGGACAGGTCGCCGAGAGCCGACACCTGGTATATCTTTTCCTCTTCCTCTGACATCTCCGGGATCACCGGACCGTAATCCTCTACTGCCCGCAGCTCCTGTTCCTTTTCGATGAGTGCGCGCGCGTCGGCCAGGTTGCCGGCCTCAAGGGTTTTGATCAGATTCTCAAGCGGCACGCGCATCGGCCCGTCGCCAACGATTATCAACTGAAAGCGCGGCCGCTCCTGCAGTATCAATGGCAGAGCGGCAACCATGTACTGCAATCCCTTCGTCCACAGCAGCCGGCCGGCAAAAACAGCGATATCATCAAGTTCTGGATCGATTGCCTGAGAAATCCCGCCAAGTGCTTCCTCCCGGCTTTCCAGCGGAACGAAAAGTCCGGTATCGACGCCAGGGGGAAGGATCACTGTTCGTGAAGTGATATCAAGGCCGTGCTCTCCGGCAAGCCCGATTACCTCGGCGTAGCTGGTTTCACTGAGCGCGGCGATTGCAGCGGCGCCTTCGAGCCCTTTCAGCATGTACGGGACCATGCGCTCGTCCTCTCGCACAGTGAAATTCAGCTCGCTGCCGTGGATGGTGACAACATAAGGTGTCCCGTCACGCAGCGCCTTTTTGACCAGATATGGCTGCATGACCGCATGATTTGCCTGCACCAGGTCCTGCGGCCAGCGGCTGAAGATCACGGCCATGTCCCTGATGTTGGCGTCTACATAGGCGGTTATCATCTCGTCCGTGGCGTCCTGGAACGGGACTGCGTTGAAGGGAGGAAACGGTCCGGCGACGTAGGTCAACAGCCTGTCGCCGATAAAGGGACGCACCATGCGGCAGCTGCCGTCATGTACTGGATCTCTTTCGAACACCGTATGCATCCCGGAATCGTCCGGTCCGAATTCATAAAGGCTGTCGATAAATTCGTAGCGCTCGGCAGACTGGTCCTGGCAAATAAGCGTGACATTGTGCCCCTGCCGCGTGAACTCACGCGCCAGTTCGCGCGTGTAGATGGCGCTGCCGGAATCGCCGAGAAAGTATCCGTGGACGACGGCTATTCGCAAGCGGACACCGTGCTGTCAGAATCTTTTTTCATAATCAAACTTATACAGAAAAGTAAAACTTTCCGTAAATCACAGACACGCCAATCCGTCCCCGTCACTTTACCGGCTGCCTGATGATGGTCTTGAGCTTCTCAGGAGCCGACCGGCGCGGATCCCCCAAATAGATCTCGTGGTGTTTCCCTGCCAGCTTGAAGCCGCTGTCGGCGGCAAACTGATGCAGCATCTGTATCGTCGGACCTTCTTCGGAATAGGGACCGATGTACATGATCTGCACAGCCTTGGCCTCGGCAAAATCTTTGAATTTGACTTTCGGCAGCGCCCGCGGGTCTTTCTTTTCCCGCAACTCGGCCCTCGTCTGCTTAACGTCATCCGCCGTGACCGGGTCCGGCTGGACTATCATGGCGCGCCACTTCCATTCGTCCCGCCTGCTCATGTCAAAGTCCCTGGTGCCTGCCATCCACCAGAGGCCTTCCAGCGGCATGACCCTGTAATCAGGCCTGCCATGCTTTTTGAGCATGAACTTGAGCGTATAGGACATGCCATAAAGAGCGTTGCAGGCTTCCTGGAACTGGTTATCGTTCGGATCGCCAACCCCGTCGACCATGAGAAAGTTCATCCCGGGGACGTCGACTATTGCCGGTTTCTTCGCGGAAGGTTTATAGAGTCCCTTTAGTTCCCGGATAAGATCGATCCTGGCCGCAGTGGACATTTATTCCTCCTTTTTGCGGTTTCGGTAACATGTTATTCCCGACGCGCGTTATTCTAACACCGCCCGTGATATTCTCTATGCCATGCGCAAGATTATGGTGATACAGCATATCGGTTGCGAACCGCTTGGGTTGTTCGCCGAAGAAGCTATGGGCCTCGCCGAGTTCACTTATTTGTGGCCATTTAAGGGCGAACCGATTCCTGATTCACTGGACGGATGGGACGGCCTGATAATACTTGGAGGACCTATGGCCGTCTACGAGTCGGATGGAAGCTTCTATTTAAACGATGAAATCGGTCTCATCACCAAGGCGATCAAGGAAGGCTTTCCTGTTCTGGGAATCTGCCTGGGATCGCAGCTCATAGCCGCCGCCGGCGGTGCGGCCGTCTACTCCGGACCACAAAGAGAAGCCGGCTGGGGTGAGGTGGAACTGACCAGGGCTGGCGTGAAAGATCCCCTGTTCGCAGGGCTGCCTTCACCTCTACCGGTTTTCCAGCTACATGGTGACACCTTCGATCTACCTCCTGGAGCGATCCGGCTGGCAACAAATGATTTTTTTGCCAACCAGGCGTTCAGGTTGGGAAGTAACATCTATGGCCTGCAGTTCCATGTCGAAGTTACGAGCGACCTGGTAAAAGAATGGGCTGGTTTCTACAAAGATTATATTGCGGGAGCGGGAATATCGCCGGATAACCTGCTGGAAGATCTCATACCAAAATGCGAAGCCCTGAGGCCGGTCGCATCGCGGATCATCAGACATTTTCTACAGATGTGTCAAAGCTGATTCAAGCGTATTCAAATTGTCCGGTCACCTGCTTACGATTTCATGGATGACCATCAAAACCTCTGAAATTGAATACGGCTTTCGCATCAGGCGGTAGCCGCGATCGCTGATCGCCTGCTGGTCCGTGGTATCGCTGTAACCGCTGGCGAGCAGCACTTCCAGCCCGGGTCTTCTTTCTTTCAGCAGGTTGACAAGCCAGACTCCGTCCTGTCCCGGGAGGACGACATCGCTGAAGCACAGGTCGAAACCACCTTCCTCCTGCTCGAAGAGTTCCAGGGCGGTTTCGGCGTCGGCGGCCTGGAAAACCAGGTAGCCATGATCCACGAGTGACTTGTTTATCATCTTCCTGATGTCGTCATCGTCCTCTACCAGCAGGATTCTTTCGCCATGGCCAGCGACTGTAGCAACAGGTTTTTTCTCCTCCTGCACCTGGACCGGCGTGATGTTCAATGCAGGAAAGTAGATCTTGAAAATGGTGCCCTTGCCTGGGTTGCTTTCTACGTCTATCCAGCCGCCATGCTGGGTGATGATGCCATATACGACCGAGAGTCCCAGACCGGTGCCTTTTCCTGCTTCCTTTGTGCTGAAAAATGGTTCGAAGACATGTGACATAATATCGGCGTCCATACCCACACCGCTGTCCGAGACCGCCATTTCCACGAACTCACGCTGCATTTGTCCCTGCTTCGCCTTCATAAAACCCGGCTCGATGACGACATTTTCGGTCTTGATGCTGATGACACCACCATCGGGCATGGCGTCGCGCGCATTGACAGCCAGGTTCATCAGCACCTGTTCCAGGTGGCTGGTGTCAGCATTGACTGTTCTTAAGTCATCAGCCAGCTCAATATTGATCTCATAATTCTCGCCGATGAGATGGCTCAGCATCTTGTGCAAATCAGCAATCACCCGGTTCAGATCAACCGGCTTCAGGTCGATGCTTTCCCGGCGGCTGAAGAGCAAAAGTTGTCGCGACAGGTTTGCCGCGCGATCGCTCGAAGCTCCTGCCTCGATCAGGTCTTCGATGGCCGGGCTTCCATCCGGAAGGTCCATGACGGCCAGATCGATGTACCCATGTATCGCGGTCAGGTAATTATTGAAATCGTGGGCAATGCCGCCGGCGAGCCTGCCTATGCTCTCCATCTTCTGAGCCTGCATTAGCTGCTGCTCCAGCAGGCGGTGAGCGGTCATGTCACGCATGATGCCCTTGTAGGAAACTATCTTCCCAGAGTCATCCTTGGAGGCGCTGACCGTGACGGAAACTGTAAGCGATTCGCCGTTCTTCCTTTTCAGAGCCATCTCGTAGTTTTTAACGTACTCCTGTTGCATCAACGTTCTGATAAACATGTCACGGTCTTCCTTCCGCTGATAAATATCGATCGTGGTACCCAGCCGCAGAATCTCTTCCGCAGACGAATACCCGAGCATCTCGGCACCAGCGGGATTGATATCCTCTATCCTGCCTTCCGGCAAAAGTATGATGATGCCATCCCTCGACTCCTCGTAGAGGCTGCGGTATTTCTCCTCACTCCTGATGATTGCCTCTTCCGACTGAACCCGCTCGGTCACGTTGAGAAGCGTAACGATGAGAGATGCCACCGCTCCGTCCTCGTCCTTGATGGGCACCAGGCTCCAGTCCCAGTAGCTCACGCCGCGCTCAGGGTTCTCCTCGTACTGAAATGGCTTGGCGTTTGCAAAGTATGGCTCGCCTGTCTCGACCACCCGCTTGAAGATCTCTTCGTTTTCCTCGTTCGGAAAGAGATCGAAGTGTTTTTTTCCGGGATAAAAGCCCGGCTCTTTCTCATCTGCGTCAGCATATGCGCGGTTGACCCGGATGAATATGAGTTGTGAATCGAGCAGCGCCACCATTATGTGCGTGTGGTCGAAGATAGCCTCAAGCAGCTGATGTGCCTCAACGAGCTCCTGCTCAGCCCGCTTGCGTTCGGTGAAGTCCTCTACGTGGACGAGATAACCAGCCAGCGTACCGCTATCTTGCAGAATCGACTTGATGTAACACTCAGCGAATATTTTCCCCGTCCTGGAGGTCTTGTACAAATTGTGTTTCCTTACTAGATCAAAGTCGAACATAGAGGCATACTTCACAAAATTTCCGCGCTTCATCTGCTCAATTGCGTCCGCCGGGATGTTGGGGTCCTCCAGCAGCATGAATCCTTTCACATCCTCCAACTTCTCAACGCCGAACAGGTCAAAGCTAGCCTGGTTGGCTTCGACCAGCAGCCCGTTCGCGTCATAGTACTCGATGGCGATGGGAGAGTGTGAAAAAATGTTCCTGAATCTCTGTTCGCTTTCCTCGAATGCTGTCTGAATCCTTTCCCGCTCCACCATGCCGGCCAGCAGACGCTCGGCTTCGGCTGCGGGACGCTGCTCTTTCGTTTTCAGAAATTCATCTGGTGGTATGAAATCAGCATTCCTGCATACCGTATAACCATAGATGACCAGAGGGTGAGTATGGATGACATCTACTATGGCCTCGGGGCTGAAGCGCTCGCGGTTGTACTGGCAAATGGCGAGGCAGTCGTATTCGGGAAGGAAATAATTCAGCTTCGCCTCATATTCCATCAGCCGCTCCACGCCCGGTTCGCCACCCAGCATCCAGGTCATCTCTCCGGTCGCCCTCAGGGCGCTATATCCATCGGCCTTCGCCGCCGCGACCGACTCTTTTAGAAAATTAATCATCCATTCCGGGTCGAAACGGCCTTCCTTCAGGTAAGCCTCGTGCTTGGTCATGACTGAAAGAGCGCCCGAATCCAGGGCGACGTCGACATCGATTCCCTCCGCACGCATCGCCTCAATCACGGTTGCCACAGTATTGTCGTCAGCGATATAAACGCAGCGCTCACCCCGCTCCAGCCCGATGCGTATAAATGGCATGACGGCAGCCAGCTGCTCCTCGCGGGACTCATATATGAGACATAGATGGTCGTGGACATCCAGCTTCTCGATAGCCCCTTTCAGGGCGTTTTGATTATTTTCCATAGAATTCATTCATTTCCTCAATCTGGGTCTGGGCTGGAACTCTCTGCTGATGTAACAATGACGATTGCAAATACACCCGGTTGGTTGATCAATAAGGAGTGTTGTAGAAGACTAGTTCCCAAAAACGGCGATAATAATGCAAAACTGAACCCTTTAGGACGGCTTCCTGAATCCTCCTGCTTCTGTTTGCCGGGAATCACAAGCGATTGCTCCACACTAACGAAGGCAATCACGACTTCCAGATCTCAACCCGGTTCCTGCCGTTTTCCTTGGCTTTATAAAGAGCGCTATCGACCCGCGAGATAAGTTCATCCACGTTTACCACGCTTTCATCGAAGGAAGCAACGCCCAGGCTTATAGTCATGTTCAAGGGAGGTTCCCCTGCCTCTGCAATGATGTCCGCAAAGCTTCCCCAATTGCTCCAAGCAGCACATCAAGATTGTATGGCTTATGCAGGAACAGATAACCTTTTTGTTTTATCTCGTCAGGATTGACATAAGTTTCGCTGTAGCCGCTGGCCATGATGATACCCAGAGACGGTTTTTGCTTTTGCAGATCCCTACATAACGAGAAGCCGTCCTCGCCCGGGAGGACGACATCGCTGAATATCAGGTCAAAATCACCACCCGCTTCCTTAAATACGGCGCGGGCCTCATCGGCGTCCACGGCTGTTTGAACCTGATAGCCGTTCCTGACAAGTATTTTTTCGGTGAGCTCGCGGACCATTTCCTCGTCCTCGACCAGCAGGACCTTTCTGCCGGGAGCAGGCTCCGACGCGGATTCGCCGCTCACTTGTACATCTATCGCTTCAACTGACTCCGAAACCGGCAGGCGAAGCGTGAAAACCGAGCCCTCGCCCGGTTCCGATTCCACCTCGATCCAGCCGCCGTGCTGTTTCACCACTCCATGTACCACCGAGAGGCCAAGACCGCTGCCCTTGCCGACCTCCTTGGTACTGAAGAAGGGGTCGAAAATACTTGCCCTGGTCGCGTCATCGATACCGGAACCGCTATCCATCACTGACAGGCTGACAAAATCTCCAGGCCGTGCCTCGAGGTTGGATTTCGCCACCTCTTCGCTGATATGGCAATTGTTTGTCACGACAATAATCTCACCACCTTTTGGCATAGAGTCCCTGGCGTTCATAACCAGGTTCATCAGGGCCTGTTCGAGGTTGCTCTCATCGCCGGTGCTATTGCGAAGATTTTCCTCCAGCTGCAGTTTTATGACATAACGTTCACCAATTATTTTATCCAGCAACCGTTTCATGTTCATTACAATATTGGTCAGGTTCACCGGTTTTTGCTGTAAAGGGCCTTTTCGGGATGAAAGCAGCAGCTGCCTGGTCAGGTCAACCGCCCTCGCGGTGGACTTCTGCGCCTCCTGCAACTCCAGGTAGGCGGTGCTGCTCCTGGGAAGGTCGGCCATCGCCAGCTCGGTATAACCCTGGACCGCGGTGAGGATGTTGTTGAAGTCATGGGCGACTCCACCCGCCAGACGGCCAAGGCTTTCTATCTTCTGGGATTGCAGAAGCTGCTGTTCCAGGTTGCGCGTGTCGGTGATGTCATACGCCGTTCCGCGGGTTCCCGCAGGCTTCCCTTCCTCGTCGAACATGACTTTTGCGTTGAAAACAAGGTGGATCTCCCTGCCGTTTTTACTTTTATGGACCGTTTCCAGACCTTTGACCGAATTGCACTTCATCAGCCTGGCGAATTCCTTCATATCTCTTTCTGCATTTTCCGGCGTTTGAAAGTCGGTGAATTTCTTCCCCAGCATCTCATCGATTTTATAACCGAAAACATCTTCCCAGGCCTTATTGAGATAGATATACCGGCCTTCGGCGTCACACTGCCAGATGAGGTCCTGGGCGGTCTCTACCAGGTCATGGTAAAGGGCTTCGGATTTCCTGAGCCTCTCTTCGCTGGCCTTCAGCGCGTTCTCTGCCCGCTTGCTTTCAGTGATGTCCTGTATTGTGCCGAACATTCGCGAAGGTTTGCCCTGTCCGTCGTACTCTACTTCGCCTAACGCGCGGATGATGATCTCCACCCCGTCAGAATGATTCAATCGGAAGTCTATGTCATAAGGAGCACCTTCCAGCGCTGCTGCGATCGACTTACCAACATACTCCCTGTCATCAGGATGGATATACTCCATGAAAAGGTCGACGCTGGGCGGCTTTTCCCGCGGAATTCCCATGATAATCCAGTTCTCCTCAGACCAGACCAGCGTATCGGCCTGCGGATTCCAGTCCCAGTGACCGACGCGTGTCTGGTGCTGGGCCTCGGCAAGCCTGGCCTCGCTTGCCTGCAGGGCGACTTCGATCAATTTGCGGTCGGTAATGTCCTGGATGGCGCCAAGCATCGTCACCGGATTCCCCGACTCGTCAAGCTTCAGCTCCCCCCGGCCATAAACCCATCGTTCCTGCTGGTCGCCGATGCGGACTATGCGGTATTCGCGATCAAATGCAGACTGCTTCGCCAGAACCTCGTTTGAAAAATAATCGACAACCGCCTGGTGATCATCCGGATGAATGATCGAGGCCCAGCCCTCGACATTCCGCGTGAAATCATCATCAATTCCAAAGATCTCATCAAGCATCTTCGAGCTTTTCCACAATCCACTGGGGACATCCAGTATATAGACGCCTATTTTCGCCACCTTCTGTGCATCTTCGAATAACTTGTTCCTCTGGCTCAAATCATCATGGACCCGTTTTTTCCCGGTGATATCAGTAGCGATTTCCAGCCGCACCAGCCTGCCGTCTGGCCACTGGATCGCGCGATCGCGAATCTCATACCAGTTGCCTGTAACCGTATTCTGGAACTCCCACTTGTACTCACCCGTTGGTCTGCCCGCGGAATCGACCAGGCGTTCATTGGTGCAGAAACTGCAGGGACCGGTCTGGTCTTTCTGAAAGGTCTGCCAGCAAATCCTTCCGGCGACGTCGCCAAACATCTCTCGGCCATACCTGTTGAGGAAGATTACCTCGTAGCTCTGCATGTCGGCCACATAGACCATGGCATCAATGCTGTCCAACACAGCCAGCATCGCCTCATATGAGATTTCAGCAGACTTCTGCTTCTCTGTCGCAGGATCCGTTTTCGGCTTCATTCATCGCCTTTCAATATTTTCTTCAAAATGAAGAACAACGGCAGCGATACCGCCGTATTGTAATCTCCCCACAAAACATGAAAGTAATACTTAATCCGGGCGGGAAGCCTCGCTCCCATCAAGCAGTTCACGCAGGACGGCCAGCAGATCAGCGATGGGATACGGCTTCTGTAGAAAACGGAAACCCAGCCGGCTTATCGTTTCCTGGTCGATTTCCTCGTTGTAGCCGCTGGCCAGCAGGACGGGTAGATCGGGCCTGATTTTGGACAGGTGCTGCGCCAGCGACAAGCCGCTTTCTCCTGGAAGCACGACATCGCTGAACAGCAGATCAAATTTGCCTTCCACTTCATTGAACAGTCTTTCCGCTTCGGTCGCGTCCGCCGCGGCGATGACTTTGTAACCATTCCTGGACAGCGTCGCTTCCGCCAGCGCCCTTACTGAGGCCTCGTCCTCCACAAGCAGCAATCTTTCACCGTGTCCGGAAAACTCGCCGTATTGCGCCTTGGACGCGACCGTGGCCATCTCGCTGATTTCAGTTATCGCCGGCAGGTAGACATAAAAACTGGAACCCGCCCCCGGTTCGCTTTCCACATCAATCCAGCCGCCATGCTCGATGACTATGCCATAGACAACCGACAATCCCAGCCCGGTCCCATGCTTGGCCTTCTTGGTGCTGTAGAAGGGTTCAAAAATATGGAGCACTGTTTCAGGGTCTATACCGGAACCTGTATCAACTACAGACGTACAGACGAATTTTCCCGGATGGGCCTCAGCGACTCTACTGGCTTGTTCCTCGTTGATGACGGCATTGCTGGTTCTGATCAGGATGCGTCCACCTTGCTCCATGGCGTCGCGAGCGTTGACCACCAGGTTCATTATTATCTGCTCCATGTGCGCCGGGTCGGCCTTGGTCTGCCATAGCCCGTCTTCCAGGTCGATGACTATCTCATATTTCTCACCGATGATACGGTCAAGCAGCTTGAGCAGTCCCGATATTTCCACGTTAAGATCGATCGGCTTGAGGTTCATCGATTCGCGGCGGCTGAAAAGCAACAGCTGCCTGGTGAGATCAGCGGCCCTTTTTGATGAAGCCCTGGCCTCGACCAGATCCTCATAAGCCGGATGATCGGCAGACAGCTCCGTCAGCGCCAGGTCGGTATAACCCTGGATAGCGGTAAGGAAGTTGTTGAAATCGTGAGCGACGCCGCCAGCCAGCCGGCCGATGCCCTCCATTTTCTGTGCCTGTATCAGCTGTTCCTGAAGGTGCCGCTGCTCGGTGATATCGCGGATCGAGCCGCGATACGCATTGATCCGTCCAGCGTCGTCGCGGACCGCGGTCGCCGTTATCGATCCTATTATCCTCTTCCCTGACTTGCCCTTCAGCTCTGCATAATAATCCTGCACGAAACCCTGGCTGGCGAGCAGCTCCTGATATCTCAGCCTTTCTTCCTCGTCCAGATAATGGTCATTTATTATGTCGATCTGTAAAAGCTCATCCCTGGAACCGTAACCAAATAGCTCGACACCGGCCGGATTGATATCCAGGAACCTGCCTTCCGGGGACGAGATGAATATCGTATCGCGCGATTCATCGAAAAGGGAGTGGTAACGCTCTTCCGATTCCCTGATGGATTTTTCAGCGGCGATTCTCTCGCTCATGTCACTGAACAGACCGAGTATCACCTGTCGACCGCCGATCTCCATGATTGCGGAACTGATGTTTATGGGGACACTGGTGCCATCTTTTCTAAGAGCCTCACCCTCGAACGCATTAGTGGCGCCGGATTCGATGTGTACCTCGAACAACTTCCTGTATTTATCAGCTTCTCCGGGAGGATGAAGCCCCGTCTGGCGCATTCCGACTATTTCACTTCTACTTCTGCCAAGAAGAACTTCACCCTGGTGGTTGGTTTCCAGGATGATTCCGGTCTCTACATCAGCCAGAAATGCCGCATCACTAAGGTTCTCAAACAGGCTGCGGTACCTGGCTGCCGAATCAGCAACTTCCTTTTCCGCTGCCTTTCTGTCCGTGATGTCTTCGCCGGAACTGAAGGAAGAGTTTATCTTTCCCGAATCATCCCGGACAGGCGTGTTATGCCAGGCGATGGTTTTTTCTTTTCCGTCAGCGCATTTGACCTGGTTCTCGAAATACGCGACCGGCTCGACCTCACCCGCCATTATCTGTCCGAAAACCATTCTTACCGTTTCACGTTGCTGTTCAGGTATGAATTTATCAAACCAGTTCAGACCGACGATCTGGTCATGTGGATATCCGAGGATCTCGCAGCCTTTGTTATTTATCAGGCTCACCGTCCCGTCCGAGTCGATGTCGATAAGCATGACCCCGGCGATATCCAGATAGCGTTGTGCTTTCAGCGTTTCCCGCCTCAACTGCTCCTCGGCCGCGACGCGACGGGAGATATCGATGCCGGTACCCACCAGGAATACCCCTTCGTCGATTTCCAGCCGGTAGCCCGTGAAATAATAGGGTATCCTGATGCCATCTTTCGTAAGCATGTTTGCCTCGACGCTTGAGAAATGCCCGCCAAACACCTCTGCGACGACTCTACCAACCGATTCCCTGTCCTCGGGAACGATGAATTCCAGCGGTTCCATCCCGAGCATCTCATCATCAGAGTAGCCGGATATCTCACGAAAATTGAGGTTGTAGCGGTACATGCCACTTTCCTCGGAGAACATGTAGAAGATGCCGGGCAGACTGTTAATGATGGTGTCACCAAAAGCTTTTTCCCGTAAGACGTTCCGGCTTGCGGCAACCTGGAAGGTGATGTCCTCGATGGCCGCTACCATTCCCGTTGGCTTCCGGCTCTCCTGGAAAATAGGGGCCGCGTTGATTGAAAGCATCACTCTTCTGCCATCAGGCCATTCGATGGCATAGCGGATGTCATAAACCGCGACTCCGTGATCCATGACCATGCGAAACGGCAGCTTTTCTTCAGGCATGGGCTGTGCGTCAAGGTCGGTTATCTTCCATTCGGGGTCGTTATATGTCCTGTCCTCGATTGCTTTTTTCGAGAGACACAGGATCTCTTCAGCCCTGTGATTTGCAAAGATGATCCTGCCATCGGCATCAAAGGAAATGATACCGGACGGACTGGTTTCTATCAGGCTTCTGGCAAAATCGCGTTCGGCGCGCATCTCTATCTCGACCTTCCAGCGTCGATTATCGGCTTTGTCGATAGCGTCTCCTATCGAGCGTGAGAACTTGGCGACCACGAGGCCGGTGATTGCCGCAAAGACGAGCGCCAGGACGGATTCTGTGACGGCTGGATTGCCTGAACTGGGATCAACGTATCTGATGTCGATCCAGCCGTTGAAGATCAACGCAATAGTTATGATTGGTAGGAATACCCTGAGCAGACGCGAGCGGGTATTGACGCCCGCGGCGATATTGACCAGCCAGTTGTCTGCCCCGGCAGCCGCCACAAGACCGATCCCAAGAATCACGAATACTATGGAACTGCTGAATGCGACCGGGATTATTGTCTCGCCATAAAGCAGTGGCGTACCGTACAGATATCCAATGCAAAGAACCATCCCACCCAGCATCACCACGAATGCAAGGGAAGCTGCGGTCTTATTGGTGAGTCCGGACTTAAGGTTCCTATTGATTACGAGAAGTAGTGATATGGCCGAAGCTATCAGCAACAATGCAGTAAGGGGAGACATGTGGCCTTCCGGAAGTCCCTGGAAGAGACCATATGAATTAAAAAACAGATGGTCCATGCCGAAATCGGAATCGAAAATATATTCAAAAATCGTGATCAGGACGAAGCCTATGATGAATATGAGGGTAATGCTGGAAAACCATGAAAGCCATTTACGCTCGTGGGCCAGGGAGGCGGCGGCGACGCACGAGCCTATCAGCAGAAACATGATCGCCGAGTTCGGCGCCATTGGAATATATGCTTCGCTTATGCTTGCCAGTTGCCGCCAGCCGACAATCCAGCTGAACAGGACGACGGTCCCTTCGGCCGCCACCAGCAGACCGCAGACAGCCGCTACCTTACGCAGTCTTTTATCTAAATCTTTCAAGGGTTGCACATACTTTTTAAGCCTTCTGACATGAGCTCACATTCAACAGTATTATTGATGAACCTGCGTCTGTCTCAAATTCCTGGCATTTAAAGAATTATTGCTAGTGACCTTCTCGGAAGTATTCCTCGTTAGCGTTAAATTCAACCCATTTCCTGACTGCGCGGATTATTTACGCTGGTTGGTTCGAGGAATAAAAAAAGCCGCCCGTAAGGGCGGCTTCGTATGTTAGTAGAGGGACACGAATAATCGTGTCCCTCTGACTTAAATAATCCCGGCGACTTCCTACTCTCCCAGGGTGTCTCCCCCCAAGTACCATCGGCCTCGGCGGACTTAACTACTCTGAATTCCTCAACCAATTAGTATGATCTGCTGAAACATGCTGTGCTGATATCCAACCTATAAGTTGAAAGATATATTTAAGCTGCATCCTCTTCAACAGGCAAAACCTGGATATCGGCGGCATGCTGACGTGCTTCCCACAAATCATATGCGTTCTGAAGCCTTAACCAATGGGCAGCGTTCGGCTTTGCAAAAGTCATTTCAAGCCTGAGCGCCATCTCCGGCGTGATGGCGCCACGCCCGTTGAGAACTTTAGACAATGTCTTTCGGCTAACACCAAGATGGTGTGCAGCATCAGTGACAGATAGCCTTAAAGGCTTAATCACCAGGTCCCTCAGGATTTCGCCGGGATGTGCCGGGTTGTGCATGGTCATAATCTCACCTCGCTAATGGTAATCCTCATAATTGACAATTTCGGTGTCGCGGCCTTTGAATCGAAACGTGACTCGCCAGTTGCCGCTTACCCTGACGGTCCATATGCCTTTTCGTTTGCCCTTGAGTTCATGTAGCACTAAGCCGGGCATGTCCATATCTTCCGGACCCTCGGCTTGATCCAAGTTTGAAAGTATCAACCGCAATCTCTGTGCGTGCTTCGCCTGAATGCCAGACTTACTACCTGTGCGGTAGAATTTTTCCAACCCCGTATGGGCGAAGCTTATTATCATGAGGATATAGTAACTCTATCGGTTACGTTTTTGCAACTCAAGAGGTTACAACCTAAATTGCTTTCTTCCGCATTAACGAAAGAGCCGCCTCTCTCAAGGGCGGCTTCGGATGTTAGTAGAGGGACACGAATAATCGTGTCCCTCTGACTTAAATAATCCCGGCGACTTCCTACTCTCCCAGGGTGTCTCCCCCCAAGTACCATCGGCCTCGGCGGACTTAACTTCTCTGTTCGGAATGGGAAGAGGTGTTTCCCCGCCAGCAAAATCACCGGAAACTGATATTCGGTTGTTTTGTCATCCTGTGGCGAAGCCTAAAAAATCTCAGAGACCTTTAGCTACGCTCAGGATGACAGACAATCATCGCTCAACATGATAGGCAGACGCCATTATCGACCAGCCGGCTAAGGGCTTAAGCCGGGGCCTGGCCGCCAACATCAGGCAGCGGTTTCAGGCTTTCGATGATACTCCTTATGTCCGCCCAGCCCCAGCCTGTCGAGATATCCGTAGTCATGCTGTAATAGAGAACCTGCAGCTGTCCCGCCGCATCCCTGAACTGGCCCTTCCAGACGACGATGAAATTCTCAGCGTCGCCGACCTCTGTAGTTCTCACCGGATCGCCGTTAGGCAGGTAATCCTTTTTCCGGTGCCAGTAAACCTGGTAACCAATGCCGTTGATCGTCGTTTCCGTGAGATAGTAGCCCGAGAGGGGGTATCTATTGTCACGTTTCTGATTAAATGTCAGCGTCTGGCTTAAGTTGTTGGGATGTGAATACCTGAAGCTGTAGTAGCCGGCCGCGTCGGCCGCGGTACTGCCCGAGCCGATGAGGTCGGCGTCAAGCTTCATGCCTGTTGGAAGACTGGTGGGCACGACCACCGGGTAGGGCAGCTTGCCCTGCAGCTCGATAAGAGGCTTCATCTCTAGGTCCGCCGGTGTCCCAGTGCTGCTTTTCAGGTTGGGATCGAGCGTGATCACGGCTGCCGGCGCAGTCGGCGTGGACGTCGCGGTCCCCAGCTCCCTTAATACATTCCGGCGAATTGCATCCGATTTATTCATCGCATTCTCGTAACTCGCTACCAGTTCGGTCATCTGATTCGTGAGCGCCGCTTCGCCGCCTGTGGCAAGAATCGCGGTCGTGATCCCATCCTGGTTATCATAGAGCGTGGATAATCCCTCGAGACGAAGAGCTGCATCGAGCATTGCATCTAATGCCGACTGGTAGTCGCGCTTCGCGTTTGACTCTGGCAACACTTTGATGGCAACCATTGCTGCAGCAATCTCGTCTCGGGCATTCCAGATCGACTTTCGCATTTCGGCGGCTGCCCCTCGCATTTCCGATTCAGTATCAGGAGACGCGATGTAGACCTTAAAGGCCAATGCATTGTCAGCCTTTGCGGCTTCCGCGTGTGCTTCGGCTTTGTCCAAGACTGCCTTACTAGCATCTACCTGTTCCAGTGCTGTGACTGACCGTGTTTCAGCTGATTCCCCAGTCTCCTCGTTTGCGCAACTGGAAATAATAGCTGCCAGAACAGAGCAAAGAACCAGTAGCGCTGCAATCTGTTTCTTTCTCATGAAAACCTCCCAATAATTCCATAGATTTGCTGCCGGACTTTCAATGCCTCCCGTCGAGAGTTCAGCCGAACGCCTAGCGCTTCAGTTGCGAGCGAATTGGAGTTGACTCGCTTTCGTTGGCGGCCAGATCATTTCTGCTCACTGTAGTGTCCAAACTTAAAGTGTAAACTAAAGCAGGTCAACTCCAACTCCACCTTACCCAATTAGCCTGTCACATTTATGAACCCGCCACAATGAAAGAGGGGCTGTATGAATGTTTTGTTTAATCTGCATTCTTTAACACTAAATCTTCAATACGCTCCACGATTGCTTTTGAATTTGGCTCGTTTCCAGCGACTGTCCCGTTGCGTATTCTCGTATGCGATATCGCAGCGAATTGACCTTTTCCGTCCTCCTTTATTAGCTCGCCACCGCTCATTATCAACGGTTTGCCACCCGAAACTACGTCTTCATCTATTAAGCTGCCGCTTTTGTCTAGGATCGTGATGTGACATGTTTGCTCCATCCCAGGGAGTTCCATATTTCCTACTAAAAATGTTTCATCCACTCTTTTAAAATCTTTTTCCAAAATGGCGATAAATTCTACCTCAGCAGGTATGTTAGCCCTTCTATCTCTGGGAAGATCACGCCATACCTCGCTTAACGAAGAACCTGAGACCTCATCAAATACAGCAATTCGGATGTTAGACGACCTATCATCAATCCGATGAGATGAATATTGAATCCCCGAATCTGAACTGCGTGGTATCTGGAAGCCCTCAAAGGCTTCTTGCGCTCGCTGCCATTCTGCATCACTCCACGACACCCAGAAAAGCAAAGAGCTAATCATAAGAACAATTAAGCCGCTAAGAAGCGTTATTTGTCTCCCATACGAAATTCTAAATACGCGCGCTCCATAATTTGCGCCGAAGGTAGCTATCCCAAAAGCCGCAGCCAAACTTAAAATTATGCCTGTAATTGACAGAATTGCAGAGGCAGCGATCCCACAAATGATTGAAACTACTGCCATGAACATGAAAAGAAACAGAAAAAGATTATTTTTTGTTCTTATACCATGGATCAACAATCTTTTATTAATCGCTACCGGGCCGCCCCTGTCATTGATTACAGCAAGTAGAATTGTTTCTGCTTCCTCTTGCCCAATGTGTTCCAGCCCGCGCTTGATCAGGTATCGTGCGTTAATGCGATCTAATTCTGCAAGTATTCGCTTATCAGAAATATGCTGAAGGTATTTACGCCATTCTTCTTCCTTGCGCTCCTGCCTGCTTGTAATTTCAGAAGTGACAATATTAATCGCATTCTCAAGTGATATGCCTGTAATGTTATTGTTAGTAAGGTAATGAGTATCAATCTGGTTTATTTCTCTTTGCAATTCCTCATCAGATAAATCTTTAATGCGTCTGAGCCATTCATCTTTATTTTTGGCGTCCTCTTTTGCTTTTATTCTCCCAGTTAGAGCGTTTTTTCCTCCTCGTCGGTACACCTCCATTAAAAAATAGTTCCAAATATCTTCCGATGGCAGTTTATTAAAGTTGCGTAGAGCTACGCTTTGTGACAAAACATCGTCCAATACATGCAATTCTGTTGCCCGTCCCTTGTTTACCTTGTCAATAACAATATCGACCCCCTCTTGCCCACGTCTACGCTTCAAATCAAAAAGAAATAGGCCGACTCCACCCGCACTCTTAATAATCTCGCTTCCTCCCTTAAGGGTATCCAAGAGCTTTTCGTCTGATAAAGTGCCAATATATTCAATCCACATTTTTAAGGCAGGATTGCTACTCTGAGTATAATAATTCACTTTTAAATCCCAATATCTCGCGATTGCATACGACACAAGCGACGGATTCATCTGATTTTTCCGTCGCCAAAACACGCATTTAGAACAGCCAAATATCTAATGTAAGAAAATCAATTTACGCCGAATTGGTTAATATGTCAACAATTATACCGTACTTAAATCCTGGTCGAAAACTTTTCTATGCCAAGAGATCGTTTCTATCATTTGGTAGTCTTCCTGGCTGACTACACGGATAATGTAATTGGAGAAATACTAATTAACCACGGACGAATTAGAGCTACAGATTCTGAGCGCGGGAGGTTTGAAGGCAACTTTTCGATGACAACATTGGCTGCTGTTACACATCTGGATCATGAAACAATAAAACCGCCCTTGAGGACGGCACTGATAAAAGTAGAGGGACACGAATAATCGTGTCCCTCTGACTTAAATAATCCCGGCGACTTCCTACTCTCCCAGGGGGTCTCCCCCCAAGTACCATCGGCCTCGGCGGACTTAACTTCTCTGTTCGGAATGGGAAGAGGTGTTTCCCCGCCAGCAAAATCACCGGAAACTTTTATTCAGTTGTGTTGTCGTTCTGAGGGCGAAGCATGAAGAATCTCGAAAAAGCAGATCCTTCGCTGCGCTCAGGATGACAGATGCCATGCTCATGATGACATTATGCCTTCCTGCTCAGGATGACAGATTCAGAGCATACCGGATTCCGGCATACCCTGAAAACTGCATAGTGGTTAATGATGTTCATTTAAATCAAGCCCTCGGACAATTAGTACTGGTCTGCTGAACACATCACTGTGCTTACACATCCAGCCTATCAACCTTGTAGTCTACAAGGGTCCTTACCTGGTTAACCCAGTGGGAGAACTCATCTTAGGGTGGGCTTCCCGCTTAGATGCTTTCAGCGGTTATCCCATCCGCACGTAGCTAACCTGCAATGCCGTTGGCACGACAACAGATACACCAGAGGTGCGTTCGCTCCGGTCCTCTCGTACTAGGAGCCACTCCCTTCAATTCTCCTGCGCCCACGATGGATAGGGGCCGACAGTATTGTTACTACCAGCGCGTCTCTGCTTCCGCGTTTTGAATTTACGCTCCGCTGGCGGCCAGATCATTTCTGCCTGGCTCTGCATGTCGCCATGCAGCTCGGACTATATCTTCACAGTCTTTTCCAAGACTGTGTTCGGCGTATAGTCTCTGAGGATTCTAGATCACTAACTATGTCGCTGTAACTTAATCTCCTGTACTTGCCGTTGCCGTTCATACTAAAGGCAACAGCCAGCAATTCGATAAAGCCATCTCGTTTCAGATGATTTCCTTCAGTCATCGCCCTCACTATTCTGGCGAATTTCCTGAATTCATCATCCTTTGCTGAGATTATTGGATACGTTTCAAAGAAAGGAATTACTTTCGTAAGCAGATCTTCCCTGTTTCGTACAACCAGGACACTAGTCTTGTCCCTGTTATTACCAGGATGATTCTGCTTTATATACCCACATCCAAGAGTATCTTTGATGATTGCCAACACTGAATTTCGTTCCACATTCTGACTTACACGAAATTCAGGTATTAACTGGTAACCAACCAATACGTACCTACTCTTCTGGATGGAGACGTGAAAGCTCCCTTCGCCGTCAACGTACCCTGCGATATAGCAACCTAGTCTTTCCTGCTGATTGTCTGCACCTGTCACGTTGTCACTATTGTAAACATCCCATCGGACAGAACCAATGGCCATTCACAATGAGTAGTGCAGGATACACAGAGTTTCCAGCATTTAGCCGAATTTATAGACAGCAGTGCCCCTTTGCTCTACTGTCTCACGACGTTCTGAACCCAGCTCGCGTACCGCTTTAATGGGCGAACAGCCCAACCCTTGGGACCTGCTTCAGCCCCAGGATGCGACGAGCCGACATCGAGGTGCCAAACCCTCCCGTCGATGTGGACTCTTGGGGAGGATAAGCCTGTTATCCCCGGAGTACCTTTTATCCGTTGAGCGACGGCAATTCCACTCTCAACCGCCGGATCATTAAGCCCTGCTTTCGCACCTGCTCGACTTGTAGGTCTCGCAGTCAAGCTCCCTTCTGCCTTTACACTCTACGCACGATTTCCGACCGTGCTGAGGGAACCTTTGGGCGCCTCCGTTACTTTTTAGGAGGTGACCGCCCCAGTCAAACTGCCCACCTGACACTGTTCGGTAGCCGGATAACGGCCTACCGTTAGAAGCCCAGAACACCCAGGGTGGTATCCCAAGGGTGACTCCACCGAGACTAGCGTCCCGGCTTCAAAGTCTCCCACCTATCCTGGACGAGATGCACCAGACTCCAATATCAGGCTACAGTAAAGGTTCACGGGGTCTTTCCGTCCTATCGCGGGTAATCGGCATCTTCACCGATACTACAATTTCACCGAGTCCCTCGTTGAGACAGTGCCCAAGTCGTTACGCCATTCGTGCAGGTCGGAACTTACCCGACAAGGAATTTCGCTCTCTCTGTTACTTTTTGACCAGCGGCGCAAGCATATGCCGCGGGCGGACCGGTCATTTCTGCCGGTCTCCCTATGTCGCCATAGGGTACGGACTATATCTTCAGCCGGGCTCAAGGCCCGGAAGTCTGGCGTATAGTCTCTGAGGATTGCAACAACCTGGATGGATTGTCCCGGTTCACCAGCTCCAGCTCGCGCCGGAGTGATGAAGACTCGTTCCATCACCATTTATAGTCTGATTCAGCTCCGACCCGCGTCGAAGCATGACATTGACTTTGTGTTCTTCATCAAGATGAACCCGACAACCCAAACATACTTTCTGGCTGTTACTCTTTCCTGCTGATTGTCTGCACTCGACACATTGTCACTTTCGAAACATTCTCCAGTCATTCCGAAAAGCAGATCATTCGCTGCGCTCAGGATGACAATTGAAAACGTTTCGATGAGTAGTGCGAGATACTCAGAGTTTCCAGCATATGGCCAGATTTTACTAAGGCGACGTTATTCACCTTAGGACCGTTATAGTTACGGCCGCCGTTTACCGGGGCTTAGTTTCAAAGCTTCGCCCGAAGGCTAACCTCTCCACGTAACCTTCCGGCACCGGGCAGGCGTCAACCCCTATACGTCGTCTTGCGACTTAGCAGAGGCCTGTGTTTTTGGTAAACAGTCGCTTGGGCCTATTCACTGCGGCCTCCTCACGCTCAGGAGAGCAAGTCTCCGTCACGCTAACGAGGCGCCCCTTCTCCCGAAGTTACGGGGCTATTTTGCCGAGTTCCTTAACGAGGGTTCTCTCGATCACCTTGGTATTCTCTACCTGCCCACCTGTGTCGGTTTGCGGTACGGGCACCATAATTACTCCCTAGAGGCTTTTCTTGGCGGCATGGATTCAGCGACTCGCCTACTGTAATTTTCGGCTGACATCGCGTCTCAGGCTGTGTGGCTCCCGGATTTACCAAAGAACCGCCCTACTCGCTTGTCCCTGGTCGACCATCGCCAGGGTTCGCTTATCCGACCGCGTCCCCCCATCGGTCAAATGCAATATGGTGGTACGGGAATATCAACCCGTTGTCCATCGCCTACGCCTTTCGGCCTCGGCTTAGGTCCCGACTTACCCTGAGCTGATTAGCATTGCCCAGGAAACCTGGGGCATTCGGTGGGGAAGTTTCTCGCTTCCCTTTCGTTACTCATTCCAGCATTCTCTCTTCCTTGGCGTCCACGGCTGGCTTGCCGCCGCCGCTTCAATCGCCAAGGAATGCTCTCCTACCAATCGCAGTAAACTGCGATTCCATAGCTTCGGCAACTGACTTGAGCCCCGTTGAATTATCGGCGCACGAACACTTGACCAGTGAGCTGTTACGCACTCTTTAAAGGAATGGCTGCTTCTAAGCCAACCTCCTGGTTGTCTCGACACTCGAACATCCTTTTCCACTTAGCCAGTATTTAGGGGCCTTAGCTGATGGTCTGGGCTCTTACCCTCTCGACTACGAAGCTTATCCCCCGCAGTCTGACTCCCGCGCTCTTAAGTTATGGTCTTCGGAGTTTGTCTGGATTCGGTAACCTGGTGGGGCCCCTAGTCCAAACAGTGCTCTACAGCCATAACTAAACACGCGAGGCCATACCTAAATATGTTTCGGAGAGAACCAGATATCCCCGAGCTTGATTAGCCTTTCACTCCGATCCACAGGTCATCCCCTTGGCTTTCACCCCAAGTGGGTTCGGGCCTCCACGAGGTCTTACCCT
>Ga0265292_1000415_pt1 | contig 63232 bp, 71 predicted proteins | sample Munlanlewell296A_FD_189080 | JGI IMG/M metagenome (GOLD analysis project Ga0265292, IMG submission 189080) | Leachate microbial communities from a municipal landfill in Southern Ontario, Canada - Leachate well 296A | ecosystem: Engineered > Solid waste > Landfill > Unclassified | place: Canada...
TCAATTTTTCAGGAGTTTCTTTTTTATCTAAAAATCCAACCTCAACAAGATCGGCTTCATCCATGTTTTCACCAAAAATTTTTACAAATCCACCAATCGGTAAAAGATTAAAACTGTATTCTGTCTCCCCTTTTTTAAAACTGAATAGTTTTGGTGGAAAACCAAAACCAAATTCATCGACTCTTATACCGAATTTTTTAGCAGTAAAAAAATGTCCAAACTCGTGGACTAGAACTAAAATCAACAAAATTACAATAAAAATCAGAATATTCATATTAATTTACCCCATTACTTCTTTTTCTTTCTTCTCAAAAATATTTTCCAATTTTTTATTTATTTCATCAATAATTTTTTGCAAATCTTCTTTTGCCTTAAATTTTTCATCTTCAGTCATCTTTCCTTCCTTTTCTAATTTTTGAATTTCGTCCCAAATTCGTTCGCGTTCCTTGCGTATTGTTATCCTGCTTTCTTCTAACTTTTCTTTTAATACTTTTACAAGGGTTTGTCTTGTTTCTGTCGTTAACTGTGGAAAAATAACTCTAATGCCAGATTCATCTGTGGCAACTGATAATCCTAAATTTGAAGAAACTATTGATTTTTCAATCTCTTTTATCTGATTTTTATCCCAAGGCGCGATGCGTAAAGTCTTCGGATCTTCAATGGAAACCGAAGCAACATTTTTTAATGGAACATGTGAACCGTATGATTCTACAGAGATTCCGTCCAATGTCATAGGTGATGCTCGGCCGATATTAAGCTGACTGTATTCTTTACTTAAATATTCCGCTACCTTGTTTATTTCCGTTTTAAAATTTGAAAAGTTGTATTGCATATATTAAATTATAACATTTATTTTAGATTAGGTATAATCAGGGCTACGGATTCCATTAAATTTTTTGCAGACGAGCCGGGTTGATTTAAAAATTCACGAACTTTAAAAATATGTTCAAAACACATTTGTAAAGAATTTTGAACGGTGTGGGTCCCATTCGGTACTCCGGGAAGGGTTAAGCCGGAAAAATTCTTTATGAATATGTTTTGTAGAGAAACTTCAAGTGCATTTAAGAATTTTAGAGCTTTAGAACGAGCAGAATCTAAAACAATACCTTTCTCGACCTCTGTCAGGACCCCGACTTCGGTCGGGGCATCTTCTTCTACTTCAACCAATAGTTCTTTAATAAAATCAATTCTGTTATTAAGAGGCATTGCAATAAATTTTTCTGCTTCTTTTAATTCATTTTCCAATCCTGCTTTTGTTCTAATTAAATAAAATCTGGAAACAAGAGTTTTCAAAAGAGTATTAACATCCGGTACTATAATAAAAAAATGGGTATTTTCTATCGGCTCTTCAAATATTTTTAATAAAGTATTTTGCGCCTCCAATAGAAAATTATTGGCGGAAATTAAAAATATTTTTTTCCCGGTTGAAAAACCCTTCTCATATTCTACAGATTTTAAATTACGGGCATCTTCAATTTTAAAAGAATCAAAAGACATATGACAAAAATCCGGATTGCCGGAAGTTTTTATCCCTAAATTTTCCATAAATTTAAAGATCTCCGGCACTATTTCTTCTTGGGCGCCTTCTATCAGATAAGCGTGATGTAAATTATCTTTATCCAAATGTTCATGAATTAGGGACATAGGTTCTAGTTTCTAGGTTCTAGAAGCTAATAACTAGCTACTAGCACCTAATTTTACTTTTTACTCAAGATTGTTTTTTTATAGACATCCAAATGTTCAAGAGCGATACCTGTGCCTTTTACCACGCAAAAAATTGCGTCTTCGGCTAAAGTTGCCTTCACTCCGGTTTTTCTATAAACCAAATCCGTAAAATTACGAAGTTGCGATGAACCACCGGTCATAATAATTCCGTAATCCATAATATCGGAAGCGAGTTCCGGAGGAGTTTCTTGCAATACATCTTTGATTGCTTTTATTATTTGTTTCAATTCTCCGTCTATGGCTTTTACTATTTCGTTGGTTCCAACTTGAGCGGACCGAGGCAGGCCTTGAATAAAATCGCGTCCTTTAATTGTAACTCTAAGTTCTTCTTCTAACGGCACGGCCGCGCCAATTTTTATTTTTACTTCTTCTGCTGTTCTGTCTCCTATCGCTAGATTAAAAGTTTTTTTAATATAATCGGCAATAGCTTGATCAATTTTATTTCCAGCACATTTCACTGATGTAGAAGCAACAATTCCACCTAGTGATATGACAGCCACATCTGTCGTACCACCACCAATATCAACCACCATATATCCTTTTGATTCGTAAATTGGAATACCGGCGCCGATTGCGGCTAATATAGGTTCTTTCACCACATAAGCATTTTTTGCACCTGCACGTATCGCTGCTTCTACCACTGCCCTGCGTTCTGTAGAAGTAACGCCTGCCGGTACGGAAATCATGACATCTGGTTTAAAAAGATTAAATCGTCCCAATGCCTTGTTGATAAAATAACGAAGCATGGCTTCCGTCACGCGGTAATCTGCGATAACTCCGTCTTTCATGGGACAATAAGTAATAATGGAGTCCGGAGTTTTTCCTATCATATCCTTAGCTTCAAAACCGATAGCCAAAATTTTATTATCTTGTTCTGAAACTGCTACCACAGAGGGCTCGTTTAAAACAATACCTTTACCGGGCAAAAACACCAAAGTATTGGCTGTTCCCAAATCTATGCCTAATTTTCTTGAAAAAATTCCCATCAGGTAAATATATCATAAGTTATGTTAGAATAGAAATATGAAAATTGTGACAGTAATACCGCTGGAAAAAGGAGTTTTTAAGACTGATTTGACTTATTTCACTGCAAAAGAAATAAAAAATGGAAGTATTGTAAGTATTCCCATACGTAATAAAAAAATTTTAGGTTTAATTGTCTCCTGCCAAGATGTGACAAATGCTAAATCAGGCATAAAAGATATGTCTTTTAAATTAAAAAAAATAATTGAAATAAAAAAACATTCTATTTTTAGAAATGAATTGATAGAATCTGCGCTGGAGTTAAGTTCTTATTTTGCTTCAAAAAAAAATAGCGGAGTTATTTCTCTTATACCTTCGATCTTTAGAGAAAAATATGATGAAATTGCAAAATTTTCTCCTAAGGAAAGTTTAAAGGACAGTCCTTCAGGAAACTCTCTTAAGGACTGTCCTTCTATCAAAACTGAAAAATTGCTCCTACAAGCGCAACTGGAAGAGCGTATTTCTTTTTATAAAACTTTAATTCGCGGATATTTTGCCTTAAAAAAATCAGTTTTCATAGTATTGCCAACAGAATATGACATAGAAATATTTTATCAGGCACTTTCTAAAGGCATTGAAAACTTTACTTTTTCTATGTATGGGGGATTAAAACCCAAGAAAATCATTGAAAAATATGAACAAATAATAAATTCACCGCATGGAGTATTAATATTGGGAACCGCGCAATTTCTATCCATTCCCCGCGCAGATTTAGGAGTTATAATAGTGGAACACGAAAATTCAAGTGTTTATAAAATGTTTCCGAGACCTCATTTTGATTTAAGAATTTTTGCGGAACTATATGCTTCAAAAATCAATGCAAAATTCATATTAAGCGATACATTATTACGTTATGAAACTATAGCAAGAAAAGAAATAGATGGTTTAAGTGAAGTGTATCCTATGTCTTTTCGAACTAACTTCGACGAATCAGCCATAGATATAATAAATCCAAATGCAAGCGCAGAGGATTTATTTACACAGACAAAAAAAACAAAAAATTCTTTTAAAATATTTTCTGAAAAAAGCATAAAAGAGATACAAAATACTTTAAAAAATAAAAAAAGAGTATTTATTTTTTCACTAAGAAAAGGTTTGGCTACATATACTATATGCAGAGACTGCAATGAAACAATAAATTGTGAAAAATGTTTGGCTCCCGTAGTGCTTTATCTCTCCCGTGATGGTAAAAAAAGAATGTTTATTTGCAATAGATGCAATACGGAAAAAAACCCGGAAACTAAATGCGCCAACTGCGGGAGTTGGAATTTAATGCCTTTGGGAATAGGAACAGAAACTGTTTTTGAAGAAATAAAAAATAAATTTTCCCTCGGGCGTAGCTCTACGGGCGAGTCAAAAGTTAAAATTTTTAAACTGGATAGGCAATCGGTAAAAACAGCAAAAGAAGCGGAAAAAATTATAAAAGAGTTCGAAAAAACATCGGGTTCCATATTAATAGGTACAGAAATGGCATTTTTTTATATGAAAGAAAAAGTTGACTTATCCATCATCGCTTCATTTGATAGTCTTTGGAGCATACCAAATTTTAAAATGAGTGAAAAAATAATTCAGCTTTTGCTTTCCGTAATTTCAAAAACAGAGGAAAAAATAATCATTCAAACAAAAAATAAAAATGACCCGGTGCTTCTTGCGGTCAAATCAGAGAATTTGCTTCATTTCGTGCGAGAAGAATTGGAAGACAGAAAAAATTTGAATTATCCGCCCTATAAACGTTTTATCAAAATTACTTATTTGGGAGATAAAGATGAGTCAATTGAAGCAAAAAGAATATTGAGGGAACTTTTTAAAGAATATAATCCTGAAATTTTCAGCGGATTTGTAGCTAAAAATAAAAATAAATATGTGACAAATGCACTAATAAAAATAGACCCAAAAAAATGGTCTTTACCTGAGCTTTCTGCCGGCTCTTCAATAGACCAAAATCTTTATAATTTACTTTCTTCCCTTCCTCCCTCTTACGAAGTATCCGTAGACCCAGAAGATTTGTTATAAAATATAGAATTGACTTATTTTTTACATTGTCTATAGTTTAGGTAAACAAAGGAGGTATATAATGAAATACTTATTTGTTCGCTCTTTTATAGGGGAAGTTTTGGCGTCTACCAGGCTTCCCGTTGAGATTAATGCTTCCTCTGATGAGGAGGCATTAGAAAAATCCAAGGATTTAGGTCTTGGAGAACTTTTTAAAAAAATGACCTCTTTTGTTGAAGTTAAAAGAGGTAACGGATTACATCAAAAGTAATTCGCAAAGGATAAATTTTATTGCTTTATCGCGATGAAGTTTGTCCTTTTTTTATTTATATAACCAAAACTGTGAACTTCCCTTTTTGCTTGAAATTTAAAACAACCAATTTAAAAATCTCTTTATTAAACCTGGTTTTTCTGCCTGTGTTGAAGATGTAGAATTTGTATTTGTAATATTACTAACTGGAATTTTATATTCAGGAGCCAAAATCGTTTTCCCTATTCCATTTTCATTTTTTATGCTTTTTATGGGTTCTTTTGGTTGAATTACTCCCTTTGACTTATGACAATGATATTCCCCTGTAGATAAACCCCAACTTGAACAGTTTGTACGACAAGTGTGACAACCATAAGAATCTGTTCTTCCTGGATGAGCAAAAGAAATAGAAGGAATAATTAAATTAATTATAATAAAAACAAAAATTATTTTTTTCATAAATTAGAAAAACTTTTTAAACTCATTTTTCCATTCAGGTTTTTGGCCAACTACCACATAAAGAACAGCAATTTTTATTAATCTAATTATTACTACATAAATTACAAGAGTGAGAAGTGAATACCAAAAAGATTCACTATATGAGCCAGAACAAGATGGAACTGAATATGTGTATGTATAACAATATGGAAGGTTTTCGCTCCAAACCAACGGAACAATAAGAAGGAGTGGAATATAAGTAATTATATATATAACTTTCAGTAGACGGTGCCACCATTTATCATTTAATATTATAATTTTTTGATTTATTTTAAAGTTTTCTTTCTCGTTATAAACTACCGAATTCCCACATTTTGTGCAAAATTTTAAATCTTTTTCAATTTTATTGCCACAATTTTTGCAGAACATAAGTAAAATAAATTAATTACTAATAACAAGCTGTTCTTGCGCTATTCCACTTATATCCAGACTTACAATCACAAGTATTTTTACCATCAGTGGGGTCAATCCCCGTAGAGTAAGAATTAAGATAAATTTCATTACAGGCCTGACTATAACTCACGCATTTATTTGAAATTGAACCTAAACTATAACCATTTTTACAGCCACATTCATAACTACCATTAGTTGTGTAAGATTTTCCATCCCATGTAGAATTAGGAATATCTCTAGCACAAATTTCTGCTCCTGTTAAAGTAGATGTATTACTTGTATTTGTTGTGTCATACGGAGCAGAAAGAGAACAAGAGGTTTGGTTAGTAATTTCTGTTGAAATTGCTTTACCAACACCCAAACTATCAACACACCAATGACCCCCTAAATTTAACGGAGCGGATATCGCATATCCTCCATTGTTGTCATTACAAACTATATCAACAGCTCTAGTTGTTGTTATAGAATTTTTCATTTGAGACACAACATCATTTTTACACAAACCAAAATAACTACCGTCTTTACCATTCGTACTTTGTGAATCCCAATACAATTCGGCTTGTACTCTTATACTGGATAGATTTGCTTTTATAGATGCGTCTTGTCCTTTCAAACGAGCAGAATTTAATGAAGCTAAAACTACAGAAGCTAAAATACCAATTATGGCAATTCCAACTAACACACAAACAAGAATTATTAATGGACGTCCCGAGTCACCTTTTTGCCCGGTAAATACTCCTTCCTTATTTTTAATTCCTAAGAAAGTGGATTTGCATTTTGGACACCTATATTTATGTGTAGCAATAAAATAAATAATAGGCACAAGAGGAGAAAGTAATATCCCCAACCACGCTAAAACAATGGCCCATGTCGCCCTTGCTGGTTCTCCTGGTCCTATATATTCACAATTTCCACATTTTATTATAGCTATAGGCTTTTCTTCAATAGGGGTTTCTTGTCCACATTTTCCACAAAAATTTACATGTTCAGGAAGTTCGTTGGAACACTTTATACACTTTTTCATATAATTTAAAAGTTAAATAGTAATACCTTAATAATACAACTATTAATAAAAACATCAATAGAAATTATAAAGCTAGCCATTATTTTAAATATGGGTTTCTAATTTTTAAATTATCAATTTTATTATTTAAGTCTTGAACTTTTAAATTTTGCTCGTAAATATCTTTATTCAAACCAGAATAAAATTGCTTATCTGCTCTATTTGATAGAATTACTTCTACTGCAACTGTTCCAACAATTAAGATAAGGGCAAAAACTGCACCAATAATTATACTTTTAGATTCTGATCTTTGAGTTTCTAATTCTTTTTTTGTTTGTATTAAATCTTGTATTAGCTGTACAATACTCGCATCTACTAATGAAATATCAGGGTTTCCCGAACCAATTGAATTTATGGTTTTTTCATTTTCCTTTTCCATATTTAATTTTTAAAAAAACCTTTAACAATTAAAACATTATTTATCATTTCACCAGCTATATCAAAATACTTATATTGATGAAAATCAATACCTCCAAAAGAAACGCCCCGTCCAAATGACACACCAGGGTTAAAAGTTATTCCGTTAACAAGAATAGATACACGAGGCGAAAGCGAACCATCAGGATTTTCAGTAAAAACATCTAAAAATTTATATTTATTCACCATAAGTTATATTATATCATAATTTTATAAAAATTACGCTACTAAAACCGTAAACTCCCCTTTTTGTTTAATAGGATTTTTTGTGAGATATTCTAAAAGTTCAACTGGGGAACCGGTTTTAAATTCTTCGTAAATTTTTGTAATTTCACGAGCGATGCAGATTTTTTTATTTGGACAAAATTTTTGAAGCGATTCCAATGTTTTTAAGATTCTATGCGGAGATTCATAAAAAACCATTGTTCTTTTTGATTCAGCAATTTCTTTAAAAAGAGTTTCTCTGCCTTTTTTATGCGGAAGAAAACCAAGAAAAGTAAATTCGTGAGTCGGTAATCCAGAAGCCGAAAGCGCAGCGATTACAGCTGTTGCTCCAGGTACCGGAATTACATCTACGCTATCGCTGAGATGTGTTTTTATTTGAGAAATAAGCATAGCTCCCGGGTCAGAAATAGTCGGCGTACCGGCATCGGATACTAATGCCAAATTTTTCCCCTCTTTTAATAATTCAAAAATTTTATCAACTTTAGCCAGTTTGCTTTGAGTATGATAGCTCATCGTAGGTGTATTTATATTATATTTTTGTAAAATTTTTTTCGTTTCTCGGGTATCTTCGCATAAAATCAAATCCACTCCTTTCAGTGTTTCTATAGCCCGAAAAGTTATATCTCCCATATTACCTATTGGCGTCGCAATTACATAAAATTTTGACATATTATTGTTGTTATCGTTTCCTGTAAAGATTTTTTTGAGCCTTCACCCTCGGAGACAAAAGGACAGGGAACCCACGACTCTTAAAAATCTTTACAGGAAACTTCACTATTTTCTATATTTTTTTGTTCTCCATTTATCAGCGATCCTAACCCGAGTCAAAGACCTTTCCAGCTCTGTGGCAAAATGTTCGTAATCCACAACTTCTTTATTTTCCATTTTCTTTTTAAGATCTTCGGCTTGAGCTTTTGCTTTTTCAATTTTTTCATCTGAAAGTTCTGATAAATGTTCGGCAAAATCAGCCAAAACAGCTACGACAGTCATTCCATTTTCTTCTTGCTTTACTTCCAAAAATCCACCAACTACTGCCATCGGCACATATTCGCCATTTATCAGAGCAATAATATCTCCAGATGTAAGTCCGGTAATAAGAGGAATATGATTCGGTAAAACTGTGATTTCTCCAAGAGTAGTCGGCAAACTAACCTGATCTGCCATTTCTTCCAAAACCAACCGTTCAGGTGTGATTATTTTTAATTTTAATTGTTTCATAAATTAGTTCATAAAGTCATCAAGTTCATAAAGTCATCAAGTTTCCTGAATTTTACTTTATAAACTTTAAGAACTTTCCACTTTTAACTACTAAATCGCACCCTTCATATAAAAATCATTTTCAGGTTTATTATCATGCTTGCCTTCAAGAATTTCTTTAAAGGACCTGATTGTTTCAGCAAGTGGCACATAAGCGCCTTTTGTTCCCGTAAATTGTTCCGCCACGAAAAATGGTTGAGAAAGGAATTTCTGTATTTTGCGAGCGCGAGCCACGAGTTCTTTATCAGCCTCGGATAATTCTTCCATTCCCAAAATAGCAATAATATCCTGCAAATCTTTATAACGCTGAAGCACACGTTGAACCTCTCGAGCCACATAATAATGATCTTTACCTACAATATTCGGATCAAGAATAGTTGAAGACGAGTCTAAGGGATCAACTGCCGGATAAATACCAATTTCAGAAAGTGAACGGTTCAAAACAACTGTAGAGTCTAAGTGTGAAAATGTTGTTGCCGGAGCCGGATCGGTGAGGTCGTCAGCCGGCACATAGACAGCTTGCACGGAAGTGACAGAACCTTTGTCGGTAGAAGTAATGCGTTCTTGCAATATTCCCATTTCTGTCGCAAGCGTAGGCTGATAACCTACAGCGGAAGGAATACGTCCGAGAAGAGCCGATACTTCGGAACCAGCTTGAGTAAAACGAAAAATATTATCAATAAAAAATAACACATCTTTATTTTCTTTATCACGAAAATATTCCGCCATCGTGAGTCCGGAAAGCGCCACACGCAAGCGTGCTCCTGGCGGTTCATTCATTTGTCCAAAAACCATGGCAACTTTATCAAGCACTTTAGAATCTTTCATTTCATGATATAAATCATTACCTTCACGAGTTCTTTCTCCCACACCGGCAAAAACCGAATAGCCTCCGTGCTTACTTGCAATGTTGTGAATAAGCTCTTGAATAACGACAGTCTTACCAACACCAGCGCCCCCGAAGAGTCCCACTTTTCCTCCTTTAAGAACCGGACAAATTAAATCAATAACTTTAATACCGGTCTCAAGAATTTCTACTTTTGTAGATTGAGAAATAAATTCCGGAGCTTTGCGATGAATAGGAGACACAGCACTAGATACAACTTTCCCATTATCTATAGGAGCACCGAGAACATTAAACATTCTCCCTAGTGTCTCCTTACCAACAGGCACAGAAATTGGAACACCTGTATCTATGACTTCCATTCCTCGAGAAAGACCGTCAGTAGAATCCATAGCCACAGCACGAACAGTATTTTCTCCGATATGCTGCTCTACTTCCAGAACTATCGTTAAGTTGCCTTTTTTAACCGTAAGCGCACTATAAATACTCGGGACTTCACTTTCAAAGGCAACATCCACGACCGGCCCAATAATTCTCTTTATTATACCTGTTGTTTTCATAAATTACTTTTGTTATTTATAATATTAATAATAATTTTTTGGCTCCTTAAGGCCTTGCCTTTGGGCTCCCTTTAAGGCAAGGCCTTTTCCCGCCTTAATTTACGCTCGTCATACCCGCGCTTATTTCTGAAATTTCTCGCGTAATATTACTTTGGCGAGCTTTGTTAAATACTAATGTCAAATCATCTATCATTTCTCCCGCAGCTTCTGAAGCATTTTTCATAGCAACCATTCGAGAAGATTGTTCGGAAGCATTGGATTCAAGAATCATTTGGTATATTTGCATTCGGGTAAGTTTTTCCGCTAATGATCCTATTAATGCTTTTTGATCTCCTTCAAATAAATAATCAGTTATTTTTCCTCTGACGGAAGCCTTGCTTCCGTCTTGCGGAAGCAAGGCTTCCGTATTTTTATCTCCCAAGGTATTAATTAATTCTTTCAAACTTGTTTTTGAAACTGGGATAACTTGCTTGATATTCGGCTTCTGGGAAAGAGCAGAAACAAAATCGGTATAAGCAACAAGCACTTTGTCATAATGACTAAGATTATATTCATTTATCGCAAGTTCCGATATTGGAATAACATCAAAAAGAGAGGCGTTACTTGGAAGCTCAAAAAAACTAGCAATAATATTTTTACCTATTCGGCGCATCATTATGTCTCCTTTTTTCCCAATTGTAACAATATCTACTTTAGTATTTTCATTTTCATTCTTCAGCAAAGAAAGAACTTTTTTTATAACCTGCGTATTATAGGCGCCACAAAGCCCCCGATTTGATGTAATAAGAAGAAGTAATATGTTTTTTACTTCACGTTCTATAAAGAGCGGATGCGTTATTTTTTCCGTATTCTTGGCTATTGAGTTTAGAACTTCCCATGAATATTCAGCATACAAACGTGAAGCAAGTGTTGAAGATACTGCCCTCTTCATTTTTGAAGCAGCTACAAGTTCCATCGCTTTAGTGATTTTTTTTGTGCTCTTCACACTTTTTATTCTTCTTTTAATTTCCTTTGTTGATGCCATAAATTAAAGGACAGTCCTTAAGAGAATTTCCCCAAGGACTGTCCTTGGAAATTCTGAAAGTCATTTTTAAACTCTTCTATTGCTTTTTTTAATTCCGCTTCACCCGCATCGGTCCACATTTTTGTTTCAAGAATCTCTTTATAAAACTTTTTAGTATGATTTTCTGCATAATTCACAAAACCCTCTTCAAATTCTTTGATTTTATCTACCGGTATATCATCCATATAACCCTTTGTAAGAGCATAAAGTACGGCCACTTGGCGTTCTACAGCAACAGGAGAATATTGTGGCTGTTTAAGCACTTCAACTGCGCGCTTGCCACGTTCAAGTTGTTGTTTGGTGGCATTATCAAGATCAGAACCGAATTGTGAAAACGCTTCAAGTTCGCGATATTGCGCTAAATCAAGTTTAAGAGTACCTGCTACTTTTTTCATAGCTTTAATTTGCGCATTTGAACCTACACGGGAAACCGAAAGACCGACATTGATAGCCGGACGAATACCTTTATAAAAAAGATCCGTCTCAAGAAAAATTTGTCCATCGGTGATAGAAATAACATTTGTTGGAATATAAGCGGTCACATCTCCGGCTTGTGTTTCAACTATAGGCAATGCTGTAATTGATCCACCTCCATATTCTTTATTTCTTCGGCAAGCGCGTTCCAGTAATCGGGAGTGCAAATAAAAAACATCTCCGGGAAACGCTTCACGACCTGGCGGACGTCGCAGAAGAAGAGAAATTTCACGGTAAGCGACAGCGTGCTTGGAAAGATCGTCGTAAATTATCAATACATCTTTTCCTTGATCCATAAAATATTCAGCTATGGAAACTCCCGTATAAGGAGCAATGTATGAAAGTGGCGCAGGTTCTGATGACCCGGCAGATACAATAATCGTATACGCCATAGCGCCGCCTTTTTCTAATCGAGTTTGAATTTTTCGAAGTTTGGAATCTTTCTGACCGATTGATACATACACGCATATCATATCCTGACCTTTTTGATTCAGAATTGTGTCTATGGCAATTGCGGTTTTACCAGTTTGACGATCACCGATAATAAGTTCACGCTGTCCGCGACCGATAGGAATAATGCTATCGATAACCTTAATGCCTGTGGAAACCGGCTCGGATACACTAAGGCGAGTAATAACACCCGGAGCAACTTTTTCAATTGGATAAGTTTTGTCTGCTTTAATAACCCCCTTGCCGTCAATTTCCACGCCCAGGGCATTAACAACTCTTCCTATAATATTATCTGAAACCGGTACTTCAAGAATTTTCCCAGTAGCTTTTACTTCATCACCTTCTCTTATTTTCGAAAAATCATCAAGAATAATTACACCTACCGTATCTTCCTCCAAGTTGAGAGCCACTCCCATTTCGCCATTGGGAAAAGTTACCATTTCAGATGATTTTATATCAGAAAGTCCGGATATTTTTGCAATACCGTCAAAAACTTCCAAAACATGACCGATTTTCTCAGCTTTTATTTGTGATGAAAAATTATCTATTTCTTTTTTTAAATTTTCTACAATATAATTCGTGCTCATATTTTTCTTATTAAATATTCTTGTAATTTTTTAATCTTATTCTTTACTGTCAAATCAATTATTTCGTCGTTTATTTCTATTCCTATTCCTCCTAATAATTTTTCATCTATCGTTTCTGTTAAAATAACTTCTTTTGCTTTGTAACGCTTTTTTAAAAAAAATATTAGCTCTTTTTTTAATTCTTCTTTAAGCTTTCGAGCACTCAATACTTTGACTACAATTTTTCCACTTTCATGATTAATTATTTTATCTAATCTTTCCAGTATATCTTCAGTTTTTGATAATAATCGTCTGCGAGCAAGAAATTTTACCACTTTATTATTTATATCATGAAGTTCTGTGTGCGTTTTATCTTTTGAAACCAAGTAAATCGCGCGGGCTATGTCGTTGTTTGATAAAGTTGCCATAATTGTTTAAGGACGGTCCTTAAGAGAGTTTCCCCAAGGACCGTCCTTGTCATTTAATTCCTTTATTGTTTTCTCGTCAAAATGTCCATCAATTTTACTGCCAAGTATTTTTTCCGCTATTTTTACCGAAAGGGATGTAATTTCTTCAGTCGCTTGCGCAACCATTTTGATTTTTTCATTTTCAAGATTTTTTTTACCATTTTCAATCATAATTGTGACTTCGTCTTTTGTTTTTTCTAACATCAAAGTTTTTTTAGCTTCAGCTTCTTTTTTACCTTCTTGAAATATTTTATCTGCTTCTTTTTTAGCTTTTGCTAAAACTTCTTTATATTCAGCTTTTGTATCAGTTAAAATTTCAGCGTTTGATTTAGCATCATCAATGCCTTTAGCTATTTTTTCTGAACGTTCTTTCATAAGTTTACTCAAGGGTTTAAGTGCGTAGATGTATAAAACCACAAAAACAATTCCAAAATTAAAAATTTGGGCAATAATAATTTTTAAATCAATATGAAATGTGTTAATGATTGATTCCATTGGAAATTTTGTTAATAATTTCCGCCAATAGGCGGATCAGCCTACTGGCTGAAAAAAAATAACACAAAACTACACGCAAATAGCGAGCAGTAGTAAAGATTCAAAGCTTAAAAATTTGATCTTAAGTTTTAAATCTTTAAACTGCTAACTATATTGAAAATGCGATAACAAGCGCATAAATAGCGATTGCTTCGGCAAATGCACAAGCAAGAAGCATTGGGACAAGAATTTTACCAGCAGCTTCTGGGTTACGGCCAATTGATTCCATAGCTTTTGAACCGATCATACCGATAGCCACAGCAGGGCCAACAGCCCCGACCGCCATAACAACCGCTTTCGCAATAGTACTTAATTCCATATATTTTTTCCCCGACCTAGGTCGGGATACTATTATTAATAATAATCGACTCTTTGTGATGTATTTCTTCGTGTTCATCGTGATCAGTAGCTCCGATTGTAAAATAAACAACCAGTAAAATTGAAAAAATAAGCGCTTGGATAACTCCTACAAGTATCTCAAGAAAAAGAAAAGGTATTGGAACAATATATCCAACCAATGCTGCCATAGAAACAAGCAAAACTTCTCCCGCAAATACATTACCAAAAAGACGAAAAGATAATGATGCAATTTTTGCAAATTCACCGATAATTTCAATTAATCCAACAAAGAACGTAATTGGAGCTACGATAATTATTGTAGGATCTTTGCGTAATTTTTTCCCTATCTGTCCAATTACTTTCAGATTAACATATTTGTTAAAAGTTTTCCATATACCTATTGAAAAAACACCAAATATGTTCGCGCCGAGAACTGCCATAATTGCAAGCGCAATTGTTGTATTTATGTCAGCCGTGCCTCCACGGAGAAACGGTATAAAAGCAAGCCCATGCTCTCCTTTTTCTATAAGTCCAAATCCTCCCAGCGGAAGTATTCCAAACCAATTATTAATAAGAATAAAAAAGAAAACCGAAATAGCAATCGGAAAAATTTTTAAAGAAAGAGCTCTGTCGTTCGTAACTTGATCGCATAATGAAAGCGCGCCCTCTATAATAACCTCAAAAAAATTCTGAATTCCTTTAGGAATTTCTTTAAGTTTGGAACGAAGAACAAAAGATAAAATAATAATGACAATTACAACAATCCAGCTAGTTAGAAGAGCATTTGTAATAGGAAAATTTTTATAATGATATAAAGGCTCAGCAAAAAGAGTAGTACTATGAGAGATTTGTTCCTGCTGTATTTGTGTTGTACTTTCTTGTTGTGTCATAAATTAATTCACTTGTCCCGTAGTGAGCTTTGCTCTACTACTGGGATTTATTTTTTTTTACTTCTTCTTTTGTCTTTTCTATAAATTTTTTAACAGCACGTACAATACCGAAAGATGAAATCAAGAAACTTACACCGGCAAATCCTATAAGCATCCATGGTTTTGTACCGTAACGTTCATCAAAATACTTGCCTGCAATAACCGCTAATATTATTGGTACCGCAATCCATGTGGAAATTTCACTAAATATTTCAATCGCTGGTTTCCACCAAATACCTTTTTTACTTTTATTTTCTTCCATGTGGGCGTAGTAGGAATCGGACCTACGGCCTCTGTCTTATCAGGACAGCGTTCTACCACTGAACTACACGCCCGAACCCATTCGGCCCATAAAAAATATAACAAAATTATGTATTTTACGCAAATAAAAAGAGCTTTGATTTAACTCAAAGCTCTTTTTATTTAAATAACTAAATTAAATTAGTATTCTCGGCGTCCGCGATTTCCACCGCCATATCCGCCATTACCTCCGCCGTAACCGCCATTACCTCCTGTTCGAGGTGGTCGAGCTTCCATCGGACGAGCCTCATTTACCGTGAGTTTGCGTCCCTCAAATTCTTGGTCATTAAACATAGAGATTGCACCTTGTGCTTCCTCTGCTGTCGCCATTTCCACGAATCCGAAACCTTTTGAGCGACCAGATATTTTATCCATGATAATCACAGCTGATGTTACATTACCAGCTTGTGCGAAGAGCTCTTTAAGAGCATCCTCTTGAACGCTGTAAGGGAGTCCCCCTACATATAGCTTTGTAGCCATATTTTACTTCTCTCGTTTTTTAAAATACGAGCAAAAACTAATTATAATGCGTAGATACTCTTATCGCTCAATGTTATCTTCTTAACGAAAACTTAAAAGCTCTTGGAGAAACTACATCACCAGTGTAGCACGAAATAAAATAATAGCAATAAAAAACAAAAAGCCTCGTATCAAAAAGGCTAAGGCCTTTTGTTTGATACGAGACTTACCTTCCAATACTTTCAAGCACTGAAACAACAGCTTGTTGATTATTCTCGGTTAGAGTCAATAGAACATCATACTTAACATCTAACCATACATCATTAGTTGTTGTTTCCAGAAGAGAGAATTTTGATCTTGTAAGTCGTCGTAAATATAGATGACAATCAAAAGTATTCGTAATCACCATATAGACAACGACTTTTCGTCCATCAATATTTATACACCCAGATCCCAACTTCATACCATTTGAAATAATACGATCTAGAGATCTGTCCTGAACTTCTCTATTAACATTAATATCATATTGAAGTTTAGGATTGTCTTCAATAATGCGAAGAACACTTCGAAAAAATCTGTTCTTTGCCATTGTAATTTTCCTCCTTCCTTTATGTAAAGAACATTATTATTAGTTTTAATCCATAATTCATAATATAACAAAAGTGTATTTTTGTAAAATTTCTAGAGAATTACTCTTCCTCATTTCCTGCCTTGCCGGATTGCAGAGATTCAATGATTTCTTCAATATCTCCTTCCATTATTTTTGGCAGATTGTGCCATGATTTTTTTATGCGATGATCTGTCAAACGGTCTTGTGAAAAATTATAAGTACGGATTTTTTCGGAACGGTCTCCGGTACCTATTTGATCTTTTCGAACACCAGCATATTTTTTCGCTTCCTCTTCTTCTTTTAATTGCTGAAGTTTCGCAGTTAAAATCATCAACGCTTTTTCGCGATTTGCAAGTTGGCTTCTTTCATTTGTTGAACGCACATCAATACCCGTCGGTTTATGAATAAGTCGAACGGCTGTTTCAACTTTATTTACATTCTGTCCGCCTTTTCCTCCGGAACGCGAATATTCCATTTCTAAATCAGCAGGACTTATTTCAAATAAAACTTTCTTCCTGATGGGAAGTACTGCCACTGACGCGGTAGAAGTATGCACCCTGCCATTTTTTTCCGTTGCGGGTATTCTTTGCACTCGATGCACGCCTGTCTCATAACGCATCATTTTGTAAACATCCTTGCCTTTTATTTCAAAACTCGCCTCTTTATAACCGCCTAATTCGCTTTTTGACTCATAATTTGTTTTCCATTGCCAGCCTTTTATCACAGAAAATAATTCATACATATGCGCGAGCTCCCAAGCAAAAAGAGAAGCTTCGTCACCTCCGGCACCGGCTCGCACTTCTAAAACCACTTCATTCGGAAATTCTTCCGTTTTCACATTTTTTTGACTTTTTTTCCACTCTTGCCAATCCATTTATTTTTTAACTTTCTTTGCTTTAGCAGATAAAGCTCGGCGCTTATTGAAACGTTCTACGCGTCCGGCAGTATCCATAACTTTTTCATTGCCAGTATAAAAAGGATGACATTGACTGCAAATTTCCATTTTAATTTCAGGCATTGTGGAACCCACTTCAAAAACAGCTCCGCAAGCGCAAGTAGCTTTGGTTTTAATATTATATTTTGGGTGTATATCTTTTTTCATGAAGTTGTCTAAAAGGAAAATTAAAAGATTTTAAGAGTCGTGGGTCCCCTGTCCTTATGACTCCGAGGGCGAAGGCTCAGAAATCTTTTGAATTTTCTTTTTAGACACTATCACAATTTTAGCTTGAAAGCAAATCTATATTATCTTGAATTGCAGATTTTAATTTCTGAACACTCCTACTATAGGAACATGACGATCCTCTAGTGCCATAATAACTGCAAGCGGCTCTATTTTGCGCGCTTGTGCTGGTACCTTTGGCTCCAAGGTCGGTAAGATATAGAGCTGAAGCTATAAAAGCGTCTCGCGGAGACCAAGGATTAGCATCATACCCTAAAATATTTTTCAAACGATCTTTAAATCCTTCCCAAGTTGAAGGAATAAATTGCGCTGGTCCCATAGCCCCACCATATCCGGAAATACCGGCAATTGGACAAGATATAATTGTTTTTAGCGGATCAATTCCTAGTTTGCTTGTAATATCAAGAAAAGGTTGCAAATCACGTGTTGGTTTCATTAAATTAGTCCATGTTTTACCATTAGATACACCCACTCCATACCCAGCTAGTGGTCCGCTTATGTCCGTTAAATAACATTTTCCTACATTTGCGCCAAGATTACTTTCTTGCGTAAGAATAGCCAGCAAAAACCCTGGGTCAATGCTTGTTTTGTTTTTAGCCTCGTTAGCATACTCCAGCGCTGTACCGAATTCTATTTTTTCTGAAATACCGGCAAGACTGAATAATGCACTGCGAATTTTATTTGCCATAACTTTTTTCTCGGTGGCAAGTTTTTGATATTCCGCTTCTTTATTCTTAGAGATAGCAAGTAGTTGTTTTTTATCTGCTTCAGACTTAGCAACTTGTTTTTGAGTGCTTTCTAATTCAGCTTTGGCGTCAGTTTCGGCATTTTGTTGTTTTTCTAAATTAGTTTTAACAGTTTCAGTTTGTACTTTTACTCCGTTAATAATGTCAACAGAAGTTTTTATCGCCTGTTTAATCGAATTATAGGATTCTATATCGCTATAAAAAGTAGAAAGATTTTCATCGGAAAACATCAAATAAATAAAATCTTGGTTGTCAAAATCATTTGTATTGCGCAATAATTGAGCCAGAGATTCGTGTTCGCGATTTATTTTTTCAGATAAAGTTTTAATTTGTGTGACTTTATCTTTTATGTCAACTTTCAGTTGCGTAATTTTTAAAGCTCTGGCTTTAATTTTAGTTTTTAAAACATTAATTTGAGCAGTAAGCGCCGTCACGTCACCCTTTAAAGTTCCCGTCTGTTTTTGCTGTTCCTGCTGTTTATTTAATAAATCGGCAAGTTGAGCCTCTATCTGAGATAGTTCATTTCTGCAAAAATCTTTATCAGCTTGAGTAGAGGAATTATTTAAAGTTAAACAATCAAAAGAAGCATTTACTTTGTGTGCTGTAAAAATTAATATAAAAAATATAGAAACAAAAACTATGGCAAATTTCTTAACCATAGTCTTTATTTTAGCATATTTAAAAAATTATTTCTTTTCTGTTTTTTCCCCGCTTGACGGATGAACAGCTTCTTTTACCGGGGTAGCAGCTGTTTCTTCTGTCGCTCCTTCTTCTTCTTTTTTACCTTTCTTTTCAACTTCAATTGCAGATAAATCAACCGGCGCAACAACAACTTCTTCTTTTTCTTCCACTTGAAGAATTATAGAAGCCACAACATCATGTTCATTCGTAATAACGACAATTCCCGTTGGTAATTTTATATCAGAAACAAAAATTTGATTTTCTACTGTTTCGAGTTTGGATATATCAACATCAAGATTGTGCGGAAGGTCTTTTGGTAATGCTTCAATTTCCACTTCATAAAGTACTTTAACAAGATTTCCTAACCCATTTTTCACTGCATTAGATATTCCGATAAATTCAAGCGGTACTTTAACTTTTATCTTCTTATTCATATCTATAACTAAGAAATCTACGTGTATTGGCACTTCTGTTACCGGATGGACTTGTACTTCATGAATAAGCACATCAACATCCTTGCCATCTACTGATAATTTGATAGTGGAAGATTCTCCTGCTTCTTTCCAAGCTTTTTTGAATTCAACAATTGGAACAGAAATGGAAGTGGTAGCTTTGCCTGCTCCATAAAAAACAGCAGGTATTTCTCCTGTTTTTCTTAAAGTGTCCAATTTAGCACTTTCATCTCTCTTTTTAGCTTTAATCACAAACATAAAAACATTATATATAAAAAAAACAAAAAAGCAAACACTGCTTGCATGCTCAAGAGAAAATTTAAAGACTTGAGTATGTAAGCTATTACATCACACCTTATGGTCAACATTATGCTCTAGGGCAATATGTGAAATTATATATTCTTTTGTGCCGCTACCGTCTTCCGAAACCACTTTTTTACCTGAATTAAATATATTCTTAGGATCAAAAATATATTTAATTTCTTTAAAAATTTTAATTATATTTTCTCCATACATTTTCTTTAAATAAGGAGTACGAATAATACCGTCATTATGTTCAGCCGTAATAGAACCATGATATTTCAAAACAAGGTCATAAACTAAATCTCCAAGTTCTATTATAATTTTTGCCGTGTCAGGACGTGAAAAATCCATAAGAGGAATGATATGAAGATTACCATCTCCCGCATGTCCTGCTATTGTATATGTCAAATCATATTTTTTCAAAATTTGATTAAGTTCCGGAATAAATTTCGGTAAAAATTCCGGACGAACTATAATATCGTCTACAAAAGGAGCAGTATGAAGACCTGAAACATGTTTTCGTAGGAGAGAAAAACTTTCTCTCCTAATATCCCAATATTTTTTAGCTTCTTCTTCCGACTTGGTAATATGAACTTTGAATTTAAAATCTTTAATTTTTTCTTGTAAAAGAATACATTGCTTATCCACTATAGTTCTATTATCTCCGGCAAATTCCGCCAGAAGAATTAATTTTGGAAAACCTCCTGTAATCATCATTTTTAATTCCGGTAAGAAACTCCACATAAATTTAATCATACCAGTAAAACTTTTGTTCTTTAGAAAATCCGGGAAAAACCTGACCGCTAATTTCATAGTTTTGTCATCATATACTTCTAAGGTTTCTGGATTGAATTGTAAAATCTCGTCCACAAGACGGCCCAATGGCGTTAAATCATTCATAAAAATGACCACAAGCTTGGAATATTTTGGATTTTGCACGAGTTTAAAAGTAATTTCTGTAGCAATACCTAATGTGCCTTGAGAACCCACTAAGAGTTTATTGAGATCAAAAAAGCCAGAACCTAAAGAATTCTGAACATTCCAAATATAATAACCAGCGGAATTTTTATGTACATTTGGCTTGGCTTCTTTTATTTCTTTTTTATTTTTATTTATCAAATTATAAATATTTTTATAAATTTCCCCTTCAAGATTTGATTGCGCTGTTTTTTTAGTTAATTCGTTTTGTGTTAATGGTTTGATTATATATTCATTGCCATCAGATAATATGATTTTAGTTTCTAAAATATAATCTTCTGTTTTGCCATATTTAAGAGTTCTTTCTCCAGCAGAATTATTGCCAAACATTCCCCCCATTGCATTTAAACTTTTTGAAGCGGTATAACAAGGTAGAATAAATCCTTTTTCTAAAGTTATTTTTTCAAAATCCCGGTAAAACATACCAGGCTGAACGGTAATATAAGCAATCTCCTTTCCAAGGGCATCCCTTGGATTATCCAAGGGATGCCCTTGGAAAATATCAAACTTTACCAATTTATTCATATGCCTCGTAAAATCTAAAATTAAAGATTCCCCAATAGCTCCGCCGGACATATCCGTTCCCGCGCATCTAGCGGTAATAGAAAGATTTTTCCAATCTTTGTTCTTTTCAGGATCCGCATATTTGTTCTTATTTTCAGAAACCCATTTAACTAATTTTTTTATATCTTCAGAATCCTTTGGAAAAAGCACAAGTTTAGGCCTAACTTCAAAAATACTCGCATCACGCGAATATTTTACAAGAGTTTCCTCATCATCTTCCACTTCCCCTTTAAAAAATTTTAGTATTTCAGCTTTCATATTCTCCTACGGAAGCCTCGCTGTTATTTTTTGCAGCAACTAATAAAAGAGTCTGCGCCGTATTAATATCTTCAGGATTTTTTGCCCAACTTTGAAGAGCCTCATTCTGAATAGCCCGCCCGTAAGAAAATGTTAAAGGCCAAGGTAAATCTGTTGTTTTATGCATTTCATTTAAATTTAAAACTGCCTCTTCATCGTCTTGTCCGCCAGATAGAAAAACTATTCCGCCGATATTTGGTGGCACATTCTTTTTTAGACATTTTATTGTCATTCTAGCGACCTCTTCCGCTCGTGCCCGTACTTCAGCTTCCTTTCCGGAAATTATCATACTTGTTTTCAGAATTAATCCGGGAATAAAAACATTCAGGCTTTTCAGTTTGGAAAAAATAACATTTAAATTTTGCGCGGTTACTTCATAACATTTTTCTATGTTGTGGTTGCCGTCCATCAAAACTTCCGGCTCAACAATAGGAACAATGCCAACTTCCTGACACATAAGAGCATATTTTGTAAACAAAACCGCATTTTCTTCCATACAGTCTTTGCTTGGAGTATTTTCCTTTATTGTGTAAACAGAACGCCATTTGGCAAAAGTAGCGCCCATATCTTTATATTCTTGCAATCTATCGGACAATCCCCAGAGGCCTGACGTAATTTTTTCTCCCGGATAAGGAGGAAAATCAATTAATCCTTCATCAACTTTTATGCCGACATCTATTCCTTTTTTTTGTAACATAGAAGTAAACCTTTCGTGGTTTTTTGCAGATTGCCTGATAGTTTCGTCAAAAAGAATATAACCCGAAATATATTTTTCAATTTCCGGAGTAGTTACGAGAAGTTCACGATATTCTCTGCGCTTTTCTTCAGTGATAGTAACTCCAAGTTTTTCAAAACGCTTGTTGCAAGTATTTATACTCTCATCAATAGCCAGAATGCCTTTTGGAGAAGACATCAAACGAGCAACTGTTTTAATTAAAATATCTTTGTTCATTTAAGTAAATCAATTAAAATTTGTTTGGCGATTGATGGATTGGCTGAACCTTTAGTTTCTTTCATTATCTGCCCAACCAAAGACATCAGAGCCTGTTCCTTTCCGCCTTTATAATCTGCTACGACTTTTTGATTGGAAACGATAATTTTTTGTGCGATTTCTTTTAACGCTCCTTCGTCATTTTTCTGCAATAAATTCTTTTCGGTCGCGATTTTTAGTGGAGATTCGTCTTTTAAAACAATCATCGCCAATATATCCTTTGTTGCACGAGAAGAAATTTTATTTTCTTTTACTAAACTTATAAGCTCAGAAAAATTCTTAACACTTGGTAATTTAATATCTGGATTATTTTTTTTTAATCCCAAATAATCTGAAGTTATATAATTTGAAAGAATTTTGATACTATCTTTATGAATTAATTCTTTTGCAACTCCTTCAAACCATTTTGCCAAATCTATATCATTGATATAACTTTCTATGTCTTCATCTTTAATTCCAAAATCATTTTTATATCTTAATCTTTTAGCTTGTGGCAATTCTGGCAATTCTTTTTTCATTTTTTTTAAGTCAAAAGCTTCGTGCAATTTCATTTTTGGTAAATCCGGCTCCGGAAAATACCTGTAATCCTGACTTGATTCTTTTTTCCTCTGGGAAAACGTCTTCTGCTTTCCTTCATCCCAACCGCGAGTTTCTTGTATTATTTCATTTTCTTTTCCATTTTCAAAAAGTTCTATCATCCTGTCCAGTTCAAACTTAATTGCTTTTTCAACGCTTTTAAAAGAATTCAAATTTTTTACTTCTACTTTTGTGCCTAACTTATTTTTATCTTCTGAAACCGAAATATTAGCTTCCACTCTCATTTCTCCTTTCTCCATATTCGCTTCGGAAACTCCCAAATACCAAAGTATTAGCTGAAGTTCTTTGGCGAAGTTAGAAGCACTTTTTGCCGCAGTTTCTGCTTCATTGAATGTATGAGGCTCGGTTACAAGCTCCATCAAGGGCACACCAGCGCGATTAAAATCAACCAAAGAATACCCACTTTCCCCGAAGTTGAACTTAGGGGAAATTCCCCTAAGTTCAACTTCGGGGAAATCTATATGTTTATTATTTGCCGTATCCTCTTCCAAATGCACTCGGGTAATATCAAAACCCGCAAGATGACCTCCGGAAACTATTGGATATTTATATTGTGAAATCTGAAAACCTTTCGGAATATCTGGATAAAAATAATTTTTGCGGTCAAACTCCGTAAAATCCGCAATATCTCCGCCCAGAGCCAGACCGACTTTTATAACATTTTCTACCGCTTTTTTATTAATTACCGGCAAAGTTCCCGGGTGCGCCATACAAACAGGACAAATATTCACATTCGGATTTTCTTCATCCGGGTCATTTTTACAACCGCAAAACATTTTTGTTTGTGTTTTTAACTCCGCATGTATTTCAAGCCCAATTGTCGGATAATATTTTTTCTCCATAATTTAATTTTAGCAATAAACGAGGAGCAAAAACAAGTTTATTTGTTTATTGTCCGAGTGCCATTGCTATATGGTACTCCATCTACCTTTTTCTTTAAAATTTTCATTAGCGCATCTTTAAATATTTTTACTGATTTATCATCGTACAAAGAAAGAGTAAAAACTTTATTCTCTAATTTTTCAAATTCTTTGATTTTCTTATTTATAATTTTAAAATCTTCTACCATATCAGCTTTAGTGAGAATAATAATTTCATCTTTCAATGATAATCCATCTTCTCCTAAATCCAAATTTTTATCATATTTCTCCAACTCTTTTCTCACAGCCTTGTAATTGGCCATCATCTTGTCGTTTCTTTTAAGGTCGGACCTTTTCCCGTCGCTTCGCTCCTCCTCAAGGACCGACCTTTTTGAAAACGACTCGAAAGATACCAAATGCGCAATCATTTTGGTGCGTTTTATATGTCGCAAAAATTTAACACCTAGCCCTTTTCCCGTATTTGCTCCCTCTATTAATCCTGGAATGTCAGCTATAGTATATCCATAAAAATCACCTAGATTTGGATTAAGGGTAGTAAATTCATAATCACCCACTTTTGCATCCGCATTTGTAAGAGCATTAAGCAGTGAAGATTTACCGGCATTGGGCAGTCCGATTAATCCAATATCTGCAAAAAGTTCCAATTCTATATGAAAATTACCATGTTCGCCTTCTTCTCCCGGCCGCCATTCTTTTGGAGTTGTGTTCGTAGAACTTTTAAAATGTTCATTGCCAAATCCGCCATATCCGCCTTTTAGAAGTAAAACTTTCTGCCCTTCTTCTAATAATTGCCATTTTTCATCAGTTTCCAAATTAGTAATAACAGTTCCTATTGGTAATTCCAAAATAAAATCATCTCCTTTTTTACCGTGCAAACTTTTATTTGCGCCGTTTTCACCTTTCTCCGCGCTAAAACTTTTTTTTGCTTTATATTTTGAAAGTACATGCACATCGCGGATAGCTTGCGCGTAGAAATCTCCTCCGCGTCCTCCGTCGCCTCCTGCAGGTCCGCCTTTGGGCACGAATTTTTCTTGTCGCCATCTGACTACGCCATCTCCGCCTTTTCCCGCTTCCGCATATATTTTTATTTCATCAATGAATGCCATAATAATTTATCTTGAATTATGAAAGTAAAGAATTTTAAGCATCGTGGGTTCCCTGTCCTTATGACTCCGAGGGCGAAGGCGCAGAAATTTTTTACTTTCATAATTCACACTGATAATGCTAACTCTGCTAACTTAACTGCTCCTTCTTTCGTTTTTGCCACAGCCATAAAAAGCGCCTTGTGGCAGAATATTGCGTCTTTTACACCGGTAATTTTTTGCAATTCTTCATCCCGCAACCCTGCCCAAGATTTTGGCAAATTTTTTCTATTTTCAAAAATTTTTGTACTTTTTCTCATTGCTCTCATCCCCCAAGAATTATCGCTTTTTCTGGGATAAACCACAAAAAGAGGTTCAAGAAAGTCAGTCAATATGTCTTCGTAGGAATAATTTTCATCTAAAATAATTATTCTTTTATCTTTTGTATTTTGGTAAATTAATACTACTTTTTCTTCTGCTAAAACAGAATCTCTAGCCTGAATAATTTCTCGCAATAATACTTCCTTTGCAATTTTTACACATTTGAAAAACATTTCATCTTGACTCAAATCTGTTTCACTCCAAGTCGGACGCATTGAATAAAAAAAATGTTGGATAAAATAAGGTGAAATATCATATTTATTCTCCACTAAATCAAAACCATTATCGTCAGCATCTATAGGAGCGACAAGACGTTTTTCTACCAGTTCTGCTTCTTTTTCAGACCCGCTTATTTCTTTACCAAATTTCTTCCAAATAAGCCCAAAAGAAGAGTATTCTATATTATTAGACCTTTTCCCCGCTCCTCCTTTCTGATGATGGTCAAATCTGTTTGTCTTTTCGTCATATATTCCGCCTACGTCAAACACATAATCGCCTTTGTTTATTATTTCAGGATCGCGAGTACGGATTATTTCAAAATTTTCTTCCTTTTTTCCCAGCATTATAAAAAGCGCAGCTGTTGCAAAAATATCATCTGAGTGAAAAGATCCATCATGTGTGACTAATTTAATTGTTTTTTTATTCTTTATGTCCATTTCCGTTAATTCCATTTTTAAAATATTCATAAAAAGTGTAAAGAGAAGAAGCAATTTTATCAAAAAGCAAAAAGATTATTACTAGAGCAAGAACGACTAGAGAAAATTTACCTATTTCCTTACTCACAGAAATGGCAGTCTGGCTAAAGAAAAATCCCAAAGACAAGAGTAAGGGAGCCCAAATGATTGTGGAAATAATTTCCGCTTTTAAAAAAGTTTTTAAGCTGATCTTATTGTAGCCTGAAAATAAAATAACTAAATAATTCGTTCCCATAACAAATTTTGATAAAAAAATGGACCAAAAAGGTTTCTGTTTGAATCGGGGCATAAAATAAAACACTCTTTTTTCAATATACTGGAAGAATTTACTGTAGCTGAATTTGTCATTCATTAATTCCCCCAAGTAATATAGGACAAATGTTTTTACAAAACTGCCGGTAAAAATAAGCACGAGTGACAACGTAAAATCTAGCGCTCCAAGATAAGCTAAAACTCCAGTAGTGATAACAACAACCTCTCCTTCAAATATAAGTCCCAGAAAAATAATGGCATAGGCCAATATTTGATGATGCTCTATAAGGTCAGTTAAAAATTTAACTGTATACATCCCAGTATTAAAATTTAAAGTTTTTATTTATAATGGTCATTTTTTTTAATCAAAAATTTAATACGGGACAAGTAAATTAAAAAAGACTATCAACAACTTCTTTCACAATTCCTCCATCTGCTTTGCCTTTTAAATCTTTCATCAATGCTTGCATTAACATTCCCTTTTTTGTTGCATCGTTAATGCCTAATTCTTCTTTTTTACTCTTTGCTATTTTTTCAATTTCACTTTTTTCCATCAATTTTGGCAAATAAGTCTCTAAAATCGTCAATTGCGCTTCTTCTTCCTTAACTAAATCTTGCCGATTACCTTTTTTATATTGTTCTATTGAATCTTTTCTCTGTCTGGCAAGACGATTTATTACAGTAAGCACGTCTATATCATTAAGCAATTCATTCGGTTTTCTGTTTTTTGAGACAAGTTCATTGGTGAAACCAGCTACCATAGACCGCAAAGTTTCAAGTAAAACAAGGTTTCTTGCCAACATTGCCTCTTTTATATTATTTTTTATCTCTTCGTGTAACATAAATGTAGATTATATAAATTAAAAAATTTTAAGAGTCGTGGGTTCCCTGTCCTTATGGCTCCGAGGGCGAAGGCTCAGAAATTTTTTGAATTTTTATAATCTACACATATTATATCAAAAATATGATAAAATGACACTATGCAAAAGATTATATTTTTTGATACGGAAACTACAGGTAACACAGAAAAAGATTTTTTATGCCAAATTGCCTACAAGACCGATAGTGAGAATTTTAGCGGTCTTTATAAACCTCCAGTCAAAGTTCCGGCAGAAGCTTCAGTCGTGCACCATATAACAAATAAAATATTGGAAGACAAGCCCGCTTTCAGTGAAAGCAGTGATTTTCCAAAAATCAAAGAACTTCTTGAAGATAAAAATTCCGTCATTGTCGCGCATAATGCGCCTTTTGATTTAATGATTATAAAAAAAGAAGGCATTATTCCCACTAACTTTATTTGCACTCTAAGATTAGCTAGATATTTGGATCCTGACGAAAAGATAGAAAAATATAATTTGCAATATTTACGATATTTTTTGGACATTGAAATAGACGCCACCGCTCATGATGCCTTGGGAGATGTTCTAGTATTGGAAAAGTTATATGAAAGGTTAAAGAAAAAATTAATTGAACAGGAAAAACTAAATGAAAATGAAGCAATACAAAAAATGATAGAAATTTCTTCTCATCCTTCGCTTTTTAAGTCTATTAAGTTTGGAAAATATAATGGCAAGAAAATAGAAGAAATAATGAAAGTTGATCGCGGATATTTGGAATGGCTATTGGCCCAGAAAATTGAAAGCGACCAGATAGATGAAGATTGGATTTATACTTTAAAAAATTACTTAGGGAAATAAAAATATATGGAAACCACTTTAATAATTATCATTGCAATTTTGGTTGGAGGCATTATTGTTTATTTTCTGTTTGGAAAAAAAGATAAAAAACCTGAAAATGACACTGGATTAAATCTTATTCTGACCCAGTTAAACGAACTTTCCCGCACGGTAGACAGTAAACTTGGAGAATCGCATAAACAAGTAAACGAAAGTCTAAAGTTTCATTCTTCTGAATCAAATAAAATAATAAGAGACGTGACAGAAAGATTAACAAGACTGGATGAGACAAATAAACAAGTTATTTCTTTTGCTGATCAACTTCAAAGTTTGCAAGATATTCTGAAAAATCCAAAGCAACGCGGAATACTTGGAGAATATTATTTGGAAACAGTTTTAAAAAATGTTCTCCCGCCTGGAAGCTATCAAATGCAATATACATTCCCTGACGGCACTATCGTGGATGCTGTAGTGTTCGTAAAAGATAAAATCATCCCTATAGATTCAAAGTTTTCTCTTGAAAATTATAACAAAATGGCGGAAGAAAATAATGAAGCTGAAAAGAAAAAATTGGAAACAATTTTCGTAAATGATTTGAAAAATAGAATTACCGAAACTGCAAAATATATTCAACCTTCAAAGGGTACGACCGATTTCGCTTTTATGTTTATTCCACATGAAGCTATTTACTATGATCTTCTGACAAATAAAGTCGGAGCAGGAGATGAAAATGAAAATTTAATTCAACGCGCCGCCGGAAAATACAAAGTTATCATCACTTCCCCTACTTCTTTCCTTGCATATTTGCAAACTGTTCTGCAAGGATTAAAGGCTCTTAAAATAGAAGAATCAGCCAAAGAAATAATAAAAAAAGTGGAAGACCTGGGAAAACATTTGAAATCTTTTGATGAATATCACGATAAACTTGGTAATGCATTAGGTACTGTCGTAAATCATTACAATGCTTCAAATAAAGAATTAAAAAAGATAGATAAAGATGTGCTTCGCATAGCCGGCACTTCGCCTGAACTTTCCACTTTATCTTTAGAAAAACCCCGCCTGAATGACTGATTATTCAGTCGGGCAGGCAAAACTAGAAGAATAAAGGTTTTTCACATCTTTTGCTTGACATTTAAATATCAAATACATATAATATGGGGGAATTCACATTTTCTTTAAATTTTTATAAAGGGTGTTTTTTTATGAACACACAACAACAGCCCAGCAAAATCAGCGCTGGAGCAATTAACGCAGGATTATCTCCAGAAAAAGAGGAATTAGATATAATTGCTCTTGCAAAAGAAGAAGCAACGACGGAGGAGGAACCTGAAATCAGAGTTTCATCTCTGTGTAAGCGGAAGAAAATTATACATACAGGTAAGGAAACCTGGGGACCAGCCGATGATAATGGAAGAACTTATTTTTCTTAGTCCTATCATTTCTCTGGTTTCAATCCTCAAAAGAATTTGAGGGAATCAAATCAAAGTGGTAAAACACACTTACAATGATTTGATTCTACTTCGTTAGCGTGCACCTTTACAATAGGATGTCACGCTAATTTTTTTTATTAAAAAATTTATAGTTTTCGTTGACATTTTAATATAGTAGTATATAATATAAATGAATTCACTAGTTTCTTTCACTTTTTAGGATAGGTACTATTATGTGCATGCATGTTGTATTGTCTACAAAAAAGAAAAAAATGCAACAGAATCGGAAGAAAAAACAGACTGAACTTGCCCGACTAAGGGCAGAAAAAAGAAAACAGTCTCGATACAGAGAAAAAATCCTGGATTGATTTTAGACAATTTTGTAGTAATGAGAAAAGCACACAATCCCAAAAGAACGTGTGCTTTTATTTTTTCTTTTACACTAAAAATGTTATATTCTCTATTATGGCCTTATCGTCTAATAGTTAGGACACAAGCTTCTCAAGCTTGGAATTCGGGTGCAATTCCCGGTAAGGTCACAAATACTTGACAAATAATTTTATTTATGCTAGTATCTATATAAATAACAATTAACAGTTCTTAAGTTTCTGAAAGGGTAGAATATGTATAACGTATATTCCGACAACCCAGATTTCGCGATTTTTGTTTTTGTATCAATGTTTACTTTTTTTCTGCTGTATTGGTTAGCGGAAAAAACAATTTTCAGAACCAGACTTTGGCAAAAGATTGTAGCAAGGTTTGGTTAGCAAAAATCCCTTCAAGGGTAAGCGTATGTACTTCGGTACCTCTACGCTTTTTTTATTTCAGCTAAAGAGGAGCGTGTGGAAGTGTAATCACTTACACAACGTTCGAGTGAAGATGAAATATTGTATTTAGTTATATTTCTTCTTTAACCACTCTTTATCCTGACGAACGAGAAGTTGGGATTTATTTTCTTTATCTTGCAATATGGCTTCTACCGCATGTTCCATCCGCATACCTTGCGAACCTTTAATAAGTACAAAATCATTTTTTTGTACAAAAGTTTTTAAGAACTCCCCTGCTTGGTGTGAGTCTAAAAATTCAAAAATATTTTTTATATTCATTCCCGCCTGCTCCCGACCATTCGGGAGGGCGGGCAGGCCTGCTTCGATTGCGCCTTCTTTTATTTTCTTCGCCCTGGGACCAACTACAATAAGCACATCAGCATTTTCTTTTACAATTTTGCCGATATTTCTATGAGCTTCTTCTGTGTGATGGCCAAGTTCCAACATATCACCCAAAACGGCTATTCTCCTGCTAGCGGCTTTAATTTCTCCCAAAGTTTTGAGCGCAGATTTACAAGCAAAGGGAGAAGAATTGTAGCTATCATCTATTATCAAAGAATTATTTACTCCCCTAAGAAGACGCATACGCCCGGGCGAAACATCATAATTTTTAAGTGAATTTATTGCTGTCAGCATATTGAATTTCAGACCGGAAGAAAGCGCAAGTGCTCCCAGTGAAGCATAAATATGATTTCTGCCAAATACTCCTTCAATCACAACCGGCAAACTTTTTCCTATCTCATCTATCCTAAAAGTTAAACCTTCCGGCACTCCTTCATTAGTATATAAAATACTATCACTCGAACCCTTTATGTCGGAACTCTCTTTAAAGCCAAAAGTTATAACACGATTTTTTGTCTTTAATTTCATTTCGGATACTGTTTCATCGTCATTATTTAATATTAAAAGTCCGTCTTTTTTCAGAGTTTTTATGAGTCCGCTTTTTTCTTCTACAAGATGTTTATACGAATCAAAAAATTCAATATGGGAAGGTGTATTTCCTATACTTGTGATGATAACCACGTCTGTTTTAAGCCAAGAAGCGGTAGAGCGCATATCGCCTGGTTTTCCTACGCCCACTTCAAGTACAAGCCATTTAGGATATTTATGAGGCCAAATAAAAAGCCAAAATCCTTTTAAAATATTTAGAAGCCAAACAAGAGGATTATTCCACCCATTGGGACATCCTAATATCGTGAGAGGTAATCCTATTTCACTATTATAACTTTTTTCACTTTTACGCACATAAGAGATACCGGAAATCACAGCATAAACCGCATCTTTTGTAGAAGTCTTACCAACTGAACCGGTAATAGCAACAACTTTTGGTTTATATTTCCAAAGTACAAGCCATGATTCAACACGCAATATATATGCCACTATTTTTTTTAAAGTTGTTTTCATGAATTAGTTGCTAGTTGTTAGTTGCTAGTGACTAGTTTCTAGTAATTTAAATTCCCTAGAACCTAGAAGCTAAAACCTAATTTACCGATCTGGCGGAACTTCGTAATAATTAATTAAAAATTTTGTAATACTTAAAAAAGGATCTGCCCAAGTCTGCACCGAATAAAGCACGTCTTTAGGATTAATTGCATAAAGAAAGATTATGAATTTCGGATCATAAGCGGGAAAATATCCAAAAAAAGAATGTGTATATCTGTCTTCATAATAACCTCCATTCACACTGTCCGCAACTTGAGCGGTGCCGGTTTTTACCGCTACGCTATAATGTTCCAATTTCGCATTTCCTCCTTGAATCGCTTTATCCATCACATTCACAAGCATACGAGTAATTTCTGTCCCGGTTGATTCGGATATCTTTGCGCGTTTTGTTTCGTATGTTATTTTTTTCTCCGTACCATTATCATATTTTATTTTTTGTATAATATGCGGCACAACCAAGTTCCCACTATTTGATAACGATGCCAGAGCTCGTATTGTTTCAATCGGTGTTAAGGCAATTCCCTGACCAAAGGCGGCATTGGCATATTCAATATCACGAGGACTATTTATTAAATTAGATACCAGACCGCTGGTTTCATTCGGTAAATCAATTCCGGTTTTTTCTTTTATACCATAGGAAAGCATATAATCACGCATTTTTTCTTTACCTAATTTTTTATAAACAAAAACCATACCGGTATTTAAAGATTGACTCAAAACTTCTTGCATATTTACAACTCCACGGGCTTTTTTATCAAAATTAAATATTTCTTTGTTTTCAACTATTACAGACCCTTTATCGTTATATGTCGTATCAGCCGTAACCACACCCGCATCCAAGGCCCCTGCCATAACCAAAGGTTTTACGACAGATCCGAATTCAAAAACATTTTCTACCAAAGGATTCGAAAAAGTAGAAACAGTTTTCACTTTGGAAAAATTATTAAGGTCAAAATCGGGTTTACTGCCAAGCGCATAAATGGAACCATCTTGCGGATTCATAATTATTCCGCCAACAGAATCAACTTGATATTTTTCTTTTACATTTTCCAAAGTTTTTTCCAAAAAACTTTGTACCGAAGGTTCAATAGTTGTAACTATGTCTCCTTCTAATGATTTATCACTAAATAAGGTTTTATTGATATTGGAAAAAACTTCAGCAAAAAAATTTATATAAGGATTATCTTTGTTTCGGGAAAGTTCATCATTATATTGTCTTTCTAATCCATAACGCCCGCCGAGTTCATCACCTTTATATGCTACAAAACCTAATGATTGTGATGCAAGATTACTACCCGGATAAAAACGCCACTTCTCCTTGAAAATAGATAAACCAGGAATTTTTAAAAGAGATATCGCATCCGCTTCTGCTTTTGAAAGGTGATTTGCTATTTCTTCATAAGGATCATTTTCTTTTTCTGCTTTTACTAAAAAATCATCATAATTAAGAGCTATTATTTTAGACAATTCTTCATAGACTGTTTCTCTATCAATAATTTTACCGGTATTAATAGCTATTTTAAATCCGGTAGTTTGCATAGCTGCAGAAACAAGCTGGCCGTCTTTGCGTGAAAAATAGATGGTCCCGCGTTCAAAGATATTGGAAGACGGCGTGGAATATTGCCTGTCTGCCCGATCTGAATAATCACTGCTATGCACGACTTGTATTAGAAAAAGCTTGCCTATCAGGATTAGAGCAAAAACTGAAATACAAAAAAATATAATTCTGGTTCTAAAAAGAAAACTATATTTCATTTTTAGCAATGTTTATACTGCCAAGAGCCTTACGAGTTGCGAATTTCGTTTTTATTTCTTTGAAACCTAGAGAATAGGCAAGATTTAAATCAACTTTCTGTGATACGGAAAAATACTCCAGTTCTAAATTTCCAACTTCATTAGATAATGTAAGAGCGTATTTTTCAAGCGTTTTGCGTTCTACAATATTAAAAACCATATTCCCTAAAAAGAAAACATAGAAAAATGCAAGAATTCCCAACGCCAAAATCATAGTGTTTAAAACTTGTTTATGTAAATTACCATTATCAATGATATTTACATTGCTTGCATAATTTTTTAGTTTTAAACTTGCTTGTTTCATGGTTCTATTTTATTCACCATGACCCTGAGTTTATCGAATGGGTCATATGATTTTTTCTAAAATTCGCAATTTACCACTTCTTGATCTCGGATTATTTTTTATTTCTTTTTCTTTTGCTGTTATTGGTTTTTTATTTATTAATCTCGCTTTACCTTCTTTTTCTTTTTCCTTAAAAAATCTTTTAACAATTCTATCCTCCAAGCTATGAAAAGAAATTACTGATATCCTTCCTCCCTTTTTTAAAACATTAAATCCTTTTTGAAGCCCGACTTGTAGTGTACCTAGTTCGTCATTCACTGCTATTCGTAATGCTTGAAAAGTTTTTGTGGCAAAGTGTAATCTTCCTCTTTTGTATGCTCCCGGTATGCTACCCTCAATAACTTTTACCAAATCCCACGTCGTTTCAATCTTATTTTTTTTCCTTGCCTCTGTTATTCCTTTCGCTATTTTCCTGGAAAATCTTTCCTCGCCGTAGCCGTAAATAATATCCGCTAAACTCTTCTCGCTCCAGCTATTTACTACGTCTATTGCTGTTAAATCTTCTGGAAGAGGATTTTCTTTCATCGTCATGAGCAAGGGCTCATTTTTCATAAAAGAAAATCCTCGTCCGGAATTCTCTAACTGGTCTGAACTCAAACCTAAGTCAAAAATAATTGCATCTACCCCCCCTCCTATGTCTCCGAGGGCGAAGGCGCCAAAATTTTTCAAATTATCTTTATCGTCCAAATCCCTGAAATTCGCATTTACAAAGAAAATCCTTTTTTCCAAACCTTTGAACTTTCCTCTAGCTTTTTCCCAAGCGCTTTTATCCTGATCAAACGCAATTATTTTTACGTTAGGATATTTTTCTAAAATTTCTTTGCTATGCCCTCCGCCACCGAATGTAGCGTCAAGCATTATGGATTTATCCGATAAATTCAAACCTTCTATTGTTTCATTTAAAAGAACTGTTCTGTGTACGCTCTCCATCTTATTTCTCACGATTACCTAACTTCTCTGCTAATTGATCCGCCTGTTTTTCCACTACTTCCCTATATTGCAACCACACTTTGTCATTCCAAATTTCAACTCTATCTTCCACCCCGATTATTGCCGCTTTTCCTTGAAGTCCGATTCTTTCTTTTAAAAAATCCGGAATTAAAATTCTTCCAATAGTATCCACTTCCACTTCAGCCGCTCGTCCGAACATAAATCTATTGAAACTTCTTTTGTCCGCTTTGAGAAAAGAAAGATCAGAATCCGAATCAGAAAGTCTTTTAGAAACTTTTTCCCATTCATTGGTTGTGAAAATGAATAAGCATTGGTCAAGTCCAGGTGTAATAATAATTTTCTTGCCAAGTTCCTTACGGAATTTTACCGGCAGAGAAATTCGATTTTTTTCGTCTATTGTATGTATGTATTCGCCGATTAACATAAAATTATTATTTTTTTACTTATCCACACTTTTCCCACCTTTTCCCACTTGATGTACATTGTAAAACAACCCTTTCAAGAAAGCAAAATGCCACCTGTGGATAACTCCAAAGTGTAAATAGTTGACTTTTTACAGAAATAATACAAAATCTTAGAAACGCTCTTCGGCTTAAATTAAGCAGTGAGAAAAAGCGAGAACCATCTTGCATTGATTACCCCCGACCAGGTTCGGTGTGCAACTAGTTCTTACTGACAATGATCCTTCGTTTTCTAACTGCTAAAGAGCAAAAGTCATCTCCGACCTTTCTGGCGAGATGGCTTTTTTATTTGAGTATATAAAACTTTAAAATGTCTTTATTTTTTAACTATAACAACCGCTACAACGACAAACAGAGGTTTGCTTCCTTAGTTGATATTTTATTACGTACTTAAAGGCATTGGTAAAGTCGTGTCTCATTCTTTTATTATAAAAAATTCTTATTTAAATATTCACGAAAAAAGAAACCTAATGCAAATAATACTACCGTTTTAGCGTTTGCGGCTATTTCCGTAAAAAGTTTAGCTAATGCCTGGGTACCTTCGGTGTCAGGAAGTGTATGTGTAACTCCAGCAAAAATTAAAAGAGTAAGAAAAACTAATAAGGCTAAAGCAAGCATCGCCATTAAAACTATTTGAATAATAGTTTTAGCTGTTTCAAACCATTGAGTTCTCCTAAATGCTGGGAGGTCGGTAGAACGTATAAACTCAATAGTTTTTTTGGCCATAAATTATAGGACTCGTAAGTCAATAACATATTCTTGTTTATCTTTTTTTATCGTTACAAAATTCCCCTCTTTCGCAGCATCCATTAAACTAACTGCTTTAGTCACTACATCTTCCACCCTATCTTCATGAATGTTTAGTTCTTGCGCTAATTTTTTTATACGGATCAGGGCTCCGTTTTTAAAAGTGATATTTAGTTCTTCGGATTTTTGTTTTTCCTCAGGTTCCATCTCTCTATTATATACCTTTTTTATTTTTTGCATAGTGCTATAATTTACTCATTATTAATAACTAATCTAAAAATATATGGTCTACTTAGTAACGTGGGATTTAAATAAGGAGAAACCTAATTATACCGTGGCACGAGCCAATTTTTTAGCAAGATTAGATGAGTACACTACCATTAAAGATCCAGGATTAGATTCTGTGAGATTTATAGCTTTTACTGGCAATGCTCAGCAACTTTCTGATGATCTTAGAACGAGATTGGATGATAATGATAGGATAATTGTAACTCGTCTTTTTAGTGGAAGTCATCAGGGATGGCTTGATCCTGAAGTGTGGAAGTGGATAAGTTCTCGTTTATAGAAGGATTTAATGCTCCGGGCTCTAATTTAATATGCACATACTCTGTGCTAGAAATAAACCAAGCGGTAAGTTAAGCAATATTTTACAGCGTGGTCTTTTGTATTCAATTTCTTTATTTTTTTTCATAGTTTTCACTGGTATTTCACTGATATTTAATAAAATCGACCAAAAAAAATTATGTTATGATGGGTCATATACCGATAACTATTTATAGCTAAAATAATAAAAGCACAGTTCATTTCTGACCGTGCTTTATGCTACTTTTTTATTAACTTAATCTCCTTTGAAGTGATTTTTGGTTATACTTCTTGGGATTTGAGTAAGTCCTTCCCTCCATCGCAAGCTTTAGTAAGTTACCGGATTCATCTTTGGAAAGAAAATCCATAACTCCTCCTTCTAATTCAGTAAGAAGCTCACACTCATCAATACTTTCTTTGATGTTATTTACTGCATCACAGTATAAACATCTTAGTTCAAAGTATATAAACTCCCCATCAAATGTTTTTTGAAAGAGAGCTTGTATTGATAGACCTTTGTCTTCAATACAATTGCAACTAGCAAAACATAAGATGGGTTTCATTTCAACCTCTGTTTTTGTACATATTTGTCAAAAAATTGTTTTATATATTATAAACTCAAAAATATTTTTGTCAAAGAATTATTTTATATAGTAAAAATTTTATTCTATGTTCCTTGGCCGCATTAGCGGAAAAAATTGAACTTCGCGAATGGGTTTATCCGCTAGAAAAGCAAAAAGCAATTCGCCAAAACCAAAACCGCAAGTAGGCGGCATTCCATATTCAAGCATTTCCACAAATTCACTATCCGGCATCATTGCTTCTTTATCCCCTGCTTTTAGAAGTTCACGTTGAACTTCAAATCTTTCTGCTTGGTCAATCGGGTCATTTAATTCCGAAAATCCATTCCCTACTTCAGTACCGGCAATAATTATCTGAAATCTTTCCGTGAGATCGGGATTATCCGACATTGATTTTGAAAGCGGAGAAACAATTTTCGGATGCCCGGTCAAAAACACAGGTCCGGAAATTTGTTTTCTGCAATATTTCCAAAGAGTATCTACTAAGCGCTCCATCGTATCACCATCATAAGTAATTTTAAGTTTTTCAAGTTTCTTTTTTATTTCGTCTTCAGTGGTATCAAGTACATCTATGCCTGTTTCTTTTTTTACAGTCTCTCTATAATCAATACATTCCCATTTTCCTCCCAAATCAAATTTATATCCGCGTGTTTCAAAATTTGTTTTTCCAAAAACATCCATAGCTATTTTTTTATAAAGTTCTTCCGCGAGTTTCATCCCATCTTTATAATTCCCGTAAGCCCAATAAAATTCCAAATTAGTAAATTCCTGCAAATGATTTGCGTCAGAACCTTCATTTCTATATGCCCTGCCAATTTCAAAAGTTTTTTGAAACCCAGCTGCCATTAGGCGTTTTTGCCAAAGTTCGCCGATTGAGATGCGCAAATATAAAGGCAACTTAAAATCTTCGTTGTATGTTTTAAATGGAGTCGCTTCAGCCCCGCCGGTTGTAATTTCCAATGTCGGGGTTTCAACTTCCAGAAATTCATGTTCTTTCATAAATGTGCGCGCAGTATCCCAGAATTTTGTTTTCTTTGTAAGAAGTTCTTTAATTTCAGGATTCATTAAAATATCCAGATATCTTTTTCGAAATCTTTCTTCAGTATCCTGCAAGCCATGCCATTTTTCCGGCAACGGAAGCAAACTTTTGGAAAGCATATTCCAATTTTTGACTTCTATAGTTTTCTCTCCCCTTTTGGTAGTAAAAAAACTGCCATGAACTTCTACAAAGTCTCCTATATCAACCACTTCGTTAAAAAAATCAAATTTTTTATCTCCAATAATATCTTTTTTAAGTAAACCTTGAAAGTGTTCCGTGCCATCATTCAACGTTATAAAGATGATAGCGCCTTGTCCGCGTATGGACATAATCCGACCGGAAATCCATTTCATTTCTCCGGTCTTTTCAAGTTTAGTAAAAGAATCAATCGCTTCTTTTAAAGAAAGTTCTTTTTTGGACTTCGCCGGATACGGATTTACACCTTTCTCTTTCAAGAGTTTCAGCTTTTTTATTCTAGCGTCCCTAATTTCATCAATTGAAGACATTTTATTCATCCGCCTTTGGCGGAATTAAGATACATCTATAATCTTATAATCAACTACCCCATTGGGAGTTTTAAAAGAAACTTTCTCTCCTTTTTTTCTTCCAAAAAGCGCTTTACCGAACGGAGACCTATTAGAAATTTTTCCTTGTGCCATATCAGCTTCTTCAGAGCCCACAATTTGATATTTTTTTTCTTTTTTCTCTCCATCTTTTAAAACTATAACCTTGGAACCGATTTCAATTTCATCACCTCCGCCTCCGGATACGACTTGGGAAGATTGCAAAATTTGTTCTATTTTTGCAATACGCTCTTCAAGCTTACCCTGATCTTCACGAGTCTGATGATATTCCGCATTCTCGGACAAATCACCCAAAGATTTGGCATACGCCAAATTTTCCAAAATCTCTTTTCTTTTTGGACCTTTCAATTCTTTCAATTCAATTTCCAGTGCTTTTCTTTTTTCTTCTGTTATATAATCACCTGCTTGTTTCATACTTTAAATATTAGCTTTTTTTTGCAAAAAAGTCCACTATGTGATAATCTATTTCATATGGCAAAAACAGTAATTGAGGTAAATAAAAATGGAAATGAAAACAACGCAAGCGTATTGCGCCGTTTTTCTCGCAGAATTCAAGAATCAAATATAATTCAAAAAGTAAAAGGTTCTCGTTATAACAAAAGAAAAGAATCAAAGCTTAAAGTAAAAAAAAGCACTCTAAAACATCTGGAGCGAAGAAAAGAAATAGAAAAACTTCGTAAGCTTGGTAAGATAAAATAAAATGGAATTTGAGAAAGTAAAGCGAGACATACTGGGCAAGGAATATTCTTTGTCTATTGCTTATGTAAGCGAAAAAAAATCCAGAGAAATAAATAAGAAATATAGAAATATAGACAAACCCACTAACGTGCTTTCTTTTGCTTTACAAAAAAATGTAGGCGAACTTATCTTGTGCAAAAGTATAATCAGAAAAGAATTAAAAAAATTTGACAGGACTTTTGAGCAATTATTGGGTTTTTTAGTTATCCACGGAATGCTTCATTTGAAAGGAATGGAACATAGTAGTAGAATGGAGGTAACAGAGAACAAGTATGATAAGAAATATTTCCATAGGGATAGACATGGGGTCCACCACGACAAGAGTCGTGATGGGAGAGTTTTTAAAAGGAGAAAAAAATCCTAAAATTATTGGCACGGGAGAAAGCGAAACAAAAGGTATCCGACACGGATACGTCGTTAATATACCTCTCGCGGTGATTTCACTGAAAAATGCGATCTCCATGGCTGAAAAAAATTCAGGTATAAAAATCAGACGCGCTTTTATTTCAATTGGCGGCGTAACTCTGCGTGGAGATATAAGTAGCGGCATAGGAATTATCTCCAAAGCTGACGGTGAAGTAACCGGTTTAGATATAAACAAAGCTCTGCAAGATTGTGAAGATAATTTAAATTTAAATAACAAAAAAGTAATCAAAGTATTTCCTGTTTCTTTCAAACTTGATGGCAAAGAAATATTAGGCCGACCGGAAGGCATGCGAGGAACTAAGCTTGAAGTTAAAGCTCTTTTTATAACTTGCTCTCTTTCGCATTTTGAAGATTTATTGGAAGTTATAACTCTGGCTGAAATAGAACCCATAGACGTTATTGCTTCTGCCGAAGCTGGAAGCCGTATTGCATTATCTGAAAGACAAAAAATAGTAGGAGGAGCATTAGTCAATATCGGGTCTGAAACGGTATCACTTGCTGTTTTTGAAAATGGAACGCTTGCATCACTTCATACATTTTCTATCGGTGGGGCAGATGTTACGAATGACATTGCTCTGGGAATGAAAGTCTCGCTTGAAAATGCGGAGCGTTTCAAGCTTGGAAATATCACGGAAGACTTTTCAAAGAAAAAACTGGATGAAATTATTGAAGCGCGCCTCTTTGATATCTTTGAGTTAATAGAAAATCATTTAAAAAAAATAAAAAGAAATGAATTACTGCCGGCAGGCATCGTATTTATCGGCGGAAGCGCAAATATTCCTCTACTTGAAGAATATTCAAAATCCGCTCTTAAACTTCCTTCTAAAGTGGGCATAACTGAAATTTTCGGCAATATAAAAACCAAACTTCGCGACCCCTCTTGGTTTACTGTCCTTGGTCTTATATTGTCTGATGATAATAACAATTTTTATTCTAAGGGTTTATTTAAAAATTTTTTTAAAAATCTAAAAAGCATATTAAAATCAAATATCAAGCAATTGATGCCCTAACTTGGAGGCAAGGCCTCCAAGTGTCAAAACTATTTTATAAATGGTAGAATTGAAAAATGACTTGTATTATTACTTGGAACATAGGTTCTTTTGATTTTCTAAAATATATAAAATATTTTAGAATTAAATATAGAGGACAAAAGATTTCAAATCAATATTTTCAACCCATAATTAATGGTGATTTCGTTTCTAAATCTATTGAAAAAATAAATCCAGATATAATGTTTCTACAAGAATTTTATTTTTCTGAAGATATTAAATATATTGACATATTAAAAAATTATCCTTATCAAAAACTTATAAATACATGGTATCACAAGCACTCTATATTAATTGCTAGTAAATATAAGTTTACAATATTCTGGAAAAAGAGTTTTCCGATGGTTTCTTGTGATAAATTAAACTTTATACCAATTCATTTAAATTCTTTTTATGCGTCAAAAAGATTGGAGGATTTTTTAATTTTAAATAAAATATCAAAAAATTTATCAAACACAGTGATTTTGGGAGATACAAACATTTGGTCAAGAGGAAATAAATTTCTTTTTAAAAATGACAGAAAAGCTTACAAGGTTATTACAGGGTGTTTGCGTGATTTTTCAAAGGAAATTATTTCAACTTCATATTTTGGTCTTGGATTAGATAAAGTTTTTGGTTCAAAAAATCTTAAAATTAATAAGATAGAATCACTTAAAATTAGAAGTCATTTTATGGACCACTATCCAATTGTTATAGATTTGGAAAATTAGTCACTTGGAGGCCTTGCCTCCAAGTCGGCGGTTTTATATAATAAAACTATGTCTATCAGAAAAACGAATTTCGTAGAAGGTGAGTTTTATCATATATACAACAGAAGCGTTGAAAAACGTAATATATTTACAGACAAAGAAGACTTAAACAGATTTATACAAAGTATTAGAGAGTTTAATACAAAGGATCCGATTGGTAGTTTATATGAAAATAGTTTCATTAAAGAGAAACTTGAAGATAGAGTCTCTAAGTTGGTAAAATTTATTGCTTACTGCTTAAATCCAAATCATTACCATTTTATCATAACTCCCTTTGTTGAAAAAGGTATAGAAAAATTTATGCAAAAATTGGGAACTGGCTATACAATGTATTTTAATAACAAACAAAAAAGATCTGGTGTACTTTTTCAAGGAAAATTTAAAAGTAAACACATTGATTCAAATGAATATTTATTAAAGTTAAGTAGTTATGTAAATCTTAATAATTGTGATGAAAATGGTAAAGTTAAAAATCAATTGAGTATTTCGAGTTGGGAAGAATACACTAAAATTTCAAATTTAAACTTTTGTGATAAGTCTATAGTGTTAGAACAATTTCATTCAAAAAAAGAATATGAAAAATTTGCTCTTGAATCTTGGAAAGATACTTGTGAAAATAAAGCAGAATTAGAAAACTTTGAATTTTCTTGATTTATGAATACTCGGAGGTCTTGCCTCTAAGTTGATCAAGTAGCTTTGCTTTTTTAAATTTTCTGCTATTATAAAGGTATATAAAAATTAGACCAATTTTATTAATAAATAACATAAAAACATATGCCTAAATTAAACCCCGCAATAGAAAGTTTTGCTCGTATTATGGTCATCGGAATAGGAGGATCCGGAAAGAATGCTGTTAACCATATGATCAACTCCAGAGTCAAAGGGGTGACGTTTATTTGTATGAATACCGATACGCAAGACCTTCATCATTCTTTAGCTGAGAAAAAAATTCATATTGGGAAAAATCTTACTAAAGGTCTCGGTGCCGGAATGAATCCGGAAATCGGAAAGAAAGCCGCTGAAGAAACAAAATCAGAAATTCAAGATACTATCAAGGGAGCTGATATGGTTTTTATTGCTTGCGGAATGGGTGGAGGCACAGGCACAGGTGCGGCGCCTATCGTCGCTCGCGCAGCAAAGGAACAAGGAATACTTACTGTGGCTGTAGTTACTAAACCTTTTTTCTTTGAAGGCAATCATCGAATGAAAATCGCCGAGAAAGGAATTGAAGATTTAGCAAAAGAAGTAGATGCCATTATTATTATCCCAAATGATAAATTAATACAGTTAGCCGATAAAAATACGAATTTCAAAGATGCTTTCGCCAGTTGCGACAATGTTTTGCGTCAAGCAGTGGAAGGTATTTCAGATCTTATTACTATTCCCGGTATTATAAATGTTGATTTCGCGGATATTAGAGCTATTATGTCGGATGCCGGAAGCGCTCTGATGGGTATAGGCTTAGCAGCCGGAGAAGGCCGTTCTTCAAAAGCAGCGCTTCAAGCTATTAATTCTCCCCTTTTGGAAATTTCAATCAATGGCGCCAAAGGAGTACTTTTCGCTATATCCGGAGGGGATGATATAACTATTTATGAGATACAAGAAGCAGCTAAAATAATTACAGAATCAATAGATAAGGACGCAAAAGTAATTTTTGGCACAATCAGGGATGAAAAATTAAAGAAGGGCGAATTGAAAGTTACTGTCATAGCTTGTAGCTTCGCTAATGATGTGCCTCGCAAAAATCTTTTTAGCGGAACTTCTATTTTGAATCAAACATTATTAAAAGAAGAAAACGCTGAAAAAGCAGTAAAAGAAATACACAACACTATCCAAAGTTCAAATAAAAATAATAATGAATTTTTAAAGAAAGAAAAAAAAGATACAGAAGAAATAATTATAGAGGATGATACCGAAGACTGGAGCGCTGTTCCGGCATTTTTGAGAAGAAAAAAGAATTAAGACTAGACAGGTATGTTATAATACCAAAATGGTATACGACTTAATAATTATCGGAGGAGGACCTGCAGGCGCAGCAGCCGGTGTGTATGCCTCTCGTAAAAGACTGAAAACCCTATTTATAACCAAAGAATGGGGTGGGCAGTCTGTCGTATCCGAACAGATTTTTAACTGGATCGGTACTGTTTCTATTTCCGGAACAGAGCTGGCTAATAATTTTAAAAGTCATGTCTTGGCAAATGTCGGAGAAAGTTTGGAGGTTAAAGAAGGAAATATCGTCAGTTCTATTTCTAAAGAAGCAGGTTTGTTTAAAGTAAAAACCGATAATAATGAAGAATTTTTAACTAAGACAATTTTGATAAGTGCAGGCAGTGGACGCAGAAAATTGGAAGCAAAAAATGCGGATAAACTTGAACATAAGGGCCTTACCTACTGCGCTTCTTGCGACGGTCCTCTTTTTGCCGATATGGATGTGGTTGTTGTTGGCGGAGGAAACGCCGCTTTTGAAAGCGCTGCCCAACTTCTCGCTTATTGTAAGTCTGTAACTCTGTTGCACCGAAGTGAAACATTTCGCGCCGATGAAATTACAGTTGAAAGAGTTTTAAAAAATCCAAAGATGAAAGCAATAAAAAATGTTGACATCTTGGAAGTAAAAGGCGATAAATTTGTAGAAGGAATAGTTTATAAAGATAAAATTACGGGTGTAGAAACAGAATTGAAAATTTCAGGCATTTTTGTTGAGATTGGACAAATTCCAAATACCGGTTTTGTTAAAGACCTTCTCCCATTGGATGAAATAGGACGCATAAAAATAAACCCATTAAACCAAAAAACAGAGGTTGCCGGAATTTGGGCGGCCGGAGATTGCACTGATGTTTTATATCATCAAAACAACATCGCTGCCGGCGATGCAGTCCGCGCGCTTGAAGATATATATCTATATTTGCATACTAAATAAAATATTGACAAATGTTGTCTAAATGCTATAATTTAATCAAATAATTCTTTGACGTTTAAATAAAAAAGAAAGAGAGGAAAGAATGACTGACCGAGATTATTGGGAGTTGAAAAAAGCCTCTTCTGTAGAAGGACTAAATGTACCAGTTTACAAGGAGGTAAAAAAAACGAAAGGAAAAATTAGGAGCGTTATGTTTGCCATTCTTATGACGTTTTTGGTTTCATCTTACGTGGTAGAAGGAAATGTTCATCTTCTGCCAACTCTGAATACGGTGTTTTTTGTAAGCTTAATTTTACTTTTCATTTTCCTTTACTGGTTTCTGAACAAGAAACCAAAACAAATTCCAAAATAAGGAGGTGGTTCTTTGAAAAAGTTTATTAGATTTGTTCTAGGTGGAAATTTGGGTGCGGTAGTGGGATACGGAATTTTCATACTTTTAACAGAGTTAGGAGTATGGTATCTGGTGTCTTCCCTTATCGGAGAAATTGTTATTGATTTGACAAACTTTTCCATCTATAAGTTTTGGGCCTTTGAGGAACGAAACAAAAAAAGGACTAAGAAAGAAATAGCTTTATATTCACTAGTGGCATTGGCTTACTGGGTAATGAATACAAGTATAATGTATTTTTTTACCGAACAATGCCATAGAACCTATTGGGTATCAAAAGCGCTAGCAATAATAATCCTTGCCTATCCAAGTTTTTGGGCAATGGACAAAGTTTTTAAAAATGGAAAGAAACTCGACGATGCATGAAAGTGTTGTCGAGTTTTTATTTTGTCTAAAAATGTCCAAGATCTGTAGAAAAAAATTTTAATCTTTTTTTGAGCCAGAAAAAAAGCAGTATACCGATTACTAATCTGGCTAAGTGAAAAGCCCAAGCGAATTCTTGAGAAACTCCGAAGACTAGTCCAAAATCATATAAAGAAAACCAATGCTCCATACTATTACTGATAAGCGTTCCCCTAGTTAATAAAGAATAGGTTAAATCCCAGACTACGCTACCGAAAAAAGCTGCTGACATAAAAGCAATCAAGGTATTGAACTTTGGCTTTAAAATCATCACGATTGATAAAGGCAATAAAAAACTAAGCAAAGCCAGCCAAATAATATCCAAATGATTAACTACCCATTGTGGCGTGTTATAAGAAACATGAAACCATAGGGCTGAATCAACAAAAGAGCCCATCAGCCAAAATAGAACCAAAATAATCATCAATTTAATATAAGTTTTTAATTCTTGAGGCATAATTTTTTAGTTCATTATTTAATGTTGTATTTTGTGATTCTAATTATACAGAATTGAAAGCATGTATTTAATCAAATAAGGTTTGCTATTATTAGTACAACTCCGGCTCCTAAAAGACATCCAGCCATTTTTCCTACCGCTGAACCAAGCATTGTTCGTTCTTCTCTGATTTTTTGTTCTCTTAATTTTTCTGCTATTTCACCTTCAAAGATTCCGGCAATACCATCGGTAATAGCGTTGCCTACTACTCCACCAATAATTGCACCAGCCACACCTGCTATTTTTCCACCAACAACCGCAAAAATAGCCAAAATGCCATTATCAATAATCCCAAAAACAATATCTGGCCATATATTTTTTATTTTAATTTTAAAAAGATTTAAAGAAACAAGACATAAAAAACCTAAACCAAATACAACCCAGCCAATAATTTTTGTGTTATAGATAAAAAAAGCGCTGACAGAAAATATAATAATACAAAGTATAACAACATTAACCAATGCTATAATAAAATTTTTCTTCATAAAGATATTATACCATCTAAACGTTTTTTATTGTTTTTGATATAATAAAGGCATGAATTCAGAAACACGAAACTGCCAGAATTGTCATAATAAATTCACTATCGAACCGGATGATTTTGGATTTTATGAGAAAATTAACGTTCCCCCGCCGACTTTTTGTCCGGAATGCAGACTTATACGACGTCTGACTTTTAGAAATGAAAAGAGTTTATACCGAAACGAATGTAAAAAATGTGGAAAATCTGTAATTTCTGTTTACCCAAAAGATTCAAATGTAGTAGTGTATTGCCGCCCATGTTGGTGGGGAGATGATTGGGATGAATTAGAAAGCGCTGTAAACTTCGATGATTCAAAGGATTTCTTTTCTCAATTAAATAATCTTTTACATAAAGCACCATTGCCAAATTTATTTGGCTTATACACTACCCTTGTAAATTCAGAGTACACAAATATGGTTGGTTATCTAAAAAATTGCTATATGATAACTCATAGTGATTTTAATGAAAACTGTATTTACGGAAGTTTTTTAGGTCATTGTAAGGACTCAGTTGATAATACGATGTTAAATGATAGCGAACTTTGTTATGAAAATGTAAATTGTCAGAAATGTTATCAAACTATGTATTCAGCAAATTGTGTAAATTGCCGTAATGTATATTTTTGCCAAAATTGTGTTGATTGTTCTAATTGCTTTGGTTGTGTAAATTTAAGAAATCAAAAATATCATATTTTCAACCAACCTTATTCGAAAGAAGAATATCAGGAAAAATTAAAAGATTTACAAATAAATTCTTATAAAAAAGTTCAAGAAGTGAAAGAAAAAGTTTATGAGTTTTGGAAAAGTTTTCCTCAAAAATATATGCACGAACGACAAAACCATCACGTGTCTGGTGACTATATTTATAACTCAAAAAATGCAATTAATAGTTTTACCGTTTTTGATCTGGAAGATTCAAAATTTTGTGCTTTTGTGACAGCTGGAACCAAAACCACAGATTGCTATGATTTTAGTCATTATGGAATGATTTCTGATTTGTTATATGAATCTCTACAAGCAGGAAATTATGCTTCTAATATTAAATTTTGTTGGTACTGTATTTCTAATACTAGTGATATGGAATATTGTATATCAACTTCTGGATGTAAAAATTGTTTTGGTTGTGTCGGTTTAAAGAAAAAACAATATTGCATTTTAAATAAACAGTACACGAAAGAAGAATATGAAATTTTAGTGGAAAAAATTAAAAAACATATGAATGAAATCCCATATATTGATAAGAAGAGAAGAATGTACAGATATGGAGAGTTCTTTCCATCAGAATTAAGTCCATTTGGATATAATACAACGACAGCGCAAGAATATTTTCCATTAACAAAAGAAGAAGCTAATAAAGAAAGTTATAATTGGAAAGAACTTGAAGAAAAGAATTACGAAATTAATATACTTCCTGAAAATTTACCAGATACTATAGCTGATATTGATGAAGAAATATTATCTAAAGTAATCGGTTGCGAACATAAAAGATTATGTAACGAAAGCTGTATGACGGCCTTTAAGATAGTTCCTGAAGAATTAAAATTTTATAAAAGAATGAATTTACCTTTACCGCGACTGTGTTCCAATTGCAGACATTATCAAAGGAATAAATTCAGAAATCCAATGAAACTTTGGCACAGACGGTGCATGTGTGACAAAGAGCATCCGCATCACAAAGGGCGTTGTGATATTGAATTTGAGACTTCCTATGCGCCAGACAGACCGGAAATAATCTATTGTGAAAAGTGTTATCAGCGAGAGGTTTATTAGATATATGATATAAAAATATGGCTTTCTTGCCCGCTCCAAAAGCTACAAAAACAGAAATAGAGGATCATATTTTAAAGAATTTTAACATTGGTAAATTATTGTCATATAAAAAAATAAAAAAAGGATTAGCAAATTGCATCTATTATATTAAAACTACTAAAGGAGATTTCGCTTTTAAAATCGCTATACGCCATAATTCTAATAAAATCTATTATGAAATTAAATTATTAAACTCCATACATGGTTTACCCATACCAAAACCAATAAAAACAAAAGACGATAAATATATATTCGACTATAAAGGGCATAGAACTCTTGTTTATCCGTTTCTCCCAGGAAAAGAAGAAGAGAAGTTCACAAAAAATATGTTTTTTGAGGTTGGAAAATTTTTGGGTAAATTACATTTACAAACAGAAGGATTTATTCCGCCGGTTAAGCGTACAGATTTCTATAACACTTCTCTTAAAAGAATAAAACGTGTTGTTAAAGAAAGTCGTCATCAAAAAAATATAAAAATTCAAAAAGCTGTATCTTATCTTAAGGAAAATACATTGAAATATAAATTGCCTGCTGGTTTGCCTAATGGCGCTATGCATATTGATTTTAAACCAGAAAATACTCTATTTATTAAAGGAAAACTCACGGGAGTTGTTGATTTTGACAATTCTTATAATGGACCTTTGATTTTTGATTTAGCGGATACACTTGCATGGTTTTGTTCTAAAAATGGGAAATTTGACATGAACGGAGCAAAAATAATCTATCAGGGGTATAAAAGCGTAAGAAAATTAACCACGCAAGAGCATCAAGCACTTTTTGATGCACTACATAGAGCTTTTTGTGCAATTGTCCTATGTGGAATAGATTACTTGAATCATAAAAATTTACCGGAAAAGTATATTGTATGGGCAGTTGATAATCTATTGGAAACGCAGAAAAATCTAAAAATAACAAAAGGAGAATTTCAAAAAATATTTAATAAATACAATTTTTGCAATTTGTGATAAAAATGTTATTATAAATTTTGCTTGGCCCTATCGTCTAACGGTTAGGACATCGGCTTTTCAAGCCGGCAATTCGGGTTCGATTCCCGGTAGGGTCACCGCACAAAAAAGGCGCTCTGTTGAGCGCTCAGTTTTGTAGCGGTGATGTATTAATGTCCTTTACGCGAACTTTTTTTGAAAACAAAGAAAGCTAATCGTACGCTCGCCGAACATCATATTTTTAATATTAGCATTACGCTCCGATAATGTGGTAATGCTAAACAATTCCGCCAGCGCGCCAATGGCGCGCTCTGCCCGACCCCCTCTCTGAATCCATGCATATTTAGTTTCGCGCGGATTTCTTTTTTCGGAATGGGAGAGGGGGCTATAATGTATTATAAAACAATATTGTTGAAAAAGACAATTGGGATTATAATTAAACTGTGAATAACTCAAAAAAGCTGGGTCAAAACATGAAACGAATTCGTATAGCTAAGCAAATGACGCAAGGCGACATTTGCCGAAAATTGGGCGTAGACCGAGCATATATTAGCAATGTCGAAAGTGGCAATAAAAACCCGACACTTTCAACTATCACTAAATTAGCAAAAGCTCTTGGAGTTTCTGTGGATGAATTACTAAAATAATTATGAAATATATTTTTGTCATTATCGGTAGTGTTGTTGTAGCTGTGAGTTTAGTTGCTCTTGGATTTAACATCAGGCAAGTGGATAAAGAAAGAGCTACTTTAACAACCAACTTAGAGCAACGAGCTTCATTGCTTGCCGACAGTTTAAAAGAATCTGTTGAGCCTTATTACGCTAATTCTTCACAATCTTCATTCCAAACTTCTCTTCAAAAAGTTGTTGATAAATTTGCAAATCGTGAACGCTTGGCGGGAATTGCTCTCTATGATAATAAAGGAATGCTTATCGCTACTTCTTCCAGATTACCAAAAACTATAATAGAAAATACAAAAATTGTTACCGATGCTATGGATAGCAATACATCAAATAATGATTTTTTTGATGCCGATGGAGAAAATCGCTATGTGCATGTTGATCCACTACATAATGATGAAAGTATTGTGGGGGCACTTATGGTTGTACAGAATGCAGGATATATAAACACCAGCATTAGAGAAATTTGGAAAGGCAACTTGTTAAGATTATTCATTCAGATAATAATATTTTCAATCACTATTTTCATAATTCTACGTTTTTTTGTTTTTCGTCAAGTTATTCGCCTAGTAGAGTCTGTAAAAAAAATTAGAATGGGTGAGGGAAAAGAAAGTTTTAAAGATGAAGGTAAATATTCCTTTTTTACTCCACTTGCAAAAGAAATTACCCATATTACAAAAAGTTTATCACAAGCACGTTTATCCGCCCGCGAAGAAGCAAGAATGCGGTTAGAGAAACTTGATAGTCCTTGGACATCTGAACGTCTTTCGGAATTCATAAAAGCCACCCTAAAAGATAGACCCATTTTTGTCGTATCTAATCGTGAACCTTATGAACACTACACTGACTCAAAGGGTAAAGTAAGTTATAGAGTTCCGGCTGGTGGAATTGTCACCGCTATTGAGCCAATAATGGTGGCTTGTAAAGGTACTTGGATTGCCTGGGGTAGTGGTGATGCCGACAAGTCAGTTGTTGATAAAGATAATAAAATTAAAGTTCCTCCTCATGAGCCATCATATACTTTGAAAAGAGTTTGGCTTTCAGACGAAGAAGTAGCCGGTTACTATAATGGATTTTCCAACGAAGCAATGTACCCTCTCTGTCTAATGGCACACACTCGTCCGCTTTTTAGAAAAGAAGATTGGGAAGAATACAAAAAAGTAAATGGCATATTTGCCAAAAGTGTTCTTGAAGAGATAAAAGATATTCAGAATCCATTTATCTTGATTCAAGATTATCACTTGGCACTCTTGCCACAAATGATAAAGGAAAGTAGACCGGACGCTCAAATAGGAATATTTTGGCATGTTCCATGGCCAAGTCCTGAAGCTTTTAGTGTTTGTCCATGGCGTAAAGAAATATTACAAGGAATGCTTGGTGCTGATATCGTGGGCTTCCACATTCAGCAGTTTTGTAATAATTTTATAAATACTGTCGGCAAAGAAATGGAATCTCGGTGTGACTTTGAACAGTTTTCTGTAACCTATCAAAACCACACCAGTCATATAAAATCATTTCCGATTGGTATTGCTTTTACTGGCGGAAATGGTGAACCAAAACATGATCCGAGCGTTGGTAAAAAACTTTTAGAAAAGCTAGGAATACATACTAAATATGTTGGACTAGGAGTTGACCGATTGGATTATACAAAAGGACTTTTAGAAAGGTTTAAGGCTTTAGAATTTTTCTTTGATACTTATCCAACTTACAAAAATTATTTCACTTTTTTGCAAATAGCATCTCCGAGTAGGGAAAGTGTTCCTAAGTATAAGCAATTTAACGCAGATGTGACGAAAGAAGTTGAACGTATAAATACCAAGTTCAAAACAAAAAACTGGCAACCCATTGTTCTCCTAAAAGAGCATCATTCACACGAAGAACTGGATCCGCTGTTTAAGATTGCCGATGTGTGTATGGTAACTTCATTACATGATGGCATGAATTTGGTAGCCAAGGAATATATCGCAACTAGGAATAAAGAAGATGGTGTTCTAATTCTAAGTCAGTTCGCTGGTGCCGTTCGAGATCTTACAGGTGCTCTGGTAATAAACCCATATAGTGCTGAAGAAACATCTGAGGCAATAAATACAGCTCTTAATATGCCATTACCCGAACAGCAAAGACGTATGAAGAAAATGCGTGAATCTATTAAAAACTACAATATTTACCGTTGGTCTGCGGAATTTATTAAAGCAGTAACCAGCTTAAGTTAAAATATGAAATATGTATTTAAGAATCTTGCAAATATTAAAAAGAAACTAAAGAAATCAAATTTTGTTTTATTGCTGGATTTTGATTTGACGCTTTCTCCACTTGTTAAGAATCCTGCAAATGCGACTCTTCCTGAAGATACAAGAATTTTACTAAAAAAACTTTCAAAATATATTCACATCGCGGTTATTACTGGCAGAACAATAAAAGATATTAAAAAAAGAATTAAACTCAGTAACATAACATATATCGGCAATCATGGATTGGAATATGAAGTTAAAGGTACTACCAAAAGTATTCCACCATCAATTTTGTCTAAACAGGGGTTAAAAGATATAAAAAAGAAATTTTTAAATATAAAAAGAAAATACTCTGGTGTAATTATTGAGGATAAAAAACTCACTCTCGCTCTGCATTACCGACTGCTTTTATCACAAGACAAATTTGCTTTTCTGGCGGATATTAAAAAAATCAAAATGGGGCTAGAAAAATTTTGTCTCCGCGGAACCCTTTATAAAAAAACCCTAGAAGTAAGACCGGAGACAAAAGAAGACAAAGGTACAGCCTCATTGTTCGTACTTAAAAAATTTGGTAATACTCAACAAGTAATCTATATAGGAGACGGTAAAACAGACGAGGATGCATTTCGTGTACTTCCGCATAGGATAACTATTAAAGTAGGAAAATCCAAACAAAGCCTTGCAAAATATTATATGCGCAATACTACAGAAGCAAAAAAGTTTCTCGTTTGGCTATTATCTATCATGTAAAGTGTTATAATATCCAAATGTTTAACTTCATAATTTATTTTATCACCGGCGGATTATTTACCACGCTCATTGTGGCATTAGAACAGAGTGGATAAAGAACACTCTCCGGACTTGCCACGCTAATTCCTGTATTTACACTCGTGGCCTATTTTTTTATCGGACAATCCCAAGGAGGTGTGGCAGTGGGTCAGCATGCCAAATGGGTACTTGTCGGAACTCTCGTATCATGGGTGCCGTATATGCTTGCTGTGGCATTTCTTGCACCACGAATAGGCTCTCAAAAAGCGATTATTGTTGGACTTGTGGTATTTTTCGTTCTCGCCTTAATATATATTTTAATTGCAAATCGTCTCGGACTTTTTCAATAAGGTTTTATTTTAATCTAGGGAGTGTTTTCGCGTGCACGCACGGGTGGGTAGGATCGCGTGTAATCACGCGAGCTGGGGCAAGCACGATGGCATTGCGCCTTCGGGAATTTCCGCTAGGGTGTCTGGGCTAAAGACGAGCGCCTGTGTGGTATGCAATGCAAAGTATCGTAGCGAAAGCGACACTATAAACGTGGATATGAAAAACCTGAGAGGGGTTTGTGCGGCCGGGTGGGGTGAGCCCTGTCCCGCTCTGCGGGATGCGACTGAAAGGAGCACGAACCGAGGCAACGCACTGGGGAGAGGAGAATCCTCTCCCCAACCAGAAATGGGAACGGCTCATTTACCCGGTATTTGAGCCGTTCCCATACCTAGAACTGGCGCTCGTAGCCCTAGCGGAAATTCCCGAGGCGGATGCCGAGGGTGTATTCCTTTAGACTAGACAACCTATATGATAAGATGAACGAAGGCACCGATTGAATTTGCATTTTGTTTTCGCCGCTTCTTCTTTGAAGAAGCCTGACCGAGCTCTCTCTCCCATTCCAAAAAAAGAAATCCGCGCGAAATTAAATTTGTATGGATAGAGAGAGGGGTCGGGCAGACGACGAGCTTTAGCTCGTCGTGGCGGAGTCCACTCGCATTACCACATTAGTCGAGCGTAGTGTTAATATTAAAAATATGATGTTCTGCGAGCGTACGATTAGCTTTCTTTGTTTTCAAAAAAAGTTCGCGTAAAGGACATTAATACATCACCGCTACAAAACTGAGCGCTCAACAGAGCGCCTTTTTTGTGCGGTGACCCTAAGTAAGCAAACTGCTTTGCTTACGTCCGGGAAGCGAAAAGCTTTTTATTATTTATGAAAAGTTTACTTTGAATAAATTAAAAAGGTATACTGTTCATGTAATGAAAGAAGTCCGGTAAGGTCACATTTGACAAAATAATATTAATATGCTATACTTTTACCCGAGTGTTCTATAAATAATAAACAATTCCAAAAACCAATTTCAAGAGGAGGTAAAAGTGAAAGATCTCGTTAGTTCTCTGCAAAAAATTGTAGCCTTTGTTTTGGTCTTAGGGGGTTCAATAATGTTAGGGATTTCACGTTCCCTGGCACATTTGAATTCAAATGACTATGACTGGTGGGCTGCCAGATTGGGATATGTTGATTTTTTGGTTGTTATCCTGCTATTGTTTATCATTTCCTTTACCTTTGGTAAAACAATAGTGAGAGAGAAACAGAGAAATAAGTTTCTTTATATCTTATGTGCAATCATATCTTTCTCTTCTTTTGTTTCAATGGGGGCATTAACGGGAGTGCTTGTATTTCTCAAAACTTACTCCGAGGATTATTGGTTGTATAGTATTCCTCCCGATGCGCATTTTTACTTAGCTTTAGTAATGTTTGTAATGAGTCTTGTTTTACAAAACTATAGCAAGCCAAAAACCATCAGTGTGGAAAAAGCATAAACAAGTCCACTAAGAAAAGCCGAGGCTTTCTGGTGGGCTTTTCTTATTTTAGCTCAGATAAAATACAAGACCTTTTTATTTGATTGAATACAAAGTTCCAATTCTGTATAATTAGAATTATATATTTTTAATATCATATGGAGGCGTGGCTGAGTGGTTGAAGGCACTGGTTTCGAAAACCAGCATTGGGGAAACTCAATCGTGAGTTCAAATCTCACCGCCTCCGCATATGGACAAAAAACAACAATTAGAAAACATTCACAAAAGATGGTTTGAGAAATGTGAATGTGAACTCAAAAAAACGGCAACTCAGCCGGTGCCTGGTGATGGTAATCCTGACGCAGAAATTGTTTTTATCGGCGAAGCACCGGGACGTTCTGAGGATGAACAAGGACGGCCTTTTGTGGGATCAGCCGGCAAATTTTTGGCAGAAATGTTATCTCTCATAAACTTAAAAAGAGAAGAAGTTTATATCACAAATATAGTTAAATATCGCCCGCCGAATAACCGCGATCCCCTTCCCGAAGAAAAAAGCGCTTGTCGGGAATGGCTTTTGGAAGAATTGAAAATTATCTCGCCGAAAGTTATAATTTTTTTGGGCCGCCATGCTATGAATAATTTTTTCCCTGAACTGCAAATATCCCAAGCTCATGGGAAATTACTGATAAAATCTTTTACCGGCGTGCCGACTAAATATTTCTTCCCTCTTTATCATCCGGCAGCGGCCTTATATGACGGCTCAATGCGCGAAGTATTGATAGAAGATTTTAAAAAAATTCCGAAAGTTTTGGAGAAAATCAAAATAGAAAATCAAAAATAATATTTTTGTCGGTACGGAATTTTTGAAGCTTAAAAATTCCTGAAATTGGCTCGTCGACACTCGCCAAACCCCTTAAAAACATTATTTTTTGATTTTCTTTAAGTATGCCAAGTAAAGAGGTTTGTGACTAGTAGTAAAATTTATTTAAAATGTTAATATATTCACACGAGCTCTTAGGGCTTTGTTTTTATGCAAAACACACAAATAATAATATTGGCCGGTGGAAAAGGAATCCGCATGAAATCTGATGAACCAAAAGCGCTCGCAATGTTGAAGGGCAAGCCATTTTTGCGATATATACTTGATACTGCTTCAAGTTTGCATTTACCGATTCAACCAATTATCGTGATTGGCCATAAAAAAGAACGAATAAAAGAAGTACTGGGAAATAATTATTTATACGCAGAGCAAGATAAACCGTTAGGAACCGGACATGCAGTTGCGTCAGCAAAAAATAGTACTCATCCTAATCATAAAACTGTGTTGGTGTTATCTACAGACCAGCCACTTATTTCAAAAGAAACGATTGAGCGCCTGCTTTTAAAGCACAACGAAAAAAAACCAACTATAACCATAGCGACAGTACTGGTACCGGATTTTGAGGAATGGAGATCAAGCTTAAGGCATTTCGGCAGAATAATAAGAAAAGTCGATGGATCAGTACAGGAAATAGTTGAATTTAAAGACGCGACAGAAAAAGAAAAACTAATCAAAGAGCTAAATCCGGCAGTTTACGCTTTTGATTCCGACTGGCTTTGGAAAAATATAAATCTGATAAAAAACGAAAATATGCAGGGTGAATATTATCTGACCGACCTGATTAAAATGGCTCGCGATCAAAATAAAAAAATTGAAGCAGTGCCAGTGGCAAAACTTATTGAGGGATTACAGCCCAACTCTAAAGAAGAACTTGAAACATTGGAAAAATACGCTGTGTGAAAAACTTGCTTATTCGTACCATTGATACTATAATTAAGTAATGAAGTCCAAATGGTTCCATTTAAAACCAAAAGCTATATCTTTAAGAGAACAAGGAAGATCTATCAGAAATATCGAGGAATTACTAGGTGTTCCCCGCTCTACTCTTAGTGGCTGGTTAAGAAATATAAAACTTACTAATTCACAATGTAAATTATTAAAAGACAAACATAGAAAAGCTCTTATAAAAGCAAGAAAAGGAGCTATTATTTGGCACAATGAACAAAAAGCAAAGAGATTAGAATCTGCAGAAAAAGATGCTGATAAAACCTTACAAAAAATCAACACTAATCAAGAAACCATTGAGCTAGGTCTTGCGCTTTTATATTTAGGAGAAGGATTTAAAAAATCACCAAAAACTGGTATGGGAAATTCTGATCTATTATTGTTAAAATTCTTTTTGAAGATAATGCTTAATATATATAAAATAGATATAGAGAAAATCAGATTTGAGTTACATATTCGCGCTGATCAAAATCCAGAGTTAATAAAAAAATATTGGGCAAAGGAATTAAATGCTCCACTTAACAGATTTAAGTCGGTATCAATTGATAAAAGAACTATTGGAAAATCTACATATTCAAACTATAAAGGAGTATGTGTGATTGATTGTGGTAATATTGCGATACAAAGAAAACTAGTATATATTGGAAGAAAGTTTTGTGAAAGAATAATAAAAAACCTGCGCGGTTAGCTCAGTGGTAGAGCGACTTTTTGACGTAAAGTAGGCCGGGGGTTCAATCCCCTCACCGCGCACCTTAAACGAACTAAATGGTTTTGAAATTTGGCGGGATTCGGGTTTCCGCCCCGTAGGAGGGTGCGGGAGGAATGCGGGGCGGGCATTTTTGGAAAATTTTTTTTAAAATCAAATTGAGGAATATTTCTAATTTGAGAAGTTATGTACTACTTCACACGCATAAAAAGTTGGTTGGGAAGTTTTACATCGTACTTTGTTAAATTTTTCTGATATAACTCCGAGATCGTCATCAAACGAAAGAAAAGCCTTTATTTGTGATTTATAAGTGTATATACTAGAAATTTTTTCTTCAAGCTCCAATTTATTTAACTCAATTGATTTTTCTTCGAACTTTATATTTTCTTGTCTTTTTAGGTAATCATTAAAATTACCAAGACCAGATGTTTGAAACTGCCGAATATATGGAAAATCTTCATAAACAAAAAATTGTATATCAGATCTAGTGTTCATTTTTAAAACATCCATAAAAGCATCATGAACTATTTTATGATCTGGATGTGTAATTTTTTTTCCAAATATACCTGGACCATATATAAAAAGTTTTCTATCCTTGTAAGTTGCTATCACAGATTTTATATCCTCAATAATTTTGTTTTTGATTTCCTTATCTTGATTTTCTTTTCTATATTGAAAATCTAGGTAATCAAAATTTTTTATAATTGTGTTAAAAGGCAAGAGTGCATTCTCATTTTCTTTTGTTCTGGTAAAAATTTCCTCATCACTATTAGAAAAACCTGAAATTCTGTCCCAATTCGTGTGCATAACTATAGTAGGTCTTTGTGTGAAAAATGTCATAACTAATAATTCGTGTTCTCTTTTCGCCATGAGTCCACCAAGAGATAAAACACCGTCATCAAAATGAGGGGACAAAACAATAATAAGTGGTTTTGTTGTGGTTGAAATCGGATTTAATACTTCATGTTGTGCGGGTGTTTTATCTTGAAACCAAAGATAAGTCATCGAAATTATAAGTAGGAAAAATAAAAAAATAAGTAATTTTTTCATATTTTTATTTTAACATTTTTTACTGATTTTATCTATCGCCAATTGAAAAATAAATAAATTTATGTTAATATAATTGTAAGTTAGTTGTGATGATTTGATTAAATAAATTTATGAAATTCAGTTTAGTAATTCCAACTTATAATGAAAGAGAGAATATATCAAAACTTATCTCTGGAATAAAAGAACAATTCAACAAAAATGAAATTGAGGGAGAAATAATTTTTGTTGATGATAATTCCCCTGATGGCACAGGAGAAGTTTTGGAAGAATTAAAAAAAGAGAATCCAAACTTAAAAATAATTCACAGGAAAGGAAAATTAGGACTTTCATCTGCCGTAATAGAGGGTTTTAAAATTGCCGAAGGTGATATTCTTGGGGTTATGGATGCTGATTTAAGTCATCCTTCTGAAAAAATTTCTGAAATGTATAAAATAGTAACAAAAGAGGCTGATTTAGTTATTGGAAGTAGATATGTAAAAGGTGGCAAAATAGAAGGTTGGAATTTATACAGAAAAATATTATCTAAAGGAGCAACTCTTTTGGCTAGAGTTTTTGTAAATGTTTTAGATCCAATGTCTGGATTTTTCATGATTAAAAAAGAACTTATTTTAAATAAAGAGATAAATCCTAAAGGTTTTAAAATTTTGCTTGAGTTATTAATAAAGACAAACTGTCAAAATATAATAGAAATTCCTATTACTTTTACTAATCGAATAGTAGGAAAAAGCAAGGCTGGAATTAAAGAAATTATTTATTATCTTCGAAACTTGATCGGATATCTTCCTTATAAAAAGGAAATTGTATTACAGTTTTTTAAATTTGCCTTTGTTGGACTTATTGGAACTGTTGTTAATATATTTATTTTATATATACTGACTGAATATTTTAACATTTTCTATATAATATCTGCTTTTTGTGCCTTTCTTGTCGCTGTGACTACTAATTTTATTTTTGATAAAATATGGACTTTTAATGAAAAAATATATGAGAGAATAGCAAAAGAATATAGCACTTTTTTTGTCGTGAGCTTGTCTGCATTATCAGTAAATATATTTTTTCTCTGGATTTTCACCGAATTTTTAGGAATATATTATATTATTTCTCAAATTATGGCTATCGGAATTTCATTGATGATAAACTTTATTGGAAATAAAATATGGACTTTTCACAAATAATTAGAAAAATAAAGTTATATTGGTTGAGTATGGAAAAAACAGACAAAGTAATTATTTTAGTATTAGTTTTTTCATTTCTAATCAGAATTGCTTTTCTTTTTTATTCGCCTCTTAGAGGATGGGACGAAACTGTGTATTTAAATTTAGGTCATGATTTAAGTGCAAATCCATTATTCTATTCTCTGAAAAATAGTGGCTGGAATGATTTTATACCCTCTACGGATATTATTTATGGATGGCCTAATGTAGGATTTCGAGCTCCGTTATTGCCATATATTCTTTCAGTTTTCTATTCATTAAAATTAAATTTTTTAATTCCAATAATTATTCCATTTTTGGGTACATTGAGCGTATTTTTAGTTTATATTTTAGGGAAAAAATTATTTGATAAAAAAGTAGGATTATACTCTGCAATTCTTTTTGCTTTAATACCAATACATGTATTTTACAGCGGAAAAATCTGGACTGACCCCCTTGTCGTATTTTTTATATTGCTAACCTTCATTAGTTTTTGGGAGGGGTATGAAAAAGAAAATAAAAAACACAAAGTATTGTTTGGATTATTTTTGGCGTTATCACTTCTCGCTCGTTATACGACATTATGGATAACCCCCATTTTTCTTTTTTATTTTCTCATTAGAGATAAATCACTGAAATTTTTAAAGGATAAATATTTGTGGTATGCAATTGGAATTTTCTTTTTGACTTTAGTTCCATGGTTTATATATGGTTTTAAATATTATGGCAATATATTAGGAGCGTTTATCCATGGTTTTAAAGCGGCAGGTTATTGGGGAGGAGTACAATCGTGGAATTTCTTTTTTGTAAATTCTTGGCAAATTTTTTCCATAATAGGGATAGTTTCTGTATTCTCTTTACTTTTCATTTTTATAAAAAAAGAATTCATAAAAAGGGAAATTTATTTACTGTTGATTTGGATAATATTTTTTTCAATAATGGTTATGTATATGCCTCACAAAGAAGAAAGATTCATTATGCCGATAATTCCCGCTATTTGTATAATTTCTGGATTTTTTATAAGCAAACTTAAAAAATATAAAAATATTATTTTTGGATTAATATGTATTGTTTTATTAACATCGTTGTGGGGTATGTTTAAAGTTGAGTACGAGAACGCATATTCAGGAGTAAATTTATGTTTTTCGGATGGAAACAAATTTTTAGCAAATAACTCCATAAATAAAAGTTCGTTAGTAATAACAAACCAATTACCAATAGTTCATTATTACACTCAAAAAGAAGTTCACCTCTATCCCGATCTTTGGGATTTTGATGTATTTAGAAATATTATTGACTCAAATTATAAAGATAGAAAAGTGTATATCTTTTTTGCTAATTATGATATGACAGATAAAAAAATTAAAAATGATTTGGATAATAATTTTAAAAAAGTTTTTGAGTGTTCAAAAGGATGGGGCAATTCTACCATCTATGAATATAAATGATTTTAAAAAAATTTCCCAAAAATGCCCGCCCCGCATTCCTCCCGCACCCTCCTGCGGGGCGGAAACCCGAATCCCGCCGAATTTCAAAAACATTAGTCTCGGTTTTGCGAATCCTCCCTCCCGCAAAATAGTTTCGCAAAACCGAGTCCATTTTTCTTGAACGGCTCATTTCCCAGTATTTGAGCCGTTCAGCGTTTCCCCGCACTTTCCATTCTTGGAAAGCTCTGTGCTTCGCACAGAGGCGTGCGTAGCACGCGCGGGGGAACGCCAGTGATTACCGATTTTGAAAATAGGTTCTAACTTGGTATAGTAAAGACACATGAAAATTTTAAGTATTGAAACATCTTGCGATGACCCCAGTACTAGAGCAAAGCTCAGTACGGGGCGAGAAGAGGTTATATTTTTAATCAGTAATTATTATAGATTATGAAGATTCTTTCAATTGAAACAAGTTGTGATGATACAGCGATAACAATAATGAAAGCAAAAGGAGGTATTAGAAATGCTTCTTTTGAAATTTTAGCCAATATTTCAAATTCACAAATAAAAATCCATGCTCAATATGGCGGAGTATATCCCATGCTTGCCAAACGAGAACATATTAAAAATTTACCGATTCTTTTAGAACAGGTATTAAAAAAAATAAAATTCAAATCTCCTCAAGGTCGAACCTTAAGAATTCAAAAAGGTTCGACCTTAAAAAATCCTGTAGATTTGATAGCGATAACTTACGGACCAGGGTTAGAACCGGCGCTTTGGACAGGAATTGTTTTTGCAAAAGAATTAGCGCAAAAATGGAATGTTCCGCTTATTCCAGTAAATCATATGGAAGGACATATATTATCTGCATTTGGAAAAACTAAAGGAAAATTTACAATTCCGAAAATAAATTTTCCTTTATTGTCTCTTCTCGTTTCCGGTGGACATACTGAACTCATACTTACAAAAAAATTATTACAATATAAAATCATAGGAGAAACATTAGATGACGCAGCCGGAGAAGCTTTTGATAAAGTTGCAAGAATGATGGGTCTTCCCTATCCAGGCGGACCAAAAATTTCAAAGTTGGCAGAAGAAGAAAGAGCAAAAGAAAAACAATCTTTGCGGGGTGTCTCGCAGACCGACGGGCCGAGAGGCAGCGCTCTGCGAGCACGCAGAGACAGCGACCCCGAAAAGATTAGTTTTCCTGTAACTCTTCCCCGCCCGATGATTTACAGTAAAAATTTTGATTTCTCATTTTCAGGATTAAAAACGGCAGTTCTTTATTTAATTAGAAAAATTGGAACACTGGGTGAAAAAACAAAATCTAAAATAGCTTTAGAATTTGAAAACGCAGTAGTAGAAACTCTTGTTTATAAAACAATCAAAGCAAAAGAGAAATATAAAGCAAAAACTATCATAGTTGCCGGCGGAGTAGCTTGCAATAAATATTTACAAAGACAAATGAAAAAAGCTATGGGCAAAGATGTTAAACTATTTTTCCCGGAAAAAGAATTAACTGGAGATAATTCAATAATGATCGGTATAACCGGATACTTGAATTACATAAAAAACAAAAAGAAAATCCCAAAAATAGATAGTATAAAAGCGACTGGTAATTTAAGGCTCTGATAGTCTTTTTGCCTCGCCAAAGGACTGGCAGGTATGATATTATTGAGTAATGGATGAAAAGCTATTAAAGCCCTACGACCCAAAAGAAACAGAAAGTAAAATCTACAAGCTCTGGGAAAAGAGCGGTTTTTTTAACCCGGATGTATGCATAGAAAAAGGAATAACTAAACCCGATGCTGAGCCTTTTTCAATCATTCTCCCTCCGCCGAATGTCACAGGCAACCTACATACAGGACATGCGCTGATGCTTGTTATAGAAGACATAATGACCCGCTACGCGCGAATGCAAGGTAAAAAAACTTTGTGGCTCCCTGGGACTGATCATGCGGCGATAGCCACACAATCAAAAGTTGAAAAGTTATTAGAAAAAGAAGGTGTTCGTAAAAATGATATTGGACGTGAAAAATTTTTAAAACGAGTAGAAAAATATGCAAAAGATTCTCACGATACAATAGTTAATCAAGCAAAAACAATGGGGGCTTCGCTCGATTGGTCTCGCGAAGCATTTAC